>Ga0116229_10000702_pt1 | contig 47503 bp, 36 predicted proteins | sample S1TSphgellanicum_3_FD_87313 | JGI IMG/M metagenome (GOLD analysis project Ga0116229, IMG submission 87313) | Host-associated microbial communities from peat moss isolated from Minnesota, USA - S1T2_Fc - Sphagnum magellanicum MG | ecosystem: Host-associated > Plants > Peat moss > Unclassified... | reverse complement strand
TCTTCATTTTTTTCAAGTGCATATTATGTTCATTGCTCTATCTTTGGTTGATTTTGAATGCAAATGAGGCACAAATTGGAGAATCAATGGGTCCCAACTCCCATCCAATACATTGAGTTCCAAAATCTAATGCATCTTTAGTTTTGTGTTTTGGACATTATGTGAAAAAACTCTATTGTTTTGTTCTTGTACCATCGCAATGGGCTTCAATAAGGTTCGATTTGGACAATGTGAAATGCTCTAACATCAATTTTCAATTTTGGTTCTTATATTTAAACTATTTTTGTATGCACTTTCGTGTGTTTCAAATTGTTGGGACATCAAATTTCAGGTTGTGCATTTATTGGAGCGTTGGAAGAATTTGATTTTGTCCTAAAAGCTTCATTGCTTGTTGTTGGTGGTTATGGCACCACTTCAACCACCTCCTAGTTTTAAATTTCAACTTTTTTTCTGAAACCAACCTTTTGTAGGGGTTGATGTACATGAAGTTAGCAGTGCTTCTTTTGACATTATTTTCGAAAATGTCGCATTGCCTTTGCCACCTACTTCATTATCTGCCAACCATGGTTTGTCTATGGACCTTCATCTTTCAATAGGTGAAACAACATCCCAAGCTATTGTAGTTGTTGGAGATCATGTAGAACTTAGTGAGCTTAAGAAGAAAACTTATAAAAGTTGAGTGGGAAATTAATCAAATTTACTAGGATTGATGGGTTGCTAGGTTTGTTTGGTCTAAGCCTATGTGTGAAGCGAATAATAAAATGGGGATGGTGCAATGTAAGATTTATTCTCAGATAGAGGGGAGAGAAAAAATGTTAGTGCTCAAGTTGGATTCATTAATCAAATAATCAAGCCTTAGGAAATGTCTTCTTGCTAGACCAAGAATTACAGTTGGGGAATATTTTTGTCTCCTTTTAAGCTTCATGTGAAAAATGAAAAGGTTTATGAAACTACATGGTAATCCAATGTTATTGATCAACTACAAAATGGTGGGAAGTTAGGCAAAGAAGAAAAAAAAAAAAAAAAAAAAGTTACAATATGGCACATGTTGAAATAAGGTCATTTGATGATAGATTTTGAAGGTGGAGAACTACCCTCGAAAGCATTAGAATGATTTGACTAGTTAGATGATGGCCAAGGCTATGCACCGAGTTGTGTTGCGCACCATCAAAATTGAGGTGGATAAATCATTGTTTCTTGTGGTGAGTTGTGATGAAGTGACCAATATTGACAACCAAAGTTAGTTGTCTATGCATGTGTATGTTATTGACAACTATAAACATGTTTATGTATTGTTGAATTTGTAGAAAGTGGATGGAGCCACCTTTGATAAATTAGCAAAGAATATTGTTATTTCACTTGCTGAATATAGAGGTGTGAGAGAGGCCAACCTAGCATAGAAGATCATTTATTTTGGAGCAGACATAATCACTATTTTTCAAAGTGCAAAAATAGGTTTAATTATTCAACTTATGTAAAAAATGCCCCATATTTTAGTGTTGTGCACTGCATGGCACACCACACAAATCTAGTTGTTGCAATGTTGAGTTTTTTGAGGTTAGTTTCCAAGGTGGAAAATCTCCAATTCCAAATCTCTAAAGTCTTGCATCAAGAGTTTTGCAAGCAAATGGAAATTTTGGAATCCAAGGGGAAGAAGTTTTTGAAGAACATCAAAACACAATGGATATCCATGTTATCATCGTGTAGGAGAGTTTTTGCAAAATACAAACTTCTGGTGATGAAGATGGCTGAAGATAATGGCCACTTTGAGAATGCAAAAACTAACTATGAGTTATTATGGGATGTGGAGACGTGTTAGGGTTGGCTTGCATCTTACCTTATTTGGAAACTATGTAAGGGCTATCTAAATTCACACAAGGGCGGGACACCTTCATATGTGATTTCATTTATGCCTTAAAGCTAGCAGAAGCATACCTCTTCATTATGTATTATGATAGTGATAAAAACTACAACCCTCAACACTTTTCTTTGTTGGTTGAACTCATTGAGCACATCAATGATGTGGTGTACTTAACCTAGTGGAAAAAGCCTACTTTTCAAGTTGACTACGCTGTTTTCTTTGTGGGAGGTAAGCTTTACATGTTACATGTTACAAATTCAATCATTGGGTCAGGAGCATGGCAAACAAAGAAGATTGGGTTTGAACTATTGATTATGTGAAAAATAATGCACTAAAGTTGTTGCAGGTTTGATCAATGGGTTTGAAAGGTGGTTCCCAGCTCAAGAGCTATTGAATGCTGCTAGGATAATTTATTTTCAATATTGGCTAGCCCTTGAGGTCAAAACTACATTTTCAAGCCATGTGGCCATAATTCAAACACACATTGGTATCAAAAGCTCTTAGGCAAGCATGGAGGGTTTGTGGGGCCATTATTGGACCCTATCCTTCTTGATAAATAATCCTATTTTTTGAAGTTGACATTGTAGAACAATTGTCAAGTTGCTATACTCCTTCCTCATGATTGCAACCCTATTATGCAATTCTGGGAGAGGCTTGCATGAAGTGTAGTTGTGAGCCATTAGCTTTTATAGTAGTTTAAATTGGTGTAGTTATGCATGGTGATTATTATTGGAAGTGTGGAGGATGAAATGACTTTCTCCAACTTGTCATGAAAAACAAGTTTCATAATCACCTTACAACTCACCTTGATCTTGTTGTGATCAAGATGTATGCTTAAAATGTCTATTCACTATCCAAAACTTTCCATTCTACACAATAATATGTGACTGTAATGAACATTAAACACAGTATGGGCTAAATGTTTAACACATTTTTTTGTGTTTAAGGTTTGGTTTTTTTCAAACTGCTAGCAGAATGCATTATGGTGGGCTAGTTTTGCCATCTCAAATTGCTGGTTTTTATTTAAATTGTGTATCATGATGGTGAAAAACCCATATTCAACAAAATTAGGTCTTTGATGAAGGTTTTACACTTTGTTTTGCATTACATTTGAAGGCACTACCTTTTGTTGGTTATGCACCATAGTGATCTTATATTCATGCATCAATCGAGACATATTGATTATGGTCGTTTTTTGTATGTTTTATAACATGGATGTGGGTGTAATTAAGGCTTGTGTTACAATGGGCAAGATCCCTTTGGGATTGGGGTTTAAATCCTTCTCAAGTCTTTATTTGTAGGTATGTGTATAAATATGTTTAAAGAAAAACATCAGAGGCCAAAAGTTAAAATTGTTTCAGACCATGTTTATTCTGTTGTTGCAAATTAGGTGAAGGAATTCATCTTTATGACCTTTAATTTGTTTGTAAAAACATACTAAATGGAATTGTAATGATGCTTCAAATGCAGAAAAGGAAGCATAATGTGAATAGTGAATTATATGCTTACTCCATCTCTATAGTTTCAACTTTTTTATGTGCAATTCTCCATATGATTATGTGTATAAACCTTGTTCCAACCTTAGCCCAAAGAAAATTTCATGTATTCTTTTAAGTATATAGTTAACTAGATGTCATGTAATTTTGTGCTACTAAGGGCAAATAGTAGTAATTTGGCAATTGTCTCTACCAAAGTTTATGAAAAGTTGGTAAGGTATGAAAGGTTGGAATGGTAGTAATGAGTATGGGTACTTTTACCAAGGTTAGGAGTGGTGTGACTCAGCAGGTACGCTTATCCAAGCCCATGGTGTGGGAGTGATGTATATGGCAAAAATTCAGACTGTTTATTGGTATGGTGAGAACAAGGATGGTGCACCAAAATATTCCCCCAAAAAAATAATAGCTTGAGTACGTTCTTTTAAGTTATACTTGTTTTCCTTTTTTTTGTCCATGTTATGGTGGGTTTGATTGCTCAAGCTATAGGGCTTTGTACACTAGATCTTATTGAAGTTTGCTTGTTTTCTTTTAGCCCTTTGGCAAACCAAGGTTTTGTAAAGTCTTTGAACCTTGAAAAAAAGGAAGGAATAATGTTTGAACACTTTGACAAAAACATTTCAAGGGTTAAAGGGGAATTGAACAAACTACAAAAAGAGAAAGAGTAATCTCAAACCTCGTTATGGAAGACAAAACAATGTGCATATATTGATTTGGGGGCATTTCCTATCAATAACCTCTTAGCAAACATCAAGGATGTACTAACCACAAGTCAACAATATGAAATATTTCATTAAACAACCAATGTTTGTTAAGGAATCTAACATTTTGAATTTCATAAAATCATTTGATTCATAGCCTAATGGTTATGGGCCATTAGTACATTGCATGTGATAATATTTTCAAATCTACATGTAAATTTATTAGATTTCATCCATAACAATCAACCCAATTGTTATGGTTATTGATTTAACACATGGGATCCTAATGATTTATTAGTTCACAAAGGGCTTAGGTATCCACTTAAACCTAATTATGATTGGTGATAAGTGTCACCTCCAACAAAAAGACAGAAGTGATAGTTAGTCATTTGTTAATTGACATTTGGTCATTATTTTCTTAGTGAGAATTCAATGGACCCATTGATCTTTTGGGGTTTTAAATGTATGTATGTATCTAACTTTTGTGTTTGTACTATCTCCTTGTCAAGCCAACAAAACATTTGTAACTCTTTCAATCAAAAAATTCATTTCATTGGTCATTATATTGCTAGTGTTCAAACATCACTAGCAAATGTAGATGCTTCACAATCATCTTTCCTTGTTGTCAATTTCCATTTCCAACTATAAAATCAATTTGGATTCACTCTACAAACATTGTTAGTCTCTAGCAACAATGGTAAATTTTTCATCAATCAAATGAACCATGTATGAACAAGTTAGATGTGTTTGTTTCATAATTTCTATTGGCATAACTAAGTAGTCCTAGACTAAAATCAACTTTGTTTCAACTATTGTTTGATTTTGTTTGATCAGCTTCTTGGGTCATTTTTTGCCAATGGGACTAGTAAAATTATTAGAATCTACAATTCAATTTCTTTGAATGGTATCAAATTGTGAAAACTAGATTGATGGGATTTACATTTTATGATTTACATTCACATGTGCTTCTTTTGTACATGCTACTACTTTTGCGGACATGTCAAAATGTTTGTTGGGCAACAAAATTGTGACTACTTGTAGTGTAGATGTTTAACTAATCATGTACATGTGTAGGATCATATGAATTGAAATTTCTTTTTCTTCTCCTCTTTCTTCAAGACCCATCATTAGATTTCATAAGTTTTGGCTTCTTTTATCTTCTCCTTTTCTTTAGAAACAATGAAGTGGTAGTTGTAAACACATAATGACAGTGAAGAAGAAACTTTGCTTGTAGCCTAACACAATAGTTTTATAGAATCTATCCTCACAAGAGATAAGGCTTTAACCAAACTTGTTGATTGCAAAATTGAACAAATGTTATAGACCTATATTTTACCAAGTTATGATTTGGGATGTCCCTAATCTTTTTTATCATGGTTTTTAATTCACAATATTGCATGCTAGGTATATTACTAGTTAAAATGGTAGTAAGGTAGTAATGAGTAGCACTTGAAGACAAACAACAACAACAAAGATGCCATATAAAATTTGTTGGGAAAAAAAAAAAAATTGTAATAAAAAACTACTCCAACCTAGTTAGAGTTATTAGATTAAAAAAATTGTTGTATGCTCACATACGGGTGGCTCCAATACATTATTGACTTAGAAATTTAGAATATTGGGATTTAGTGTGCTCCATATAAATGTAGGTGTGTTGTTAATGGATTTTGGGTGTGTAAGGTTTAAATATAGATTTGTTCAGTTCTTTTGGATTTGTAGAGTAGATGCATGGAATTGTGGTGTGATTTTATATGTTCTATTGTGTGGGAGTCTACCATTTGACGATGAAAATATCACTTACTTTTCAATAGCCACAAAAAACTATTATGGTGAAGCATTTGTTGCCAATTGTTTTACCTTGCCTCACATCTATTAGCCACTTGTATTTACACCAAAAAAAATTGGTAGCCTTATGAACTTACGACCCTCGTTGGGTTTTCACCATTAAGTTATGAACAAAGAAAATTTTATTTAGCCACTTTTAGAACTAAATAAATTTTTTGTAGCTAATTGGAATCACCAACCTAAAAACAAATATCCCACCTAAGCACATCACAATAACACATTGTAGCCATCCACCTAACTTGGAGAAATTGACAAAAATACCTAATTCCTAGTTTGAAAATTTCATCCTTGATTAAGGTGACTTTGAAAATACTTGAAAATAAAGGGTGAACCAATAATTAAAGGACTAAATTGACGACAAATTAGAGTTGTTTGTAAAGTCACCCTATTTTCACCTTTTCTTTAGGCATGTTTTCACCCCTTATCCCCTCTTTCAGTGGTATGCACAAAATAATGAAATTTTATTAAATTTCAGTATGAAATGTTGGAATTCAACATTTAATGCAAAAGGTTTGAAAATAATTATAATAGTTGTACATGTAGGAGTAGTGAAAATACATATAACAATAGTGGATGAGTTCAAGAAAAATGAAAGACCGGATGAAATTTAGTTTGCCACCAAAATTGGTGGAAAAATTAATTTGGGTCCCAATTATTTTGTTTGTGTAAAATTTTCATCCTCAATCATGTGTTTGATGCACTATTATGCCGAAACTGGCCATTCTCACCCCCCAATCGCTTAACTTTATAGATAAATTTCATTGAATATTATTTTAAGAAAAACTTTAGTTTATCACCATAGTTCATAGCTTACTAGCTTTGTTTAAAATAAGCTTTGCATTCTAAAAGTATGAGGTATATGCTCTAAAGAAAAAAAAAATGAGGTTTTAGGGTTTACAGACAAGTAAAAAACCAATTCATCAATGATAGTTGCGTTTTAGATTCAAGTTCAAGCTTTATTTCTTGAAAAAAAATTCGCTTTACACAAATTGTTTTGGGTTTGGAGGTTAACGATTATTGTTAGAAATCTTTTGTTTTGTACTTTGTGCAAAGCTTATGTGTTTACTTGATCAAAAATAGACATCCAACCCAAAAAAAAAAAGGTCACATAAAGGATTGTATTTTCCTTTAAAGGCATTATATCCAAGGTAATTAGTCCATTAAAGGGATAAATTAAGGTGGTTTTTTTAAAACATTTTTTCCCTTTTGTATTTGGTCTATGACATAGGTGGATTATGGGACCCATGCAATAGGGGAAAGTAATTGAAAGTAATAACATTTGGTATTAGAGGGTCCTTACAAAACAAATAAAGACCAATGTAACGTAAAATACACACTTCGTTAGGTCACCCAACCAACTAGCCAAACAAGAGCACCATGGTGCATTCGACAAACATGTGAAGTCACAACAAGCTTTCCACTACAAAATTAGGTATCATTTGAAACTTTGTTGTGCATAGTTTCTGAAATGGATTGGGACCTTTGTGAAGAGGGCAACTAATCCTTTACATTCATTTTTTAGGAAATTTTTGTGTGGCGTTATTTGTTTTCAAGGAGTGAAACATGTAGTATTTTGGAATTAAAGTGTTTTGGTCATGTTGAACCTAATAGAATAGTGATTGTGACACCCAAACCTATAATGAAATTAGGGTTTGGCTTTAGCATAATGCCTTAGCTAAGGACCCTTAGGAGGTTTCTTATTTTTTTCCTTTCATTTCATTTAATCTTATGTGGTTGGTTTTGTAGATTTAGGATTACCTTGTAGAAATAAGCAGTCTTTAAAAAGTAGAGCCTTTGATTTTAGTAGGCCTCTTTCTTCATGGGCACCAAACATCCCACGTCTTTTAATTCATCATGTCTCACCAAACCTCATGGTTCCCATCACCCATATGTTTTATCATGCACCACCACAAACTTATTCCTTAAACACCCCATCTCCCATGTAAACCATGAACCACCCATTAATTCTCCTTTCCATTTTAATAAACCACCACCTACTCTAAGTTCCTCTTACCAACCCCTAGCCTTTCATATGAATATGGGGCCACAACCCTACATTTTCCCAAAACCCTCGATCATGCACATATAAGACCTTTTCCCCCTTCTAGTCTATTGACCTATATATATAGTTGTCCATGATTAGAACCCCCAACCTACCCCATTTCCTCAACACATTCACAACCTTCGTGCCTAAAGTCTCTTGCCCCATTTTACTAGTCAAGGGTTAACTTGTCATTAGTGTTCCTATCAAACACCAATTCATTTAACCCAAACCTTTATGACCATATCGGCTTAATACCTTCCCTTGTTCCCACCCCACCTGCATAAGCTTATACTTGGGTTTTATCATTAAATGTCCTTAGTTTCTTTCATTTGGGCTTTCATCGTTTTCGATTATATAATTGCATCCATACCGCTTTATGGCGTAATGTACAAATGGTGTTTCATTTTCCATTCAATAAGCTGACACATGACTTTTATGATGCAACATCTTAACATTTGTTCCTTTTGTTACCCTAATGGTGTTTCGTTTTACTCCATCATAGTGCGGCAATAGGGCATAAGGAAACATGGGTTTGACTCAAGTGCTTTTTAGTAAGTGATTAGGAAAACTTGCAAGAGGTGTTTTTTGTAGGCTCAAGTTTTATCAATAAGTCCAAGCTTAGTGTCTCTTCCCCAACATGATCTTCCAACTCATAAACGCCTTCTCTATAGTTTAGTTTTTGGACATGTAAAGGAATACTTTTAAGCAACTCGTGTTTTGGCACCATTTTCCCCTACACCCATGTCTTTTAACACCACCTTAATTTTCACCGTAGTACACCTTGAATCAGATAGCTATTTCCCACTTTTCTTAAAAAACTACGAGCCAAACCAGGACCTTAAGTTTTCTTATGATTCATTCAAACTAACATTCTAATGCATGCCACATTTATTGGTAAGTGGTCCTTATGAGATGATTTTTGAACACTATTGGGACTATTTTCACCCAAAAAATTTAGAGAATGGATTCTTTCAATTGTTTCAACTTTGTTTTCATATCACATAGAATCACATTCCATTTTAAATTGCATGTGTTTTTGGAATAGTTTGCCTTTTAGCCATGACTAAACCTTTGGGGGGAGTTTGTTCCATTGCAGTGTGGGAAACATTATATCAACTTATAAGTCACATTTTATGCTTTCAATTTTGTGACGCTTTGCAACACATTTCTCCTCGCATTAATTCAGAGTTGCAATATAGGGCAGTTATGAAATAGTAATCCACACCAAGTGCACTCTAGACCTTCACCCTGGAACTAAGTGGTTTTCTAGTTGGACATGGCAAACACTTTCAATTTAGTGTTAAGAGAATTTTGTGTAGCATGTGGAAACATCATACAACTCATCCCCTTTGTTTGTGCATTTTATGCATTTGAGTTTCCCTTGTTTTATAATCACCATAATTGTGAAGGTGATGTCACATTCATCCCATTTGCCATGGGAACCCATCAAGATGATCCTTTGGGAAGAACATTATTCGCTTTAGCTCACTTTACGGCTTTATGTTCTATAGTTAATCATTTCCCTTTTTGTTTATTTCCATCCATTGTAGATGACATTCACATCATAGGTCCCCCTTCAATTGTATCATCTATACATGAACATTTTAAAATCAAATTCCATGCAATAGGTTTTTCTATCCAATTTCAAAAATATGTAACATGGTCACCCTTTGGCTTACCATTTGATTTTAACACCCCATTTTAGTTTACCACCCCATAAGCAAGAATTGGAATTTTGGGGGTTCCATTGGGTACCTCATCATTCATATCATTTTTTATCAAAGATGCCCTACTATAAGATGTTTGACATGTGGACCTTTTCCTTGGAATGGGTGATGTTTAGTTAACCTTTGGAATTTTAATTCATTATTTTGTGTAACAGTCATCATGTCTCTTACAATGTACATTTCCCTCCTCCACTTTCCTAGAGTCCCTTATTTTTTTTATTCATCCTTCTTTCAAACGTTTGGGCGCCTCTTGGGCCAATGATCTTTTGATAGCCTATAAAGACTTCTAACCCATAAACAAGTTTTTTTTCGAGTAACTTTTGGTGGCATTGAGTTCATACTAACATCCACCATCACCCCAATAGTTTATTTATGGAATTGGGCCCTTGTAGCTTTAATCATAGCTATTAAATTTATGGTCAATCAACGTCCCTTCCTTTTTAAAGCCTTAACATGAATCAATTTAACACCTTCCCTTTTTAGTAACACTAGCAACATGTGATCTTTTATTGCCCTTAGTTCGCATGTGTTTTGTTCTGTTTGAATAACTTATTGGGCAACAAATGGTTTGATTTCAAGATTCCATTTTAAAACATTTACACCATCATACATTTTCCAACATGTTTTTCAACAAGATATTTAAGGTTCATCATACTCATGTTTTGACCTAAGGCCGGGCACTTGGTTTACAATTCGACCAATTTTCCTAGCCTTTTGATTATCTTCTTTAGTGTTTTTCATCGAATGTGACTTGGACTATCCCATCCTTCAATTGTAGGTATCCTTTGATGCATGTGCACACATGCCATTGACCTTATGGGTATCCACCTTTTACATTGTGTTCATGGCAACGAACACATGGGAACCTATGATGTAGTTCATGACACCTTTGTTACCATTGTGCAAGATGTTGGCTTTCACATGGGACGAGAACAATTACATGTGCTTCTTTTAATCATGTTCAATTCATCTCGTTGACGAGTCAACATTGTGCTCACCAAAGATGGCATTTGCACCCTAGCCAATGTTGTCATTGTCGACTCAATGTGAGTGAATTTATTTTCCCGATCTTGCATAGCTAAAAATTTTATTGCCTTCGATGTAACTCAAGTTAGAGAACAGAATTATTGCAACCAACACCCCATTAACCAAATCCTCCGTTTAGCAATTGAAGGATTTGGATGTCTACACAAACATGCTTATGTGTTTTTACATGATTATGCCAATACCATTTGGGGCTTGAAAGGGTCGGAAGGCCTTCATCTTTTTATTTTGATTATTTTTTTTGGTCAAAAATTTTCAATCACATTACAAAGGATGCAAGCATCTTCCATTTTAAGTAAGCAGTAACCATAGGCCTAACTGCTTATTGACTTCCAACCTTTTAAAACATACCTCCCATCACCACAATTGACCTATTGCAAGTGGCCGATTTTTGACATGGAGAAATACGATTGACATATTACAAGCGATCGATTTTGGACATGGAAAGATTTTGATATGTAGTTTGAGCTAACTTGATGTCTTGTAAATTCTCCCTTTTCCTTTTTCTTATTCCTTTGTACATTTTCCAAATCTACGACGTGTTTATAAATAAAGTTTTGCAGGGTTGAATCAATCTACAAACACATGAATTCCCAGAGCATGTCCAAAAACCTCATCATGATGATATGATGCTGCCGCCATTAAACCTGGCTCGCAATCCCAAGTAACTAAACTATATGTGGTTTCTTCATTGTCAACCTGCCCTACTTACACGACACCTTGTCAGATCGGGCTGCTTTCGCAAGACGTTACATAAGCAAAGGGTCCCTAATACTTTACTGCCCGCAGTACAAAAGTACTACTGTCTGCTTCTTTTTCTCATGACTGCCCATTTGCCCATCGATGAAGTTTCTGTAGATGCCCAGAGACACACATATGGTTGCTGCCCATTATAAGAGTCTGGCTCCGATTATGCACATTTGGGGCCTGTAATAGATATGGGGCAGAGCACCAATATGTGTCTGGGCATCATCCATCATCTTTTTTAAGAAAAAGAAAAAGAAGGTTCAAGTCAAGGGCAGATAAGGAAAAAAATAAGCATGCACTCCTGCAATAAGGACCCTATGCTTATTTAAGGTCGTCTGCTGCGTATCTGGCAATCCCGTCACACAGGGATGGGACCCGCTGCGAATCCAACACAGTTGTAAGTCCTACCAACGACCCTTCGTCAGGTACTTATCTAAAGAACCAACGACCCCAAATCTTTTTTTGGTGTCTGGGGCAGCCCCCAGCCGCAAAATACGGTACTTGACCGTTGGAGGTTAGGAATTCAAACCCTCGCAGAACTCGATTCCACCTCGCTCGGTCGCTGGCTACCTCTCGCGTTTTCGTCTCCCCCCCCCGCCCCCACCTCTCTCTCTCTCTTCGCACACCTACCAACAACGGATCTTCTTCTTCTTCTTCAATAATCCCGATTTCCTATGTTTTATTTTCGCATTTCCTTGCTTTCAATGCTCCTTGGTTTTTTCGCTGCAGTAAGTGCTTCACTTCACTCTTTACACTTTTCCTTTCTTCACTTTCCGACGGAAGTTCGTGCAGTTTGTGTCATGGATTATATATATACACAAATTCTTTTCCAAAGATTCCATTTGCCAACGGACATTTTCTGTTCGAACGTCCCTTTTGTTCTTCGTCGTCTTTCGGCGACTTGCGATTTTGTGAGCATGTCGAATGAGAGCTTGATGGATCTCAGCGGTTGAGGGATTACTTTTTTTCCTCGAATTGTGTTTGAGTGAAATGACATTGTCGGATTCTTGTGGCATGTCTGTTGTTTGTGTGTTTGTTCGTTCAGGATCTGTTTACGTAAGACAAGCACGTAGCGGTTGTGTGCGAAATGGCGGAGTCGATGGACATAGACGTTGATTACAGATACGAGTTCTGCGCTCCCATGTTTTATGACTTCCGATATGAGGAGACGGACGCTGATATCGCTGCCGCCGAGCGCTGGTTTGACAGCGCCTTGCCTTATGAAGCTTCCCGTGTGTACTTCAACCCACTGCACAGATACATCTGTTATTTTTCGGGGGCAAGGTTTCTTTTTTTTCAGAGAGACACAGAGAAAAAAGACACGGAGAGAGAGAGAGAGAGAGAGCGCGAGAGTGATCTAACTGCTCTGCTTTTGGCAATGTTGAGGTGCAGCACATGTTGCAAAGACCAAGTCGATTCCGGAGCTTTGCTCGGCTGCTTTCAACTTCGGTCTTGGTGGCAATCTTGAAGCTCAACAGGTCTGTGCTCCTCTCGATCTCGAACTCTGTCCGACGCTGATTCTTATTCTGGTCCTGAAGTGTCGGAGCTCTATAGAACTGGATACGAGGTTTTTCCGAAACTGCTGAATGTGGTTTTGCTCGTGATCTTTTCGTCGTGTTTCTTTTCTCGGCAGATTCTGGCACATGTATCACCAAAACCGGAGGGCAGAATGCCTGTAGAAGAATTGGATTATATTTCCAGGGAATGTGAACAGACTAGCGCACCTGACGGGACTTCCGTGCCGAGTTTTGGTATGTGCACACTGCACACTTCCACATGATTTTGTCTGCGGGCGTGCGTTTTCGCGTGCTTATTACTCGTTTACTGCTTTGCGGCGGAGGTCGTAGTCATAGTTTCTGCCTCCATTTGCAGCTGCGAGCGTTTCCGGCACAGAAGAAGAACCCTGCACTCCGGAGTGTAGAATCGTTCCAGGTGCAGCAGGTGTGGCTGAAGTGAATCGAACCCCGCCTACAGGCCTGGCTGCTCTTGTGGTCTCCCCGGGAAGCCTTCCAGCGAAGAGGCTCTACTCGGAGGCTTGGAGGGAAGCTCCTCTTCCTCGGGAACCTCAATCTGGCTCCAAGCATAGGCTGTCCAACTCGAATTCCCGGTACACATTCTTGATAAAATCGAAATCAAAATCACATTTTTCCCCCAGAAATAACTGTTACACAATTTGAGCGTTAGATTCTTGCTGGGGCTGGGTGCCAATTCTCTCCATGTGCACACCAATAGAGGGTTAAAGGCTGAATTTTGGCTCAAACTCCATGACAGGATTGCTGAAAGGAATGCTTCTAGCAAGAGGGAGGGGGCGGTGATTGCTGGCAGTATCCTTGATACTCAAGCCCAGAAGAAGCAGAAGCTTGAAGGAGGTCTAAGTTCAAAGGTATAGAAGCTCATTTTTACCTTGTTTCTATTGTTGGAGTCATGCTGGGCAGGAATAGGCTGTTGCCTGTTTGCTAACTATGAACATAAGAGAAGCTCTCAAGGAGTTGTCGGTCAAATGTAAAGCAGATAAATTATGTGTCAAAGCCCAATGCTCCTCCAGCCCCAACAACTTTCCATGAGTTTCATCTCTCAACACAATCCTGCTCACAACATCATCAAGTAAATCCTGGCCCCCAAAAAGCATCTATGATGTGCTTGCACTGCTTCTCTCCCAAACTCTCCTTTCACTCTGGTCTCTCGAACATGCAAAATTAGCCTCTCTTCTATGGCACTTCTGTGTTGCAGCTCAAGATAGTCTTTCCTACCTCTAATCACTGCAATTTATCAGGTTATGAGGCCACCTTCACCATTTGTTTCAATGGCTGAGAGGGTGAGGAGATTCCAGAACAAGACTCCTGAGAGATTCTATTCACATCGAACACGTACTATAAACCAGGTATTGCTCTGATATGAAAACATTCAGAACCTCATTTGAATGAATGTTGGATTCCTATCCAACTAACCTTGTGTTCATGTCATGTTAATGTATGATTGGTGTGTGGCTGGATAACAGGAGGAGACACATCTTGCAGACAAACCTAAGATGCAGTTGACAATGCCTAAGGAATTTGAATTAGAAACCTCACAGAGATCAAGACCCACAAGGTCTGTGCTTACTGCTTTCCTGCTTAAACTAGTGTTCCACAAACCAATATGATGTCTTGGGTGACTGAAGAGTGGTAATTCAAAGATTTGGTTGTGTATGGTGAGGTAGGATGAAGAGTACAGCAGAACTGGAAGAGGAGATGCTTGCTAATATTCCCAAATTCAAGGCTCGTCCCCTCCCAAAGAAGGTCTTTCTGCCAACACATTGTCCCTCATTGTCCTGCTTGTGATATCAGCTTGGTTGCTATTTCCTTTTGCTCAACTTTGTTCGGACTGCTGCAGATCTTGGAAGCTCCTGCCCTGCCCACATTCACAAGGTCCACACCACAAATGCCAGAGTTTCAGGTAACTCTAAAATTCAGGCAAAATGCTGCATTTCTTTTTGTCCAACCAATTCAACAAGGAATATACTTAAATAGTAGACCCCTGCACGAAAAATTCTCAGATCACCTCATATTACAATTGTTTCCTGCAGGTGTTCCACTTACATACTATGGAGCGGGCTCAACAGCATGCAGACATTGTAGAGACCACTTCTTACAAATCCCAGCTTGTCTTGGTGCCTATATGCTCTCTTGTGAATGTTTTTAGTGTGTTACAGATACTTCTATCTCTATTCAGAAGCTCCAATTGGCTTCTCCTGTTAATTGAACGTGGCAATAAGTCTTGCTGATGAGCCTGATATTAATGTTGGGAAATTTCAGCCAGAGAGGGTGAAGCCAACTTGCAAGCTTGCCTCCAACAGGACTCTTACAGCACCCCAACCGCCTCACCTTGAAACTGCAAATCGTGCACGTGCCTCCACGTATGTTTTTTGTCCTCCCATGCCCAACTTCATTGCTGTGTGGAAACCTATGTATTTCAGATCGAGTACATAGTACTTGATGAGTGAAAGGTGCCTGAAGTGTGAATCAAATAGCAGGGTCAAGAGTCGGGAAGAAATGGAAGAGGAGGAGCTAGCACAGATACCCAAATTCAAAGCACGCCCCCTCAACAAGAGAGTGTGTAATCTCCACACTGCTTTTTATTTTCACATAATGTCTGTGATGCTCAAGCATTACATCAGATTGCTTGCACACCCATCTGTGAGATTCCCATGTCTGCACCTTATAATACAATGCCAACACCTTATGGTGGTTTTCTGCATATTTAAACTCTTGAGATTTGAGCACAGATATTCCATAGCAAGGGCGACTTGGGAGTCTTTCGCATTCCCAAACGTGAAGTGACTACGCCTCAAGTGAGCATATTTTCTGTTGATATTTCAGCACAACAAAACCCATCAGCCCAGCTAGGGTTGTTCTGCAGACAGTTTGGAAACAAAACATTTTTTGTTCTTGCTTGCTGGATCTGCTTAGCAGTCATTGTTTGCACATTCTTAAGGTTTACTAAGATGAACACTAGATGTGACTGCCGTTTGTTAGCTCTATTCATCAAGTGATTGAATGGGCTTGTCTTTCTTTTGAAGGAGTTCCACTTTAAAACAGATGAACGTGCTCATCTTCGGGGTGCAGCTCCACCCACTGACCAATTACTCAAGGTAGTGTCTGTTGAATATCAACATTGTTTTTTGAATGCAATTGAAAGAGACATTCTCTGGCAACTGTGTCGTGTGTTTGTCAATCTTGTGGTGTTGTAAGGAATTAAGAAATGAAGGTTTTAGATTGACTGATGACTAAGAGAATTGTTTTGAGGGTTCAGCTAACTGTGCATCAGCAACCCAACCACCAGGAGGGACGTGCACGTCTCACAAAACCAAAACCTTTCCACTTATTGACTGATGTAAGCTCTCTGGCACATTACTGGTAATGATGTAATGAAAATCTACATCATTGTTGCAAAGTCAGCTGTCATGTGTGTCAGGTATCTCTTTTGCTGCAAGTCACATCATACTCATGAATGATGAGGGATATTGTGGAAAGTGGCATGTTCATGAGTTTGTGGCAACACAACTGATTTGCAGGACCGGGGACTTGCAAAGGAGATGAAATTTATTCATGATATGGTGCAGCGGCAGCAGGAGGAAGAAAAGGCCCGCATTCCAAAGGCCAACCCTCTTCCTTACACTACAGACTATCCAGAGGTGTGTATTTGTTCTATGTGGGCTTCTGGCAGGTTCAAAGAAACAGGATGGTTGATGGGATGCTTTGGGAGACAGGTTACAAAAGGTTTCTGGGGTTTTGAATTCAATTCTCACATCTTTTGCAGGTTCCATTAAAACCAGAGCCAAAGGAATGCACAAAAGCAGAACCCTTTCAGTTGGAAAGTCTTGTCCGGCATCAGGAGGAACAACAGCGTCAGGCTGAAGAACGAGCAAAAGCTGAACAAATAGAGGCTGCACTAAAGGAATTTCATGCTTGTCCTAATCTCTCAAAGTATAGTTCATCCTCATCACCCAGTTGGCTTTCCTTAAACATGTCTTGAAGGATCAAGGTTGAGAAGGATAATAAAATAAGTAGGAGCTGAGCTTTGCATGAAGCTCATGACAGGACTGGAATTGTTCAATTTTTAGGCAAACTCTGATCTTTTGCATGCCCACAGGTATTTTGCTGGTTTAATGACCTGTATTTTGTGTTTTTTTTTGTGTTCAGTGCCCCTGCCTTCATACCAGTCAAATCGAGAAAACCTCTTACAGAAGTTCAAGAGTTCAACTTTCATGTTGACCATCGTGCAGTAGAGCGAGCAGAATTTGATCTGCAGGTGTGCAACCATTTGATGTGGAATAATGATTATATCAACATGTCTTAGCAAACAAAGACAGAAGGAATATGTGGCAGAACTCTGCACTAATGAGGATATTGGTAAACAGAAGGAAGCTCAACTGAATGATGTGTTTTTTACTGCAGGTGATGGAGAAGCACAATCAGTACAAGCGTTTCCGTGAAGAAGTTGAGGCTTTCAGGAAGGTGACTTTTCTCCCCTGCTCTGTGCTGTTTCGTCTCAGAAACTTTTGTCTTGTATTATCAGGGATATTCAGCTGGACTATTTAGTTGCTGTGCATGTGTTTTCCCTGCTGCTTATAACTTTGGATGCCCACAGGAAGAAGAGAAAAGATTCATCAAGTCTATGCGGAGAGAGATGGTACCCATTGCACAACCCATGCCAGAGTATCCCCAACCCCCTATGCCACTGAGGTTTGTTACTCTTCTTGGAACCTGATATGATAGCAGCATTTCAATAAGTTCCTGAGCTCATGGACAACTGTTGTATCCTGATGATCTTTTTTTGTGCAGCAGATCCTCAAAACAGCCTACAATACCTGCTTCTCCACAATTCATGCACAAATTATCCCACAAGGAAAGACAACAGGCCATCACCAATGTCCAAGGATCTCCAATGCGTTAGCTAATGCCTCACTTTTACCGTGTGTTTTGTACACTAAATTTATTTTCTGGTGTTGCTCTTCAATGCCCTGAATGCAAAATCCTCCAAGCATGCATGCACTCCACCGCTTCACCTTCAAGGCAAAAACTCATGGGAGGGATATTGGAGCACCTTCTTCAAACTTGTGTGATTTGAATACATTTAGGAAGGTCACTGAGAAAGTGACCATATGCTGAGGTGAGACTCATCTTCTCAGACATATCTTGACAATTGGTGGTTGGCTGAACATTGATTCCCAGCTTCTCTCAATCTGACAACATTGTAGATTATGCATTGCAGTAGACTATGCTTTTGGTCTGGGGTTTGCATATCTATTTAAATGTCACTTGCAAGTGCATGAGATGAGTCTATGAAATGGGTTAACTTGCACTTGCATTACGTTGTTTTGTTGTCGTACAGGTCCAGTCTGCCTGTCTTTCAAACACAGGACTGCATCATCCCTCCATACCTGTGGCAAAATAATGAAGTCATGTAATTATTGCATGAGTGTGCACTTCCTTGTCTCAGAAATATGTTATGACATGAGTCGCAAGTTTCTAAACTTGACTAATTACTTGCCATACTCAAAAAACTAATAAGCAAGTCTTGTCTCTTCAAACTATAAGATCTTCATCACTCCTGAAACAGTATGGAGTCAGTGGTTGACACGCTGGAATTGAAGTTTCTTCAGATTGAAAGAGGGAATCTGATGGGCAAAAAACCTGAGAGCCAAGAGCTTGCTGTGGTGTATCATGGTTATGGCATTTGCTACTTCAGGTAAAAGGGGAGTCATGCTATCATTGTCTTGTGGTCTCCAATTGATAGCAAACTGCACCTGCACACTTTAAATTCTACTTTAAAGACAATGGGATTGTCCCAAGATAGATCTGCCAATACTTTGCACCATGATAGCTGCACATCAGTTGTATTTTGATGACTATGTGACAGATTTAGTATGCTTGAAACTGACATGTGATTGAAGAGCAGGAGGGGTTTTTAGATCATTAAACAGTCGAACATATTCCACTCCAGCAATCCGCATGCACCAATGCTTGCACCAGATCACCTTATAATGGTGCATTCACACTTGATGTCAAGTTATTGTTAAATGAAAATCTAGATGGCATCCTAGGTGGCACCCAATGTTAAATGGTTGATAGCTTAATGTGAAGTCAACGTTAACATAGATCGTTCATGGGAAGTAGGTGCAAGTCCTAGATGACTAGCATGGTGTTAGGGGACTCAACACTAGAGTCCCTAACACCAAGCGAGAATGTACATTTTAGTCAAGTCCTCTAACATTAAATCTTTTGTTTTTTGACCCAACAAGTGGGTGCCAGTGAACCAGTGTAACCAAAAAACAAGGGTGTAGAAAGAAAACTTTCTTGTGCAAGAGTAACTCATAGTAGAAACACCACTCTTGGAAATCTAAACACCATTAATTCCAACAAATTACATCACCGAGGCTACAAACCCAGTTTTACTAAAATTCCATTTTGGTTACAAAATTGTTATAACAAAATTTAATATTTTATGTGTCAATTGCCAATTGGTACACACATGGTCATTGCTCCTTAACTTGTCATAATGGCAACAAACAATTTGGACCATATATAGAACCATACATTCAAAAGTCTAAAATCTACTAAGGTGTAGTTTGAGGTTACAACCCTTAGTGCAATGCAAAGAAACATTGAATTCCCTGTTTGAAAAACCATAATATCATAGACTCTTGATCTTTATGTCTGAACCCAAGTGCTAGTGACATACACCAAGTTGACTTAGAACCATTCTGGAAAGGAAACTTTTTTAATGCATATTTGGACTACATATATGTCTTTATTAACTTCCCACTTTTGTTCTCATTTTTCTTATTCTACTCAACCCAAGGACACCCCAATTGACACTTCTAGTGTTCACTTAGATACCTAACCTACGACATGGATTAAAGAGAAACTCAACAAATATCTATAGTACCCAATTCAAATGCATATTGATCTTCTACATGCCCTTTTCTCTGTAACTCGGACTTCCTCCCTTTTGTCATCAATCCTCAACATCCACCCATTATAAAAACCATTCCTACCAAGAATATTTTGTTTGCCATAGTGTAGTTACTAGCGTAATGGAAATCAAATACAACAACTACGAATCACGACAAGTAAAATCTACCATCTTTTGAAACTGATCATGAAAAAAGAAATACCTACCTGCATTGCTTTTGAATTCCCTTTCTTATCTTGCCCTCCACCATCCAAATCTCCAAGCCTCCATTCAATGCTACACCCTCCTTAGCCATCCATAGTTCGGTGCTGATCAACTTTACATAATACACAAACAAACAAGGTTCCTACCCATCTTCACAAGCTTTCTTGAAGCAATTATTGCTATAGCTATCTTAAAGAAACAAACAATGATGAATAATTTCCTCCGTTAACATGTAGAAAGTTTACGACCACTGAAATCAAAAATTAAAACCCTAAAAATTCTCGTGTTATATTTACATGAGAATATTATCCAATTCACTTCTTATCAAGTCACGTTGGCACCTGCCAATGCATCATCCACTAGATGCTCGTTATTACTCGTCTTATGGTCCTCTTATGGTTGAAGCTCAATTGAGTTAATATTTGGTTTCACCTTGACAACCAATTTCATAAGAAATAGGTTTCATATATAGGTAGGTAAGTAGGTAAATAAATAACTACTAGGTAAATAGAAGGATTATTCATAAATAAGGGTTGTTTTTATTACCTATTTACTAATGACCTGCTTGTGGGTTATTAGTAGGTAGGTTTAAAAAAAGGCAATTGAGCTAACCACCATGGTTAACCAGGAACTGGAACGCAACAGAAAATTATTTCCTAACCACTTTGGTTGAACATTATGTCTCTCCATTTTTGCAATAACAAATAAAAATAGAAATTGTTGTAAAAGGTTTCATAATTTATTATGTTAGGGGTTAAAAGTTCAAAAAACTTGACAAAGAAGTTGCCTATATTTATTGCTGAAATTTCATAAATTACTTTTTTTTTGCTACCAAAGTGAATTTTGAAAAATAAAATAAGGAAACACCCAAGTGTCAAACTTGAAAAGGTGTTACAATGATGTGTTAAAATCATGTTTATAAATAGCTAGATATTACACATTTTATTGTTAGATAATTGAGATAATTGAGAAAACAAATTGAGATTATCAAATCCAACAATCCCATTGGTTTGAAAAAATAAAACAAATTAGGCTTACACACAAACTTAATATTGCTAAAAAAGTGAAAATAATGGTCCCTTTATACCATTTTCAAACCTATCAAATTATATTTCACATTTAATTACTAGTTCATTCAAGATAACTAACCAACAAAATTCAAATCACCAAATCCAACACTTTCATTGGCCAAGACTTTTTTGCACACCTACACATAAGCCTATTCAACAACCATTGCAATAGGCTAATATTATAACCCTTGTCTATGTTTGGATGAAAAATTACAAGCCAAAAGCGAGATGACTTGATTTAACATTTGATTTTACCTTCTAAAAATGATCATGTGCAATTCTGTTGATGTCTACAAAATTTTTAACTTGATGGAATTTTTCGAATTAGTTTTAGAAAACCCACCTACTTGCTTGTTAACTAAACTAGTGAACTCTTATGGAACCTCCACATCATCCCATGTTTGATACATTACCAACCTTTTCTATAACTAGGGCCCCTACTTGTGAGGATTCCACCATGAGCATGTATCATGTAAAAGTAAGTTAAATATGTAATTTGAAATGCGGACTTTGAATGGTAACAATATAAACTTAAATGAATTCTAAAAATTTGACATAATTAGTTTAAATGATTTGATTCAAATTTTTTAAGTTAAACCTACATAGTTTTTGTGATGATTCATTTGATGAGGTTGAGTAATTGAATTATGATTGATAATTTAAAGTTGAATTATTCACATTTGATGAGTTACATGATAAGTCATTGGATTAAAATGAGAATATATTTTTGGAAGTTGCTTATTAACTTTTTATTACATAGGATGTATGGCTTGTGTTGAGGGACAAGAAATGAGAGAATAATGCATGGATATTAAAATTGATGAAATCACAATAAACTTGTGATTTACATGTTAAAGATTTGAAGATTTGACAAGAGAATTCATGCATAGGTTAAAAAAACATAACATGCAACCTTTTATTTCATCGATTGTCAAATGATTTGAAATTGTTGTGTTAATGGGAATTATATTCACTTGATTCATTAGTTTAGTGTAAAGGAATACACAGCTTCATGTGTATATAACAAATTACATATTTTCAAATTGTATAATGTATTTGATGGTACAAGCACATCAAGATAATACATCCTATATTTGGACATACCAATAATAGCTAACATTTTCAATATTTTCTTCTTCAACCTAAATGTTCAAAATGTTCTTGTATGTGTAGGTGAATTTCATTTTCATCCATTTATTCAAACTTAAGATTACAGAATTGTGTATTGTAGGAAATCAATAGTTCGGATGGTGAAGATTACTAAACCCTATTTCCTTGTCAATGAAAAAATAAACATTGAAAATTCATTAGGCACCCCCATTGTTGTATGATAGAATTCACTTGCAAATTTCCATGATCCCAAGATTTCCTTTAATGCACAATTAAACAACACTTTTGCTAAGAAATTAGACTTGCCACAAAATTGTTATATCAACGTTATTCCCTATTTAGCCATCATTTGAAACTAAAGTTTTAGCCATTGAATTTTTTGAAAAGCATAATCCAAATGCCATATTGATCATGCCAAACATTACATTAAAAATCTACTCATAATATGACTACGAAGGGCTTGTGCAAACATGCCCAAATATTATATGTAACATGTTAAAGGTTTTCACAAGACTAGTTTGATAACTTATTGAGTGGGCAACTAGGTGACAACCTTCATAACAATGGCATGGGGATTGTTAATACATTTAGGATAATATGACATATTTATTTTATAAGTCAACTTTGATATAGTTTTTAAAATTTAAAAAGGCCATTAAATTTCAAAGTTAAATGAGGCAAGTTGTAACCATGACAACAAGTGTATAAACATAACATTTTTTTTTCACCTAGCCTTCACATTATAGGTCAAAAAATTTGGCATTAAAAGACTTGAAATTTAGGGCTATTTTGAAACCATTTCTTTCACTCTTTTTTTTCATGCAAAAATCAACTATGAACATTCTAACATTGAAAGGATTCAATCAAAATTATTGTAGTACTTGCGTAGGTTTGGCACACAAGGTCAAATAATTATTTATTTTAAAATTTAAGAATCACCATGTGAGTTTTTAATTTTGGACTTTTCAGCATATAACAAATTTACATATTAAATTCTAACACAATTTCAGAGTTGTGTCCTTGTGGTAGGTCTATTCACAATTAATGTGATTATTTGTATTAGGCTAGGATTCACTTCCAATTTCCTGCAATTTAATTTTTTTTAAAAATGACAATTTTTTTCTCAAAACATTTGACAAAATAAAAAGTAATTTAATTTATGTCAAAGTCACCCATGTACTATGATATCCAATTATAGCAATCAAAAGCCTTTAAAATCATAAGAATGCATTTCCATTAGCAAGACCTTTTATCAATTGACTAATTTTCATGTATTAAGAATGCAACTTTTTTTTTCTTGTTTTAGTTGTTGTGAATTGCTAGTCATGAGATGCCTCAAAAAAAATTTATAATAAGAAATCAAACATACAAGACATATAATTCAATACAATCTTCTAGGTTCTTACCTACAACCAAAAAAACCAAACCAAGCAATAACATATCAAAACAAAAAAATCACCAACATTAAGAAATTTAACTATAATAAATTTTGAACAAAAAAAAATCAAATTAAATTGAAAAAAAAATTAACCAACAAACTAACATAGTTAATTTTCTACTAGCTCAATAACTAACAAAAATCACCTAATTGAAATTCAATTCTCACCACTCCCCCCTCAAGTTCAAATTTACTTTGTGTACACTAATCATGTTTCTTAAACTTTCATAGCTTTTTTTGTACCCAAAGCCTTTGTGAAAATATTAATCACATAACCTTCAATGTTGACATAAACAAGATCAATTTTTCATGTGAAAACTTTATTTTTCACAAAATGATAGTGACTTCAATGTGTTTTGTTTTAAATGGTGAATTAAATTGTTATAAAACATAACACACTTTCAAAGGCTTGGCATAAGGTATCAAAGTTAACTTGAGTGTGCAATCACCTTTCAAGAAGGACAATAAAATGTCATTTTTGAGATGAAACAAGTTGAATGCTTCCAATTGAAATTGAGGTAAATAGGTCCAAAATAGAACCAATAAGATGTAAGAAGTGAAAATGCATTCCCATATGAAGTGGAGATCTATGAAAATCAAAGTTAAACATTTTCAAGATTCCCAAATGCATTATCACTTTTGAAAATTAGGAATCTCAAGGTGTCTTGTAAGTTTGAAGCAAAGTTTGGAGCATAATTTTTTTTCAAATTGATCCTTCTTTAGACCATTGGAAAGGTTGTAAATAGTAGGATATTACATTAGGGGAACATTGGAAGAAAAAAATATAGAAAAATGTTATGGTTAAGAGAACAGTTCGAAGTCAAAATACTAAGATGATTTCTAACCATTATGTTAACATTTTGAAAAGTCAAACCACCTTTGATCAAGGATTGTGATGTAACACTAGAAAAATATTTTGAAGTTTACTTGCAAGAGTTCATAAAAGGTAGTTATTTTCCCACAAGGTGGCAATACTTTCCAATATGATGTCTTGCAAAATACTTGAAAATGTAGGTGAACTCTTTAACTCAATGCATTAAAACAAAAGGTGCATGTGAAAGCTTTAGGATGGGACTATGACAAAGTCAATATGTTGAATTCAAGATGAAATCAATCTAAACAAACAAAGAAAGGGCAATTAATGCAAATTGATGCCAAATGGGTGCATGAATGAACCACAAACAACTCACATTCCTAATACACATCATTACCCACATTAGGGAGGATTCACCATTTTCATCCCTATAGTAAATTATGTAGATGGTGATGAGGATTACATCAACAAAAAAATCTTGGGACCAAAGTGGAAGTCAGATGAGAATCATGAAACTAACAAATTATGAATCTTTTTATTTTGTAAAAAATAACCATTTGATATGAATTCTGATTTAAAAATTATCACAAACAAAGTTATGACCTCTAAATAAAACTTTTAATGGTCTTATTACAATCCTCAATTAGAGGTGATTTGACCCTTCAAAATGTTGAACTAATGATAAAAAATAATTTGGATAGTTCTATCTTTTTTTTGGCCATAACTCATTTTACACAAAAAAAAAATTTCCCAATGCAACCTCGATATAATATTCTACTTTTCAAAACCTTTATAATGTTTTAAAGATAACCCAATTTGGATAATTTTTGATCCCCAAACTTTGTTCCAAACTTGGGGGACATTATAAAATTACAAAATCTTAAAAATAGGAATGCATTTGAGAGTCTTGCAAATATTTCCCATTGAGTCTCAAACATTTCCATTTTATGTGAGATTGTGTTTCACTTTCTTGTATCATATTGAATTTTGATCATGTACTCAACCCAATTCCATTTGGAAACATTCAACTTCTTTCATTTTAGGAATGACATTTTGTTGCCTTCCCAAAAGTTATAGGTGTTTGTTTCATGCCATATAAGGTTTTGGGTGCAAATACATTTAAAGGCACCACACATTATTATTTTATAAAAGGACAATGAGTCTTTTTTCAGTCCTTTTCACTTTTTCATATGAATTTTTTTTTGCATGAAATCTTTTGCAACTTGTTATAAAAAATACATATAGTTATCTAATACATCACATACATGTTTTTTGTTAGTCATTGTTGAATAAATATGGAAATTTCAAAGTGTGCAAAATTTGCTAGTTTATACATTTTGATTTGAAAAATTATCATAATTTCAAATCATATCAAAATATGTTAACTATTTTTTGTTTTAATTTCTTGTATTATAACGTACAACTTTGTTTCATACGTCATGAAAAGTCACCCCATTTACACATAGTAAAAGAGTCTTGAAATTTTAAAACATACTTTGAATTTCTAAAAATTTCAAATTCCATGACTTTTGAATTTTGAATTTTTAAAAATGTGGATAATATGTTAGCATCATCTTAATTATTTTATCATCAAATCTTCTTTATTGAAATTTTTTTTTACCCTAGTCCTTTGCAAAATTGATTGCTTTGGACATAACTATTGTTCAAGTTCAAAAGTCTTTTACTGAAACCAAAACCTAAAACTAAATGTAATGAATTCTAAATTTGAACTCCTCAAAATTCATATTAGTCATTTGACACAACTTGAAATGATTAATATAACTTTAAAATGTGAAATAAAAAATGTATGTAAAAAAAATTACAATTTTCACCACTATCTAACATGATTTTTGGTTCTTTTGAATGTATGTGCACCTTTTTCATCAAGCTACAAACCAAATTGGGATGTTTTTGGTTCGCATGACTTTGTGATTGTTGCATGCACATTTCTTTTTATAAATATCCATTATTCATATGATATAAAAAACATCTTTAAGGTGCATCCTAGATCCATTACCTTGTGTGATGTTACAATGCGAAATACATCATGCAAAACCAAATGTTTCATCATACATGTACCAAGAAGCCATGTAACCTTCAATCTTTAACTTTGTTTTGAACATTCTTTTTTAACACAAACAAATACATTTTTATTGGGTAGCACCACCTTATGAAAACATTGCCACATAGCCCCAATTCATCCATCAAATGGATGATGAAGTATGTCATGGAATTAAATAACACAAGTGGAATATATATTTTCAACATGTAAAGTGTTTCTACAACAAATGTGCACAAGGGTCCAATTTCATATGGGTTTCACCTTAATTAATGCACAAATGTTGAAAAACCTTGGTGAAAGTTGGATTGTAACTAACTTTGAATGCCCACAATCATTATTTGTTGGACCATCATCACATGGTGATCATGAGATTTCATGTTAAAATGCCTATTAACAACCACATGTTTCTTAAATGCTATAATGGCATACTATGTTGGTGCATGTACTTCATTCACAAATTTTTAAAAACATCCATTTTATTTATTGTGAATGAAATGATTTTGGGGTTTGACATAGTTTATATTAGTTTTGTTTATTTAAAAGGATGCATGTTAGGTGTATGTATGATTTCATATTGAGAGTTAATCAATATTTAGGTTCATGTGAAAGGTTACATTCATATTTGTTAATTCAAATGCATTTCACATAAGTAAAACATTTAAAATAGTTCCATAAGTTCATCCATTCATTATATGTGTTCCATCTTTTATGGAGATTACATGATGATTTTTTAAAAATTGAAATGTAAGCTAGTTGGAAGGTGAAAGTATGATTGGATGGTACCATAAGGAATGTTATATTTTCATTTTACTAGACCCATCAAACTTTTAAAAAAATGAAAAACACTCAAAAGAAGATTTTCATTAAATATTTTTGATAAATACACATTAACTAGGTTGTATAGATTTTGAAACTTTAATGAATTCACAAATATTTTGAATTTTGATGTTTTTAATCATTTCTTAACCCAAAAAGTTTAAAGAAAGTAACAATGATTATGTTTAAAAAATTTTTGGTCAAGAACACTTTTGAACATATTTTGAACGGGTTTTAACATAATTTTCAAAAGTACTTTAGATGGTATTCTATTTAATTTTTTATTAGATAATCAATTGATAAGTATAATTTAATTATAAATTTCCAATATTTAGGTTTATGATTCCTATAGGGGCCTCAAAAATTAAGAATACAAATTTGTAACAATTCTCATTTATTTTTATTCCACTGCAAATTTAAAGTCATATATTTTGACATGCAATGCATAAACATCATATATATATGAGTTACAATTTAGTTCCTTAGGCCTTTCCCTTTAATTCAATTTCATAGTCGGGCTTCTAACCTTTAGGACATTTTGAGAACATGTTCTTTAAATGGTGATTTTGCAACCCTTGATTGTTTTGCCACCCTCGACCTTATATGCACAATTATTGAATTAAACAATCACATTTAATCAATACAAAACTTTTGTAGGTTTTCATGTCAAGTTTTAAAGGTTTGTTGTCATTGAGTAGGAGTTTGCGATAAAGTAGGAAAAGGTTTTCAGCACTCATGAACTCCAAGTATCTGTTACCTATCAAGAAATTCATCATCTTTGAAATTCATCATCAAAAATCTTTTGTCCAATTTTTCTATGATAATTTGGTATAGGCCATTAGCCATTTCTCAAGGCTACAAGTTCAATATTCCTTAAAGTTGTCACCAAAAAAAAGTGCAAATGTTTTTTCCCTAAGTTTTGTAAGATTTTAAGGTTTCAACACCACAGTTTGGTGAGGGCTTGTTTGTTGCCCAAGAATCAACATCAAAGCTTTCGAAATCTACGAAATACCCCAAGGGAACAAGTTCACCCCACCATCCTACTTGACTAAATACTTGATGATTTTATGCATACACCATTGTGCATATAGGATACATACCCCAAATCAATATCTTCAACACATATGTACACATGTATTAATAAGCCATGTAGGAAATTTAAATAATTGACACCTTTATTCTAGCATAAAAGAGTTGTTTTGTAAAAAAAAAAGTTAGAATAGTCACAACCTTGTAAGGGTTTATATAGAATGCAACTATACATGTTTAAATCACAATACATTAGTGTCACAAAAAAAGTGGTTTCCAAGGGCATGATTATAAAAGGGGTTTATTGTAGTTATGTTTCTAGAACAATGGAATGGTTCTAATGCAAGTCAGATGACATTCTCTTTTACTTGTTATTTCATTTGTTTGTTGATTTAAAGAAATCTGAACTTTCTATGGAACATTGTAAATGCCAACCCTCTGACAAAAAGAAATCAAAAGCATCAACTATTTCTTGTCTTGGAATATTCAAAATTTTATTCCTAAATACTCCATAAATCGTTTGAGCTGGATAGTAATAATAAGCAATTCTAGCTTGGAGTTTATAGAGAAACTCTACCCTCTCTAGCCCATTCTACACAAGCAATTTCAGCCCCATTAAGATGTCTTGCAATTCGTATTTTAATACCTCTCATATCTGGTTCTTCACCTATTTAGTAGGCTTTTTCATGGTTCTTCTAAAAGAAACTCTAGTTTCTAGCCATAGAACAATATATTCTGCAAGAATATATTGTTCCCCATATGATTTTGGTACCTTTGTCAAAGTCATGTGAAGCTTACAATCCCCAAAATTTAGAAGATTCCATACATCAATTGTTAAATCCCTTGGCCGCCAGTGCTCATATCACTATAATGGGTTAGGTGAAGTCTTGAATGTATTGCCCCATTCCCTTCCTATTTCTCAAGTATTTCAAAAGTACAAAATTTTGTCACAACTACAAACTCACATCCATAAACCCCACCACCTATAAACCCTGAACCCTAAACCCATAGATGGTTTCAAACAGAATATCTTCAAGAGGTTGCGAGGGTGATAAGAAAAGGTGACAACAAAACATCAACAACAATTCTGTTAAGTGTTGTCTTGTTTGGTGCTAATTGTGGCATATGAAAACTCGCTATCCTGACAATGTTCCAAACTGCCTCAATAAATTGGTACAAACCCAATTCTGAAATTCCAATACAAGGACATTCTTGAATGTATTTTGTGCAATTACTTATGAATATCTGTGCTCTGATACTATCAAGTTTTGCAATGTTGCATACTCTCCTGCTACTATCTTGATGAAGTCCTGAGACTCCTACCCTTGTCATTGTCCAGCATGCAACAACTGGATCTACTCACAAGAACCGACAAAGTGTTCGTAATTCATTACCATTTCCATTTGTGAGATAGTAAAGCCTGATCAATTCATCTTCAGTTGGCTCCTTTGATGTTAACTTGCAACTGTGATAGTATTGAAGAGCTGTGCTAGCCTCAACAGGACTGTAGCGGGGATATTCAAATCGCACCCCCTTTGGAACACTGGGCAACTGCACTGGGAGCTTACCAACCGCATTGGAGTGGCAAAAGGCTGTCACCATCATTTCTGCAGACCCCTCCATTGATCTGAATGCATTCACCATTGCAAGCTTTTCGGCATGTATAGGTTTGCCAGCCCGCACTCCATACTGGCTGAATATGAACCAGCTGTTGTAATCATCAATCGCAATAAGTACAGGAACGTCCTTCACCAATGAAAGCTCTTGTCTCAACCTTACCACAGCACCTACACCAGCATGGGACATTGACAATCCCTTCTCCACCAAATGCTTCAAAGTTGCTCTCTCTGGTAATGAGATTTGCTGCAAACCCCTTGCACGTGGAACGCCTGCTCCTTCTCCTAAAGGTATGGGGTCCAATATACGGCATGGAAGAGTGTCCAGCAATTCTGAATGACTCTTCAGGAAGCCCTCAAGAGCTGTCTGGGCAGTGACAGGCGTGTCTACAAGTCCTGTTTCTTCATTTCTGTAATAAAAACTCCCCTGCATCCAATCCTTTGCACTGGGGATGTAAAACACCAGCCAGCCCTTGGCACGAGCCCAATGAACAAGTGTAGCAAGGGCAACACTCTTCCCACTCCCCACTGGTCCATCTAGTATATACTTCCTCCTTGGTCTTGTAGAGATGGCATATTGGGGAGGGAGATCAAATGCTGGCTTTTCTGCAATGCAGAAGTGTAACAGATTACATAGTTGCATCGTCCGTGTTCTGATAAGCACTGATTTTTGATTCGATACTTCAAACTCTTTCCTCAATCCTCTTGGTAGACCTTCACCAAAGTGCTTCAGAAGATCATCCTCACTGAATGTGAAATACTTGAGCATATCATTTGCAGTGACTTGAGAAAAGCTTTGCACAGGCGTGAAAAGGGAATTGATCTCCTGATCACTCTTCTCAATCTGAATTCCATCCTCTGTTTCTGGGTGCTTGTCACTACTGTCTTCTCTCTCCAACTGGCCTTCTTCCTCTCCACCTCCCACCACCACCCTCTCTTCCATTGATGCCATAGCGGAAATCCTCCTTCCATCAACAAAAAAAGGTCCACATACTGCTTCACAAGCTGCAAGATGTCCTGCAAGACTCCAGCCACACCCCGCGCTGCTGCTTCGAGCACCCAGCTGTTTCTCTACACTCCCCCCATGCTTTTGAGAAAGCTTAAACCCTGACAACTGTGATCCGAGCCACCCTGCACTCATCCCACCTTCTGGAAGAGTAGGAGGAGGACACATTGTTGTACGAGGACGATGATCTCCTTCACACTCGACGTCAAGATTGGGAGTCTGCAAACTTGGTGAGATCTTAGGGTTGAGCGTTCGCAAGCGGAAAGCTCCTCGAGAGCTTCGTAGCATCGTGGATGCTGCCATTTTCCCCTCCACCCAACACGAAGACTACAAGAGGCCACACAATCAGACACGACATACAGATAGCAGCAATCCATGGCAACAATTCGAACTCCCTTCCCGGGGTGACATTTTCTTCAAGTTTTCACCACGGATTTGCAGCCGATGCAAGAAAACTCCTCTTGTCTTCGACCACCTGCACCAAATCTCTAGATGTGAAGCTGTAGAAGGTCGAGATAGCAAACAGAAATCACACAAGAAACCTGGCACTGAAAAAGACAGAAGGGCAGGAATGGTGCTTCAAGCTCGATTTGGGGAGAACCAGGGGTGCGAAATTCCATTACCCATCACCCTAAAATCTCGAGACGAAAGAAGAACCCTAAAGTACGAGCTGCTGCTGCGTGTATTGAGCACAATTATTGGAATCGGAGTCTTTGATTGACGAGTTTAGGATTCGTACTTTGGCGTGGACTTCGAACTATGTTCATGGTTGAAGGGAGAGAGGTGTTTTTGGAGGAAGAAAGATTCGAGGTTGTAGAGAAGAAGGAACAGAAGAGAGAAGGGGAACGGGGGTAATGGCGAGGTTGTCTGGCTTGCAAAGACAGGTGCTGTCTTTGTATAGAGCGTTTCTGCGAGCGGCGCGGAATAAGCCGTCTGAGGCACGGAGTCAATTGGAGCAGTTTGTGGCCGCCGAGTTTAGGAGGAACGCCATCGAAGTAGACAAGAAAGATTTTCAGACGATCGAGTACCTATTGCGACGGGGTAACAAACAGCTCCTCATGCTCCAAGGCACCGATGTCAACGGATTCACTTTCATGGAGCCCAGGTAACCATAAGTCTTGTGCCTCATCCCTACCCAGTCCTCTCAGGATTATCGTTGCAGATGGGAAGAAAACTCAGAAGAAACTCAGAGTATTGGAGTAGAAAGAAGACACTTACTTGCTCAAACCCTAGAATCAGTGTGTATATAACTCTTGTGCCTCATCCCTACCCAGCAGTCCTCTCAGGACTAGGGTTGCAGATGGGAAGAAACTCCGAAGCAACTCAGAGTAGTGGAGTACAAAGAAGACACTTGCTTGCTCAAACCCTCGAACTTGTGTGTATATATGTCTTGTGCCTCATACCTACCCAGTCCCTCTGAGGAGTATGGTTGCAGATGGGAAGAAACTCAGATGCAACTCAGAGTAGTGGAGTACAAAGAAGACACTTGTTTGCTCAAACCCTAGAATTAGTGTTGTGTCCCTCCACAATATTTCAGTTGACATTCACATACACTACAGCACTTCAAGGCAAATTAAGTCAAAATATTCTGAAAAACACAAGGGAGAGACATCATAGAGCATCATGGAGTTTTAGTTCAACCAATGAGTTGATGGGAGTTGGCATGTGGTTACACAGTCCCAAGATATGAGCTGATGTTGACTTTGAACTAGCGAGTGCTTTTTTGTGGTTTCAGTTGCTCTTATCTGATGCACAAGAAGATTGTAACATGTTAGGGGAGGCCATACACTGTGTTGCCATAAAAGTGAGAGTAGGAAGTTCCTTTCAGGTGTGTACAACAGGAAATAGGTGATGAAATAAACAGGAACTTTGGGTGTGAGGTGCAAGCAGGCAATAGCAGCAGAACACAATGGAGCTTAAATGTAGCAACTGTTCAGTGATGTGGAGAGGGCCCTGGTAAGTAATTTTCTTTCCTCTCATGTTCTGTTGGACCACTTTTAATCTGGGGAGCAACAGTGAGACAGTACCCTGATTCTTTTTGGATGTTTAGATCTGTACTAGTATGGTTTTACCTCAGCTATGACTGATTTGGGAAGTTCTCCAAAAGTGTTGTAGAGGTTTGTGTGCATCCAGAAGTGCTCAAAGCGCTTATGTTGCTGGCCTTGGCTGTGCAGACTGTCTGCTGTTTTGACTTGACTTACACAGTACATAATGTACAGGCATGGGCTCACAATGTTTCTTGGTTCTGGCACTGAGGCACTGGTGTTGGTGATACCCCTTTCATCTTGTCCAGGCTGATTGCCCTCCTGCATGCACTCATTGTCACCTCAACTGTGGAGGTACATGGTTGGCAGACCAGGAAGTTGAGTCCTCACCAAACTGCTATTCACATGGATATGGGACAAGATTTGGGTTGTGATTTCAGATGAACATTGGCTTTTATACACAGGTGATGGCACTTGAATTGTGCTCTATCCAGCCCCATTTTGCTGCAGATCACACATTGAGATAAGCCTCCAGACAGGCTTTTAGTGATATACTGAGCCAGTGGCTAGTCCTGGCCTGGAAAATTACAGTAACATCTTGCTGAATAATTTGTAAATGCAAATGTTAAGCACATTTTTGAGTGCCTATAAGGTACCACAGGGTCACACCTTTGATAAGGGTTTCTCTAACCTCATCATGCTTAACACCCAATGTTGCCTAATTGTTGGTGACTCTGAAGCTTAACATCTAGTCAACACCCTTCACTGCTTTCCGGGCTGGAGTTCAAAACTAAAAACAGGACAACAATCTTGTGTGATTGAGGATTGCAAGGGGCTTGGAAGCAAAGAGCAAGCTTGAAATTCAAACTATGTGCAAAAAAGTTTGAAGCTACTAGACATTGCATGCAAAGGACATTGATGTGCAAAAAACACATTGGAAATTTTCACATGAAATTTTAGTAAATGCTCCATGTTGTATGAGGTCTAAGCTCTACTATACGTTGAAGAAAGTTGTGATTTCTACTTGCTTGTTTTAATGGGATAATTTACATTGAGTTTGAGGTCTTTAATTACTAGCTTGTGTATTTTGTCAACTAGATTTTTTTAATTAATTTTTAAAATTTTCTTCTTCAACTGGATTCATCATTGTTAGTTTGCACAACTTGAATACAAAGCGACACTAACATTGCCAAAGGGAATTACAATTTATAAACCCCTAATATTTATCCTAGATTTCTCACATTATAATCACATTTACAAAAAAACGCTTTGCAAATATTGTGTGCTACTAAGGAATACAATAGTGACTCTAAAGAATGGTGTTTCTTGCAAAAATGGATGGTTACCCCAAAAAAATTTGTGACAAACAAGAATGTGACTAAAATAGGTGTGAATATAAAAGGGGCTTACTGTATCGGGTTTATAATCATTGTTGATCTTATATAAATTTCAGAAGTTCGAATACGTAATTAAAACATGTCACAAAACGCCTTTTGAATTGGAACCAGTATAAACTATATCATTCTTCTACTTTTCGCTTTCTCCTACTATACAGTCTTACATGCAAACCCTTCTGTACTCTAATCCATCTTCACCCACAGCTTGCTGGTTGCAACAGCACATCAAGACAATCTGATGAAAGAGTCCCACTTGCATATGAGATGGATATTCAATTGAGAATTGTTGTGACATTGAATGGAGAATTGTCAAGATATTCAATCACAGTACATGCATAAAATTCTTACCTCTAACCTCCACACCTCCTTTGACCCATATTGCTTGGAGTGAGCAATGTTTGGAGGTGAGCAAAACGAAACAATTTGTATGCTGGTGGTGGTCCACACAAGATATTTTTTAGACTAAAGTGTGGACACTAAAACCAGGAAAGTTGGGAATTGAATGAAGTTGTACAAGAAGCCTGGCAAGAGAAAAACATTGACATATTCTTTAGAGGTGCTAAGGAAATCAAGGCAGCAATATATTTGGTTCCTTTGGAGCTGAACATATAAAACACCACACTTTATTTTGGATCTTCACAACTCCAGAACTTGGAACCTCTTCATGAGCTTCTCCGCGGGTTCCATACAACATAGTTACAGCCTTCCCCCTGTTCGTCACAAGCTTACATTTTGACACCTACTTGTTTGTTTGATTGCAAGGACTCCGAACAATCTTTTGCCCTTCTGATGCTGAAACACCTCTTTGTGTCCTGTACTGTCAAAGATAAGGGCACCCTCAGAGATCATCTCTTTACTGAATCAACACTAGTTGTTGTAGTCAAATCCCTGATTGGTATATCCCCCTCAGAAAACTATCTGACTCATCACAATCATGACTGAAACCAGCAGCCATGCTCTTTGAAGTCAATCACAGAGACTTAAAATAGAGCAAGGTGGATCATATAGGGAAAACAGATCAAGCTAGTAATGATCTACACCTGCATAATATATATCAAGCCACAAACCTTGAAACACCTTGGGCTTCAAAGTCTTTCCGTATCTTACTCTCTTTGTGATGGGGTCCTTCGATGAAAAAACCCCAGCCTTTATGACATGGACATGGAAACACAATCACTGCACAGCAACTCAGAATCCTGGACCTGGATGCTGATCAAGGAATGTACTCATCGGAGATGTTGGCTTCTCCAAGGTGTACATACTGCAATTCCTCTTTCCACACCTGCTCCCAGCCAGCTTAGGATATTCAGGTCACAGCTGTATACTTGCACAAAGGAGTGGGAATAACTGTTAAAGCTTACAATGTATGTGTCAAAACTGTCTTTGCAACTAGGGGCTTGTTATCTATGTGACAAAGTTGTCCAGAAAAGTACTTGAAACCAAGGACAGGTGGTCCAGGTAGAAAGTTAATGTCAAGCATTTCCCATCTCATGAAAAGCACAACACTGAGCATTTAGAAGTGTATGGATCTCTGTGTAATGCCAGAAATGATTAAGAGTTTGGAAAGAAACCTCATGACGGAACTCAACACGCATGTGAGGTACATTTGTCTTGTGGATGTCATTGCCTTCAGGACCCCTTTTATAGTAATTTTTCCCAACCCAGTGTGCCTGGATCCCATATTTCCCAAATCCCCATTCCAACCTGAGCAGTGCTACTATCTGAGAAATTCAGCACTCAAGCAATGAAGGTTGCTTGTCCAAATAGCATTGAATGCTGATGCACACCCTCATTTACAAACAATGCCTGGCATGCATGCTTGATCAACTGCACTTGCTGGAGAAATCAAGAAGTTAGAACTCACCTTCAGCTGATGGAAAAAACCTGATTGATGTACAGAGTTGCGTGCAATTTCACAAAGATCACATGCACTCAGCTTCCACACCTGGCCAAAGTGCCAAAGACAAAAGATTACATGAATTACCCATAGTAACACCTAAAGAACTGCCACAAGTCTACATTGGAATGGTATTGACACCAACATTCTGCATAGACTACCTCATAGCTCATTGCAACATGCATAGCAAAAGTACCTGTGCAGCAATACTGTATTCTTCCACAAGGGGTTCCTTTGTGAGGTGGATCTGGAGAGGGTCATCAGTGGACAGACACACATTGAGCCCCCGTGAAAAGAACATGGGAAAAGGATTGCGATGGTAGTCCAAAAAGAGTGAGTTGTTGCTCAATGGCGACATAGATAACCCAATCTGTAAACATAACCACAAGTTTATCAAAGGAAGTCAAACTTTGAGTTGCCTCAGATGTGACATCAGATAACCATGGTTGGAATTTCCACCTGTGAAACAGAAAGCCAGGAATCACATCCTCAGAATGCAGCAGAGAAAGTGCAAAAAAACAATATATATTGAATGGAAATCAAAATTATAAATGCTTGCTGAGCACCGAATGTGATTTGTACCTAGAAAGATGAGATTTGTATGGACACAACAAAGATGGGCTGTCCAAAACATGGAGCACACCCGAACAAAAGAAAACTGATCAACATGGCTCATAGGTCACACACCTAACACACAGATGTACACAAGAACCATGTCTGAAAGTGAAATGTGGTACAAATCAAACCAAGTAGAAGTCTATCAAACTTTGGTAATTATGGGGAGACCTGTGCCAGGTAGTAGAGGTACTGAAGTCCAGTAGACTTGCGAAGATTGTTGCCATGTGCTATGTTGTGAGCCAACAAAAATGTTGCTGCAAGATGGTCCAGATCCCCTGCCTTCTCAGCACTCATAAAACAATAATAGAATGTGTCAGAAAATTATGTAACCATGGCTAACATGAGTGGTCTTGATTTGAGCCCGTGAAAGTTTACAGCATTTCACAGATACTTTTGATTCTTTTCTCTTCCATGTCACCCTTTCAACACCTATGTCCGGGCTACTGATCCACAAGGCCCTTTCAAAAAGCATCAAACACCTAGTCGTGTACCTCTCTGCAATATTTGCAGGGTTGAGACTGGACCTAAAGCTGCCTGTCCAGATTGGGTATGGATGCTTGACCACAAGGCTAAAAGAAAGCCAAGTACCATGAGTAAAGTTTGTCTCACAACAGTGATAGCAAAGTGTGACCCCATGTTTGAAAGATGCGAATGGATATAATGAGATGATGAACATGAGATTGAAGTGACTGTCATTTCACACGAAACCAGTGCACGAAACCACTTTTTGGCTTAAACATTTCAACAAAATCTTGGACTGCTTTCAAAAATTCTTTGATATTCTGGACAAGTAGAAAAATCAGCTGCATCCCAGATTGAGTACCTCGCCTGAATGTGGCCGAAACTTGATTGTGGACATTCCTTTTGACTCTCGCAGCTTCAAAAAGGCCAAACAGAAGGTCAATTTGCCTGCTCAAAGATGTATTCCTTCTTGCTACAGGACTTATCTACAGGACATGCTCAAAGATGTTCTTTCCATATCCTCATATGACTGTGTGCTTGACAACCATTAAGACATAGTGGACAAAGGGAAGTGATGTAGGTGACCGCAGGAGAGCATCTTCCAAATGAGAATCTAACATAAATGATTTACAATTTAGAGTGTGGTGTCTCTTTGGAGACATCTGATCTGATGTAGAGTGTGGTAGACACATAGCAACTGATATCACCTCAAATCAGCTATGAGGAGCAAAAGAGGAAATGTGCACTGATAGGTGCAGACCTTGTTCAGGACATATAAATTAGCGTAGACATAATATGCCCAGTAAGAGTATGCCGGATTGAATGGATTGTTCCACTTTGCAGGTGTCTGCATGTGCTTGGTAGGACGCCTTTCAGGCTTGCTCTCATCATCCACCATATCAAACCCCACCACCTGTCATTGAACACCCTCCTCATTAACAGGCTCAGAACAGACTCTCTGCATACCTGACCTAAGGTCTAAAACTAAACAGAACAAAGCATGCTGTGGAGAGCCCAAATAGTTTTAGAATGTTTGTCACAAAGAGACATGCCCTATAATTACCCAAAACAAACAGTCCCAGTTGAAAAACTTGCAAGCAAATCCAATAACATCACTAACTTTGAGGTATACAGAAATCTGGTCCAAGAATAGTAGTGACCTGCTTGAGGAAAACATGGAGCTGAGGATGAGAGGCTGGGTCCACTGTGACCTCAAAGAGAGGAATAAACACATTGCTCAAAATGGTTTCAAATGATGTCAATATTCCCATCTCCTTGTACACGTTATACAATCGAGGCAACTGCATAAAGCACTTTGTGTGAAAAACAGATGATCACAGATTCCAAAGCATTTGGTGTTTCAACTGAATAATATCCAAAACACTGCTACACACCATAAAAAAAGACAAGTCTCATTCCACACAACCAAACTTGAAAGAGTTCTGAGATTTTCCTGGTTGAAAAATTCCGGGGCGCAGTTAGAGTCAAATTCTATCTCATTTCTACAGCCCCATAAAGGCATGCTTCTGGTCTTTCCCTATGTAACTTCTAGTCAATGTAACAATTCTTGCTTGCCCAAGTGCAAAGACCCCTCATGCAAAAGCATGTACCTGAATAAGCCACATAACATTCTCACTATACAACTCATTGTTGACAATCCAGCTTGCCAACTGATCCCACTCACTCTGCTTTCTCCCATAGATGGAAATCCTGTACTCTGCCATCTGCACCAAGTGCATCCTATATCATACTCACAAACTTTTATATACTTTTCCTGTTCTTCATGGAACATGATATTCAAATCATGAAGAATATAAGTGACTATAATGAAGAGCAAACAGGTCCAAGCAAACTCAAAAAAGCAGTTAGGTACAAAAATGTCCCAGAATAGAATGGTAAGCCAGGAAGAGGGCAATCACCTGGTATTTACTAGCAGCAAGGTCTGCAAACACTTGCTTTGTCAACTCAGCAAGAAAACGCCCTGCAAACAGCCCACTTGGCAAGCTCAACCAGCAATTGGGCATTGTGGATGTAACACTAACCAAGCTATCCACACTAATAATACATGGAAACAAAGTCAAAGCCAGAAGGCAGAGCTACATAAGTTGTTGCCAACAATGAAGGAAATGGTCAGGCAGTAAGTACACACCCTCTCAACATGATAACCATTCCAAAAGAAACAACGCCCAAAAGTATAGTAAGCCTAACCTTGGATAAGATTGTCTTGCTTCAAGAAAATCTCTCTGAGCCTGCTCTGGCCACAGGGATTGTACTTGAGATTGAATTTGTCAAAGCGATGGAATGTGTTTTTGTCAGCATGTACATCCAGCAAATCCACGTTGAGATCATATCTGTTGACAATTGCCAAAGAACCAAATGACTTCTGAGTGAAAGGCACCGAGGAAAATGGCATTCAAAACATGAGGAGCAGGAGGAGCAGAAATATTTTCAAACACTCAGGGTGTATGGAGAAAACATATTAAGCAGCTCTGAACAAACATCAGTGCAGTGATGTTGGCCAACCATGGCTGACATACACACAAATAGAACTTTCTACAGAAGACAATGGGGTTATTAAAAGCTGAGCTAATTGTGCCTACTAACCAGCTTTTAGCAACCACACTACTGGGAACAGCTTATGTTCTGCAGTGGTAATAATCGTCATAAACAGCTTATGTTCTACAATGTACATTTTGTGCAATAATTGTGTCTGACAACACCCTAATGCTCAACAGCATATTGGTTGATGATATGTGGAGCAAGCAAGTGAAAGTTTACCCTGTTAAATCTAGACTCTCAAAGACCTCCCGAAGTGTGAGGTATTTCCCATCCCTAAATATAACCACCTGCCACATGAAGCAAAAGCAGTTTGTCAGTGGTGATCTTTCAATAGGGTTATTCTTCTTCAATATGGATTTCAGCATATAAAAGCCACAGTTGGCAGCAGGGAGACCATGCTATTTTTTCGTCCTTATGGAGCACCTAGAAATTTGCTAATGTAGCTACTTAACTAAAAATATCACATTGTCTTACATAAGGTCAATCCAATCTTCTACACGATTATAGGCAATCAAGCATCTATCAATAGGTATAGAAAATTCTATAATACAACTTTGTTCCTGCTTTAAAAGAGACATAGAACAAAACCCCAAGTTAGTGTCAACAGATCAATGTGCGTACATCATTTTCTCTCACCTCATCGGGCTCCTTGCGGAGCTTGGACTTGATAAAACGCAGGAGATGCTTCTGATTCATGCATGATGTATGATGAACATGGGTGTCAACTTTCCTCACATTGTAGAAATCTCGATGTGGGGCACTTTTTTGTGCCAGAAACTCACGGTCAGCATTCAGCATCAGATGAAGGCTAAATTTCTGCAAAACATTCCCCACAAGTAGAGCACCTTAAGCAGCAATTGGGAACATGCTTTTGAATTTTTTCTAATCATGTAAGATGGAGCACTTAACTCAGCTGAATTAATGCTTACAAAAATGCACTTGACCTCTCATCGCCCCATTTGACTGCTCTAATGGCCCCCTCCAAAATCAAAATTGTGTGTCAACTAGACTGAGCTTTGAATAAGCACAATGGTCAAAACTAGAACTCTCCTGGGATTAGGGGTCACCAAATTTTCATGTAGTGCGAACTGAGATTTAAAACCACAATGTCAACTACTGACACCAATTAACACCTCCCAGCCAGAAAAGAAAAAAGAACATGGCATGGCATACATTGCTGTCTTACCTGCTCCAACAACCGAAGGCGATGGTGGCAAAGAGTGCGCACATTGCCAAGTGCAATGATTCGGAGAATACGGTGCATATCAGTAAAAAAAGTAGTGGCATCATAAACTGGAAAAAGCTCCTCCGTCTCTGGTTGCACAAACAAGACAGCATGGCAGAGAAACAGACACTTCTGAGTGCATATCCCTAACCATCAAGGGGAAAGCTACATGCATGGGTGCATGAGAGCATATTATGATGCTGTCCTGAAGATGTCAATTTCCACAATCAAACTGCAAATGATAGTGATAGTAACAAACAATAATACTCACACATATTCCTACAGCAATAGAAGTTCTGAGAAACAAAGCAGTATTGAATTGATATAGACTGGGAATGTAGCAGGAGCACTTCAAGAGTCCCAGCAAAAGACCTCTTGCAAGGCTATGCACCACTCCCTTTCAGACAGCAAATCGTTCCATCATCATTACACTGACAATGAAAAATCCCTGGTGGGAAGGTTGAATGTGTGTGATAGTTCATTCAGAACCAATAGGAACACCAGAACTAAAAATACTTGCAAGAACCTCATCAGAGAGAAAATAAAAACTTAACACTTCACACAGACTTCAGAGAAAGGGCAGAAGGGTGAGGGAGCATACGTCCTTCCCCAGCATAGACACGTACTACACCATCCACCATTTCATACACATGCTGCATGGCAGAAACAACAGAACCCAGTTAACCTGATGATAACAATGCTATGTGTAGCCAAGTTACATGTCAATTCACAGATACAAAACCTTAATCCATGAATTAGTCTATTATATGTCCTGAAAACTATGCATGATGATAAGGACCAGGGGTATGGACATTAGAAAATACAGAAATCGCACACAACCACTCCCCAATTGAAAAAGTAAACAGCATCCCCACTGATGCTGCAACAAGCTTGTGAGGCTTAGCTTCAAAATGTTTTAGCATGTCCCTGGGCAAGCAAGCATCTAAGCCTAAGGAATTGACAGAGAAGCTTACAAAGAGGGAGCTGCTGGGGGCTCTTGCACTCTGAACATATCCCTTAAACACACTCCTGGTGACTAAGTCAATACAGAGTGGACAATGACATTTAATACCTGTGATGCTGGCTCAGGACGATATTGAAAAGGTTCAGGATCGGGCTTGGGGGTGCTGGGATCAGACAGCTCCTCCTTGTACCATGGATGCACTTTTTCTCGAAAAACGTACTTCTCCCGCAGAGCCAAACATTCTTGCATCAAAACGCATACCTCCTCCTCCTCAGCAGATGGTGCCTCTAAGCATCATGAAATCCATACATGCTATAAGTGAGTCCTTGCATGACTCTGTCTTAGACAGGACCTTGAGAACACATTCAGGAGATGAGAAGCAAACAGAATAAAGGTGAGGGAGCAATTACCCATGGGTGTGACAGAGAGCCTCACAAACGTTTCTTGCTCAGGCTCCTTTCGAAGGATATCTGCAGCAACAGGATCAGGTGCGTGCATACCATGGATGTCCCCAGGTATGCTGTGTGATCGTCTCAAATCAGCTGCTGTTTTCTCAGCAGCAGTCTTGGCTGCTGTGGGTGATTTTACCTTCACAACAGGCTCATCTTCCTACAAGCAAAACCCTTCTTTGCATTAGTGCCACAACAACTTTGTGTTAGCAACAACCTTCTCCATTAGTTCACATCTAATGACATTCATCCTGCAAAATGTTTTCCATAGGCTTTGGCTGAACTAACAAGAGCAATGCTGCGGGAGCAGCTGCATGAACCAGTCCCAAAGGAGAAAACCCAAAATAGGTCTTAATTCTGCATTACCTTCAGCCTTTGTCTCAGCATGGTGGGCTCTGACCGAAGAAGATTGTTTCCACAGGCCAGCCTCACCATCCCATCCCCAACCATTGCATCAGCATCCATAATCATGTTCTCACTGCCATCCCCATCAATGCCCATCTCCTCATTGATGCTGTAGTTCTGCTCATCTTCATTTTGTAGTACATGGTCCTCTTCATCTGAACCTTCCATGTCCTCAAATACAGGTGACTTTGGTGTGGTGGGCCGCAATACAGGCCGCAGTACTTGGGGTGCTTGCTGTCGTGATGAACTGCTGGGCTGTGCACCACCTGCAACTACATTGGCATCAGCAATTATAGAAGAATCCTTTTTTTTTAATGGGTACATAATGACCAAAAAACAATAGGATCTGCTCAACAATGGCCTTCAAGAATTTGGTCAGCTTGAAGATTCAACACTTTGTAAGGCAGAATCAAGCCTCAAAGGTCAAAGCTTTGGAATCTTATTACCAGCCACAATTACTCCAAATACACTGTATCTGCTCACTGTCTCTTCACTGCCATTAGCTAATAGATAGTATGATTAAAGAATTATCAATCACAAGTACACTGACACAATGCAAAGAGTAGTTTGCACCTTTGACAAAAAAAGAGACTTTGTATGTCCTACCTAAAACCTAATACAGCAAACACAAACAGTTCAACAGAGATCCACACCACTTCTCTGGCACAGCACAGGACAGATTTGATCCTGATTACATAGCCACAAAGTGTAAATACTAGATATATAACCTCAATCTATCCACCAAAATAGTATCCTGCAACAAACTCAGTTCACAATCCAGACAGCAAAGGATTTTGTGTTGAGAGCATCAGCTCAACATCAAGGACCATCATAAGAAGAATTAAAGTAATCAGAACAAACATTAATGCCAGCTTCATCAGAAGCTGCAGACATTCACGTTCTAGAACAATAAAACAAGCAAACTCTGCAGAGAATGGCTGAAATTATACACACTTCCAGCCCATCTTCAGGTTCCAGATTTTCATACATGCAATCCCATACTTAGGCTCTAAATGCTACTCCGCACTGGACCTACATTCTTCCATTGAACAACTGCTTCTCACCAACTTAGGCTTGTTTGGACTATTGTCCATCAGAGTCTTGGATTTGCTGTTTTGGACAATCCCTAGACAAGGGCAGTCCATGAAGCAGATGTCACACAAAAGCCCAGAACTTAGCAGATTTGTTGCCAATTGTATAACATATCAGACACACTCCATTGCAGATCTACTGATGAAACAGAAGTTGTTGACATTCAAGTATAGCTTCAAGACCGCATGATCTTCTATGATTTTGACCTAAAAACATTCAACTTCACAGCAGTTGCAGTTATTCAGCTTCAAGAGAAGCAAATCCCTGAGTCACAATGTAGCTTCAGACTGCCACCATGTTGATGACTCACTCGTCGAAGATGAAAACTCCATTCCCACGGTTTGCATACAACACAAAAGGCACCATTCCTTACAGAGATCGCAAAGCAAGGAGCAAACGTGTGAAGAATCAGGGGAGTGCATTGTGGAGGAGGCGAATAAAAATAAACCCTACCATCACGCCGGGTCTGCACTCGCGGAAGCCCTGGCGGAATTGTGGTCAAGGACGCAAACGAATCACCGCATCTCTCTGTCTCCGACGGCGAGTCGTCTCTCGCCGTCTTCCCATTGTCCACACCACCACTGGAAGACAGCCCCATCTCGGCTACAACGCCGTTCTCCCCGTTGGCCTTCCTGTGACCAGCAGCAGCAGCAGAAGTGGAGCCTCCTCGTCCACCCTTCCTCCGCCGAAGTCTAGCGTCCCCCGCGGCCTCCGTTACCCGAGAGTTTATCATTTGCTCCAACGCGCGGGTATGCAACACGTACGCCGAGGCCGCAGCCAAACCAGCCCCGACCAGCGCTGCAAGCGCCAGTGAGAACCATGCTGCCTTGGTCTCCGCCGAAGCCTCCATCCCGCTTCCTCTTTACACGCAAGTCCCCGAGGAACCGCACAAATTCGGCGCAGAAAAACCTTCACAGAGTTGAGAGGAGGTTTTAGAAAGAATTCACAAACCTCATTGTGTAGCTTGACCGATCCTCCGCCTCCCTTCTTCTTCGTTGCCAAAAGAAACACTCCGAATTTGCAACTCGCACTTGGCGACGGTCTTGTTGTTCCACCGGACTCGCATTTCTTTGCAAACACGAAACCGTGCACAACGCGACACGGTTTGATTGAGGAGCACGAAGCTTGCCGCGGCGATGGCGATGATCGCGGCTACGTTACGACGACGTTAGCCCGGTGCCGCACAAGGCTAACTAACCGGGTTTTGGGTTCGGGGATCGAAGAGAAGGGGGACGAAAATCACGGGTCGGGACTCGGGGTGGGAACCAGTAGTACTGAGTCCAGTCTTTTTTTTTCTTTTGCTGGCTATATGTATATATAGCCAGCAAAAGAAATTAAAAATTAAAACTGCTAAAATTAAGTACTTTTGGCTATTTTAAATAGCCATATTAGAAAAAAATTAAAGAAAATAGCCAGATTTCTGCACCTGGTTCAAGTAGGGTATCCAAACATATAGAAGAATGTTTAAATTTTTGTAGTTTCATGTTTAGTTTGTAGCCAAATTTGACTAAATCTTCCTATGGATGATTGCCACTATATCACAAAATTGACCTCCAAAAAAAAATCATTGGTAACCTACTCACGAGGTTTGGATGTTTTGTGATTTTTGAGTGTTTTTTTTTTCTTTCATTTCTTTTAATTGATAGTGATTTGATGAGCCAAATTGTGGGATTATCCAGAGTTGTAGATGAAATAGGTTCAGCATATATACATGAAGTTCACAATATTTGCATGATTTGATGCACCCACCTTTTCCATATATGATAAAGCCCCAAGGCAAAGGAATTTACCCGAATTAGGGCCCACATGAGGTGGAGAGTGGGCCTAATTCTGCTAAAGCCCATGGCCAAGGGCTTTATCAAACATAAAGACCTGCTCCAATTTTGTCTCTTTTTTCCCATGATGCCCATTCCATACCACCACCACCACCACCACCGAAGAAAACAAAAAAAAAACTGGAAAAACTTGCAATGCTTTCATTTCATGCGTAGGGTAAAGCTCCAAGGTGGGGACATTCCAAAAGAAGGGGTCTTGGCCAAGAAGGTAGCCAAATCCAGGCCCACATTTTGGGAATGTTTGAAACATGGGCTTTACCATCATGGAGCATGAACCAAAACATGTGTAGGTCAGGAATTAAGGAGAGGGATTGTTCTTAAGCCAACCTCATACGTGTAAGATCCATCCCACTCTTCGAGAGTTTTAGGCTTAAGATCTGCTCTCTTCTGTAAAAGAGATATTGACAATTTTAAAGTGCCCTCCAAATGTACTTAACATGAAGGAGGAAATGTGTGGGAGTGTTAGAGCATGCTCATTGGCAGCTGTAAAATGCCCCTGTACAGTACATTTTTCGATAATAGCCTGCAGAAAAACACTCTCAAACTGCTTGAGGCCTGCAAAAGTGCACATGTAGCGCCAGTAGCTGGAAATGATTGTTTTGCAGCAATAACTGTTTCTCATTGGCCAACTACAATGACTGCCCCAGGTGGTGAGAGTTATAGAGTCTCTCACTTCATCCACTCTATCTTTTCAGCTTCGTGGGTGGACAAAGAGGAGAAACTAAACTGTGCACACTGAATGCCCTCTAAACTGATAGAAGGTTGCTCTTGGGTATGCTCTTAAAGCATCTCCAACAGTGCTTAGTATGTGACTCCAGACAGTAAAATTTATTGCGAAAACGTCAAAATGTGCCAGTTTAGCTTTGGAAATTGGTTTTTTGGCACCAAATTCGTGCAGCTAGCCGTGGCTGGTGAAAGGCGCAACACAGTTGTGCACCTCCAAAAACGAGTGTAATAAATTGGACTTGACTGAGGCTCAATATTTCTAATTGGTCGATCATAATGATTGGTCCAGGTGGTTTGCTATTAGTAATCCCCCATGTATATGCAGTTTCAGTTTTATTGGTGGGGTTGCCAAAAAAAACACAGCTAAACTTAGACATTTAATTTTACTATCCAGAGTTACATACTGAGCACCATTGGAGATGTTCTTAGAGCATCTGCAGCAGTGATCAGTATATGACCCTGCAAAAATATTTTTCACATCTAATTTTAGTTATGTACTTTTTTTCAACCCAAACGATAAAACTGAAACTAGGACAGCAAATATGTGGGGAACTACTAATAGCATCACCTAGACCAATCATTATGATGGGCCAATCAGAAACACTCATCACCCGTCAGATCATATTTATTACACTCTTGTCGCACGGTTGCTGTCCATTTTACCAGCCAAAGTAAACTGAGAGAACTGTGCAAATTATGCCAAGCCAAAACCATTGTCCTAAGTCAAAATGGCATATTTTGACTTTTTTTCATCCAATTTTACTGTGCAGGATCACATACTGAGAGCTCCTGGACATGCTATTAC
>Ga0116229_10000701_pt1 | contig 47521 bp, 41 predicted proteins | sample S1TSphgellanicum_3_FD_87313 | JGI IMG/M metagenome (GOLD analysis project Ga0116229, IMG submission 87313) | Host-associated microbial communities from peat moss isolated from Minnesota, USA - S1T2_Fc - Sphagnum magellanicum MG | ecosystem: Host-associated > Plants > Peat moss > Unclassified... | reverse complement strand
TCGTGGCGAATCGCCGTGACCTTGAGGTCTTGGATGATTTGCGCGCCGCGGCTGCGCGCACCCTTGGCGAGCGCCTGGGTGATATCGACCGCGTTGGCATAGCCGTCGCTCGGGATGTGAATGCCGCCGATGACGTCGTCGACTTCCGCGAGCGGATACAGTGCGCGAATCTCGGCCGGCCCGACCACGTCCACTTGCAAGCCGAACACCTTCGCCATCGACGCGTTGCGTTGCAACTCCTCCATGCGGCCGGGCGTCGTGGCCAGCGAGATCGAGCCGCACTGGCGGTAGCCGGTCGCCTGCCCGGTCTCTGACTCGAGGCCGCGATACAACTCGGCCGTGTACCTGGCCAGCTGGGTCATATTGATGGACTGGCGCAGCTGGCCAACCAGGCCCGCGGCGTGCCAGGTGGTACCGCTGGTCAGCTGCTTGCGTTCGAGGAGAACCACATCGCTCCAGCCGAACTTGGTCAGGTGATAAGCGACCGAGCAGCCGATGACGCCGCCGCCCACGATGACCACTTGGGCGCGTGCTGGTAGATCGACGGACATCGCTCAAGCCTTCATGCGCAAGTTGTCGGGATCGTAGGCCGGCGCGGCGAGGACGATTGCTGGACGTCGCTCGCCTTGCAGCAACACGTCGAAGCGCGTCCCGGGCACCGCGAATTCCGGCGGCACGCAGGCGAACGCGAGACTCTTGTGAACCCGATGCCCATACGCGCCCGAAGTCGTGACGCCGATGCAGCGCTCCAGGGCGAGCACGGGCTCGCCGCCGCGTACGTCGGTGTCGGAGGCGTCGACTTCGGCATAGACGATCTTGAGCGGCCTCCGCGCTCGTGCCTGCGTCGCGGCCTTGCCGATGAAATCGGCTTTTTTGAAATCGATGAAGCGCGCCATGTCCGCCTGCAGCATGTCGAGCTCATTGGTCAATTCAGAGGACCATGCCTTGTAACCCTTCTCGATACGCATGCTGTTGACCGCATACAGGCCGTAGTTGGCGACTCCGAAGTCCTGGCCGGCCTCCCAGATCGCGTCGTAGAGGGCCGGCAGTGACCCCGTCTCCGGATGCAGCTCCCAGCCGAGCTCCCCGACATAGCTCACTCGCAACGCGCGCAACGGGATGCCCGCGACGTGGATTTCGCGCCCCGAGAGCCAGCGGAATGCGTCGTTGCCGAGATCCGCATCGGTCAATGTCGCCAGCAGGTCGCGGGATCTCGGTCCCGAGATCACCAGTACGCCACGCCGCTCGGTGACGTTGTCGATCTGCACGGACTCTCCCGGGCGCACGGCTCGAGTGAAGAGATCCCAATCGCGAAGTTCCGCGGCTGCCGCCGACAGCGCATAGAAACGATCGTGCCCAAGGCGGGTGACGGTCAACTCACCGAAAATGCGGCCTTGCGGCGACAAGGTGTGCACCAAGGCGATTCCGCCCATCTTGCGCGGAATTCGGTTGGCGCAAATACGGTTCAGATAGTCTTCCGCACCGGCTCCGCTGATGTCGTATTTCGCAAAGCCGGTCAGATCGAGGATTCCGACACGTTGCGCCACGGCCGACACTTCGGCGCGGACGGAGTCGAACACGTTGTTGCGCCGATAACTGTAATTCTCGGCGCAGCCCTCCGGCGAAAACCATTTCGGACGTTCCCAGCCGAAGGTCTCGGTGTGCACGCAGCCCTGGGCCCGCAGCCTCTCGTATAGCGGACTCTTCTTTTGCGGTCGGCCCGCCATCTCCTCTTCGCCCGGCAGGCGCGTGGTGAACGTCGTTCGATAATCGAAGAATACCTTGTCGCGCACGTAGGCCCTGTCGGCAAACTTGCCGAAGCGGCGCGGATCGAATTCGGCCATGTTGATCTCAGCGTCGCCGTGCAGCATCCATTGCGCGAGGTACTTGCCGCAACCTCCGCCCTGGGCAATACCGAACGATGTGCCGCAGCACATCCAAAAGTTCGGCAGATCGGCGGCCGGCCCGAGCAGGGGGGCGCCGTCCGGCGTGTGCGGAATCGCCCCGTTGATGACCCGCCGGATCCCGACTTCGCCAAAGATCGGCATGCGCTCGATAGCCCGCTCGAGCCAAGGCGCAATACGATCCAGGTCATCGGGAAAGAGTTCGTTGCTCGCTTCCCAGTCCGGGAAACCGTGCGGTTCCCACGCCTCGCGCATTCCGGTGCTCTCATACACTCCGATCAACCCGGACTTCTGCTCCTGGCGGAAGTAGCCCGAAGTATAGGAATCGCGCATGACCGGAATCTCCTCGTTCCGATCGATGAAGGCCTGAATGGGATGCGTCACGACATAGTGGTGCTGCATGTTGGTGATGGGCGCATCGCCGCCGACCATCGCGGCCACCTCGCGTGCATAACAACCGGCGGCATTGACCACCATTTCGGTGACGACGGTGCCTTGCTCGGTGATGACCTCCCACTCTCCGGCGCCGCGGCGTTTGATATCGAGAACTCGGTTGTGTCGCATGACAGTGGCGCCCAAATCGCGCGCTCCTTTGGCCAATGCGTTGCACAGGCCCGAAGGGTCGCCATGTCCATCATCGGTGGTCCAGGCGCCGGCAATGACATTGTCGGTCGTGAGGTAGGGGTTCAGGCGTTTGATCGTCTCCAGACCCACGATCTCCATTCGAAAGCCTATGCTCTTCGAAAACCCCAGGATGTATTTAAGCCACGCGAGTTCCCGCTCATTGGTCGCCAGGCGCAGACCGCCGCAGGGATGCCAGCTCACATATTGCCCAGTCAATGCCTCGAGCTTGGGGTACAGCTGATTGCTATAGGCGTGAATCTTCGCAAGGTTGTAGCTGCCGGTGATGCTCGGACATTGCCCCGCGGCATGCCAGGTAGAGCCCGACGTCAATTCGTTCTTCTCGATCAACAGGGTGTCGGTACACCCTTCGAGCGCGAGGTGGTACAGCAGGCTTGCGCCCATGATCCCACCACCCACGATTACGATACGAGAGTGTGTCTGCATTCACGGCATCTTAAGGGTAGCGGCGGTTCGACGGCTACCCGGAGCCTGCCTGACTCGACAGGTTAAGCTGACTCGACAGGTTAAGTAGGCCGTCGCTGTGCCTTGAGAGCGGCGTCGGCCGCGTCTCGATCGGACTTGAGCGCCCAATTCCAAAGCCGCTCGCTCGGCAGTGGCAGTACCATGAACCAATGTTCCACCACGGCGAGTGCCAACAGGCTGGTGAGCAGCGCATAGCTCGTGGCGTGGAACACGCCGTCCGCCGCCGCGTACTTCTGCGCCAGGCGTACCGTGACCAGGGTCGAGGCGCTCACCGACAGGGGAAACAAAAAATTCATCGCGCGTTTCTTGAAGAAGCCCTTCAAATATTGAAGGTGCGCGGGGAGGAACTTGTCGCCCACGTTGGGTACGCCGAGGAACAGATTGAGCTTCGCGCTCAGGCGCATCGCCCATAAGATCAGGAAGGTCCATAGAGTGACTCGATTCGGCGCCGCCCAGGTACCGGCGAGAATGACCCCGGCGGCGACCAGCGTGGCGAGTTCGTTGTAGATGATCGCTTCGGTGGCATGCAAGAAATGCCGCCAGCCGGAACAACGCTCTATACAGGCGTTTTTGCGCGGGCCTGTAATGTACCCCATCAAGAAGCTCATTTCGAGCCAGCCCCAAATCAGGATCGCGCAAGAGAACGCGGAGTAGGCGCCGTTCACGCTCACATCGATGCTGCTCGTTCGCATGACGTACAAGGCGGCCGATAGCCCCACTGTGGCAGCGGTCATGCTCCAGCGAAAAGTGGCCGGCGGCAGGCCATCCAAGAACAGGATGATGCCGGTGGTGAACCACCAGACGAGGACCGCGTAGATCGCGGGAACGAGAAAATCGCCCATTACCAGGCGGGCGCCATGCGCACTTGGGAGGGCAGTGCATGGTGCTGCACCGGCAGCACATAAAGTCGTGCAAAGCAAACCGCCGCCGCCGCACCCAAATAGACCCGTTGGCAGGCACCGACGATTCCGCCGCGCGCCTTCGCCGCTTTGACGCCCTGCGCAATTTTGCGCAGCTGCTCGAGCCCGCGGCGAAACTTCGGATTCTCCAGATCGAGCGACAACGGAAACACTTGCTTGGAAATATCCGTGGTGATGCGAAAGACGGTGAAATCGTATTCGGTGGGGTCCATGGCCATTGCCGCGTGCATCAGCGGCCGATCATGGTCGCGAACATACATGGTCGCAAATACCGCGAGCAGGAAAAATCGAATCCACAACGTATTGTGGCCGCGCAGCAGATGCGGATTCGAACGCATGATCAGCGCAAACGCCTCGCCATGGCGGAACTCATCGTTGCACCAGCGTTCGAACCAGCGGAAGATCGGGTGAAAGCGTTTTTCCGGATGCTTCTCCAGATGCCGGTAAATCGTGATGTAACGGGCATAGCCGATCTTCTCGGACAAATACGTCGCGTAATAGATGAATTTCGGCCGGAAATGCGTGTACTTCTTGTCGCGCCGCAGAAAGCCAAGATCCACGCCGACATTGAAATCCTTGAGGGCTTGGTTGATGAAGCCGGCGTGTCGCGCCTCATCCCGGGCCATGAAGCCCATGAGTTCCTTCATATCCGGATTGGCCACGCGCCGCTTGATTTCACTGTACAGAACGCAGCCGGAGAATTCCGCCGTCACCGAACTGATCAAGAAATCCAGAAACTCCTGATGCAGATCGGCGGGCAGGGCGCGTACCTCGGCATCGAACTGCGCATTGCGCTCGAAGTGGTCCTTGTTCACGTCGCGCTTGAACTCGGCGATCATCTGGTCCCATTCGCTGCGCACCGAGCTCACATCCAGCCGCTCGAGTGCGGCATAGTCGGTTTTATAGAAGCGCGGGCTCAATAGCGTGTTGGCTTCGGCCTTGCGGGTCGCTGCGCCCGCTGAATCGATCTCGATGACATCGTCGATCATGATCTATCCTGTGGTCGATCGCTGGCGATCAATATATCCGCGAATGCACCGGCGTTGGTCGGCCCGAAAACTTCCAAATCGACGTGTCGGCCCGTCGATGGATCATCCAGGGATAGCCTGCCGTCAGCCCAACGAGTCAGCCGGAAGGGCTGCTGTGGACCGATGTGATCCGCGCGCCGCTCGCGCGCCAATCCGCGCAGCACGCCGCGCACGAAACCGTTGGTGCCCGGCTGCAGGGTGTCGACCAGACGGTCCTCCGGAATCGAGTAAATCAGCACCGCGCCGTCCGGCCGGTCGTCGAATCGCAGATCGCGGCGCTCGACCATCGCGCTCGTCGGAGGTGTGGCCGGAGCGTAGCCGGTCAGGCGCGCAACGCCCACCATCAGCAGCGAACCGATCACGAGTACGCCGGCGCCGATCACGGCGCCGCGGGGCAGGGCTTTGTCTCCCGGACCGCTCGTAGCGGATTCGCTAAGGTCTGTCTGACTCATGTCTGGTTGACTCCTCAAAGGGTGCCTCGGGTGGAAGTATGCCTCAGGCCGTCGCCGCCGTGCGCGGGCGGAACCCGGTCGCGGGCGCCTGCGGAGCGGCTACACGCACGGGATCGGTACCCGTGTGGGCAGCCAACGCGACGCTCAAGACTTCGGCGGCGCGCCCGGCATCGGCCACGGCACGAAAGCTGGGGCAGGGGCGGGCGAACTGCCCGGAGCGCAAATGCGGCCAGGTAATGAGGTATCCCACGCGCTGGTCACGGGCGACGGTGAGTGCGATGTCACCGGTTCCGTCCGGATACATCTTCACCGCCGCGGACTCGACCGCGGTGAAGGGAACGTTGAGGGTGAGCGGCACGGCGATTCCATGGCGCAGCAGCACGCGGCGACTGGTGATGCTGTACACGGCGGCGCGGCTGGTCCAATAGGCGAGCAGCGACAGGACTCCCATCGCGGTGGCTCCAAGGGCGACCAACAATGCGCATGACAACGCAATCGACTCGAGGTCATGGCCGCCGTTGATACCGATGCCGATACGCCAGGCGATCAAGGCCAGGAAGTAGAGTCCGACCTTGCGAACGTGATAGGCGCGAATCGCGAGCGCCTTCCAATTCGGGGAACCCTGCCAGAGCAGATCTTCACCGGCCGGAAGCATGGCGGGCAACCCGGGGATCGGTTCGAATTCGAAATCGTCGTGGCTCATATGAAGGGCTCCGCGCGCGCCGGCGTCGCATATAAATTACCGCTGGCGTAATACGCCATGATTTGATCCTCTTCGCGGCGAGTGACTTGGTCGGGACTCGCAATACTCGGCACGGCCGCAAACTGCGATCCTAAGATGGATTTCACCTTGACGCGGCGCTTGCCGCCATCGATCTTGGTGAAGTTGATCGGCAGTAGCACCCGGCGCAAGCTCGCGGTTTCGACCTCCAGATAGCGGATTTGCGGTTCGGCACGATCCACCCAGAGATCGCGCACGGTTCCACCGCGTTCGCCATCGGCACCGTAGACCGCCATGCCGCGCGGGTCGGGATCCTGAGAAGCCACCTCAAATCCCACCGCAACGCGCAAAGGCACGATCATCGGCTGGCCATCGATGGTCAAATCGGGGTGTTTGGCACGTTCGGCAAAGGCGGCGGGACCCACCGCGTCCAACATCGGATTGCCGGAGGGTTGCAGCGGTGCGCCCAAATAACCGCCGAGGGGCCGCGCCAAAATCGGTCGGCTATCGTACTCCTGCCGCGGCGCGACCACGGTGCTGCCGTCTTCGAGATGGAATGTCTTCGGCACCGGCATGGCAGGGAACCCCTGGACCTTGATACGGCCGGAGGAGCGGTCGGATTCCAGCGGGTAGCCCTCACGCTTGTCTTCCTTGCGCAGGTATATGATCAAACCCGCGAAGAAAATCCAAAAAGCGTACAGCGCTAGCTGAGCCACATCGATATATTCGGTCAAAGCGCCCGTTTGCATCACGTATTCCCCTTAAGAGATAAAGTCTTCAATTTGGAAACTCCGCCAACTCATACTCGGCCGCCTTGGCGGCGGGTTCTGAGGGTCCCGATCGGACCCCCGATCGAACCAATGGACCGATAGCCACCAGCGTGGCGAACAACAACAAGATCTCAATCTGGTAAACGGCGGTATACCCGGTCGAGGCCCCGTTCATCACCGGACCCAAGGCGCCGTGCACAGCGAGACTCGTGACGCCGTCGCGCACCGCGCCGCCGAGCGCGATCGCAAGTCCGGCACTGGTGGCCTGCACCGCACCCCACGCGCCCAAGGCCAATCCATTCTCGCCATTGCGCTCGCGCGCCATCGCGCCCGCCAAAGTGCCCACCAGGAAAAAACCGCCGCCGAAACCGATCAGCAGGGTGCCGATGCGAAACATCAGGGGCGCCGCCATCGGGGCGGCAAAAATCACCGCCGCAAAGGCGAACAAGCCGATCAACGCACCATAGGCGGCAATGCGATACGGATCGCCGCCGTGAAACAAATACCGGGCGGCGATGCAAAACGCCGCCAACATGCCGCCGGCCAGCATGGCCGTGAGCGTGGTGGTTGCACTCACCGGCAGATGCAGTATCTGGCCGCCATACGGCTCCAAGACGATGTCCTGCATGTTGAAGGCGGCGGTCCCCAAGCCGACCGCCCATAAGAAACGGATTGCCCGGCTGTGCTTGGTGAATTCCCGCCAGGAGTCACGGAACTTGACACTCGATTCGGCCAGCGCTTTGCGCACCGTTCCGCGCGCCTCCTGCTTCCATAGCGCGGCGATGTTGAGTGCCATCGTCACCATGGCGGCGCCCTGGATCACCTGAATCAGGCGAATCTCGGAAAAATTCGCGAGCAGCTTGCCGAACGCGAGACCGGCGGCAACCATGCCGAGCAGCAGCATCGCATACATCAGAGCGACCACGTTCGGACGTACCTCCTCGGGCGCCAGGTCGGTGGCGAGGGCGAGGCCCGCGGTCTGGGTGGTTTGCAATCCGGCGCCGACCAGCAAGAACGCAAATGCGGAGGCCACTTGTCCGATCCACATCGGCCCATGAGTGTCGCCGGACAAGATCACCAACGCGAACGGCATGATGGCAAGTCCGCCGAACTGCAGCAGAGTGCCCATCCAGATGTACGGCACCCGGCGCCAGCCCAGTGCCGACACATGATTGTCGGAGCGAAATCCGATGAAGGCGCGGAACGGTGCAAACACCAGCGGCAGGCCGACCATCAAAGATACCAGCCAGGCCGGCACGCCCAACTCGACGATGAGCACACGATTCAACGTGCCGATCATCAACACCATCGCGATGCCGACCGACACCTGGAACAGCGACAGCCGCAACAGGCGGCCCATCGGCAACTCCAAGCTCGCGGCCTCCGCAAAGGGTAGAAACTCGGTCCCGATGCGCATCCACCGGCGCGCCAAATTCTCGGTAATGCGCTTCATAGTTTCACCAGTTCCATCGCTTGTGATTTATAGAAGCCGCTCGTGATACGCACGCTGCGCCCGATCCGCCATTCCTTCAATTGCGGATCGCGCGCGATCCGCTCACGCAATTCGCGCTCAGCGACGGGTTCGATCGCCGGCGCGCGATCGCCACGGGGAAACAGTCGCCCGACAGCGTGCAGCACGGTGAGCGCGGGAGTACGCGGCGCAAATGTGAACACGATCGAATACCGGGTGCGGGCGGAGAGACCCGCGAGCACTCGGACCACGTCCGCGGCCGGGTAATGAATGAGCGAATCCATGGCGACCACATGATCGAACTCGCCGAGAGCGGGGTCCGACATGTCGCCGACACGAAAATCGATCCTGCCGGTGCGCAGTTCCTGCGGCAAGCGCTCTTGTGCGAGCGCCACCAGGGTGGGCGATAAGTCGATGGCGAGGACGTGAGCGGAACGCTCGGCCGCCACCACGCTGAAAGCGCCCGTGCCGCACCCGGCGTCGAGCAATCGCCTGTTCGACAGGTCCTCGGGCAGATACCCGAGCAGCGTCGCGCGCATCGAATCGCGGCCGGCCCGTACGGTGGCACGAATCCGGCCGACGGGCGCGGTGGAGGTCAGGCGCGCCCAGGCATCGGCCGCCGTCCGGTCGAAGTAGGTCAGCAGTTCACTGCGCCGTTGTTGGTAGGTGACGACAGCCATTAGTCGAATCCCAGCAGATCGAAAATGTCGCGGTCCTTCATCGATTCGGCCACCAGCGGATCGGTTCCGTCCCATAGCGCCTGCGCCAGGCGCAGGTACTCGGCTTGCACCGCATCGAGTTCCGGGGAACTCTCCATTTCGAACAGCGTTGCCTTCTTCAAGCGGCTGCGGCGGATGACATCGAGATCGGGAAATCGCGCCATGGTCTTGAGTCCGACGCGGTTATTGAACTTGTCGATCTGATCGGTACCGGCGCTGCGATTTGCGATCACCCCACCCAGGCGCACCGCGTAATTCTTCGATTTCGCTTGGATCGCGGCGACGATGCGATTCATGGCGAAGATCGAATCGAAATCATTCGCGGTCACGATCAGCGCACGGTCGGCATGCTGCAGGGGAGCCGCGAAACCGCCGCACACCACATCCCCCAAGACGTCGAATATCACGACGTCGGTGTCTTCGAGCAGGTGATGCTCCTTGAGCAGCTTGACGGTCTGGCCGACGACGTAGCCGCCGCAGCCGGTACCCGCGGGCGGGCCGCCGGCCTCCACGCACATCACGCCGTTATAGCCCGGATAGACGAAATCCTCGATGCGCAGCTCCTCGGAATGGAAATTCACCGACTCGAGCACGTCGATGACCGTCGGCATCAATTTCTTCGTCAGCGTGAAAGTGGAGTCGTGCTTCGGATCACAGCCGATCTGCAGCACCCGCTTGCCCAGCTTGGAAAAAGCCACCGACAGATTCGATGAAGTCGTGCTCTTGCCGATCCCGCCCTTGCCGTAGACCGCGAAGACTTTCGCGTTGCCTATTTTCAGGTTGGGATCCAGAGGCACCTGGACGCTGCCCTCGCCATCCAGTGGATTGCCCTGGGGCTTCGTGGAACGATATTTCAAAGCCGATACCGGTACGGTGGCGGTGTTCATGCTGCTACCTCTTCGTAAATGCCTTCGAGCCGGTCTTCCAATTCCTCACCGGCCGAACGCAGGGCCGCGAGCATCTTTTCATCGGGTTGCCAGTACTTGCGTTCCGACGCTTCGAGCAATCGATTGGCCACCTTGGCCGACGCGGTCGGGTTGAGCTTCGCCAAGCGGGCGCGCATTTGCGGATCCAAGATGAAGGTCTGGGTGATTTGCTGATACACCCAGGGCTGCACCTCGCCCGTGGTGGCCGACCAACCCATGGTATTGGTCACGTGCACCTCGATTTGCCGGACACCCTCGTAGCCGTGCTCCAACATCCCCTCGTACCACTTCGGGTTGAGGGTGCGCGTCCGCGTCTCGAGGGCGACCTGTTCGGATAGGGTGCGCACGGAACCGCTACCGCTGGTCTGATCGGCGATATATACCGGTGCGGCGGCGCCGCCCTTTGCCCTGCGCACCGCGCTGGTGATCCCGCCCAAGGTGTCGAAATAGGTATCGACGGTGGTCACGCCCAATTCCACCGAATCGAGATTCTGATAGGTCAGCTGAACATCGGCCAGCACGCTCTCGAGCAGCTTCGAGTGCTGCACGGGACGGCCGCCTCGGCCGTACGCGAAGCTCTTGCGGCGCGTATAGGTTTCGGCGAGTTCGTCTTCGGAGTCCCAGCGGCCGTTCTCGATCAGATGATTGACGTTCGAGCCGTAAGTGCTTTCCGCGTTGCCGTACACCCGCAGCGAGGCCGTCTCCAAGTCGCAGCCATGTTCCGCCTGATAGCGCAGCGCATGCTTGCGAACGAAGTTCTGTTCCGGGGGCTCATCGGCCGAGGCGGCGAGGAACGATGCGTCGGCCAGCAGCTTGATCTGCAAGGGAAGCAGATCGCGAAAAATTCCGGACAGCGTCATCATCACATCGATACGCGGGCGACCGAGCTCGGCGAGCGGCAGCAGCGTCGCTCCGGCGATGCGCCCATACGCATCGAAGCGCGGCCGGGCACCGATCAGCGCGAGCGCCTGGCCGATGGGTCCGCCCTCGGTCTTGAGATTGTCGGTGCCCCACAGCACCAGGGCGACCGATTCCGGAAAGGGATTGCCGTCGGCCATGTGCCGCTGGATGAGACGCGACGCCTGCCGCGCGCCGTCGAGGACAGCGAATGCGCTGGGAATACGGAAAGGATCGAAGCCATGCAGATTGCGGCCGGTCGGCAGCACCGACGGCGTGCGCACCACATCGCCTCCCGGAGCGGGACGCAGGAATCCGCCGTCGAGTGCGTGCACGATCGCATCGACTTCATGATTGTCGCCGAGCATGCGATCGGTCTGCTGGAAGTCCCGCAGCAACATGAGGTTCGCTTCACTCGCGGCATCGCCGCCGTGAGCCAGCGCGGCTTCCGGCGTCCGACCCTCGACCAGCGCCTGCACCGCCGCGCGCGACGGACGGGCTCCGCTCGAGGACTCCGCCATCGCCATCAGGAATTCGACTCGCTGCTCCGGCGACGCGGACTTGCCGATGACGTGCAAACCGTGCGGGATGAGCGTGTATTCCAATTCGAGCATCTGCGCGGCGAGTCTGCCGATGCGCGCGTCGCTCTCGGCGCCCCAGTCGGGTGCCGCGGCGGCGAGATCGAGCGCTGCCGCCTGCGACTGGATGAGGAGAGCCAACGACCTCCGTTGCTCCGCGTCGCCGGCCGCGAGCGCGCGCCAGCTCTCGATGGAGGCCTTCAAATCGATCAGACCGCGATACAGCCCCGCGTTGGCGACGGGCGGTGTGAGATAGCTGACCAGCGTCGCACCGATGCGCCGCTTGGCGATGGTTCCCTCGGACGGATTGTTGGAGGCATACAAATACAGGTTAGGCATATCGCCGATCAATCGATCGGGCCAGCACTCAGCGGACATTCCCGACTGCTTGCCGGGCATGAATTCCAACGCACCATGGGTGCCGAAGTGCAGCACCGCGTGCGCACCGAAGTCCTCGCGTAGAAACCGATAGAAGGCGGAGAACGCGTGGGTCGGCGCAAAGCCCTTTTCGAACAGCAGACGCATCGGATCGCCCTCGAATCCGAAGGCCGGCTGCACGCCGACGAATACATTGCCGAAGCGTTCGCCGAACACGAATATCGATGCGCCGTCGCTCTGCTGTTTGCCCGGGGCCGGACCCCATTGGGCTTCGATTTCCTTCAAATACGTTTCGCGCCGCACGTGATCGTTGGCGGGTATTCTCTTGTAGACATTGGCCATGGCGCCGTACTGGGCCGCGTTGCCGGCAATGATGCCGTCGCGCAAGGCCTCGACGCCCGAAGGCAAATCCACTCGATAGCCGGCCCGCTTGAGCGACTGCAACGTGCAATACAAGGACTCGAACACCGACAGGTAAGCCGCGGTGCCGGTATTGCCGGCGTTCGGCGGGAAGTTGAAGAGCACGATGCCGACTTTGCGATCGGCGCGCGACGCGAGTCGCATGGCGATGAGCTTGGCAACGCGCGCCGACAACATGGCCGCTCGCTCGGGATGTACGACCATGTCCTTGGATGAGGCCACATTCTTCGAGCGGCCGCCGAAAACCATCGGGCCGGTCGAGCCGTCCAACTCCGGAATTGCGACCATGATGGTCGACTCCACCGGCAGCAATCCGCGCTCGGAGGACTCCCATTCCTCGATGGTTTGAAACTCCACCGGATGTGCCGCGACGTACGGCACGTCGAGCGCCGCCAAGGTGTCTTCGGCCGCCTTGGAGTCGTTGTAGGCCGGACCGCCGACGAGCGAGAATCCCGTCAAGCTTACCAGCGCGTCGATCTGCACCGACCCGTCCTTGGTGAAAAATTTCTCGATGGCGGGCCGCGAATCCAAGCCGGCCGAGAAGGCCGGCAGCACTCGCAGGCCGCGCGCCTCGAGGGCGGCTATCACGCCGTCGTAATGCCCGCAATTTCCGGCGAGCAGATAGGACCGGAGCAGCAACACACCGACCGTCCCCTTGATCTCTCCGGAGGCGGAGCCCGCCGCGGCAGGCAAATCCTCAATGTTCACGGTGTATCGAGATTTCATGCCCGGGTGGTACAACCCGACGTCCGGGTACTCGACCGGCGTCGGTACTTTATCGCCGGATTGCATCCCCGCCCGCGGGCCCGACGCATAGCGCCCGATCAAGAATCGCACCATGTTCACGATATTGTCTTCGGATCCGGCGAGCCAATACTGCAGCGCCAGGAAGTACGCACGCACATCCTGCGCGGTGCCGGGAATGAAGCGCAGCATCTGCGGAATTCGCCGCAGCATTTTCATCTGGTCGGCGCCCGCGGTGCGGCTGTCTTTCTTGCCGCTGCCGCGCAGACGTTTGAGGAGGGCGAGCGGACCGCTTTGCTTGCCGTCCATGCTGAAACGGCCCATGCGAGTGAGCCGCACGATTTCCGCAGCCGACATCGCGCACACCATGGCGTCGCAATGTTCGCGCCGATCCTGCAAGGCTTGCTGCAGCGGGCGAAAATGGTCTTCCAGGAACAGCATCGTGGCGACGATGATGTGCGCCCGTGCGATGTCATCGCAGCAGCGCTGCAATGCTCCGGGGTCGCTGCCCCACTCGTCGGCGGCGTGAATGTGCAGTTCGAGGCCCGGATATTGCTTCGTCAAACGCTCCGCTGCCCGGCCCGTCGCACTGGACAGATGACTGTCCATCGTGACGATGACGAATCGAATCACACTCCGATCAGCGGCTGTAGTGCGCTTTGGCATCGTATAGGGTCTCAACGGTAATCAGTTCAAGGGATTTTTCTGCGGCGAATCGTTCAGTGTTGCGGCGAGCCTTGCCGCGCACGAAAAACGGAATCTTGCCGAGTTCCTTTTCAGCTTCGGGCGCCCATAGGGATTCACGGGGGGATCCTTGGGTGGGTTCACGGGAGGTCTCGGCGGCGCTCGCCAGCGATGCTTGCGGGGTTGGCGCCGTGCTGCCCAAGTGTGAAGCGGGCGCCGCATCGTTGAACTCGAAATCGCCGCGAAACATGGTCAACAAATGCTCTTCGAGACCCATCATCAAGGGATGCACCCAGGTATCGAAGATGACGTTGGCACCCTCGAATCCCATCTGCGGCGAATAGCGCGCCGGGAAGTCTTGTACGTGGACCGGTGCGGAAATGACGGCGCAAGGAATGCCCAGCCGCTTGGCGATGTGCCGCTCCATCTGCGTTCCCAACACCAGTTCCGGCTGCAGTTCCGCAACCTTCGCTTCCACTTCGAGGTAGTCATCCGTGATCAACGCAACCGCCCCGCAGGCCTCGGCGGCGGCCCGCACCTCGCGCGCGAATTCGCGGCTGTAGGTCCCTATGCCGACCACCGTGAATCCCAACTCCTCGCGCGCAATGCGCGCGGCGGCGATCGCATGCGTCGCATCGCCGAAGACGAACACCCGTTTGCCGGTGAGATACGTCGAGTCGACCGAATGCGAGTACCAGCTGGAATGCGACGGTGCGCCTTGCAAGGCGGGCGCAGGATCCGTGCCCGCCAATTGCGCCACTTCCGCGATAAATTCGCGCGTCGCCGACAATCCGATGGGAATGGTCTTGACCGTGGGTTGATCGAAAATTCGGCTCAGCCACTGGGCCGCCTGTGCGCCGGTCTCGGGGTAGAGCAGCACGTTGAAATCCGCTTCACCGAGCCGAGAGAGATCGCCCGGCGTGGCGCCGAGCGGGGCGACCACATTGATGTCCACCCCGAGCTGGCCGAGCAACTGCGTAATGGCGCGCAGGTCATCGCGATGCCGAAATCCCAACGCCGTCGGCCCGAGAATATTGCAGCTGGCGCGGGTTCCGGGTTCTCGAGGCGGCCGCTTGAAGCCCGGCGGCGGAGCTTGCGGTCCGGCCATCGTGCGCACTATCTGGTAGAAGGTCTCGGCCGCACCCCAGTTCTCTTTCTTCTGATACGAGGGCAGCTCCAGGGGCACGACGGGGATCGGCAGGTGCAAGGCGCGAGAGAGGCCACCCGGATCGTCCTGGATCAGCTCGGCCGTGCACGAGGCGCCGACCAGCATGGCTTCGGGTTTGAACCTTTCATAGGCTTCGCTCACGGCGCCCTGGAACAGGCCGGCGGTATCGCCGCCCAGATCTCGCGCTTGAAATGTGGTGTAGGTCACCGGCGGGCGCCGCGGCAAGCGTTCGATCATCGTGAACAAGAGATCGGCATACGTATCGCCCTGCGGAGCGTGCAGCACGTAGTGCACGTTCTTGAGCGCCGTCGCGATGCGCATCGCGCCGACATGCGGCGGTCCCTCGTATGTCCATACGGTGAGCTGCATGAGTCAGGCCACCAGCCGCGTACGCCGCACGAGCGGGCGGGCGAACAGTTCTGCGAGGTCCGCCGCCTGGTTGAAACCCTGAATCGGCGTGAATACCAATTCAATCGACCACTTGGTCGAGAGGCCATTCGCTTCCAAGGGGTTCGCAAGTCCGAGCCCGCACACGACGAGGTCCGGCTTCGCCGCGTAACAGCGATCGAGCTGCTTGTCGACATGCTGGCCCTCCACCACGGAAGTTCCCGGCGGTAATAGGGCGAGTTCGGCGGCGAGGTGGGCTCGGTGCAGGAAGGGGGTACCCACCTCGACCAATTCCATGCACAACTCGTTCGCCAAAAAACGCGCGAGCGGTACTTCGAGTTGCGAGTCGGGGAAGAAGAAAATGCGTTTGCCGGCAAGTTGCTCGCGGTAGCGGACCAGCGCCCGCTGCGCGCGTTCATACGCGGGTTGCGTGGCGCGCCGGAATCGCGCCTCATCGACATGCCATGCACTGGCCGCGCCCTGTAGCCAGCGCAGTGTGCCCTCGGCGCCGAGCGGGAAGGTCGCGTCGATGCGCTTGGCGCCCCGTTCCTCCAGGGCCCGCGCGGTATCCGCGAGAAAGGGTTGCGCCAGCAAATATCGTGTGTTCGGACCGATCGCGGGCAGTTCCGTCGAGCGGCGCGGCGGAAAGAAATCCACCGCGCTGCGGTCCTTGTCGTCGACCAGCCCCATGTCGTCGAACAAGCGGCGCATTTGATCCTCGACCACGTCCGCGAGTGCGCCGACGATGAGCAGATTGGCCGCAGCGTCCGCCGATTTCACGGGGAGGCTCGGCACCAATGACGCGAGACACGCGTCCTCGCCCTGGGTAAACGTGGTCTCGATGCCGCTGCCGGAATAATTGAGCACCCGGACCTGCGGCGAGAATCTCGCCGACAACCGCAGCGCGGCCCGCGACAGATCCAGTTTGATGACCTCGGAGGGGCAGGAGCCGACCAAGAACAACAGTTTGATATCCGGTCGGCGCGCCAATAGCTGATTCACCACCCGATCCAGCTCTTCGTTGGCGTCCGCCAAGCCCGCCAGGTCGCGCTCATCGATGATGGCAGTGGCGAAGCGCGGCTCCGCAAAAATCATGACGCCGGCGGCCGATTGAATCAGATGCGCGCAGGTCCGGGAACCCACGACCAGGAAGAACGCGTCTTGAATCTTCCGATGCAGCCAGATGATGCCGGTCAGGCCGCAAAACACCTCGCGCTGGCCGCGCTCGGCGGAGATCCGCACGTCGGTACGGTGCACGACGGCGCTCATGTCGTAACCCCCGACAGGCCGCGCGCACCGCTCGCCTCGAGTTGGCTGTCGAGCTTGGCGCTCTCCAGCCTGGCGGCGCGCAGTTTTAATATAAACTGCGTTGCGTTCAGCAAATAGGCGGAATACGCTAGTAACGCAATATACATTTGATAGCGGGCATGGAGCTTGCCGAATAACAACGCACCCAGGTAAGCGGTGTGCAAGGCGAGCACGAACATGCTGACGAAGTCTTCCCAGAAAAAAGCTTTGGCAAATAAGTAACGTCCGAAGACATCACGCTCCCAAATGCAGCCGGTGATCATGATCGTGTATAGGACGAGAGTTTTTACGACTACGGAGATCGTCGCCGCCGCGAATCCCTCTCCGGTCATCAAGAACCTCAGCACCAGCACCGCGCTGACCACGAACACCAGAAATTGGATCGGAGCGAGTATTCCCTGGACCAGGGTCCATCGGGACGCGTCGCGCCTCAATCGCTCTTCCTTTGTATATAACGGCATCGTTCGCCAACCCTATCCCTCTCCCGTGCCCTCTGTCAACAAAACTATACGTAAAGGTAGCTTGACAACTGTGGCCAATGTTGAGAAGGTCGCGAACAGGCCGGTTTGACCTTGGTTTTGGCAGAAAGCGATTGGATGCAAGACAACCTTCGATCTTGGAGGCTGTGGAAACCGGCGGGAGCCCGAGGGCCCGCGTTCTCATTGGAGGGGTGAAACCAATGTGCATGGGTGACTTTGCGGAAGGTCCGATGTCTGAGGCATCGGTGGACGCCGGTGATGAGGGTACGCGGGTCGCCAGCTTGGCCGCGTGCGGCACCGGCTCGTCGGAATCGGAGATACGGATGGCCCGTTTGGTGCGCACCATCGAAGGAGAAATCGTACCGCGTTTGGTGCTGACGCGCCGGGTCAGCACCAGTCCGGAAGCTGGGCATATGCGGCAAGCGACGCCTCCCGATGCCTGCGATGTAACGGAACTGGTGAGGCTCCTGCTGGCGCACGACACCGGCGTCGGCTCGGCCTATGTGGAGACCGTGCGGCAGCGGGGAGTATCCCTCGAGACGATATGCCTGGACTTGCTGGCGCCGGCGGCGCGCGAGTTGGGGCTGCTGTGGGAACAAGACGAGTGCGATTTCATGCAGGTGACGGTGGGCTTATGCCGGCTGCACCAGGTGCTACGTGATTTGAGTCCCGCGTTCGGAATCGAGGAATTTGATAATGAGGCGGATCGGCGGATTCTGTTATCGCCGTATCCCGGCGACCAGCATACGTTCGGCATCACCGTGGTCGCGCAATTCCTCAGGTGCGCGGGCTGGGACGTATGGCATGAATTTCCGAGCAACACCGCGGAGTTGCTCGAATTGACGCGACAGAATTGGTTCGCGGCCATCGGCCTGTCGGTGGGTAGCGCGGCGCGACTGGACGACGTCGCGGCGACGATCAGGGCGGTGCGGCAGGCCTCGCGCAATCGTGCGATCGGAGTGTTGGTCGGGGGACCTATCTTGGTCGACAAACCCGAGCTCGCCGCATCGATCGGGGCGGACGCCACGGCGGCCGACGGCCGACAAGCCGTGCAGCAGGCCGAGCGCATCCGCAGCCGCCAAGGCGTGGCGACGTCATGAGCGAGGCCGGCGACCGATGTTTTCCCAAGTTTGGTCATTAACGGACTGAAGGAAGTCGTGAAGCAGTTCAGCGGTCCAAAAGAATGGTTGAAAGATATCGATAGCGATACCGCGGGCCGTCTGATCACGGTTGCCTCGGATGTCGCTTTGGTCGTTTCGGATTCGAGAGCCGGTGTCATCAAGGACGTCTCCTTGGGCAGCGACGAAATCCCCGCTGAAATGGCCGACAATTGGGTGGGCAAGACCTGGGCGGAGACGGTCACCCAGGAGAGCCGTGCCAAGGTCGAGGCGCTGCTGCGCGACTCTGGTGCCAAAGGGACACCGCGCTGGCGGATGGTGAACCATAAGTCGCAAACCGGAGCGGACTTGCCGGTGCTGTATGCGGCCGTGAAAGTCAACAGTCAGGGCCGCGTGGTGGCCTTCGGCCGCAGCATGCAGCCCATGGCGACGTTGCAGCAGCAACTCGTCAATACCCAACAATCGATGGAACGTGAATATTTGAAGCTGCGCCAGGCCGAGGCGCGGCACCGTCTGTTGTTTCAAGTGGCCTCCGAGGCGGTGCTCATCCTCGACGCTTCCAACCGCAAGGTGCTGGAGGCCAACCCGGCTGCCGGTCGTCTGCTCGGCGACGGCAGCCGGCGATTGGTCGGCCGCGCGTTTCCGGAGGGATTCGACGACGCCGGCATGGAGGCGCTGCAAGCGCTGCTCGTCGCGGTTCGGGCCACCGGTCGCACCGATGACGTGGCAGTAAAATCAGCCGATGGAACCCGCGAGTTCGTGGCGTCGGCGTCGCTATTCCGCGAGGAGCGATCGTCGTTCTTCTTGATCCGGTTGGCGCCCCTCAACGTGGATCGTTCCAGAGCGCCGACGCAACACTCCAAGGTGCTGGAAATCGTCTCCAGCGCTCCCGAAGGCTTCGTGGTCACCGACTTGAACGGGCGCATTTTGTTCGCCAATCGCGCCTTTCTGGATTTGGTACAGCTGGCCACCGAGGAGCAGGCGCGCAATGAAACGCTCGAGCGCTGGCTCGGACGACCCGGCGTCGACTTCAATTTGCTCACCGCACAGCTGCGTGAACACGGGTCGCTGCGCTTGTTCGCAACTCAAGTGCGCGGCGAATACGGCTCGAGCAGCGACGTCGAGATTTGCGCCGTGTCGGTGGTCGATGGCGAGGAACCGTGCTTCGGATTCACGATTCGCGACGTCGGACAGCGCATGACCTTCGACCGGCAGGTCAACAGGGACAAACCGCGCTCGGTTGCGCAGCTGACCGAATTGGTGGGCCGAGTTCCGTTGAAGGACTTGGTGCGGGAGTCGACCGATATGATCGAGCGTCTGTGCATCGAAGCCGCCCTGGAAATCACCGGCGATAACCGCGCCTCGGCGGCGGAAATCCTGGGATTGAGCAGGCAAAGCCTGTACGCGAAGCTGCGCCGCTATGGGCTCGGCGAGCTCGCCGCAGCCGATAGCGATCAGTTCGAATAGCCCCGCGGAAACCGACGATGTCCAGCCCCGCCAACCGCGTATTGACTCCCGAGTTTCCGGCGCCCGGCGTCGTTCTGGAATTACTGAAACCGATCACCTGGTTCCCGCCCATGTGGGCATTCGGCTGCGGCGTTGTCTCATCGGGCGTAGCGCTCGCCGGACATTGGCCGGTCATTGCGGCCGGTGTGCTGTTGTGCGGTCCATTGCTCTGCGCCAGCAGCCAGGCGGTCAATGATTGGTTCGACCGGCACGTCGACGCCATCAATGAACCGAACCGGCCCATTCCGTCCGGCCGAATGCCGGGGCGCTGGGGTTTGTACGTTGCGTTGCTATGGACTCTGCTATCGCTCGCCTGCGCGGCTGCTCTCGGAACCTGGGTGCTCGGCGCGTCGGTGCTCGGGTTGGCCCTCGCGTGGGGATACAGTGCGCCGCCGGTCAGACTCAAGCAAAATGGCTGGTGGGGCAACCTGGCGTGCGCCGTATGCTACGAGGGCTTCGCCTGGGTCACCGGCGCGGTGGTGATGTCCGGCGGCAACGCACCGTCCGGCAAGACGCTCGGAATCGCCGCGCTGTATAGCTTGGGCGCCCACGGCATCATGACGCTCAATGATTTCAAGTCCATAGAAGGCGATCGGCGGCTGGGCGTGGGCTCGCTGCCCGTGCGTCTCGGGGCGGAGCATGCCGGGGAAGTGGCCTGCGTCGCGATGGCGCTGCCACAATTCGTCGTGGTCGCGCTGCTCATGCTCTGGGGTCGGGGTTCGCAGGCCATCGCGGTGGGTTCCATGCTCGGTATACAGTTGCTGCTGATGCGCCGGCTGTTGACGAGCCCCGCCAAGCTCGCACCCTGGTACAACGGCACGGGCGTGACCCTGTACGTCGCCGGCATGCTGGTGACGGCGTTTGCACTGAAGGCAATCGCGCAATGAGAACCGCCCCGTCAATTCAGGCCCCGTCAATTCAGGGAGGGGTCACGACTCAGCGAGGGGCAGCGGCTGCCGCGCTCGGCTGGCTTGGGATCATTCGACTCGGACTCGTGCAAGCGTCCCTCGGTGCCATCGTGGTATTGGTGACTTCGACTTTGAACCGCGTCATGGTGGTCGAGTACGCGCTGCCGGCGGTGCTGCCGGGCATTCTGGTCGCGCTGCATTATGCGGTGCAGGTGATCCGGCCTCGATTCGGCTACGGCTCCGATCGCGGCGGCCGGCGTACCCCATGGATCGTGGGCGGCATGGCGGTGCTCGCGGTCGGTGGCGTGCTCTGTGCCGTAGCGACGGTGTACATCGCCTCCGCGCCCGGACCCGCGCTCGCTCTTGCCGTATTCGGCTACGTGCTCGTCGGAATGGGAGTGGGAGCGGCCGGCACTTCGCTCCTGGTGCTGATGGCGAAGCAGGTCGGTGATCGTCGCCGTGCGGCGGCGGCTACGATCATGTGGGTGATGATGATCGCCGGCTTCGCGATCACGTCCACGCTCGCAGGTCGTTTCCTGGATCCGTTCTCACCCCACCGCCTGATCAGGGTCATGAGCGTCGCGGCGGCACTCGCCTTGGCGACCGCCGCTTTGGCTGTTTGGCGGGTGGAGCGCGCAAGCTACAGCTTTGCGACTCGAGGCGCCCGCCCGCAGGGCGGAGCCGGTTTCCGGATGGCCTTGCGCAAGGTCTGGTCCGAGCCCGAGGCGCGGGGATTCACGCTGTTCGTGTTCATTTCCATGCTGGCCTATAGCGCGCAGGAACTCCTGTTGGAGCCCTTCGCCGGCATCGTGTTCCGCTACTCGGTCGGCGACTCCGCTCAACTGTCCGGCCTGCAGCACTCCGCCGTCTTTTTGGGGATGATCGGTGTCGGGATCGCCTGCAGCGGCACACGGCGATTGGGCAGTTTGCGCTCGTGGACGATTGGAGGTTGCTGCGCATCGGCGCTCGCGCTCCTGAGTCTCGCCGGCGCGGACTGGGTGGGACCAGCTTGGCCATTGCGTCTGTCGGTGTTCGCGCTCGGGGCTGCCAATGGCGTGTTCGCCGTCGCGGCCATCGGTTCGATGATGGAACTCGCACATCAGGGCGAAACAGGGAGCGCGGGCGTCCGAATGGGATTATGGGGTGCCGCCCAGGCGCTCGCCTTCGCACTCGGCGGACTCCTCGGCACCGGGATCGTCGACTCCATCCGTTATTTCTTCGGCGCGCCCGTCGCCGCATTCGGGATCGTTTTTTGCGTCGAGGCCACGTTATTCATCGTGGCCGGGCGTTTCGCATCCCGGGTTGAATCGAACAAATCCTTAGGCACAACGTCCGACGGCATGGTGGTGACAGTATGACGCAGACAATGGAAGCATTCGATGTGGTGGTCGTGGGCGGCGGGCCATCCGGCGCGACGGCCGCAACGGATCTGGCGCTCGCGGGCCTCAAAGTGTGCCTGCTGGATCGAGCCGGGCGCATCAAACCCTGTGGCGGCGCCGTGCCGCCGAAATTGATCGAGGAGTTTGCAATCCCGGACTCGCTGCTGGTTGCGCGAGTGAATTCAGCACGAATGATTTCTCCCGCGCATACGGCCGTCGACATGCCCATCGACGGCGGCTATGTCGGCATGGTGGATCGCGAAGTCTTCGATGAGTGGCTGCGTCAGCGCGCCGCCAAGGCGGGCGCCGATTTGCGCCATGGAACTTATAGCCAACTCACGCGCGATGCGGACGGCACGGCCATCGTGCACTACCGGCCACCCGACGGCGCGGCGGCCGCGGATGTGAGCCTGCGCGCTCGCGCGGTCATCGGCGCCGACGGGGCGATGTCGGCGGTGGCGAAGCAGTGCATCGCGGGTGCCGATCGCATTCGCTATGTCGCCGCTTACCATGAAATCGTGCGGGTGCCGGCCGCGCAAAGCGCCGGCTTCGACGGTACCCGCTGCGACGTGTACTACCAGGGAAAACTCTCGCCCGACTTCTATGCGTGGATTTTCCCGCACGGCGAAACCGCCAGTGTCGGTGTCGGCAGCGCCAACAAGGGATTTTCGCTGCGCGGTGCGGTCGGAGAATTGCGCGCGCTCAGCGGCCTGAAAGGAATGGAAACCATCCGCCGCGAGGGCGCGCCGATCCCGATGAAACCGCTGCCGCGGTGGGATAACGGCCGCGACGTGGTGCTCGCCGGAGATGCTTCGGGGGTGGTCGCGCCGGCGTCGGGGGAGGGCATCTACTATGCGATGGCGGGCGGGCGCTTCGCCGCCGACGCCGTGCAGCAATTTCTTGCGACCGGCGATGCGCGTTGTCTGCGTACAGCGCGCAAGCGATTCATGAAGGCGCATGGGATGGTGTTTTGGGTGCTCGGGATAATGCAGCGTTTCTGGTACTCGACCGATAAGCGCCGCGAGCGTTTCGTCAGCATCTGCAGGGATCCCGATGTACAACGGCTCACCTGGCAGGCCTATATGCACAAGAAGTTGGTGCGCGCCAAGCCGCTCACTCACATGCGAATTTTCGCCAAGGACATGGCGCATTTGTTGGGGCTCGTGCGCGCGTGACCGCAGCCCGACTGGGGCGATGGAAACCGATTGTCGCCGCCGCGCTATCCGCCTCCGCGGTGGCGGGCTTGGGTGCGTTGACCACCGACTTGGGTCCCTGGTACTACCATCTGCACAAGCCGCGTTGGCAGCCGCCCGATTGGCTGTTCGGTCCCGCTTGGACTTTGATCTTCGCGCTGGCGGCAATTGCGGGCGTGATTTTCTGGAAGAACCGGCGCAGGCGCGAGGACCGGTTGCAGATCCTCGCCGCGTTCGCGCTGAATGCGTTTTTGAACACGCTGTGGAGTCTCTTGTTTTTTCGCCTCGAGCGGCCCGATTGGGCGATGTATGAGGTGGGGTTCCTGTGGCTGTCGATCGTTTTGTTGATCGTGTTGTTGGCGCGCGGTTCTCGCGTTGCGGCGTGGTTGCTCGTGCCCTACCTCGTGTGGGTGAGCTTTGCATCGTGTCTGAACTGGGCCATCGTGCAATTGAACGGATTTGCCTGAACCGTGCGGATTGACCTGAGCCCTGCGGATTTGCTGAACCGTGACTGAGGCCTTCGCCACAGGGAGGATCGTCGATGCCATCCTCGGGCTCATGTTGCTCGAGCTGATGGTATTGATAATCGTTCGCAAGAAGACAGGGCGCGGTCTGTCCACCGGACAGCTGGTGGTGGGTCTGGCCGCGGGCGCGGCATTGCTGTTGGCGTTACGCGCGGCTCTCGCGGGACAACCCTGGCAAGGCGTCGCGCTATGGTTGATTGTCGCATTGGCGGCGCACATGCTGGATCTCAAGTTGCGATGGCCGTCACAGTGACCGCGAAGACTGCGGTTCGGTGCGAGTCCAGCCGCGGATGCACTCATGCACAATTAATATTTATTCATAGCTTTTGTCACGCCAAAGGCGTGAAAATAGTGCTGCGTTTTTCACTGAGGACATCCAGATGACTAGCAAGATTTCACGCCGCACCGTAGTGCAGAGCGGTCTCATCGCCGGTGCATTCATGCCGGTTCTAGGTCTCATGGCGAACTCGGCCACCGCCGCCGGTCTGCCGCTGCTCGATTCCAGCGACCCGACCGCCAAGGCACTGGGCTTCGTGACCGATTCGACCAAGGTCGACGCGACCGCGAATCCGACGCACAAGCCGAACCAGAAGTGCGGCACCTGCGCGCAGTTCCAGGGCAAGCCGGGCGACGCGACCGGTGGTTGCAACATATTCGTCGGTCACAGCGTGCCGCAAGGCGGCTGGTGCAAGGTCTGGGCGCAGAAACCCGCCTGAACCAGGCATCCTTCGCTGATATCATTCACCCACGTCGAATGACCCGAGCGCTGGCTTAAGCGCTCGGGTTCGGATGCCTTCCTCTCGGCGCCAGATTCCGACTTTCTCGCTGTACGGCGAGCCTCCCCTGGCGACCGCCGGTCCGTTGGACGGGGTGCACATCGAGAGCATCCAGTCGCGCAGCCGGAAGTATCTGTGGAGAATCGGACATCACCGGCACACGCGGCTGTGCCAGTGCGTGATGGTGAGATCGGGTCCCGTCAGCGTCACCTTGGACGAACTGCGCGCGAATCTCGCCGGGGCGGCGCTCATGATCATTCCCGCGGGCACCGTGCACAGCTTCAAGTTCGGACCCGATACCGAGGGTCACGTGCTCACCGTCGACCTCAATCGTCTGCTCAGCCTGACGACCGCGGAGCACCGCTCGCCGATCGAAGCCTTGTTCGGCATGCCGCGCGCGATCGATCTTCGTGCAGACGCGAGCCTGGCGGCGCGGCTCGGCCCACTGCTGGACCGTCTCGAGCACGAATTCGTGCAACCCGACAGCGCGCTGGCGCCCACCGGCAGCTGGCTTGCCTGTTGTGTGTTGTGGATCGTGGCGCTGCGGATGGCGGTGCCGGCCCACGGTGAACCCTCGAGCGATGACGCCGCGGAGCGGCTGCGCCGCTTCCGCCAGCTGATCGAATCATACTATCTGGAGCGCTGGCCGGTGGCGCGGTACGCGAGGCGGCTGGCGCTCTCCGAAACCAGCCTCAACCGCCTGTGCCTTCGGTTGGCCGGTCGCACCGCCTTCGCGCTCTTGCAACAGCGCCTGGCGTTGGAGGCACGGCGCCGCCTGGTTTTTGTCCCGGGTTCGGTGAGCGCCATCGGGGCGGAACTGGGATTCAAGGATTCGGCGTATTTTTCGCGCTTCTTTCGCCGTCATTGCGGCATCAGCCCACAGGAATTTCGGCACCGCCACGGTGGCGGATAAGTACCGGAACGCATCACAATCGTCCAATAAGGCGGCGGCCCCGATGCTAGGCTTTCAGCATGCGTACCCAAGTCGCTATCATCGGCGCCGGCCCGTCGGGACTCTTGCTCTCGCGGCTCCTGCAATTGCACGGAGTCGACAACATCGTGCTGGAGCGTCAGACCAGTGAGTACGTCGCCTCGCGCATCCGCGCCGGTGTGCTCGAATCGGGTACCGTCGATTTGCTGCTGCAAGCGGACGTGGGCGCGCGAATGCTGGAGGAGCGCCTGGTGCATGAGGGCTTTGCGCTGGGCTTCGCGGGGCAAGACTTTCGCGTGGATTTGAAGCGCTTCACCGGTAGTGTGGTATCGGTGTACGGGCAAACGGAGGTTACCAAAGACCTGTTGGCGGCGCACGTCGCGAACGGATCGAAATTGATATTCGAGGCAACCCAGGTAGCCGTCGAAGGCTTGGACGGCTCGCGTCCGACGGTGCGCTACGTTCGGGACGGCAAGGCTCACGAGATCAGCTGCGATTTCGTTGCCGGCTGCGACGGTTATCACGGCGTGTGCCGGCAGAGCGTGCCGCCGGGGGCGCTCAAGACATTCGAACGCATTTATCCCTTCGGCTGGCTGGGAGTTCTGGCCGACGTACCGCCGGCGGCGCATGAATTGGTTTACTCGAATCATGAACGGGGCTTCGCGCTCTGCAGCATGCGGTCGACGACTCGCAGTCGCTACTATGTGCAGTGCGGCCTCGATGAGAAGCTGGAGGCGTGGCCTGATTCGCGTTTCTGGGACGAGCTGCGCATGCGCCTGCCGGGGGCGGTCGCCGAGGCCGTCGTGACCGGGCCTTCGATCGAGAAGAGCATCGCGCCGCTGCGCAGCTTCGTGGTCGAACCGCTGCGGTTCGGCCGCTTGTTCCTGGTTGGAGATGCCGCGCACATCGTGCCGCCCACCGGCGCGAAGGGCTTGAATCTCGCCGCGGCGGACGTGCGTGTGCTGTACCACGCATTGGTGGAGTATTACCGCACCGGCGGCACGGAATTCATCGATCGGTACTCGGAACGCGCCTTGCGGCGCATCTGGAAGGCGGTGCGTTTTTCGTGGTGGTTCACCTCGCTGATGCACAAATTTTCGGAGGATCCGTTCAACCACCGCCTGCAATTGGCGGAGCTCGACTATTTGACGGGGTCGGATGCGGCGCTCACCAGCCTCGCCGAGAACTACGTCGGGTTACCGTTCGAGAGTTGAGAGGTGACAGGATTTGCACCAGCGCCTGTGGTGGGACTCGCAGCCTGGAGGCAACGGGGGGAGCAGTTGCCTCCAGGCTGCAAGTCCCACCACAGGCTGTTGGGGCAGTTTAGCACCTCGTAATCTCGTTGCGAGAAAGAGGAGCGCGGGAAAGGCGTTACGGTGAGTGGGTTTCGAGTTGTCGCTCCAGGCGGCCCAGGGTTTGCATGGCGGGGAGGACTTGGGCGACGCTGGAATTGGGTTCGCGGCCTGCGGCGATGGCGGAGAAGAATTCGCGGTCCTGCAATTCGATGCCATTCATCGACACGTCGACTTTCGATACGTCGATGGGGTTGTTCTTGCCGTCCAGCAGTTCATCGTAGCGCGCGATGTAGGTGCCGTTATCGCAGATATAGCGGAAGAAGGTACCGAGGGGCCCGTCGTTATTGAAGGACAGGGACAGCGTACAGATGGCACCCGACGGCACTTTGAGCCCGATGCTCATGTCCATGGCGATTCCCAAAGTCGGATGCTTGGGACCTTGCAAGGCGTACGATTCGGAGATGTGCTCGCCGGTCTGGTAGCCGAATAGGTCCACGGTGTGGCAAGCATGGTGCCAGAGCAAATGATCGGTCCAGCTGCGCGGTTTGCCGAGCGCATTGGTGTTGGTGCGCCTGAAAAAATAGGTCTGCACATCCATTTGCTGGATCTTGAGTTCGCCGGCGAGAATGCGCTTGTGGATCCATTGATGGCTGGGATTGAAACGGCGGGTGTGCCCCGCCATGGCGATGACACCGGTTTCCCTTTGCAGGCGTACGAGCCGTTCGGAGTCCGCCACCGAGTCGGCCATCGGTATTTCGATCATCACGTGCTTGCCGGCGCGCATGCATTGTTCGCCCTGCGCTGCGTGCATTTGCGTTGGCGTGGTCAGGATCACCGCCTCGAGGCCGGGCTGCGCCAGACTGTCGGCGAGATTCGCGGTCCAATGCGGAATCTTCCACGCCTGCGCCACTTCGCGGGCCGCCTCGACACTCGACCCTGCGAGCGAAATGACCTCGATGCCCGGAATCTTCGACATCGCCTCCAGATGCTTGATGCCGAAAGCCCCATGGCCCGCCAGACACACCTTCATGCCGCGCTCCTGTTCTCGAGAATCATGAGACCCGCGGCCGTGTTGGACGCGGGAACGTGATAGTGACGGTAGACCTCCGCGACGTTCTGATCGAGCGCACCGCGCATCACGTGCCACATCACCATCTCGATGCCTTCGGATCCCGCTTCGCGCATGTATTCCGTATGAGTGATCTTGGTCAAAGCCACCGGGTCCTTGGTCATTCCATCGAGAAACGCGGTATCGAATTGCCGGTTGATCAAGCCGGCGCGCTCTCCCTGCAACTGATGCGACATGCCGCCGGTGCCGTAAATGACCACTCGGAGATTCTGCTCGAAGGTTTCGACCGCGCGCCGGATCGCCATGCCGAGTTTGTAACAGCGGGCGCCGGTGGGCGGCGGGTATTGCACCACGTTGACGCAAATCGGAATCACCGGGAACGGCCACGCGGCGGGCTGCCCGCAGGTGATGGAGAGCGGGACGGTCAGTCCGTGATCGACGGGCATCTCGTTGGCGATGGTCATATCGAACTCATCGAGGATGAGCGATTGCGCCAGGTGCCAGGCGAGCGCCGGATGGCCGTGCACCAACGGCACCGGCCGCGGACCGAATCCCTCATCGGCAATCGGAAACTTATCCGCGACACCGATCAGAAAAGTGGGAATGATCTCCAACGAGAAGGCCGAGGCATGATCGTTGTAGACGATGATGGCCACGTCCGGCGCGAGTTTGGCCAGCCATTCACGGGCCGGACCGTAGCCCTTGAAGAGAGGCTCCCAATACGGAGTGCCGGTCATGCCCCGATCCATGGCCACGCCAATGGCCGGCACATGCGACACGGCGATGCCCGCGACGATTTTAGCCATGACCGCTCTCCGGTTCCTGAGGGTCCTTGAACCGGTTGCCGTCGGGGCTGCGCCCGCCCGCCAACATCATCTGGGCGTAGGTCTCCTTCGGGACGCCCGACATCATTCCGGCCACGTCCTGAAAAGTGAGGCCGTCGCAGAAGGCGATCTTGATGGTGTAGTAGATATTGCCGCCGACCTTGAGCATGCCCAGCCAGTCGCGTTCGAGGACGGCGCGGCGTTGTTCCGGAGTGAGGCGAAATCGATCCAGATACGCCGCCGGATCCTGCTTGAAGCTCTGGCGGTTATCCGCCTTGTTGAGCGACATGCAGAACATATTCAAGGCATAACCGATTCGGCCGCGTTCCGCGTCGTAGACATAAGTTCCGGGAATGCTTTCATAGTCGCGATCTTGAGCCATACCGTACAATATCGCGATTCATCACCCTCCGCTATTGGGCGAATCATGCAGCGATCCATACCCTGTCTCTTCATGCGCGGCGGTACCTCGCGCGGGCCGTTCTTTCTCGATGAGGATCTACCCTCGGAGACCGCCCGGCGCGACGCGCTGCTGTTGGCGGCGATGGGTTCGCCCGATGCGCGCCAGATAGACGGACTAGGTGGTGCGGATCCCTTGACCAGCAAGGTGGGCATCGTGCGCCGCGGCCGGACCCCGGATGTCGACTTGGAATTCCTGTTCGCACAAGTATCGATCAAGGAATCGCGGGTCGATACGACACCTAATTGCGGCAATATGCTGGCGGCGGTCGCGCCCTTCGGCATCGAGACGGGGCTGGTCGGTGCGCGCGGCGAAGTGACGACGCTGCGCGTGCTGACGCGAAACACCGGCACGCTGAGCGACATCGAGGTTCGAACTCCCGACGGCCGGGTCGAGTACGCCGGCGATGCGCGCATCGACGGGGTGCCGGGAACCGCGGCGCCCATCAACATCAGTTTCTTGGAGACGGCGGGTTCGGTGTGCGGTTCTCTGTTGCCGACGGGCAGGCTCGTGGACCGCATCGACGGCGTCGAGATCACCTGTATCGACAATGGCATGCCGGTCGTCATCATGCCCGCGGAAGCGCTCGGTGTGTCCGGTTACGAGACGCGCGAGCAATTGAATTCCAATACAGCGCTCAAACAAAAGATCGAATCGATTCGCCTGCAGGCGGGTCCCGCGATGAACCTGGGCGATGTGGCCAAACAAGTCGTGCCAAAAATGTGCCTGGTCGCAAGGCCCGCGGCGGGTGGACATATTTCCACGCGCACCTTCATTCCGCACGACTGCCATGCCGCCGTCGGCGTGCTGGGTGCCGTGACGGTGGCGACCGCGGCGGTGCTGCCGGGGAGTGTCGCCCATCGCTATGCACGAGTGCCTGACGGTATGCGCAAGACCCTGTCGGTGGAACACCCGAGCGGAGAATTCACGGTGGTGCTGACGATGGACCCCGCGAATCCGTCGGCGGTGGAGAAAGCCGCGTTGCTGCGCACCGCGCGGCTCATCATGCGCGGCGAAGTTTATGTCAACGGGAAGGGTATTCTATGATCGGACAATCCGGAATCGCGGTGAAGAACGTGGTGCGCGCCGACGCTGCGAGCGTGGCTGAACTCGCGAAGTACGGCGTCGCCACGATCCACGAGGCCATGGGCCGCGTCGGATTGCTGGCACCCTATATGCGTCCGATCTATGCCGGCGCCAAGGTGTGCGGTACCGCGGTGACGATCTTCGCGCATCCGGGCGACAACTGGATGCTGCATGTCGCGGCGGAAATGCTGCGGGACGGGGATGTCGCCGTGCTCGGGACCTCTTGCGACAACACGGACGGCATGTTCGGGGATTTGCTTGCCACATCGTTTCGTGCGCGCGGCGCGCTCGGCCTCGTCATCGATGCCGGCTGCCGCGACGCTGCTGAATTGCGCGACATGGGATTCCCCGTCTGGTCGAAGGCGGTGCATGCCAAAGGCACGGTGAAGGCGACGGTGGGTTCGGTCAATACACCGATCATCTGCGCCGGAGCGTTGGTGCATCCGGGCGATGTGGTGATCGCGGACGATGATGGCGTCGTGATCGTTCCCAAGTCTCGGGCGGCGCGGGTTGCGGCCGCGGCGGGGCAGCGCGAAGCCAAGGAGGCGGCGACCCGCAAGCGTTTGGCCGCGGGTGAACTGGGCCTCGACGTGTATGGCATGCGCGAAGCGCTCGCCAAGGCGGGCCTCAAGTATTTTGCCGACGAAGCGGCATACGAGGAGGAGTGCCGCAAATGACCGCGTTACCCAAGAATCCGCTGAAGACCTGTTTGCCGCCGGACCCCAACCCGATCAAACCCGCTCTGGCGCTGCCGCCCGGCGCGTGCGACGCCCACTGCCATGTGTTCGGTCCGGCAAATTTATTTCCCTACGCGGCGGATCGCAGCTACACGCCCCCCGATGCGCCGGTCGCGCAACTGCGCCGACTGCATGCGCGCCTCGGCATTTCGCGCGCGGTGATCGTCCACGCCAGCTGTCACGGAACGGAGATGGCGGTGACTCTGGATGCCATCGCCTCGAGTCAGGGGACGTATCGGGGCGTCGCGTGTGTCGATGACGCGGTGACGGAGCGCGAACTACGGGATCTGCACGAGGGCGGGATTCGCGGCATCCGCTTCAACTTCGTCAAACACTTGGGCGGCGTTCCGGACCTCGGTGTGTTTTATCGCTTGCTGGCGCGGATCAAGCCGATGGGGTGGCACGTCGTGCTGCATTTCGACGCCGACGACATAGCCTCGCAACAGGATCTGTTACAGCGCATCGACGTGCCGTTCATCATCGATCACATGGGCCGAGTCAAAGCGGCGGACGGCTTGGAACAGCGTCCGTTTCAGCTGTTGCTCGAGTTGTACCGGCGCAATCCCCTGGCCTGGATCAAGGTCTGCGGCGCCGAGCGTGTGTCGGCGGGCCGGCGGCCGTTTGGCGATGCCGTACCTTTCGCGCAAGCGCTGATTGCGGTGGACCCGGAGCGCATACTCTGGGGCACGGATTGGCCCCACCCGAACATCACCAAGGACATGCCTAACGACGGCGAATTGGTCGATCTGTTCGCTGAGATCTGTCCGGATCCGGCGCTGCGGCAGCGCATTCTCGTGGATAATCCGACGCGCATGTACTGGGCCGACTGAGCGCGCCTGAATAAGCGCGCCCGACTGAAACAGGGGCTGAGTGAGCAAGGGCCGGCCAACCGGCCGACAGGTAAGGACGAACCGATGATCATCGACTGTCATGGACATTACACGACCGCGCCGGCTGCGCTGCAGAAATTTCGCGACGAGCAGGTCGCCGGACTCAAGGTCAATATCGACGTCCCCTCGAGCGCGCAGGGCGTCATCAGCGACGATCAGATTCGCGACAGCCTGGAGAATGCGCAGCTCAAATTGCAACGCGAACGCGGCACGGATTTGACGATCTTCTCACCGCGAGCCTCGGCCATGGCGCACCACATCGGCAACGAGACGACCAGCCGGCGCTGGACGCAAGCCTGCAACGACCTGATACACCGGGTCGTGACGCTGTATCCGCAGAACTTCGTCGGTGTCTGTCAACTGCCCCAGTCCCCGGGCGTGGCACCGGTCAACAGCGCCGCCGAACTGGAGCGCTGCGTCACCGAGCTTGGCTTCATCGGCTGCAATCTCAATCCGGATCCGTCCGGCGGCCATTGGAACTCGCCGCCGCTCACCGACCGCCACTGGTATCCGCTGTACGAAAAAATGGTGGAACTCGACGTGCCGGCGATGGTGCATGTGAGTTCATCCTGCAATCCGAATTTTCACGCCACGGGCGCGCACTACATCAACGCCGACACCACCGCGTTCATGCAGTTTCTGACCGCCGATTTGTTCAAGGATTTTCCCACTTTGAGATTCATCATTCCGCATGGCGGCGGGGCGGTCCCATACCACTGGGGCCGGTATCGCGGACTTGCCCAGGATCTGAAACGGCCGCTGCTCAAGGAACTCTTGCTCAAGAACGTGTTCTTCGACACCTGTGTCTACCATCTCCCGGGCATCGAACTGCTGCTCAAGGTGATCCCGGTGGAGAACATCATTTTCGGTTCCGAGATGGTGGGCGCGGTGCGCGGCATCGATCCTGAAACCGGGCAGTACTTCGACGATACCAAGCGGTATTTGGACGCTCTGCCGTTGAGCGATGCGGATCGCTACAAGATATTCGAAGGCAACGCGCGCCGGGTGTTTCCGCGACTCGACGCGTCGCTCGCGAGCGCCCGGGCCCGGAACACTCCCACACGAGCACCGAGCGCGGGCGCTACGTCGCGGCGGTCGGAGTGATAGGATATCCGTCATGAACGCACTCGTCGAACCCGCCCCGGAATCGGGCCTCCCGAGCGCCGAGTCGCGCGCCATCATCGAGCGACTGATCAATTTCAAGACGGTCTCGCGCGACAGCAACCTAGGTTTGATCGAGTGGGTGCGCGATTATTTGCACGGCTTCGGTGCGATCACCCGACTGACGCATGACGCGACGGGCAAGAAGGCCAACCTGTTCGCAACCCTCGGCGATTCGCCGAAACCCGGGCTGATTCTGTCGGGGCACACCGATGTCGTTCCGGTGGACGGCCAGAACTGGGACACCGACCCGTTCGCGGCGGTGGAACGCGACGGTAAATTATTCGCACGCGGCTCCGCGGACATGAAAGGGTTCATCGGCATCATTCTCGCGCAGGCGCCGAAGTTCGTCGCCGCCTTGAACGACAATCGGCTCGATGCACCGTTGCACTATTCGCTGAGCTACGACGAGGAAGTCGGCTGTCTCGGCGTGCGCAGCCTGATTCGCGATCTGGAGGAGAACGACATCCGCCCGGCGGGGTGCGTCGTGGGCGAGCCGACATCGATGCAGCCCATCATCGCCCACAAGGGAACCCATCGATTCCGTTGCACGGTGCATGGGCGTGAGGCGCACTCGAGCTATGTGACACATGGCGTCAATGCCATCGAATACGCGGCACGTCTGGTCGTGTTCATCCGCCAGATCGCCGATCGGCTGGCGCAGATCGAACAGCGCGATTATGGATTCACCGTGCCGTACTCGACGCTGTCCACCGGACTGATACACGGCGGAATCGCCGCGAACGTGGTGCCCAAGGACTGTGTATTCAGCTTCGACATGCGCACCTTGCCGCAAGCGTCGCCGGACGCGCTCTATCAGGAGATTCGCGCCTATGCCGAACGGCTGGCGCAGGAGATGCGCGCGGTCGATGCGGCGGCGGGCATCGATCTCGAATGGGTGAGCCAAACGGTCGGTTTGGCGGCGGCGGAAACCGACGCTATCGTGCAGTGGGCCATGCAGCTTGCCCGCAGCTCGACGGTCGGTAAGGTGTCCTACGGCACCGAGGCCGGCCTGTTTCAGAAAATGGGCGTGCCCACCGTGATCTGCGGTCCCGGCGACATCGCCGAGGCGCATCGGCCGAATGAATTCGTCGCGCTCGACCAGCTCGCACAATGCGAACGGTTCATGGACCGGATTCTGGAAACCGGGTTTGCCCCGTGATGCGCGAACCTGACACGGCATCGACGGTCAGGGTGGTCAAGGGCGCTTGTCCGCACGATTGCCCCGACACGTGTGCGCTCGAGGTGCACGTCAGGGACGGCGTCGCGATCAAGGTCACGGGCTCGAAAGAGCACGGCCCCACCGCCGGAGTGCTGTGTACCAAGGTGGCGCGCTACACCGAGCGTACCTATCACCGCGACCGTCTGCTGCGGCCCATGCGCCGCGTCGGTGCCAAGGGGGAAGGGCGGTTCGAGCCGATCAGCTGGGATGCCGCGATCCAAACCATCGCGCAAAGGCTGACCCGGATTGCGGCCGATGATCCGGAGCAGATTCTGCCCTACAGTTATGCGGGGACCATGGGTCTGGTGCAGGGCGACTCGATGTCGATGCGGTTCTTTCACAAGCTCGGCGCGAGCTTGCTCGATCGCACCATCTGCGCCTCGGCGGGAAGTGCCGGTCATGAGCTGACCCTCGGCGGCAGAATCGGCATGGACATGGAACTCGCCGATGACGCCAAGCTCATCATTTTCTGGGGTTCGAACGCCATCACCTCGAGCGTCCATTTCTGGGCGCGCGCTCAAGAGGCCAAGCGGCGCGGCGCGGTTCTCGTGGCCATCGATCCTTACCGGTCGCTGACGGCGGAAAAATGTCACATGCACCTGGCGCTGCTGCCGGGGACCGACTCGGCGCTGGCGCTCGGACTCATGCATGTGCTGATTCGCGACGGCCTCATCGATCGCGATTACATCGCGCGGCATACGCTGGGGTTCGAGGGTTTGCGGGAAAGGGCGGCTCTCTACGATCCGAACCGGGTGTCGGCCATCTGCGGCGTCGCCGCGGATGACATCGTGGCGCTCGCGCGACTCTACGGCACCACGCGGCCCGCCCTCATCCGCGCGAACTACGGCATGCAACGCGTGCGCGGCGGCGGCATGGCGACGCGCAACATCACTTGCCTGCCGGCGCTCATCGGCGCATTTCGCGACGCCGCGGGCGGAATCCTGCTGTCGACCTCGAATAACTTCGACGTCGATGAACGGACGCTCGAGAGGCCGGATCTGTTGGCCGGCCGCACGCCGCGCACCATCAACATGTCGACCATCGGTCATGCGCTGCTCGATCAAACCAAGCCGGTACGCGCGCTGATAGTCTACAACTCGAATCCCGTGGCGGTCGCACCGGATTCCGCGCGAGTGACTCGAGGCTTTGCCCGCGAGGATCTGTTCACGGTGGTGCTCGAGCACTTTCAAACCGACACGGCGGACTACGCGGATATCCTCTTGCCGGCCACCACCCAACTCGAGCACGTGGATGTCATCAAGCCCTACGGCCACTATTACATGGTCGCCAACAATCCGGCGATCGAGCCGCTCGGGGAGGCGAAGCCCAACACCGAGATTTTCCGGCTGTTGGCCAAGGCGATGGGATTCAACGATGCGTGCTTCAGCGACTCGGATGAGACCATTGCCCAGGCCGCGGTGGCGAAGGAATGGGACTTCGATGCCGTGCGCGCGGCCGGCTGGAAGCGCGTAGGCGCGGCGAAGGACGTCGCTCGCTTTGCGGACGGCGGGTTCGATACGCCCTCCGGCAAGGTCGAGTTCTATTCGGCGCGGGCACAGGCCCTCGGACTCGATCCGCTGCCCGATTACATCGCGCCCCATGAAGACACTCGGAGCCACGCGGCGCTGCGCTATCCGCTGGCGATGATCTCGCCGCCGGCGCGGAATTTTCTCAATAGTTCCTTCGTCAATGTCGCGAGCCTGCGCGCCACCGAAGGCGAACCCTGGCTCGATATTCATCCCGAGGACGCGGCGGCGCGCGGCATCGCCGCCGACAGCTACGTTCGAGTCTTCAATGACCGCGGAAGCTTGCAGTTACGCGCCCGGGTCACGGACCGTGCTCGCCGGGGGGTTGTGGTCGCTCTCTCCGTGTGGTGGAGAAAGCTCAGCAAAGACGGCAAGAATGCCAACGAACTGACCAGCAGCGATACCCTCACCGATATCGGCAATGCGCCGATTTTCTATGATTGCCTCGTGCAGGTCGAAGCCCTGCCGGCGTCGGCATATTGCGCACAGACGCTGGACGCCGCCACATAGCGATCGTGCACGGTGCAAATCCCGTCATCGGCGCGCACCGAGGCATAGGCGGAACTCAAGCTCCACAGGCCCGGAAAGGCCGCCTCGACGTCGGCCGGCGCTTGGGCGAAATGCCGGCAATCGGTGCAGGAGTTCACCGGCCCACACCTATTGACTCAGGCGGTTCCAAAATTCACCAAATACTTGCGTGGAGAGGACAAAGCCGACAGCCACATTGACCACCACGCCGATGGTGAATGCGTAGAACGGCCGCGCGCCGACCGCCACGAATTCGCGCAACCGCGTCGTGAGTCCGATGCTGAGGAAGGCAAAGGTGAATGCCCAGGTACGCAGCGCCTGCAGCGGCGCGACGAGTCCGGGGATGACGTCTTTCTTGTATTCGGCATAGCTGTAGCCGCGCGATAGCACCGCGATGACGGCGGATGCCAATAGAAATCCGAGCACGAACTTCGGGAACCGCCGCCAGATCTCGCCGACGCCGGTCCTGCCTTGCACGCCGGTGTTTTCCCACCGAGTCGTTGCAATGAGGGATAGAACGAAGGCCCAGACTCCGATCCACATGTCGCGCCCGATGACCTTCATGAGCGTGAACGCGGTGACGGCCGCGTCGGCCCCGCCGGAGATGCCCCGCACGTTGCCCGCATAGCCGCCATAGGTTTGCGCGGCGGCGATGCCCGCCGCATCGGCGAATTCCGACGTACCGATCCAAGCCCCCGCAACGCCGGTGGACAAACCCAGACTGCGCGCGGCGAGCGGCAGCACGAATATCATCACCACGGCCCAGACCACGACCAGTGAGATGGCAATCGAAACGTGTTCCTTCTTGGCGCCCACCGCGCCGCCGACGGCGATGGCGCCCGAGACTCCGCAGACCGCGCCGCCCGTTCCCAGGGTCGCGGCGAGGCGCCGATCCAACCCTAAGCGCACCGCACTCACGTAGATGACCCCGAAGGTCGTCAATGACACGATGGCCGCTTGCACGATGGCCACGGGGCCTGCCCAGACGATGAGGGTCAGGGGCAAGCCCGCGCCCAGCAGCACGATTCCCGTTTTGATGTAGAACTCGACCCGCAGCGCCGGGTCGAGCCAGCGGGGGACACCGACGGTGTTCGAGAGCAAGAGACCGAGCCCGAGCGCCACCAGCGGCGGCTCCAGGTTATAGTGGGCCGATTGATCCCAAAGGCCCAGGAAATAAATGGCGCCAGCGCCTATGTACAGGACCAGGAAGGCCGGAAGATAGCGTGAGAGCTTGATACCGAGCGTCGCGGCGCCGATGCCGAACGAGGCGGCCCACAAGACGAACAGCGCGGCATACTGGGGGGCGTGCTGGCGCAACTGCAAGGCCACATCGGCCGCATGACTCCATTTCTGCGGCGCCACGGCGATCCACTTGAGGCTGCCGCCGCTCGCAAATAAGCTCACGGCGACGGCGACCAGCCCAAGACCGATCCAGATGGCCCACCAGTCTTCCTTGCGGAACAATTCCCCCCACAACGAGGTTACGGCCGCCGGCCGGGCGGGCGGGTGGTCGGCAATTTCAACCATGACAATCTCCTTTTGGCGCTACCGTAAGCGCATCGAGGGCGTCCGTCGAATAGCCAGACCGCATATCGTACTGTCGAATGGTTATAGGAAGGCTCCGCGGGGCTATAGGCGATCGCCTACGCCCGATATAGCCATGCTCTTCTGCCCAAAGGACACCCGATCGGCGATAATGAAGGCCCTCAATTTTGGATCGGGAATTGTTTTCATGAAAACCTTCACGCGAATTTTCGCCATTGCGCCGGTACTGATGCTGATGGCGGGCATGGCCCAGGCCGGCAAGTACCAAGATACGATCTCTCTCTTCAGAAACGCCGGTCCAAGCGCGTCATTCTTCCAAAACAGCTACGCGTATGCGGTATTTCCGACGGTCGGTGAGGGCGGCTTCGTAGTGGGCGGAGCGCTGGGCAAGGGCCGTGTATACGTTCACGGGAAGCTGATCGGGGACACCACGATGGGGCAGGTCAGCGTCGGCTTCCAGGCCGGCGGCAAAGCCTACAGCCAGATCATATTTTTCGAGGACAAGCGGGCTCTGGACGAGTTTTGCTCGGGGAATTTTGAGTTCGACGCCAGCGCCAGTGCGGTCGCGATCACCGCGGGAGCGACAGCGAGCGCGGGCACCAACGGCGCATCGGCCGGCGCCAGTGCCGGGGAAAAGGACGCGACGGCCACGGGCGTGTATCAGAAGGGCATGGCGATATTTACGATCACCAAGGGCGGACTGATGTACGCCGTCACCGTCGCCGGCCAGAAATTCTCTTTCACGCCGCGCGGCCAGGGCTGACGGGGAAGTACGGAGACGCCGCTCGCCGAGCTAGAATTGGCCGCGGCGAAAGTTCGCGGTGATTACCCGTCCAAGGAGCATGCGGCCATGGCTCAATTCGTTCTGCCACAATTTGCGTGGCGCGGAGAGTCCGCGGCCGCGGCGGATGCGGCGCTGCTGCGAGGGGCGTTGCTTGCGGGGTGCGCGCTGTCGATCGGCATTGCGGCCTGGATTGGCGATCCCACCCCGTATTTGACGGCCGATCCCGCTCTGGCGCGTCTGCTGCGCGGCATGGCGGCGATCAAGGGGATGGTCGCGCTCGCGGCACTCTGCGCCGTACTCTGGCGTTTCGGCTGGCCGACCTCGAAAGGCGCCACCGTCGTATACCTCTGCGGCACGTGCATGCTCTTAGGTTCCAGCATGCTGATCTGGCAACTCACTCTGATTCCGCTCGCAGCCGCATTGTTTCATGTGGCCGCGCTGTCCATGCTCGTTGCCGGTTGGCGCGAGAGTTGAGGCGCACACCGTCGTAACGGTGTTACGCCTGTCCACTCGCTGGCGAAATGATCCGCAAGAGGTTTCCATGAACACTGACGCGTTCCCAATCGACTTGAAGGCGCTCAAACCGCTGAAACTCGATCCTATCGCCGCGCATCTCACGGACGCGGATCGAGCGGCGCTCGAGCACAATATCCGGCTATGCCGCGATGCGATCGTGTTCTTCACCGCGCTCGCCGGCGCCAAGGGCTTGTCGGGACACACCGGTGGGGCGTATGACACGGTGCCGGAGGTGATGATTCTGCGCGCGTTCATCGCGAATGGAACGCCCATCGTTCCCATATTCTACGATGAGGCGGGACACCGCGTGGCGACCCAATATCTGCTCAGCGTGTTGGACGGCGCGATGCCGGCCGAAAGGCTGCTGCATTACCGCGAGTTCGACAGCGCTCTGCCGGGCCATCCGGAGAAGTTGTTGACGCCGGGCGTCGAATTCAGCTCCGGGCGCTTGGGTCACCTGTGGGCGTTTTGCAACGGCGTCGCGCTCGCCAATCAGGGAAAGGCGGTGATTTTGCTCGGATCCGACGGCAGCCAGATGGAAGGCGATGACGCGGAGGCCGCGCGCCTGATGTTGGCGAAACATCTGAACGTCAAGATCATGGTCGACGACAACAACGTGACCATCGCCGGACACCCGCAGGAGTATATGACCGGCTATGACCTCAGCCGCACTCTCTCAGGTTATGGCCTCACGACCGAAACGACGATGGGCGAGGACCTCGATGCCCTGTACGTCGATCTGTGCCGTATGTTTCGCGACGCCGATCCGCACGCGTTGATCATCAAGCGTCCGATGGCGCCGGGAATCGAGGGCGTGGAGGGCACATCCGAGGGGCATGAAGCGGTCAAGGCGGATATCGCCATTCGATATCTCGAGAAGCGGGGCGGTTACGCGGCGGCGATAGAAATGCTCAAAGCCGCCAAACCCGACAAGAGTCCGCTCACATATCGTGGCTCGAGCGGCGTCGGCAAGAACCGCGACGATTTTGGAAAAATCATCAACGAAGTGCTCGACGGGATGAGCCTCGAGGAACGCCTGGCGAGCGTTCGCGTATTCGACAATGATCTCGAGGGCTCTTGCGGGCTGGTGCACATCCGCAAGAAGCATCCCGAGATCTTCATCCGTGGCGGCATCATGGAGCGCGGCAACTTCTCGGCCGCGGCGGGCTTCGGTTCCACGGCCGGCAAGCAGGGGATATTCGCCACCTTCAGCGCGTTTCTCGAAATGTGTATCAGCGAAATCACGATGGCGCGCCTGAATTTTTCCAACGTGCTCGCGCATTTCAGCCACAGCGGCGTGGATGACATGGGCGACAACACCTGCCACTTCGGCATCAACGGCATGTTTGCCGACGGCGGCGTGACGCCGGGCCATTCGGAGGATACGACGCGCCTGTATTTTCCGGTGGATCGATATCAGTTCGCCGCGTGCGTCAAGCGTATCTACCACGATCCGGGTCTGCGCTTTCTATTCACGACGCGAGCGCCCGTGCCCGACATCCTCGGCACCGACGGGAAGCCGCTCTACGAGAATCTTCCGTTCGAGCCGGGCAAGGATTATCTCGTTCGCGAGGCGCCGGCGGGCGGCGGCTACGTGATCGCGACCGGCGAGACCGTGTACCGGGCGCTCGATGCGGTGACGTCCTTGAATGAACAGGGCGTCAAAGTCGGACTCATCAACAAGCCGACCTTGAACGTGGTCGACCCCGAGATGATGAAACGACTGGCGGCGGTTCCCTTTGTGTTGGTGGCCGAAGGTTGGAATGCCAAGACGGGACTCGGCAGCCGGTTCGGCAGTTATCTCCTGCAGGCGGGATTCAGGGGCCGATACGACCACATCGGTACCCATAAGGAGGGCTGCGGCGGCCAGTGGCAGCAGATGGGATATCAGGGACTCGATCCGCAAGGGATTGCGGCGGCGGTCAGGGGGTTGGCGGCGTAAGAGTAAACAGCGGGTCGGTGAGCCGGGTGACACGCGAGTGTCACACTGCTCGCCTAACCTCTGCGGCGATTTACGAAGGGGACCGCCATGAGGTCCTGTCGCGCAACAAAACCGGGAGTAACTCGCTGATGAAGAAAATTGCACTGGCCTCGAGTGTGGCGGCCCTGTTTGCCGCGAGCGTGTCTTTTGCCGAGCAGGGCCCCGTGCCGACGGGCATTCCCCCCCTCGATCATGTGTTCGTGATCATGATGGAGAATCACGCCTACGCGCAGATCGCCGGCAATCCGCAGGCGCCTTTCATCAATTCGTTGATGAGCAAGGCAAACCTCGCGACCAATTACTACGCCATCGCGCACCCGAGTTCGACCAATTATCTCGAGGTGGTGGGCGGCTCGAATTTCAACAAGCTGTCGGATCAATATCCCGATTGGCACAACACCACGTGTGTCCCGAACATTTTTCCCGGGCAGACGACCAACACGGACAATCCGAATTCCGGCGTGTTATGCCCCATTGCCGGCAAGGACGGAACCGACGCCGCCACGCCCGTGCTCGACAACAGCATGAACGAGACGGCGACGCCCCCGCTCACCAACATCAACGGATCATTGTCGATTCCGGCGAGCACGAAGATCGACGGCATCACGATTGCGGACCAGCTGGTGCGCGCAGGAAAATCCTGGAAATCCTACCAGGAAGGGCTGCCGTTGAGCGGCGCGGACGGAGTCAACGTCAGCGACGGCTTTTATACCATTGGCGGCAACAATGCCGCCGGCGTGAACGTCACCTCGAATTTCGCGGCACTTTCCACGACCGGCAATCCGGTCAGTGCTGCGGACGTCGTATATCTCTATGCGGTGAAGCACAATCCGTTTGCGTACTTCGCCTCGGTGCAAGAAGGCAAGGATCCCGCCTTGAGCCTCGAGCGCATCGTCTCGTTCGATGGACCCCACGGGCTTTACGCGGACCTGAAGACGGGTCACGTGCCGGATTTTGCCTTCATTGCGCCCAACCAGTGCGAGGACATGCACGGCCGCGGCAATGGCACGGCATTTTGCAACTACGATGCGGATGACAATGGCACGCAAACAGGCCTCAACCCCTCGCTGATCTTGCAAGGCGACCTGGCGGTGCAACGCATCGTCACCGCGATCAAGGCCTCACCCGTGTGGTTCCAGAGCCGCAGCGCCATCGTGATTCTTTGGGATGAGAACGACTACAGCCGCATCACCTCGAATCAAGTGGTGACGATCGTCGATACGAACTACGGCGATCACGGCTCGCGGAGCGCACGCTTTTACGACCACTACTCATTGACGAAGACATTGGACGCCGCATTCAGACTGCCTTGCCTCAACCACGCGTGCGATCCGGGCGTCGAGGTCATGGCGGACTTGTTCCACGAATAGGGTGAGCACAAAAAGACCTCCTTGGAGTTGGGGGGTCTTTCTTTTGTGTATCGGCATCGGCGGCGCCGCGCGCGCCGCCGATGCGGAGCCGTTCGATTCCCGCAGCACCGCGACGGCGCCCTGTGGCCACGGCGTGCCGCCGCCCGGCCACTTCGCGCCCGAACTGCGGGCACCGGCAGAGGGCCTTACTCTGACGGTTCGTCAGGATCATGATCGGCTCTGCTATACCTACGATGGGAATGCGGAGGCACCCACGCTCCGGGTGCGGTTGGGGTCGGATCTCACCATCACGCTCCGGAACGAAATCACCGATCCGCGCGCCATCGATTCGGTGACCGGTCCCGGCAAACTCTCGGTCGCGACGGATCGCGTTCCCACGATACCGGGGTTCATGCCGGTGGTTCCCGGCATGAAGCATCCCGCCACCGGGGCGACCAACCTGCATCTGCACGGGTTTGCCGTGCCCCCGGTCATGCCGCAGGACGATGTGTTGACCGTCTGCACCGACCCAGCCACAGGTGCGCGACGCTGCGGTCGGCGGGAATTTACCTATCGGTTCCATATCCCGAGCACCATGACTGAAGGGCTCTATTGGTATCACCCGCATGTGCATGGAGAGGTGCAGGCCCAGATGCTGATGGGCCTGACCGGCGCGATCGTCGTCGAGGGACCGCAGGACGACGCACGCCGCGCGGCCGGCATCGATGAGCGGGTGCTGATCGTGCGTCAAACCCAGGACCTGGATGCCGGCAGAACTCAGGCCGCCGCGATGACCGCGGCACCTGCGGAATCGACGATACAAGAACCTGCCGGCCGTGCGCCGGCCGCGACAGCCATCGATACCACGCACGAACTGCTTTGCGGCGCAAACTCCGGCATCGATGCCTTGAGCCTCAATGGCACACCGGTGCCGGTGGGCGAGGCGCCCGATGCCGCATTGGCGAACTTCGAATTGCCCGCCGGCCGGAAGCAGTTCTGGCGCATCCTCAATGCCGCCACCGATGCATTCCTCGATCTTGCAATCATCGACGAGAATGGCAAGCCTTTGCCCCTCGAAGTGGTCGCGCGTGACGGCAGCGCGTTGACGGACGACAACGGCAAGCCGCTGCCCGAGACGGCGACGTTGAATTCGCAGTTGGTGCCGCCGGCGGGGCGGATTGAAGTACTGGTCAACGCGCCGCCGCCGGGCGTCAAGGCCTACCTGGTGACGCATGCCGTCGATACCGGCTGCGCAGGAGATCGGCTGCCGGAACGCCGCCTCGCTGTCATCACGCGCGCGACATCCACGGCGTCAGAACCGCCGTCGGTAGTGGAAGCGCCCGCCTCACCGAGGCACACGCTGTTCGACGGCTTGGTTGGCCGGCACACCGATCGAGAGCGCGTAATCGCGCTGGCCGAGTACCCTCGCCCCGGAATGACCGATCAAGTGGATTTCTACATCGTCGAACGCAAGCCGGGAGCGGTGCTTCGAACCTATGGCATGGGATCGGCGCCGGCGATTACCGTGCACGCGGGAACCACCGAAGAATGGGTCATCGAGAACTGGACCAACGAGTTACACGCGTTCCATATTCATCAGGTGCATTTTCGCGTGCTGTCGGTCGACGGCAAGCCGCTCGCCGACCCGCCGCTGCTCGACGTCGTGAATGTGCCTTACGCGGAGGCCACGGGCTATCACAGCAAGGAGGGCCCGGTTCGACCGGGCCGCGTGCGCATCAAAGTGACGTTTCCCGAGTCCCTTGCCGGCGATATCCCGTTTCACTGCCACTTGGTCGATCACGAAGACAACGGCATGATGGCGGTGCTGCGAGTGTTGCCGACGCGGAACAGCGGGCAGGCGAAGCTCTCGAGACGTTGATTTCCAGGGCCGCGAAGCTACACGGCAGGGATCATGTGGCGTTTTGCAATGGCTTCGATTTCGGGTGGCGTTAGCGCCGAGAGATCGGCCGTTTCGACGGCCTTGACTCGCCGAGCAATATTGCCGTGGTGCTTGTCGAGATATTCCACCAATACGTCGACTGCGCTACTTTTGCCCGTTCCGTGGCCGATCAGGACGATCTCGTTCGCCGGTGCCAGCGCCACGGCCACTTCCTCAAAGAAGGAGGTTTCTTCGGGGACGCGGTCGCCTTGGTAATGTGCCTGTTTTCGATGCACCAAATGATGGTGGAAGTGGTGTGGATCGTAGGGTTCGATCGTGACTTCATCTTTCGGAAGGCTCTCGCCAAGATCACGAAAAACATGCGCCGCATGGTGATCGATGACCACCACCATTCGACAGGGCTGCGCATACTCCGCCGGAGCCGTATCGGAGCCGGCCTCTTTGAGAAATCTGCGCAGTCGCGACACCTCTGGGACGCCTAGTTCCGGCGCCTGCGGCCGCTTGAACATTTCCCGATGCGAGCCCACGACAAAAGTGAACTCCTCGCCGCCTTGTGCCTCTACCCGGCCCAAGTGTCCGATCAGTTCCACGGCATCGTTCCAATGCAAGCTGCGCGGTAATTTTCCATGCAGCAGACTCCTATGGAGCGCCGCCATCTTGTGGTGAAGATGGTCGCTCACGGTGCGGCACCGCGGCTGCACGAACCATGGCTGGAATGAATATTCATCGATTGGGCATCTCCCGGAGTCATAGGATCGCAGGGCGAATTCAGAGACTTAGAGCCATTCGCACTATGGGCCACTCGCGCAAATTCGTCTGTACGTGATCGCACACACCCCTAAGCGAAAGCGGCGCCTCCTCGATCCAGGCCGCGCCGTCGATCCAGGCCGCGCCGTCGACCCAGGCCGCGCCGTCGATCCAGGCCGCGCCTCGCCAAGTCTTTTCGTCTATTGTATTGCCTTCCGAATGGCATACGACACACGGGATATCCGACATGGACAGCGACTCGACGCCTCCCAGCCCCTGCACCTTCGACGCAGCCGATTGGCGGATTCTTGCGCGCTATTGGTATCCCATTGCGCAGGCCGCGGAGGTGGGCCCGTCGCCCTACGCGGCGACACTGCTGGACGAGCCGCTGGTTGCCTACCGGGTACGAGGTGAGCTGGTGGTGGCACGTGACCTGTGTCCGCATCGCGGGGTGCCCTTGAGCATGGGATTCTACGACGGCGATGGCATCATCTGCGCGTATCACGGTCTACGCTACGGCACCGGCGGGCAATGCAACCGGATACCGTCCGATCCGGGGCAGAAGATTCCGGCAAAGCTCAAATTGAAGACCTACCCCGCGATCGAGCGCTACGGACTCGTCTGGGTCTGCCTGGCGCCGTTGGCGGACGCGGTCCCCGACATTCCGCTCATGCCCTATTGGGACGACCCGGATTTTCAGCAAATCATTTGCCCGAACTTCGACATTGGCGGCTTCGCGGGGCGTCAACTCGAAGGCTTCATCGATGTCGCGCACTTTGCGTGGATACACACCGCCACTTTTGCAGACCCCGACAAAGCCGGCGTGGGCCGTTACACGACGGTGGAGACAACGCAGGGGTTTCATGCCGACTACCGCAGCAACATCGGTAACTACCCCATCGGTGTCGATGGTCGCGCGCCGCCGGATTTCGAATGGCTGCGGCATTTCGAAGTCCATCTGCCGTTCACCGCCACGCTCACCGTCCATTTCCCGGACGGCGGACGCTTGGTCATCATGAATGCCGCCTCGCCCGTGTCGGCCCGCAAGACCCGGCTGTTCGCACCCATCTTGCGAAACTTCGACAAGCACCTGCCGGTCGAAGATGCGCACGCCTTCAATCTCAGGATCTTCGAGGAAGACCGGCGGATCGTCGAATCGCAGCGCCCGGCTCGTTTGCCGCTGGATCCCACCGCGGAGCTGCACATACCCGCGGATGCCAGCTCGATTGCCTATCGACGCGGGCTAAAGCGCCTTGGGCTCGGCCGATTCTTTTGAGTTACTGCGCGCGACGGAGCAGTGTCTCGACGGGCTCACCCAAGAGCATGGTTTCGTGAACGGCGCGTGCCGTGTCTATGATCGAGCTCGGAACCGTCGGCAGTTGCTCGAGGGCCGGCCTGGCGAACAGATAACCCTGAAAGAGTCGAACCCCGAGGGCCCGCAAGGCCACGACCTCTTGAATGGTTTCGATGCCTTCGGCGATGACGGAGATGTGCAGACTCTTGCATAAACCGATGATGGCGCCGGCGATCTTGGTGCGCACATCATCCGCATGGATGGAACGCGTCAACGCCATGTCGATTTTCAGGATGTCGGGCTGGAAATCCGCGAGCATGTTCAGACCCGAATGACCGGCCCCGAAGTCATCGATCGCGGTGATCATCCCGTGGCGCTTGTATTCATTGAAGATCGATTTCAAATGGCCGACGTCGCGGCTCGGTTCATTCTCGGTCACCTCGAACATGAGCCGATGCAGCGGAAAGTTCGCGCGTTTGGCCGCCTCGAACGTCTTCTGCAGGCAAGCCGCCGGCTGATAGACGGCATTCGGCAGAAAATTGATGCTCAGCAACGCATCCATTTCGAGTCGCGCCGCCAACTCGATCGCCTTGACCCGGCATTCCTGATCGAAGCTGTAACGGTTCTGCTCGTTGATCTGTGACAAGACATCGGCGGCACTGCCGCCACCGGTGGGTCGGACCAGGGCCTCGTACGCATAAATGTCGCCGCTTTCGAGATCGACGATCGGCTGGAATGCCATGGTGAAGGCGGGCAGCGGGACATCCTCTCGGCAGGCGCCGCACTTGGCTTTGGCACTGGACATAACGGCTCCAAAGAATCGCGTGCCCCCAACTGTATCGGCTCGTTACTCGTCCGACCAGGAACGGAGTTCACCTTGCTTGTGGGCACGGTTGTAGACGCCACGCAATGTAGTCACGAGTGGCTAGACAAATCGCATTGTTAAGATCGATTTAACCGTACATATAAATCCATATATTTTATGTACTTATAATATAAATATAACGCCGCGACTCATGTTAGATAGAATTATCGCTCACGGGCGCAGCGGCTCCGGCCCGATAACATCGGTCGATCCGGGCCCAGACCGTAAGCGCATCGCGCTCAACGCCTTTTCATTTGCGGACATGGTCGTTTGGGCTTTGCCGAAGCGCATGACGGGTTCATCACATGATTACAAATATCGACTAGCCTATGTAGAGGATGAGGTC
>Ga0116229_10000700_pt1 | contig 47532 bp, 37 predicted proteins | sample S1TSphgellanicum_3_FD_87313 | JGI IMG/M metagenome (GOLD analysis project Ga0116229, IMG submission 87313) | Host-associated microbial communities from peat moss isolated from Minnesota, USA - S1T2_Fc - Sphagnum magellanicum MG | ecosystem: Host-associated > Plants > Peat moss > Unclassified... | reverse complement strand
TTGTTTTTTCTTGTTTTTTTTTTTTTGTTTGGTTTGTTTTTTTTTTTTTTTTTCCGGGTTTTGTTTTCTGTGTCAGTTAAACTGCCCGGACCTTTGTTTTGTTTGTTTGTTATTTAAATTTTTATTTTTATTTTTGATGTATTTGCTTCTTTTTTTATCTTTTTTCTTTTGGATTTGTTTTTTCGGAAAAATCTAAGGCTACGTATTTGCTTCTTTTTTTAATCTTTTTTTTGGATTAAAAAATAAAAAACAAGAAATGGGCAGAAAAATCTAAGGCTACATATTTGCTTCTTTTTTTATCTTTTTTTTTGGATTTGTTTTTTTGGATTTTTCTCCCCTTCTCTTAAATTAACAAAAATGAAGAAACAAAATAAAAAATAAAAAATAAGAAATGAGCAGAAAAATCTAAGGCTACGTATTTGCTTCTTTTTTTATCTTTTTTTTTTGGATGACGTCTGGCCAGCAGCTCCGGGGAGCATTCACAACAACCGTTGCAGGAGAAGTAAGTAACGGCAGGGGGGGGCCACGGGTGCATTATGCACTGGGTACACACTAGTGTTTTTGAAAGCTACATGCTTTGTGAACAAATGGTTGATAACTCCAAGGTTGAATTTAAGGGACTATGTACAAGGTACAATTTTGTTTTAGATTTTTTTGCATATGTAGCATGGAGCTATTCAATGTAAAGGACCTTTTGCCAAAAATACTTGCCTGCAACATTATTTTTGCAAAGTTTTTCCAAATTTCAAGGTGAAAAATATGACTTCAACCTATACACAGGTATTTTCATGGAAAAAATGGCCCAAACATGCCAAATCTCAAAGGAAAAAATTCCAAATCGCCAGATTTTTATCATAAGTTCTAGTAGGTAGCAAAGTATATAGATGGATTTCGTTTTCTTTTTTACTTTCATGTCTAATATGTGTCCAAATCTGGCTAAATCATCTTATGGATGATTGCCACTTCAGCTACATCACAAAATTGAAAAAGAAAACCCTGCCTGCAGTGCACCTCAATTGGAAACCCCTGATCACTTAGCTGTGGATGAACCATACCTGAATCTCGTCACCTATCCAGTAAACCCTAAAATTCAACTTCACACTATCAACAAAACTACCTATCTAAGTTGATAAGTACCATATCTAAGTAGGTAGGGTATGTAACTGGGAACTAGGTAGATAAGTAGGTAAGGCACTTGACGGCTACCAGGTAGATAGAAACACTATGGTTAGCTTATATGGGACAAGAAAATAATGAAAAAGTGGTTTCCTGTCCACAGTCATCCATCCGGCATCATGTGCTGGTGGGGGCTGCTGGTTCACTATAGCTGGTTGTTTTTGCCTTAAGATTTATCTGCCCAGCTTATGAAATATCTACAGGTGCATTCACACTTGGTGTTAGAGACTCTAGTGTTGAGTCCCTTAACACCATGCTAGTCATTTAGGACTTAAACCTCCTTACCATGAAATTTTATGTTAAGCTAATTCTCACTTAACATTAAGTTATCATCCATTAAATATTGGGTGCCAACTAGGATGCCATCTAGATTCTCATGTAACACTGACTTAACATCAAGTGTGAATGCACCATAAGCAACAAAACTTAGCCCAATTCAGCTTCCCAAATCCCAACTATGTCTAAAAAGGTACATATTAAAAAATTCATCCTCAAAACTTACTTAGTAATTCTTTCAACTTTGGTTTAGTTCAATTATTGTTCAACTATTGTTTCATCTGAAATCACTCCTTAATTTGAATTCTCAATTATTAAGGACATCTTCAATTATGGTTGGGACTCTTGTAAGGTTCCTTAAATATGTGAATAGACATAATAAAGAAGCTGTTCGTTTTGTCATTCCAGAAGGGCTGTTGCCAGTGTTTTCTCTTTCAATTTTCTGATGCAGCTCATGAAGTGCCCATCATCCATAAAACAATTTAGCCAGATTTGCACCTGATAAAAAATATGAAAGTAAAAAACATAAATTAGCACCTTTCTATATTTTTGGCTATGTACTGTAGCTTAGGATAGAATTTGGTGATTTAAAAGGCTTGTTTAGATTTATTTCTGGAATTTTGTGAGTAAAAACCACTAAAATTTCTCCATTTTGAAGGGAGAAATTGCCATTTGGCAAAAGCTTTCCTCCAAAAAACTATTGGCTATAGCCGGTGAGCTGTGCACTCTAGTAACGACAGTTCTTTTCCTCAAATTTGGGATGCAGCCACATTGGCAATCATCCACAAGAAGATTTAGCCAAATTTGGCTCTAGAACATATATGAAAATTAAAAAATTTAAACAATCTTTTTATATAAATTGGTTACCTACTGTAAACAAGTATTGAAATCTGGCGATTAACATCGTTTTGGAATCTGTAGAATGAGGGTCCATTTTATCAAAAAAATCCCTTTTATGGGTTGGAATCATATTTTTCATTTTCAAAAAATGCAAATTCATTTGCTCCAAAACAAAACACCGCTAATAACCCAACTAGTCAAGCAACTAGTTGTGGACAATAATTAGCTTCCTCCTCCAGCTTGAGCAAGTTGGCTCTCAAGAACTGGGCAGAGTTACTAACCATAATGAAGGAATTATTGCTGTAAGAATTCAGTGCACCTGGATTATCCCTGAGCTTTATGCTTAAGATGATCAGGGTTTGTGAGGTGACCATATCAGCCAGGCTTGCTGCACCACTGTAAGGTTATTGCGCTGGGCCCTTTGGAATTCCAAGTACGGTTTGTATGGACATACATCCTACACTCCTCTGATAGGGATGGATTATAACTTGTCCACATGCCCAGAATAGGTTCTGGAAAGAAAAAATATGGTAAGCAGGCCATCCAAGATCTATCTTCTGTTATGATCAAGGAGCTGTGTGGCACTCTCATGACGTTGATTGGCATCCTCAGGTTTTTTTGTGCATAGCCATGAGACATGGATTTAAGCTTAACCATACATTTCTTCAACACATGTGTATGATGTGCATGGATCCATTCAACACACATCCATGTGATGAAGATTTGAATGCTTAAATCCATGTCTCATGAGATATGTATGGATGTGTGTTGAAATAACTGTAGTTTTAAATTATGTACAATATGAACTACCCAAGTCGTTGAACTATGACCAGCTGGAAGGTGACTGACCATATGAACACCTTTCCACCTGAGCTCTAAGAATCCAAGTCATTAGTTCCATACACGTCTATAGAGGGGACAATTACCCATGGGGTATGACCAGGGAGTCGGAAGTAGTGTAGTTTTATTCACCACGTTATGTTACTTGCATTTGAGATACGAACAGGCACTTTTCCAGAGTATGCACCAGACAGTTAGAGAGCTACCCTACATTGATCTTGAACCCCTGTTTTGACTTATTTTGGTTCTGATGAATTGGTGCCTTGAGTTGCCTGCAAGAATAAGTGACCGAAAAATATTTTTCTTGCCCAGACCTACAAGTGGCTAAATGTCCAGAAAGTCACATGACTATAGTTGCTGCCCTTGAACCCCTGAACCATTGAAAAAAAAAATGCTAAGCAAAATATGCTTGCCAACTGAAATTATTGGGAATTGATTAAAATTTACAAACCTTCCATGATCCCAGCTACAAAATGGAAGGGTTGACCCATCATAGGATTGGCAATATTAATTACCATGGATGTAAGTTTACAACCGAAGTCCCAACTACAGAATGGAAGGCAAGGTTGTGAATTTTTTTTCAGGGTACCTCTGAAAACAGAAAAACCAATGTACTCCAAAAGAATGGCACAGGAATACATTTGAGTAAGCAATGCATTCATGAGAAAGTTGCCATGTGTCTGATGTGGATCCACAAGTGTGACTGGGATTCTTTTTCCACCCATCAGCCACCAGTCTGGTTGATGGAAGCATGTAAATTTTCATCCATTCTCATCCAGTTTATGACTTCTCATCCTATGCATGTAACACAACATTATTTTTTACGTTCCCATATGAGCAGTGCTCCGGAGAACGTACGGAAAACACGTTCTCAAGACCAGTAGGAAGTGTTTTTAATAACCAGGATGGTTCAGGCATATGATACGAAATCAGTAATTCAAGGCACATCTTGAATATTTAGCAAAATTTGAGGATCATGGACAACTCTTCTTTGTTGAGTGTTGGAACATTACTCAACCTTGATGCGATGGACTTGTTTCAAGAACAACGTTATTGATGTTGTTATGAGCCTTTCAATGTTTCCCTTTCTCGATAACTTTGAATCAAATTGAATAATTAAAAGTAACCATCACTTTGAGTTATACCATATAGAAGGCAGTGTGAAAAACCATCACGTTTCAATATCCATCAGATAGGAACAGCAGTGTTGAATCCTAACACATAAGGAGATTTGTAACAACCCACTGTGATCTAATAGGGAAGGTGGCACAGCATTAAACTGTCATTGTCTCTGGGAACTGTCATTGTCTATGGACACAAATCTGTATACAAAACACAGAAGGAACCATGTGCAGCATTTCTTGGTTGAATTTTCTATATAGAAAGCTATGCTCAGTAGTAATTTTAATTTAACAAGCAACTTAGTTGATTCTCACAATCTTACATTCACTATTGTGATCTCTATTAGTGTTTGGATCACGCTAAGTTTGCAAGGATTTCACAGGCTCTCTCTCTACACATGGCCACGTGGTCCTCTTTATGTACTTCATTCAGCACTCGGTATTATCTTTGGTGTAATTTGGACCGCTTGTCTTTTTACACTTTGTTTTAACCATAGACAGGGCTTTATAGATATTAAATGTCACTACGGAATTTAGAGCGATTGATCACGATGGACCAAGGGTCATTTTACAACCAGCGTAGACAACAGAGTTTTCTTTTCTTCTTTTTTCTTTCTATCACATCTAGATTTGCTTTAATCCCATCTTTTGGACCTGACACGACGGGTTCTGATGCTGACCCGGAACACTTGGACAACTTCTTCAGCTTGTGACGCCTTTCTCGATAAATGGGAGTCTTACAGCTTCTTCTCTGTGCAAAAGATCTCCGGACTTGTTCTTTTCTACTACGAGTTTAGAGTGCGCTATGCATACTCTCCAGTAGTACCCGTGTTTACAATCTTCAGTGCACATGAATCCAGAGTGTAATTGATCCTTCCGAAGCATCTGTATTGAACCATGTGGTCCTAGTTTACACGTAGACATTAATGTTGCGGGTTAGAGAGCGCAGATGCAATTAGTAGATCATTCATGAGTTTCTGAATTGAATGAACTTGTGTTAGGCTATCGAGTGCGTTTCTTTAGAGCTCTTTATAGACTGAGCAAGTATACAATGGCGCGGACCCGCGAGTGGTTAGACATGAGGTGGTTTTATGAAGGGATCAAGAACATGCCCTCACACTATAAAGAAAAGTGTTTACCCTTTAAGCTTCTACGGAAGCAAATCGATCGTTTCCTGGACCCCAGTGTGGGTCTAACCGAGCAAATAGGGTCGTTCTTGGCGCTTCAAGCTGGCGACATCCCCTCGTTGTACCCTCCTCCTGCACGCAGCTATGTACAACCAGAGGATAGCAGCTTACCCCAAGACATTTCCCTTCAAGTGACCCAGTTCACGAGTTTGCTCAATCTGGAGGTCGAGAAGATGAACACATTTCTGGTTTCGACCCATCGTCTTCAAGTGCGAGCAGCGAATGTAAGTCATGCCACCATCTGTTCACAACCTCTTTCTTAATCCATTTGCCACTAGCTGTTGCCATAGATGTCAGTTAGTTTTCTCATAGCCGATCATACTTTGATTTGGTGTCGCAGCGATACATGGTTATGAGGCAAGATGCGGAGAGTAGGCAGAAACTGATTCAACCACCGGCTTTTCCCCACGGCCGGGTTAGGTCAAAAGAGCTCGAAGTGATTCGGCTGGCAACGTTCCGACTGTTTAGTGAGATGTACCAGTTGCTTATCTTCAGCAAGATCAACTACGAAGGTACCGTGAAGCTGCTGTTATAGTTAGTCTGTAATTGTTTAGCTGCTTCAAACACCTTTAGATGCATGTGACGGGGGTTGCGCACTCTTATAACATGTTGATTACATTGATGACAATCAAGTGGTAAGAGCTTCCATGCCAGATCACAAAGATGGTAACGCGTTAACGAATGAACATAAAAAATATATGTAATCTGGTTTGCAAGATGAACTGGATCTAGCAAAATTAAGGGTGAAGCTGCGACATGTATGTAGTTAATGGTGCTCATAGTCTTTGAACTTCCTGAAATTTGTGGTACATGAAATTAGGTTAATGGTGAAAAGATATAATCCAGTAATAACGCGGATTCGTCCATTTGAATAATGCAAAGCTCTCGATGTCGTATGCATGTGCAGCAATTGAAAAGATATTGAAATTACATGATGAGCTTACTGGATCAGAGATTACATCGACTTATATGGAGTTTGTGAAGACTCAGGATTTCGTCACCTTTCGTGAAGTGATGACAACGGAAACAGAACTCTGCCGTATCCTGACTTTCTGAGCCTGCTGGAGCTAATTACAAGCTGGCCTGCATGACCGGTCACAGATTTCTTCCCTTGTCACTCTCCCTTCTCATACAAATTAGTTCTTAGTTGGAACTCTCCATGACTTACGTGATCAAGGAAGTTCAGGAAATTCAATGTGATAGGTAGAAGATCATTCGTCAATAATATTATTCGAATATCTTAGTTATGACCCAACATCCTCTGTGATTGTGTTACATTTTCCAGTGTTACAGGCTATTTGGGGTGCCTAATTGCCTACAGGGTAATTGGACTAGAAACGGTCATGGCTCTAATAATGTTATGTTCCTGAAAGTCTAGAGCTTTAGTTCCGTCATTGTAATAAAAATCATAATAAAAATCTCTTTCTGCTGATGCCTGCCAAGGTATGAATTTAATAATCATATATGCTTCATGAGAGAAGATCTTCCCTTGTCATGTTGTCTTAAAGCGTTGGATATACAGTTTTTGAATACTAGAATTCCATGTAGTGGTAAGTAGTTCATACTTATTATAGGGGCATTCCTTTCATATGTGGGTTTCTGAATTAGCTTGCTTTCTGCATTTTAAACGTGCACTTAGTGTCTGCAGACACATTATCTTTCTATTTGCAGTAAAATTGTTAGATCAACTGTATGAAGCTCAAGTCTCATGCTGAGTGTTTTGTTGGGGCATGGTACTGTTCTGTATGTTTTTTATGGCTGTATAACAATCAGCGGATGTGATATCATATAGAGCTGGCTACACGCACTGCTCAACACTTTGCAAGCAATCAACATATATAATGCACAACCTCATGTCGTGCTTAGTTGCACTTAAGGTTAACATAAAACTCAAGTTCTTACAACACAAATAATGCTAAAGTACTTCCATATTAAATAGCTCAATAGTTGTATTTGCTTTCTTCAAATCTAATTTTTTAGTCTCAGTTTTGATCCAGCTCCCTTCTTAGACCAGAAAGCAGAGCAGGGCCCAGTGCATAACCTAAGTTTCTCTCAAGAAACCTTGTCTTTGTAACGCACATATACTCAAACTTGGCATTCTCTGTCCGACCTTTTCTTTTTATTTGCGAAATTTCGCCAAAAAGAAAAAAGAATAATGAAAAATGCAAAATTCAAAAATTAATTAATTTTGGAGGTACTCAATGGCCAAACGTGAGGGGATTTTTTGTTTGATATTCTTTTATACTTGGTTTTCAGTGTGTAGCAAAAATATAAAAGAATGATTAAATATTTTTTACTTTGTGAACATCTGGTTTACAGCCAGATTTGGCTAAGTCTTCCTAGGGCTGATGATGGCCACTTATTCTACATCTTCCTAGCCACTTTGGCTACAAACAAAAATTCCTAAAGAAAAGACTCAGACTATGACCCATGAGAGTGAACATTCCCAACTACCTTGGGAACACTGCACAGAACTTTGTTTGTACATTGAAGGGTGCAGGAACTTATCCTGGTTACAAAAGACATTGGTACTGGTCTTGAGAATGCGTTTTTAATATGTTCTCAGGACCAAGAACGTTAAACGAAATGTTGATGCTTCATCCATAAGGTGAGGAGTCCTAAACCCCATGAAAATGTATGAAAATTTACATGCGTGGACCATCAAGCAGACTGCTAGCTGGTGGGTGGAAACAGAATCTGGGGCCCAGTGATGTTTGTGGATACGTCCATACACTATACGTGACAACTTTCTCTTGAATATGTTGCATACTCAAAACATATTTGTATGCCATTCTTTTGGAGTATGTTAATTTTTGCCCTTTTCAGAGGTCCCCAGAAAAATGTCATACCCTCTTTTTTGCAACCTTCAAACTTATAAGTGTGGGAAAACTGTAATTTGAGCTGGAACACATGAATAAACATGATTGAGAAAATTATATGACTGGGTTCTTTTGAACCAGAGAAGTTGATTAAATTTATGAAATTTAGAAAACAATATCAATCTGTTATTATTGTCAAGCATAAGGCTTAGCAATCAACAACTAGAAGTCCTTCACTTCCCCAACTCCAAGTTGAAGGAAAATATGTATAGTTCTTCACTTCTTGGCCTAGGGGTTAATAATATGCAAGCTCATCTTGTTCTTGAATGTCTTACATTGGACAAGATTTTGGTATACACATTATTTTTTGATTTTACATATACAAACAACATGCAGAGTTAGTTAGTGTCAAGTTTGTAAGTTAAGAATATATATAATATATATAATTCTCAAAAGGCCTTGTTGAAAACAAAAAAAATTTAAATTGATATTTGCCAAAATTGTTGAGAATTGATCTCCCAACTTGTGAAATAATCATTTATTGTCCCAACCATTGGGTTACTATCACAAATAAACAACTCAATCTGTTTTTTTGCTACTTTTCCTCAACTATTAAAATTTTGAAAAATTCAATTTGAAATTGTTGAACCTTGTTTTCTAAAATAAATAATATTTGGCAAAGCATTGTTGATTATCAATCATAAGTATGGTATATATAGAAACAATTCATATGGGTGTAAATGCGTTAAAAGGAGCCAAGGATTGTGTGACAACTACTTAAACTGTAATTTTATATCTTTGCGAAATCACAAGAGCATAATAAATTAGATTTTTAATTTTTTTTTTTTTTGGATTCAATTTTTTTAAGGTGTACCAAAATCTTGTCATAGTGTCACTCTTTTTTAATTTTTTAATCTAGTCCTTTTTTTTCCACGTAAAGACACATTTATGAATGATTATGATGGAATCTAAAATTGTAATGGTCTAAAATATAGTCCTTTTGAAATTTTTAATAACTTTTGACTCATTATTTTTTATGAGGATCGAAATATAAGGTAAAAAAGGACTATAGTAAAAACTAGGTCCTTTTTCTCCTGAGTGGTACACCTTAAAATATTTTCACCCTTTTAAGTTTCATTATTTATAAAGTTCCATTATTCAAAACTTGATGCAAATTGGTAATGTTTCAAGAGCCCTTTTGCATGTTCAAAGCAATTGTGACAATTTGGTTTTTTTTTCAAACGTCCTTTTTATTTATCAAATTTGCCCCATTCCTTCTCAAAGTTGAAGAGGGTCTTAACATTGATGATTATAAAAGAAAAAGCCCTTGAAATTGGTAAATTACACAATTAAACAAATTTGTTTCAATTAACTTTCAAATGTGTTTTTGATCCTGAAAATCATGAATTAAAAAAATGTGTCTTTAACAAAAGTTATTCATTTTTGTGTTATTTAGAGTGTGGATGCATTATATATAAATGATATAGAACAAGATATAATAAAAAATAAGTATATTCAAAACATAACTATAAACTAGATATGAAAAATGCAAAACTTAGGAAAATTGACCAACACAAAAATACCATGTGTCAAATGTAGTCCTTGGAAAGGACTTTAATCTCGTACTTTGTGGCTCCTTTTAATGTGTTTACACCCATATGCAAGGAAACAAGTAGGTCCAAAGTCAATATGAACCATTGTTTCATGGTACTTATTAGGTGGTAAAAGGTGCCATTGTTTGGGACCAAGATTACACAATTAACACATGCAATGAGGTGGAGAAAAAAATATAGGTGAAGGCGAATTCCCTAGGGCCTCTTTTAGTTTGAGGCTCATAGTTTTTAGGGTGGTAGCCCAAAGGTGTAGGTTCAAAAATTAGGGCAGGCATATGTGCACAAGCCTTTTCTAGCATAAAGTACAAAAGGTTTGAATTTTGGAAGGTTTGCATGCAAGTGGTGGAAGGTCCTTCTAATTGGCAAGAACAATTTTTGTGTAAGGAGGTGCTTTCAAATAAAAATGAAAAAAAACCTTAGAGTTTTATAAAATGAAAAAGAGCTATGCACATCAAATTAATTATAAATTATTTTTAATTGAAAATTGGGGATGTTTTGGTCCCCTAGTCAAATATCTAATTGGAACACACAAAAAATTGTGTATTTAATTCAATGTATAGGAAAATGGCAGCCCTAGAAGGGCTTGCATGTTTTGAGGTGCCATTAGGAGTATTGATTTTAGGGTCTTGCTAGAAGAGTAACATGTGAATATCGCATATTGAAAGTGACAAAGGGATGAGGTTGCTAGTTGATTTATTCACTAGCAAAGAATAAATCTAATGAAGAATTGTTTTATAAAATTGTGTAATCCTTGGCTCTGCTAATGAATGTAACACCAACAAACAAGTTTAGTTCAAGAACTTAATTATTATATATTCAATGCATTCTTATGATGGAAAATGTTAGTATAATTTAGAGGTTTTAAGAAAACATTATAAGAATCTTGGTCAAAATAATTATTGTAATGTCCATGAAAACAAAATGTTTAAAAGCAAATAATTCATTATAGTTTCTCACCATAATTTAAATCAATCAATCACAACCATGTATGCACATTGCACATTTCAAAATCCGTTACACAAGATGATTTCTACAATACCTTGTTTTACTTCCCTCAAGTTATAATTATTCATTTTTGGGTAAAAGGTAACTCTCAAGTGTATACCAATGTTGTGTGTGTTTATTGTCAAATGGCATGTAATCTTGTGTAAGTGTAAATCATTTACACTTACACATTCAAACATTTACATTTACACTCATATTGTTGTTATGTGTGTGTATATATATATATATATTACACTTGCATGAGGCTAGTCTAAATATTTGTTAAGTATATCCGCATGGCCCATGTATTTATTTTAGGGTGTGTTAGTGTAAATATATATACTGAAGTTATTCATAAAGTCGCATTGTCTTTGGGCCTCCTTTCACCCCCAAACCTTTTGTCAGTGGTATTTGTAAAGTAAGGAAACTTTATTAAATCTAAATACGAAATGTTCAAATTCATCATTTAATGCACAAGGTTTGAGAATAATTATCAGTGTTGGGCACGTATCAAAAATATCTCTAGGCATCACTTAGGCATCCCAATTTAAGCCCCTCAAGGTATAACTTTGAGTGATACCCGAACTAAAAATCACACCATCGAATTTCACTTGTGTGAAAACCACATTGAAAAAAAACAAAACAAAGACTTGGGTTAGGTCTAACCCCTTACTTGGGTCATGGCTTCAAATTTCAAGGAACATCCAAAATAAGGTTAATGTGGACAATGCTAGAGTATGGAAGCATTGCATTCCAATGGGTATTTTTTGTGTCGGAACCTTAACCTTGGGCTTGCGACCAAGGCAAGGGCTTGCAAGAGGGTGAGACAAGAGGGAGACCTGGGAGGCACATCTTATACTCCCGGGAGTGCAGGAGAATGTGAGAGAATGAACCCTCACACTCCCGAAACAACTCCCACTTGGGTAGTTGGAGTCCCGAATGACTCCCAAATCTTCAAGGAGCCATTGCAGGGGCCAAAACCCATTGGTTTGAAAAAAAATTTATATCATTGGAAAGCTATTGAAATTTAGATGTCTAAAATTGGCTTGCATCACCCATTTGGACATTTGAAACAAAAGTTATGGCCAAAAGAAAAAGAGGGGCCAGGAGTCAAATTGGCAATTTGACTCTTGACCACTAAAAGTCGGGAATCACCCTGATTTCCTTGTGTGTAGGTAGAGTGCCACATACCATTGGAAAGCTCTCAACGAGGGCTACAACTTTGCTTCAAACTTCATCTCAATTGGAGGTTTGCACACAAAGTTATGGCACCCCAAAGTTGTGGGAGTCCCAACTTTGGCAATTTCGGGACTCCCACTTGGGAGTCCCAAGACAAAAAACCATTTGGATGTGGGCCTTGTGGAGAGGCATAGAGTATACTATAAGGGGGAAGGTGGTGGCTTCCCCCAAGTTCGGGCCGTGGTGAATCTTGTGAGTCCGAGTTTGCCCATGGCTCGTTCTAACACGAAAAGTGCTCTAACTATGCACTAACCACCTTGTGTTGGTTTTGTGCATGTCCGTGTGAGTAGTTGATACTTGTCACTCTTCCTAGTCCCATCCCGGAACTCCAGCACGCCCCTCTATCCCTCAAAGTGTTGTGAGCCAAGGAGCATGCCCCGACTTCTTGCTCTTCCGCTGTTTTTAGTTTGGACTCACATTTGAATCCATTAAGGAGCTTGGGGGTGCGTCATTTTGTAAACCGTAAAATAATTTATAATAGAAACCTTTCTCTTCATCATTCCTCCTTTTTTTTTTTTCTTTTTTTTTGGCATTATATGTGTTCATTGTTTAGAGTTGTGTTTGAATTATTAACTTAGTTTTGAGGGATTTGTTTTTAAAAAATTCGTCTATTCTTTCTCTTATTTTCTTCTTTTTTCCTTCATGCATTTCGCTTATGCCTTGTTGTTTCACTCATTATTTTTGCACCTCATGTCTTAGTCGTTGACTTGTTGCCTCATTGCCTTGGTTGAAATTGAAAATATGAAGAAAATATTGGAAACCACAAGAAATTCCTTGTGTTGGGGTTTTTTGTGTAAATGACAATGTATAAATTGATTTTGAAAATACTCAAATAATGTGTTGTATATTTTGTTATCAAAATCTTGTAATTCGAATAAATCTAAGAATGAAAAAATGACAAAATGATTAATTTCTTTAGTAGTACAAGACAAATGCAATAAAAATTCTTTAAAAACATGTGGATGCAGAACACATTCTTATTACAAAGAGGTTTGTAAAAGAAGTGAATATTGTGTTGGAAATAACTAAAAGAAAAACAACCATCAAAGAGAAGAGCAAATATGTGTGTTGGGGCAATTTAGAAGTTTTTTTCCTATGAAAGATTTTGTCAAAAAAAAAGATGTTTCATAGAAAGAGTTCTTAAAGGACCTTGGTCTTTTTATTATTAAGAACAATTTCACAATTTAGTTTGTAGAAAATATTTGGTTGAGGCGATTGGTTCTATGTTTATGTTCAAAATTAAATTTCCTTTCTAGAAGGCAATTTTCACAAGAGATATTGCAAAGGTTAGTGGAAAAAGCAAGTCAAATATATGTTTTTCCTGCATTGATAGAATGTCATTCTACAACAACTAACTTTGATTTGTGGATGTCCAAAGGAGCTCATGATGTGTTTATATTAATTATTAATTTTTTGGGTAGTGATTGGTAGCCAAAGCATCTCACAATTGGCTTATTTGAAGCAATAAAAATTATAGGGCAATCTTTAACCAAAAGTTTAACAAAGTCGTTGGAGAAGTATGGTTTAAAGAAAAAGATAATTGCTTATGTTAAAGATGAAGGTTTTAATCTCAATGCAATGACTATTGCATTGAAATTAGATGTGAGTTGTAAATCTTTTAGCTTAGAAGAAAGCTTTCAAGGCACTTGCTTTGGACATGTTTTTTCAAAGGCATGTCAATATGACACTACAAAATAAAAAGTTTGCAACAATTTGAAATATGTTTCCATTAAGTTTATTCAAGCATATTTGCAAATATTTGTAATTATGTTCTACCATTGTGCTTTATTACAATAAACAAATTGTTATGAGAGTCATTGGTTGAATACCTCCACCTTTGACTTGGTAGATTTATTAGATTATTGTGATTAACTTTCTCCAATTGTTTCTACATGTGTTCTTAACCAATCATGTGGACATTTACTTCTTACTAATGTGTTACACTTTGCCATTTCCATGAGTTTGAAATTGAAGGAAGAAAATCAAATCATTCCTTCATTTGAAAACTTAATGGATGATGATTCAATTATTGTTGATGAATTATTTTTGCTAGCTTATAACAAAAAAAGGGAAGTACTTAATGTGTTGGATTCTTTCCTTTCATTCTTAAGGAAATATGACAATAGGAAAGCCCATAATATGGTTTCTTTAATGTTAGACCCTAAGTTTAAGAGCTTTTATATAATATCTTCATTTGTTGGAAAGGAGCAAGGTGTTGTTCTTGGTGAGGAATATGATAGGGAATCTTTATATCCTATGTCATGAGCATTTGCATCCTTTGGTAAGGTCAAATAAACATTTTGCTAACCAAGATATTTTTTATTAGGATTACAATTTGGATATTTTTGAGTAAACTACAAGCAAAAGTGAACTAGTAGAAGAGTTTGTTGAAAGGGAGTTGTATATTTTCAAGAGGTATCAATTAGATGTTAAAAACATCAAATGTTTTCTTCAATGGTGGCAAAAACATGAAGCAATATTTCCTATAGTTGGATTTGTAGCTTGACAAATTTTGAGCATTGTTGGATTTCAAATTGAAACAAAAAGGATTTTTTCTTTAGCTAGAATACTTATTAACCTTAAGAGACGTCATCTGCAAATTGAAAATTTAGAGAAGTTAATATTTATTAACAAAAATTGGCCTAATGATCTTAAAATGGGATGTAAATCTCCATTTAACTTAATGCAATTCCTTGATAGGGATATAGATTTAGGAGTTAAAAGAGTTTGAAAGTGAATTTGGAAATGGATAAAATTGTTGAAGTGTAGAAGTTCAATAAATAAGATTTTGGTTTTTTTTTTTGAAAAATTTGTAACATTGCTTGTATTTTTTTTATTATTAAGAAAAGGAATAAAATCAATAATTTTCAAATTTTAAATTAAAAGTTTTTAGAAAAAATAAATAAATAATGCCCGGTTTGTGAAAACCACTAAGGGATATTCAATTGCTTGCAAATTTTTGAGAATTGGCATTATGAGACCCAACTTAAATTTTTAAAAATATTGATACCTTTGTTCTACGTATAAATTTTAAAAATGAAAAAAATGAAACATGAACCTGTTTTAAATTATTTTGTGAAACCCAAATTTGGTAGGTATCATAAAATTATGATACTTGCCCAACATTAGTAATTATAGTAGTTATACAAATAAGAGCAATGGAAATATATGTAATAATAATAGTGGAGGCACTAAGGAAAAAGGAAAGAAAAGGTAAAATTTAGTTTACCACAAAAATTGATGGTTTTTAAAATTTCATCCCCTAATGTTAATGGATTCTCGTGTAGGTTTTCTTTTCTTGAATCTCCCTCAAATGTTTATGACCAAACTTAGGTTTCTAATGTTGGGTTTTCCTTACTTTATGAATAACTCTATTATATACCTCTAATGACTATACCTTCTTACAAATCCATTAATTTGTTGTGGGTGCATGTTTTGATGTTTTTTTTTGCAATGGGCCATTTGGTTGGCCTATCATCAAAGACATTATGAAATTTCCCTTCTCCAAGTAAAAATCACATTTTTTACATGTACACAATTTTACACAACCATATAACATTATATACACTTACACTATTTCACATAGCCACATAAAATCACATAAATATATTTAGTTCTACATTTACATTTTCACACATTGATGTAAGTCCCAAACCATTTACACACACAACATTAGTGTATACTAGTTGGGTGAACTAAAAACAAAAATAGTTACAACAACATTAATAATAACACTCCTACAATATCACATGCATGAGGCCTAAGTGTCAAATTTTCTTTTTATTCCAAATGTTTGACACATTCAATTTTAGGAAGTTGTTTTCATAGTGAATGACAAAATTAAAACAAGCCCATTGTGTGGAAACAAGAAAGGAGGATCCACTCAAGGAGAGGACATTGCATCAAAAATGTAACCTTGGAACTTTGAAGAATCACCATGGTAACCCCATAATTTTGAAAATTAAGATTGTTTTGAATTTCTTTTAAAACTGTAAACTTGCAACTACAACCTTTTGATACAAATTCACAATATTTCAAAAGTCTTTTGTTATGTTTAAATCACTCAAAACAAGTCTTTTTTAATTTAAAAATATATAATTTCATTATTAGATACATGTATCAAATGTTTTCAAATTTATTCTAAGCTATAATATATTTTCAAGAAGCTCCACATAAGTTGAACTATCCAAAATTCATTTTACTTGCACCCTATTGAATTTATATTTTTGAAAGTCCCTACTAGCTAAAGTAGAAATTACAATTTGTGATTGACATTGTTCAAAACAAACTTGTAAATTTAATCATAATGTAAGGCTTGATGAAAAGAAATTCAAAATCCCATCAATATATTGTTCAATTCATATAATTTGGTTTCAAAATTGATATTTGATTTGGAAAATTGGATGAAAAATGAAAAAATATATATAATATAACAACACATAATCAATACATGTAAAATGCAATCCTTGAAAGAACTTTGACTTTGGTAGTGTGATTTTTTTGGTGCTCTTATCATAAACTATTTTTATTTACAAAACACCCCTTTCCCAATCATTTAAAAAAAAGATTGTGAAATAAAAAGATTGGAATTTTTTTCAAAAAATAAAAAAATTAGTCAAATTTACATTAAAAACTCAAAAAAATTCCAAATTTTGTTTTGGAAAAACCTTAAAATTTGTTGAAAATTAAAACATTGGCCTAAATGCATTAAATTTAGACCATAAAGTCATCTTCTAGTTACTCAAATGGGTTGAATTAAATCAAATTATAATTTCAATATATAGTTCAAATTAGGGTGAAAGCATAATGTAAAAATTGTAGTCACAAGTACAATATTTTGTAATTATTGTTTTTGTATTCAATGTATGGACATCATATCTTAAATTATTTTTGCTTGTTTTAAATATATTTGATTAGTTTTAAACTTAAGTTTAATCGATTATTTTAAAAATCCAACAACCATTGAAAAACTTCAATGTATGGAATATATTTATAACAAAATATAAATATCACAAAGTTTAAAAAATTGCATATATATTTCAAAACTAGGGTTGTGGGTCAAATTTTTGGATAATTTTTTTAATGGTGTTGAAATAAATCAATTAAATCTGAAACTATTTAGAAATTTAAACAATTTAAATGAAATTCCATTAAGAAAATGTTTTTAAATATTTTTCAGTAATAAATATATTTTAAAAAATTAAATCATTACCATATGAAAGAAGAGGAGATTTTATATATGAGCATTACATCATTTTTTAATTTCTTTTGTTTGATAATGTTTTATGAATTAAAAACATGAAATCTTATGGTTGTTTAAAAAATTGTAAAAATATATTTTATGTAATTTGATTTTATTCAATCTTCTTCATTTAATTATTGAATCAAGATTAATTTTGACTCAAAATAAACTTTAAATTTCAAATGTTATATACAAATTTTAAAAGTTGTTTTTTTGGTGTTTAGGATAGTTAAAAAATGTCGTCAAAAATTTAACTTACAATAGAGACATCTGTAAAGTCACTCTGCACCTTGTTATTGTATTGGTTCGAAAGGAAAAAACTAGGCTAATATGGAAGTGGGAAATTCTAAGTAATGGATGCATTAAAATGCTTTCAAAAAAAATATCTTGTATTTCTTGTGGGCTTATATCTTGGGATAATGCAGCCGGAACTGCATGGTGAACTCATGGTAACATATTCTGATTCCAGTCTGAAAAGATTTTCTTTTAAAAAGAATAATGCCACACGAAAACTGCAATGGAAATTTCTTTTCAAGAATGTTTTGAAGGTAGGCAACCAGAAGCCCGCCTGCAAATGCTAGACCAATTCTCAATGCTCATCCTTGACATTCAAGCAACTTCTAGGCTGGTAGTGTCATTGCTCCTTACATGGGTAATTATTTACACCAATTGAGGAGAAAGGAGCATGTGGTAAATGGCCTTCCAACCAGAAAAAAAAGTGTGTTTTCATCCACGCAATTTCCCATTGAACAATATTTCCACAAACATAGTAGTTTAAAAAACATATCGGAAAATATGTTAGGGTCTTCGGATGATAATCCGTTTGATACTAACATATTAGGCAACACTAATGGGTTTCGACTTTCACCGAGTAAAGCGTTTGTTTGGAAGTTTGAAAGCACTAGGTGGAATGGCCATTGGGATGACCCAGCCAACTGATTGGTGGCCACAACTCACATATGACCTTTTTGACATGATCACTAGTTTTTGGGGGATCCAGCCACAACTCAGGGACAACCAATGGCCATTATCTGACTTAATGAACAATTTAGGGGAGATTCTGCCACATTATTAGGTGTCGTTGAACCCTCTCCTGGATGACAATTATGTAGTTCCACTCTCTACAAAGGAGCCCCAAATAATGCAAGAATGCAGGCACCGACCACTAGAAGATTTCCCATATTATGTCACTCATTGCAATGCACTGCATTTACAACTAACTTACATAAGTGCAAATGAGATCCCATATTTTAACTGGATGTTCATTTAAGCCAACCTTTCATATCAGGAGGTAGAAATCATCCCATTATTGGGGACAATTTCCGAGATTATGTTGACCCCTTTACAAAACAAATCATCTATCCAATAAGCCATGCACTCCCTATCATCATTCATCCCATCAGGCCTTCTTGCAATGCTCCATGGGGATGATTTCTGAAATGGCTTAAACTCCTAATAAAAAAATCATCTGTTCCACGAGTCTTGTACCAGCTAAAATAATCTAATCATTCATCCCATAAGGCTTTCTTGCACTCCTTAGTTTGCCATAACCCTTATAGTAACTACCTAGTAACCCACACCGACCATGTTTTCAAGGCCTGCTCTTTTAAAATATTTGGCAGTAGGTGCATAAAATAGGTACCCATGATCAAAGAGGGAAGTAGTAGTCTAGACAAAACTGGGTGGCAACCAGTTTTTTTTGACATATTTGTGATGTCTAAAGTTTAGCGAATTTTGTCCCAAAAATTGCAAAATTGGTCGAAATTACACTAGAAAAACATATTTTTCCAAAATTTCCCAGCGAAAATTTGCTATAAATAAGCACCGGTGGCAACACTGCCAGGAATAGAAAACCTACTCGCCTCAGATAATTGTGGGGCTGTACTTTAGATCCATTTTTGGATTCAAGCAGCAATTATTTTCGTCGCTAGCTCCAATTTCGTTAGTTTTTTAAATGAGGGGAAAAAGATGCGCGTGCTCGGGCATTGTGGCCACGTCGTGGTTGTTGCCGCAGGGGGGTTAGGCGACTCGAAGAAAGATGTAAGTAGTTGGAGAGTTTTGGGAAACTATGGCGGACATGGCGCAAGTGTCGAAGCTGCACTGGGCGGTGCGGAATGCGGACGTGGGAAGTGTGCGGAAGCTGTTACAAGAGGACAAGTCGTTGGTGAAAGTGGAGGATTACGACAAGCGCACGCCGCTTCATGTAGCGGCTGCTGCTAACCATCGACTTATAGCGCAAATTCTGTTGGAAGAAGGTGCTTCTATTAATGCGCGGGATCGGTGGGGGTCGTCTCCATGTGGGAATGCGCAGAGTGAAGGACATTCGGAGATGGTGAGATTGCTCAAGGAGTATGGAGGAGAAGACGTCAAAGTTGGACACCATGAGGAAGGCGCTACTACAGGTCCTCCTTTGAGTCCGCCATTGCCCAAGAGAGTGGATTGGGAGATTTCGCCTTCGGAAATTAACCTTGACGATAGCGAGCTCATTGGGAAAGGCTCGTTCGGTGAGATCAGGAAAGCTAGCTGGAGAGGAACGCCTGTGGCGGTGAAAACCATCCGTCCCTCTCTGTCGAAAGATAGGATGGTGGTGAAGGATTTCAGACACGAGGTGGAATTGTTGGTCAAGATCAGACATCCTAACATTGTACAATTTCTTGGAGCTGTCACGGAACAACCTCCTTTGATGCTAATCACAGAGTATCTTGCAGGAGGAGACTTGCACGAGCTGTTGAGGAAGAAATATTCAGCTTTGAGTGCTCCTCTAATTGTGAAATACTCTCTGGATATAGCAAGAGGGATGTGCTACCTGCACAACGGCCCTAATGTCATCATCCATCGAGATCTGAAGCCACGCAATCTCATTCTTGATGAAGCTCAGGAGCTCAAAGTTGGGGATTTTGGACTGAGCAAGCTGATCGAGGCGAAGCATCTGCACGATGTGTACAAGATGACAGGAGAGACCGGAAGCTATAGGTACATGGCGCCCGAGGTTTTTAAGCACGAGAGATATGACAAGAGTGTGGATGTGTTCTCGTTTGCCATGATTCTATATGAGATGTTTGAAGTAGCTGCTCCTTTCGAAGAAGAGAAGGCGTATGCCGCAGCACAGCTTGTGGCAGAAGACGAGAAACGGCCGCCGATGAAAGCCAAGACCTATCCTCCAGGGATGCGCGAATTGATACAGAGGTGCTGGTCTACAAATCCTAAAGAGAGGCCAAATTTTGATACTATTGTCCAAGAGCTACAAACGATGGAAGACAATTTCCCGCAAAATGACCGGGTTCATCTTCGCGACCTGTTGCACATTCGGCGTCACCGAGTCTAGCGATAGTGGTACTAGGATCTTCATCTCAGGGAGAAAAAAATTCTGGAGCACCTGTAAGTTTCAGTTCCTTTAGTCCGCAAACCCTTCAATCTGTTGCCCTTCAGTTGAGCGGACTAGTTGCAAGTATGTTTTTCAAGAATTGAATAACTTTGAGGGTCAATCATGTGTGATCTGTATCAGTGCATTGTTTCTGCTTATGAAGCAGATTCTTATAAAATTTGGTATTCTAGTGTTTGTTTTAATGATGGGTTCATCATCAATTGCAAATTGTCAGCAAGCTCACATACCCTTGTTTTTCTGATGCTGGGGAAACTATTGGAAGTCTCAAAGTCTTCATGGAGTTCACTGAAAATAAAGCAAACAGAAGGTCTGATCAGTGAGCAATTTTCCTGGTACTCTGGCTTCTTTTGCACTCTGGCATCTGTAGAAGTGGCATGGAGGCAAGAAGGAAAGCACACAAGTCAATGGATGTCAACTGCAGACCAACGGACCAAGCTAGCTGATGAACAGAGAGCACCTTCAACTGCTCATGAAACTATTTTATTGATTTCTTATTGAACTCTAATTGATTAGATGACCCACTACCCTGGCTACATAATTCCTGTTGCTCTTGTCAAGATACAGCCCAAGCATTTGCAGTCATTTCGAAGTTGAAAGGAGTTTCTTGAATAGCTGATGAACAGGGAGGATCTTCTTCCTGATTCAAGGAGTGGACTCTGGAGCCCCTCACATTTCTGCACATATATACACACATAAAACAAAATTGTTGGAATTCGTTTTGCAGGTGAAAGTTTGTTGTTGGTTATGACTTTTCAGGTGGTGATGCAGACTGTGGTGCAAATATATTGGATTGTTGATGATCTCTATGATGCACCCACTTTGTCTATCCTTGCCAAATGGGCACTCTTATACTTCACATAGTTGCTGAAGGCATTATGGAGTTACACTTGGGACACAAAAGGAGACATGGAGATAGAGAAGGAATTGCATAGAGAGTGGCCTCAGGCTCGGTTGTTTTCACAATTATCAGCTAAGAACTCTAAACTGTCAAATTCTTCATTAAGAAGTTGAAAGTCCTTGGTGTGAGAGGGGGAGCCACCTTGTCTTACATATGTTTGAGCAGAAAAAATATGGTCACACTCCAGATGCAGATAATATGACGATAGTGAAATACCCTCTAGAACTGAGATGGCAAACTTAGAAATCTTCTGTCAATAAGACTGATGATGCTATGATTCTCAAAAGCTGACCTGCTTCTCATATGCAGGGAAGAGCTTGATTGCACTAGGGGCTACAAGAACACCACTATCTTCGCATTCCCAAGTGCAATCCTCATAGCCCAAACCTACCCATTTTACATACCACTCAAATGTGTCTTTCATCTCCTTGTCCCTGTAAGTACGTTCTACCCCTCCATGATTATGCTCCAAAGACCAACATTTCCTTTTCAGCAAGACACATTCTATCTGAGCCCATTTAGGATTCTAGTTTATGACCTGCACATGGGTTAGGTTTAAAAACTGAGCTATTGTAAAGGTTTTAGATTTCCTTTGGTCATACCCTTTAAAAAGACATGAAAAGGAGGTGTTCCACACTTTGTTTCTGAAGAATATGTAAGCTATCATTGATCATAACAACTTTTAACTTCTAATTTACAAACTCACAACCATAAGAGGTATTCTGATAACAGAAAGAGAAAACAAAACTAAGAGAAAACAATAAGAATCTTGCTTCTTCTTGTGCCAACAGATTTTGGAAATGAAACAGTTCTTTTGGTGAAAACCTTGTTAACTTCACTTCAGACACCCATGTATTATGAGCATGAGAGAGTGAGTTCCACTTCACAAAGTATTCCTTCGCCCTACCTCCACTTAGAGCTTCACACTGAGAGTCTAGGTAGCCTCGCACAATCTACTAAGGCCTATTTAGCTCTCTTAGCTACTCCAGCTTAGTTCCTGCCTTGGGTCTATTCATGACATGTAGTTTTGTTACTCTCTAGAGTTGAATACAAGTGGTCATTTTTTCCACAAGTTTGGCAACATTATTATCACCCTTGGTTCTATCCTTGTCAATGCTCAGGAGGCCACTTTGTTCTCCTAGGGGCTCATCTATTCCATTGCAATAGGCTAACTTGTTGCTAGAGGCTCTTGCAACAACCTCCTGCACTGCCCAGATCTTCTCAACTATGTTTCCTTTTCACTGCACCCCCATAATCACTGTCACATGTCCTACCACCAAAAATCCAGCACAAGCATTCCAATTATCATTGAGACATATATTCATAGTGTAGCAATGACATTCAAGTTCATAAGGGAGGAATTCAGTTGGACCTCAAAGTAAAGATCTCTACTTTAACATTCATGGACTACAAGGGAATAATCATTACCAAAGGCCAATGGTGTGCAATGGAAGTGTGAGTAGCCAAAGGAGAAGTCTTTACCTCATTTCTGCTCTGGTTTTGGCCACTTCATGACTACCACAACCATCGTTCCAGGAAACCACTAATTGTCCTTGGTGCTTCCCATTCCACAACTACTTACAAACATGAAATTCTGTATTAACTAAAGGCTCCAGTTGTGAGGTATTAGGTGAGGGTTTTTCTATTGGATGCTTAGGGTTCTAATCTTTTGTTTTGATTATCCAAGAACCTATCTTGCCACTATGGTACTAGCTCCCCTTCCTCCAATTCGACATCAAGATCCTTGTTACCTTTAAAACCCAAATTTGGAGCAAGTGGAAGTGTTGCAACCCTAGCCTTGGTATCGCAACCAAGGCAAAGGGCTTACAAGGGTGCGGGCCAAGACTAAGCCTAGGAGTCGCATTCTCATGCCCCGAGAGTGCAAAAGAGTGTGAGGGAATGAACCCTCACACTCCCAAGTGAACTCCCATGTTGTGAGTTGAAGTCCCGATGGACTCTTAAATGTTCAGAGAGTGATTGCAACAATCAAAACCCAATGGCTCGGGGAGTTCTTTATACCATTGAAAAGCTATTAAAACGTTAGATGTCTGAAATGGGCTCACATCACCCATGGGCAATTTGACTCCTGACCACTAAAAATCAGAAATCACTTCGATTTCCTTGTGTGCAGGCATCGTGCAACATATCTTTGGAAAGATCTTGACGAGAGCTATAACTTTGTTTTAGACCTCATCTCAATCAGAGGTCTGCACACAAAGTTATGGGGCTCCAAAGTCATGGGAGTCCCAACTTTGGCAATTTTAGGACTCCCACTTGGGAGTCCCGGGACAAAAAGCCATTTGGATGTGGGCCTCGTGGAGAGGCACAGAGTATACTATAAGGAAAAAAGTGGTGGCTTCCCCCAAGTCCAGGCCGTGGTGAGTCTTGTGAGTCTTGTGAGTTCGAGTTGCATGTGGCTCATCCTAGCACCAAAAGTGCTCCAACTATGCACTAACCACCTTGTGTTGGTTTTGTGCAAGTCTGTGTGAGTAGTTGATGCTTATCACTCTTCCTAGTCCCATTTCGGAACTCCAACATGCCCCTCTACCCCTCAAAATGCTACTAGCTAGGTAGTGTGCCTCGACTCCTTGCTCTTCCACTATTTTCAGTTTGGACTCACATTTGAGTCCATTAATGAGCTTAGGGGTGCGTTAGGAAAAATAGGCACATTTGGTTCAAAGTTGTCGAGCAAGTGGATGGGATTCATGTGTTGAACAATTTGAGGCAAAACACCCACTAATGGGCAACCGATATCATTTTGTAATTAAGGCCATCTTCTAACCTTCTCATACTCTGCTCATTTGCACTGCCCAATATGTTATTGCTTAAGTTGGCCTTCCTCTTATTCAACTTCAATGCATGTTCAATCTCATTTGTCAATCCTAATGTTGGCATCAACAAACTCCTTAGCTTGGGTATCTACATTGTTCTTGTTCTCAACATTCTTAACTCCTAATGCACATGCAATTCCAATTCATCCATGTCTTGTGAACCTTTTACCTCCTCTACCTTTTCCTTGAACTAACCCCCATTAACAATAATTGAAATATCCTGAGGAAATGATGATGGATTCTATACACCTGAATATTCTTCTAAACTCTCAATGTGTCCATCAAGAATTCTAGTGTACTCAATTTCATGACCACTCATAATGTTCCTATTGGTAACAGCAAATCGCTAAGTTTGTGTGTGCCCATTACTCTTAACCTAAACATCTCTTTCTCTTTAAGCTTGTGCATTTTCAACCTCATCCATGTCTTGTGAATCCACCTTTCCTTCTTCCCTTTCCTTAACCTGGGCCTTATTATCAGCAACTGATATTTCTTGTGGGAGTGGTAATGCATTTTTTCTAGATGAGCATTCTTCTTCATCCTCAATATGCCCATTGGCATTTCCACAAGACCAATCTTCCTCATAAGCCAGACAACATTTCTCAACTTGTTTTTTTCTTTCTTGGTTAGATATGTCTTCAAACCTCCCAGATATCATCTTATGCATTTTTTCCCTTGAACACATCTCTCTTTCCACCCTTCCCAAACTTGGGCCTTATTAACAATAATTGATAGCTCTTAAGGGAGTGGCAATGAACTTTGCCTAGATGAACACTCATCTTCGTTCTCAATATGCACATCAGCATTTCCCAAAGACCTATCTTCCCCATTAACCAGACAATACTTCTTGTTTTTCTCTTCCTTGATCAGATATGTCTTTAGACCTCCTAGAGGTCATTTCAAGCATCTATTCCCCCAACATGTTATCCCTTCCATCTACATTCTCATTAGCAAAGCCACTCAAAAATAGTGATCGCTTGATGATGAGAACAACTTGTGAGCTTCATTGATAGCACTTACAAAACCCAGATCAATTGTTTAACTCTTCCAAGTGTTATAGAAATGTCCAAATGGCTAAATGCACCTGCTTTGAAAGAAAGAAAAGCAATGGTAAAGTTTTTCCTCATTTTGTAACAAGACCATTCTCTCCTGGAAGTTGTCTTCTACCAACTCCAATAAAACCATTTTCTCTTATGCAACTATCAAAGGATATTTGAAACATGGTTGCTATGAAGGCTAAAACCTAAAGGGTATAATGTTCCAAGCTGCAAATTAGATGAGAGACAAAAAGTCAAAGTGTGCACCTTTGTTGAATAATGACCTAGAACTACAAGTCCTTGGAAACACAGAATAGAGATACAATCTTGCCCTCAACTTGTGAGAACTGGTTGAAAACTTTGCTTGGCACTTCCTTTTCCATGATTCTCATTGCAAGCCACCAAAGTTCACCATTTATTGCACATTGTGAAGAAGTACGTGCATATATATGAATGTGATAGACATGTAACAATGTACACAAATCACATTCTAGAAGATAAAATCAAAGAACATCCAAGCAAGAATTCCCAAAACACCAAGAGTAGGAGGGACTACAAGTTCAAAGTACTATGAACACTATTGTTGCACAAAGATCTGCATACCAATCTTGGCATCATATTTCTAGAAGTAACAAGAAAACTTGCTTAACAAAAAAGCTAGGCACTTGACAAAGAGATGATGGTGGAGAGAAAAGAAGAATGAATACAAACCAATAGTATGCATGTACATAAAAAATCATTCTATAAAGGTATTCTATTTTTTGAAATAAGCAAATTAAAACAAATTGTACCTTCACCCAAACAAGCTTTGAACAGATATTGTTGGATTCTGTCATTGTGGTTTCAAAAGATGGAGAGACTTCAACTTGGTATTATGGTTCATAGCTTCTTGCTCCTCTTCATCAATAGCAGTCCCCTTGAGTTTGTTGCCACTTGGCAACTTTCTTGTAGGAGGAGACACCTACTCACTACTAAAGCTTCTCGATGACAACTTTATTTTCCCTAGCACCATGGAAGTTTCCCTCTCCATCTAATCACAATTTTGGCTCCTTGCCCTATCATTGGCTCCCTTAATACCGGATGTGCCTGTTCTTAGGTGGTTGGTTACATTTGATGTTGAAGGATGGTCTGAATCGAGCATCTTTTGCTTTGTGTTAATTTGGGAGCAAATTCTCAAGTTTAGCAATTTGGAATCCTAAGTTTAGCAATAATATTTTGAAACAAAACTACAAAACTAATTATTGACTCCCTTTCATTTGAGTTTTGAACGAAAAATAAAATAAAATTCACATCCAATCTTAAAAACACACATAAAACCTAAACCCTAAGTGCCATACATACATTACCTAAGTGTCTAATCCACAAAGAATAATTAGAAGTTGGAATAAACAAACATGTGAAATGTGAAAAACGAATCAAAAGACCTATAAGTTTCCTTCTGCTTTTGATTCCTTTTTGTCACCTCACTCCAACTTGTTGCTGCCACATGGGAAAGACCAACATTTTTATGTGATTCACATGGTATTCCCCACTCATTGACATGCATGACATTAATAGGTCCCTAAAACAATTTCCCATGCTTGACAGGCCAGTGGGAGGGCCCAATAGAAGCTTGGGACTTTGCCATACCATCTTCTTAATGTCGCTCCTCGCCTACACTTGGACAAAAGCTCTAGAATTAGAAGAGTAATAATATTGAAATTGATTGGGAAACCAACAAACCATGGCCATGTTCAATAAGGTACGGTGGGTGAAAGCATGGTAAAGTGTACAACTAAAAATACTTGCTAGTTTACTTGTCAAATGAACAAAAAGTAGGACCAAAATCCATCACAAAATTGTTATACATTCAATCTTTTTTGTTGAATGATAGGTAACAAGATATTTTTTCAGTATTATGCATTGTAAAAGTAGGTTTCAAGTAGATTTTTAAAAATTCAAGTAGCTTTTAAAACCTAATTTCTACAATGTAACATTTGATTCAAGTATGTGTCAAGTATATTCTACCAAAGAGAAAGTAGACTTTTTTTTGGTGAGGCCTTTGAATATACAATGATCTTTATGCTATAACTTCATAAATATGTATTTTATTAAATTTTCTAATGAAAAAGTAGGTTTGAACACTATATTGACTAGTCAATTTCAAACCTACTTATTCCCTACTTTTATTATTCTAATTTTTTTTAAAAATTGTAGTTGATTTACAATAAACCCAATTGAAGGCTCAATAGTTTCAAAATGAAATTTAATTAAAATTTGAATCTACTTTCTTACGTTTTTGTGAAAAATTACTTTTTTAACTTGATATTTTTTCACAACTTTTTTTGTATACTTTACCATGCTTTCACCCAGGTGGGTGTAAACATGATAAAAGGAGCCAAGGGCACCAAGATTGAAGTGGTTTTCAGGGACTGTTTTTTTTTCCAATCAACACGTGGCTCTTAGTTACTAGTTCAAACTCAAACAACAAGCCTTCAAATTTTGAAATTAAAAAAATTCATGCAGGAAGTTTTCTCATTTTGTTTATGACCTACTTTGACCTAGAATGAATGAAGTTAGTTCCATGTGCAAACCCCGTGACCAGCCTAGGTCGTGTAGTCTAGGTCATCAACTTTTAAAGGTTTATGGTGTTTTTTAGACAACATCAAAAGTTCTAAAGCTTCTTGCATTGTTGTTTTAGTGAAAGTTCACCAAGTTCTTTTCTCTTTCTTCTTACATTATTGCCATTGCGATTCAACTATAAAACAAATTGGCAAAGAACAGAACTTCTATACTTTCAAATCAATTGGGAATGAAGAATTGGTGAGGGAACATGCACTATCGTTTTTTGTTGGCAATGTGGTTTGGAAGTTTGAGTTTGGTAATTTCGGTCAAGTTGTAGGTGTTTTGCAATGGTAGATCTTGGTTTGAAGCTCATCAAAAGTTGTGAAAAAGGTACAAAAAATTCCCAAGCTCGCATGTTTTTTTTTTTTTTCTCATCACCGAAGTGCAAGTTGTTACTACATAATGTTGAACATTGGACCATGGTTTTAATCCTATAATTGTTTTAGACACAAATAACATTTCTTAAATAACCTATGTGTCTTGAACCTTATTTAGTTTTATATTAGCAAATAATTTTCTAAAAATATTACTTGTTGGTCATCGCGTGTAAAGTTTTCCCAAAAACCAATGAACTATTTTCACTAGAAGAAAAAGGCCAATATGTGACCAACGCATTTACAACTACTTGTGATTATTTGGTTTTCGCAACTAAATTTTTGTTCTCTGCAACTAGTGTGATATGATGCTAACATCAACCGAGTCACCTATGACTAGCTTATGACTAAATTGGTTTACATCTATATATGTGTTGGATTTTTCATCCAAGAGTAACCATTTAAAGGCCCTTTAGTTGCAAACAAAATGGTGCTTAATTGCAATCAACATATGTTTATATACATCAATTATAATAATTATTTGATTTATGATTAAATTTAATATTCATAGTATTTTTACTATAATTAAAACCATTGATATGGTTATTGTGATTATATTAATTTCATTACATTAAATTATTTATAGTTTCAAATAAATTAAATATACTCCAACATAGACCATTATACTCAATATTTTTTATACTTTTTAATAAAATAAAAATACCATAAATTAATATATAATAATTATTAAATCATAATAATTACTTTACTTATACATTGATTATAATAGACACATAATTTATAATTCAGCTTCATTATTCATAATTTTAATATCTATATTTTTAAAAATTAAAATATTTCCACTATAATTAAATGAATTAATTTAATTTTTATGATTGTAAGTATTACATTCCAATATACTAGAATATTTAATTATGTACTAACAATATATAATTGTTACTATGTCATAAAATTCTAAAATAATTTTAATGCAAATTTAAAATATTTATACTAAATTATTTTACTTACTATTTATTACTTTTTATGTAAAAGGAATAAATAATATTACAACATAAATTTTCACATTAATTAAAATGATAGTTCCCAATCATACAAAATAACTATTGTATTTACAACACTTATGTTTAATAATAATAATAAAATTTCATATCCTAATTGAAAAGTTATGTCCTACAATTAAGATTTCTATTTCAAAATTTTATACTAATCTTCACAAAAACAAGCAAAGTTGTTGTAATTACTGTATTTAAAAACAAAAATACACTAAAATAATTGTATGTATTACTCATTATTGACTTATTACGGTAAATTTCAATATAAAAACACAAAATTTTGTATTAATATTTATTATTCTATAGTGGCATAAAATCATTGTAATTACTTAATTTATTTGTTAAGTTAGAATTACAATACTTCAATAATTAAAATTTATTATTATTATTTATAATTTTAGTTCTTATTTAAGTTTCTAGAATAATCATAATTTAATTAAAATAATTAATGTTATGACCATAATTACATGGATTTTAATATAATAAATTAAATTATTTATTTCTTGTAACTATTTGTTCATAATATATAAGTTTTATAAATAATTATAAATGATTATATTTATTAATTATAAGTAACACTAAATAATTATTGTTACAACATAAGTTTTTATATTATTATAGTTAAATAAATCGATTACTATAATGAATCTTACATTATTTTAAAATCATTGTAATTATTTTAGATAAGAATTAATTATAGTAATTTTATAAAAAAAACTTAGTTGAACATAATTATTCACAATCTGTAATTTATAACATCAAATCTGAATTAAAATTTTAGAAATTCTATAATGTAGTTAAAATAATTATTGTAATGATTATAATTGCAAGAATTATTATAAAATAATTTTTTTGAAATAAAATTCTATAATTACTTATCTATGATAAATATTTTTATAGTAATATTACAATAATTTAAAAATATTAATATATGTTCAACAGATTATGGTATTTATAGTTATTAATTACCAATGGAAAAAAAAATTTACTTGACCAATAAATGTTTTACCAATAGTAATTGTAATTATATAGTAATTATGTTAATGTTAAATATAAAATAAATAATTTGTGTAGAATTTATTTTCTAATAGCAATTATTAGTTCAGTATTTTTAATTAGAAAATATATATTTATAATAGTTATTTTTAAATATAAGAATTAATTTATTTTTACATTAATTATCCTAGCTATAATCGACCAGATTTTTAAAATTAAGGAAACATTTTTAATTATTTAAATTTTTTTTTATCAATGAGTTATGTATTGACAAGTTGTGAGTAACTAGATAGTTAGTTAGTTAAATTAAGAAGTTATTAGTTATTTAAATAATTGATACTGAATACTTAATATTTGTAGTGTATAGTTTATATTTTAAATATATGTTAAATTTAATCATTATCAATTAAATGACTATTTAATTATCTAATGAACCATGTACTTAAATTGTTTAGAAATCTAAAAACTAAGAAAGAAAAACATGAGGAAAGTTTTGAAGTTGCAATTTAGTTTATGAGGAAGTTATAATTTCAAAACTTATCCCATATTGTTTGTTTTTCATTATTAGTTTGAACATTATATAAACAAAGGGTGTGGTCATCTAATTTGACATTAAAAAATGTGTGCACATGGGATGAACCATTCAAAAGGCTTAACCCAAAACAAAAAGAAAAATTATGCACAATTTTAAACTACTTACCTCCCTAACCTACTCCTCTACTTTGTTAAGTAGGTGCCTAGTCTGATCTACCCACCTAGGTTGACCTATGTACTTACCTATTTAAGTACCTACCTATAAGAATAGGTATTTGACTTACGAAGGTAGGACCTACCTACCTACCTTTTTATTTAAGTAGGTAGGTAGGTATTTAACCTAAATTTGTAAGCACCTATTTATGTACCCCCCTAGGTACCTACCAACCTAATGTTAGTATTTTGTATTAAATTCATTTTGAATGCCATGTGGCATATTTACATTGGGCCACGTGTCATAATATAAATCATCCAAATTCGTGAATTGAACGTCTTAGATTATTTCAAAATAATAATATATATTTTTTGATAATTAAATATTGGGACATGTGGCAACACATCATTTGCCCTTAATAGTGACAAAAATAGTCGCATCTTAGTCACATGTGACAAGATGTATAACATTGAGTCAAAGGGTGAACTTGTATTTGTTGACTTTTTTGTTCATCCAATACCCCTTGTCATTAGAGATTAATATCACATGCAACTTGTTGAAAGCGACTAAGGGGATTTTAGTTGCAAATGTCACTTGCAACTAAAATTTACTTGTAAAAAGTAGTAAAAATAGGTGTTTTTCTTCTAGTGTTTGTCTCAAATTTGTCTACTCAAATCAAGCTTTCAAATAAATGCGAATTTTGTCAAGGTACATTAGAGCTTCACACATGTAGACTTTTTGCATGAGGTAAGTACTAAAATACAATATTTTTGTTTTTATGCATTTAGGGTTTAGGGTTCTTTAGAGGTTTTTTCATGCATTTTCCTGGTTAATGTAATGTATTCAATTGGTTTTAAATTTAGAATAATAAATGATGATGCTTTATTGTGTCACCGAGGTTTTTTACTTGACACTAGGTATCCACTCACTCAAGAATAAGAAAGAATAAGAAGAACAAGAAGAGCTACTCCTCATTTCCATGGAAATTTTTAAACTAGAAATTAGATGTCTTCAAACTTTTTTTTACTATTGTTTACTTTAATTGAGTTTAATGAATTCATGATTAAAATTCTTAAACTTCTGATCATGTTCAAGTACTCGATTCATGATATGGATCAACTTCATCAATTTTTTGTGCAATCAACAAGCATCAACTTTCATCACCAAGGAACTTTGGATTAGAAGCTTGAAACAATTTATCAAGACTTATGGGTCAAAGCAATTTCATGTTGTAATCCTTTTTATGTTGGACCCATTAATAAGCTTGTCTGCTTGACTACTTATTTATGGGTTAATAGTTAAACAATTTCATCGAGCAATCTTTTTTATGCTAGACCCACTAATAAGCTTGTCTACTTGACTACTTATTTATGGGTTAGTAGTCAAGCAATTTCATGTAGTAATCTTAATGACCTTAATGCCGATAAGCACTGAATTGTGTTTATAATAAGATTTCTTCTCTTTCTTGTAGACCAAGATTAATCATAGAAATGGAGAAGAAGAAGAAGAATGTGAGGAACATAAAAGTTGGATTGCAGATTATTTGATTTTGTTGGGGAGATTTATTATAACTTGTAGAAAGCATCCAAAAGTCTTGATTGACTCAATTAGAGCTTTTGATGCTTTTGTGAGCATTCACCTTGAGGTGCATTTTTATGTGTAATTTTTTGCATGACATGATAGTGTAGGAGGCGATGGAAGTGACATTGATTGGCTTTGAATTATATGACCAGGAGGCCTGCAAGGATAATATTCAACCCTTGCAAACAACATTGTAGCAACTAGATTAGTTTAAAACATTCATGAGATAAGTTTCTAGAAACCTTATCTTTTTTGCATTTGAGAACACTTTCTTATTTCAGTTTTCTAGTTTCTATTGGCTCATGAAGCTTTATGCATAGTCTTGGAATTTAAGGCTTAAATGGTTGAAAGGCTAGGGTGCATGTCTAGGTCATGTATTGAAAAATGTATTAGCAAACCAATATGGGAAACTTTGAGCAGGGCAAGGCATGTTATTGAAAAGTTGGCATGTGATGGAAAGGAAAGTGAAGTTGGTAGGGTGGGAGAGGAAAGTGAAGACATTTTCTTCACACCACCACAAGCCCTATAAAAGGAAATGTTGGGTGCAATGTTGTGTCAAGTACCTAAAGTCATTTGGAAGTGAGTGGTGCTATTCATTCTACTATTGTGGAGGAACTAACAAATGTAGAACTTGCATATTTAGGATCTCATGCATGTGAGTATTTCAAACCCAAACAAAAACAAACTAGCATTTAAATCTGTTTAGGTGTTAGGTAACCCCAACCTATACCCCTTGTTCTGATTATAGCCAAGGAAGCAAGCAAGTTGAAGGTAGTGGCAAATAAATGCAACATCTACCTAAACTAGTAGATATACCTTCTAGTATTTTGAGATAGGTGATAAGAAATTGTTTTTGGATCTCAAATTCTAGAAGCAACTGTGACCTACAATTTGGTGAGCCACTGAAATCTATTTCTTTCTTTGATGTTTTATTAGATTATTTATTAAATTCATGATTTTTCTAAAGTCCACTGGAATTGGAACCAATGCAAGGATCTGGTGCTTATGAAATTCATGCCTATGACCTTAGTTTGATTGAAATAGTTGATTGCTTGAACACTAGTTTTATTTTCCAACACTAATCTATCTTTTTGTTGGTGTCATCAGGAATACTACTCAAGGGTGTAATGTTACATTTTGTTGCAAGACTAGCACCTTGTAATTCACAAGTACTTTCAAAATATCCAAATTGTTTTTATAAAAACAAAATTTGCTCTAAAAGTACATTGAACATTTAACCTTTGTACTAGATCATTTGCAAAGTACTCCTCTTCATGACTAACTCCTTATGAATTGATCCTTGGTACTAGGAAAAATACTTTAGCTATTAATGTGAACTTAAATTGTGCTATGAAACCACTCTGAATCCTTAAGGTCAACATTATGTCATTTGCCAAGTACCTCTCTTCAAGACTAACTCCTTGTGTTGATCCTAGGTATTAGGAAAGGACTTTGGGTACTAATGAGAACGTACATTATGCTATGAAACCACTCTGAATCCTTAAGGTCAACATTGTGTCATTTGCTAAGTACACCTCTTCAAGACTAATACCTTTTTGCTACTCATAAGTACTTATGAAAGGACCCCAATTGCTTATGTCAAAGTAAAGTGTGTTGTGGTACCACTCTAAACCCTTAAAGTCATCAATTTGTCCTTTTCAAAGCCTTCTCCTTTAGATCATTAACACCTTTTACTTGTGGGCAGGTACTTGCAAAAGGTGTAACTTTTTTTCCAAAGTAGGTGCTATTTACCAACCACTTTGAAGTCCTTTGCTAAGTTGTTATAGGTCTACAAATTACCTTCTTGTAGGATCCCATGTGTACTTTGCTTGAATTACATTACCTCTATTATATAAGTGATTTATTGTTCACTTTGAACCTTTCATTCATTAGTTTATCATTTTAAAAAAATTTGTTGACCTTAATTAATTTATATTTGTTTAAATTCATTGTTTTTATTCTCATTGGTTGTTCACTCCAATTTTATATTTTGCAAGATTAACACCTTGTCCAAGTGCTTATAAGTATCATTCAAAGCTTAGCTAAACTACCATGTCATTTGTACAAGTGTTGTTTTGAAATGCCCTTGAACCCATTTGTACATAGAGGTTAAAACGCATGTACGTGCAAAATGCTTTTGGATAGGACTAAAACCATTTTGATTCCTACTACTTTCAAACCCATGGTTTATTAAAATTTAATGCCTTATCTTTGATATGCATGAGACACTAGCATGCTAAGGTTTAGATCTAGAATGTCAAGCATCTAAGTCCTTAATTGTTTTTGAAGCAGGTGCTACTGAAGGTACAAAGTTGCCTCTATTAAATTATTGGTGTCCCGATCCAATTTTATCCCACTAAAATCCGTGGTTGATAATTTGTAGTTTTAACTTAACTATAAGTCCAACACTTATTCAATGAAGCCATGTATGTACATCCACAAAACTAAGTTGTCAGAACTTTTGGACAAGATCAATGTGATCCCTAACAGTAAACTATTTTGTGATTCTATAGAGAAAGAACATAGTCATTTTAAATGTTTTAATACATAATTTTGATTATGACTTCTAATGTTGATAATTAAATGTTTAATTCAAATCAACAAAATGTTGCAAGTGTTGTTAATATGGGGAAAGAGGAGAAGGAGAGGAAGTTGAAATGAGATATTGATAAAGAGTATCCCAAGTGGGCTTGGGTTGATTACAAACAAGACTTTCAATTTTTTAAGGAGGTGAAGCAACTTTTAGCAATGGGTTTGGATCCCAAACATGATCTGATTGATGAACATGTCACTACATTAGACATTGCCACCATCTTTGGTAATGTCAAAAAATTTAAAACCACCAATCCACTCCTTTCTCCAGATGCAAGGAAGGAGATTGAAACCTTGTATTGGAAGATTTATGGGACTAGGCATATAACCAACAATGGGCTAATGGCCTGGTTTGTCAAAGGTTGGATAACATAGCGGAATGGGCAACATATTAATTGGGCTACTACTGTTGCTACAATTGGGAAAGAAAAAGCTCAACGTTTGGGTATTGTCAATAAGTTCAAATATGAGAAATCAAATTTCAGTGAAAGGTTTCATAGCTCACATGAACTCTTAGTTGTGGGAAATGAACTAGGAAGTTGGGAAGGTGTGCAACTATGGAGAATGCAACCACACCTATAAGCAAACCATTGTCTAAGGAAAAGGATTACCATGGAGGAAATAATTGTAGATTTCAAGCAAAAAGTCTACAAGCTAACTAAACTTTGTGTAAAATAGCTTGAGGAAAAAAGGAAAGGGTTACAAGGCCATCTGATTGGTCTGAAGTTCAACATGGATGACCAAGAATTGTAGCTTGTGGAGGTTAAAGGGAATATCCATGCAATAATAGTTGCCTTGCAAATTTTCATGAAACAACAATCACCATTTTAGTTGGTGGTATGTGTCATGCAATATCCTATCTATAAAGTATAATCCATTCAAGTTCTTTTATCTTTAACTACCTTGGGTTACCAAAAATTTGAAATTGTTTAAATGATGATTTATTCATGCAAAGGTTTTTTTGTCTAATATGTTAATTTTTTTTTTAGGGAATTGAATAGATGGATGCTACAAGCTTGGAACAAACATCCACTACCAATTTGGAGGAAACACCCACTGTCAAAACAAACTTGCCATCTATTGATGGTCTGAAAATATCAATGGACAAACTTGATGACACTAACTTTTAGAAAAAGAAATCAGAGATGGAAAGGGAGTTAGAGGATGCCAAGATAGTAGGTTGAGATAAAAAAAAGGGGACTTCCAAGGTGAGGCATTACACAAGGAGGCAGAGGTAAATTATGAGACGATGGAATTAAAGCTATAAAGGGTTCTGTTGGATGTTGAAGCATTGGTCAAGGAAGACAACAACATTCGATCTCAGTTATGTGAGATGAAGACAAGACAAGGTGGTATGTGCTTCTAGCCATTACCCATTGTACATCCAAAAAAACATGCAAATGATGGTGGCAAAAATGTTGTTGTAAGTAAACCTTGTGGTTATTGCAACTAGTGCTACCATTGCTATGACATTATCATCACATCTTGCAAACACACCTTCCATTCGTTTTGCCTTGGGGCAATGTTATAGAAATCTAATAAATGTGTTATTTGTAAGCAAAAGCTACACCCAAATTGGTGGTCTAGTTGGGGGATTTGTGAAGAAGATGAGGAGATGAAAGAATTAACCCAAGATATGCAGCTTGAGAATTTGAGACTGGATATGGTAAACAATGTGTTGGAAGTTACAAAAAGTGGATTGGAGTTAAAGTTGGATGGTGAGTGCAATTTCAATTTAATCTACACTCTATTAGAATTTTCAATATGTTTTGCAAGCTACATCATGATATATTTAAAGTTATATTGCCTTAATCAAATACCCATGTTTGTAGGTTTGATCACAGAACCCAAGCATACAAGGTATGGATCAACAAACTCCCTTGGGAATCTCGTATGTAAAACTCAAATTGACAACACACCTATGAGTAGTCCTACTACTATGTTTTCTTGTACAAAGGCATTATTGTGAACCCTTTCAATTCTCCAACAAAGTCACATGTGAGTGTTGACTCACTTAGCCACAACTTGAATGTGATGACAACTCAACCAACAAATGTTCAACAAGTGTTGGATTTGAGGCCTACTAAAATTACATCTCCCCAATGACACCACCAAAAGGGGTTAAACTGTGAACAACCACCAACAAAGAAGATGAAGTTGTTTGAAGATGACTCCAATGATAAAACGTTGAAACCAACATCTCATATAGTGAAGGATTCAAGTAAGTTTCAATGTTTTTTATTTTAGTTTCTGAAATTCAAATAATAACTACAATTGATTTACTAGAAGCACCATCCATTTGTTAACCAAATCTGTTTCTGTTATTTTTGTGGTGTAGGTGCTATGGAAAAGGTTACTACTAAAGGTTTGCAAGACCCAATGAAAAACTTAGCTAGTGGTAACAACCACGCCTTGCAATCCCTTGATGTAGACAAACAAGTTGGTAAGAAGTCCTGAGGTGGTATTGTTAGCCCTATGGGAAAGTCTAAGGTGCAAAAGTCTAGCCCAATGAAATCTATAGAGCCAAAATTTATCACATCTAGGCTTGATTATGTGAAGAACAAAAGGCCTAACAATTCATTAAGTAAGTTGGCCTTTTCAAATGCTTTAATCCAAAATGCAAATGAAGAGACTATCAACATACCTATAAAAATGTTCAATAATTTGTTTATTGAAGCCATTAAAACAAGTACAGTACCTACAGACTTATTGAAAATATTGTTTCGTGAAGGTAAAGATTCTTCAAGTTATATTGTCATTGTTGACAATGTGCCAAAAGAAATGAAAACCTAAAACAAGAAGCACCCAAAGGTTTCTACTAGACAGAGAAGAGTTATTAATACATCTTTAGACAAGGGTGTGACTACAAGATCCTTAGCCAAGCCCTAGGAGTTTGAGCTTCTAGACTTGTTTTAGACTTTAACAATTTTGCAATTGTGAGATTTGGGATTTCCAGATCTAATGTATGTTTGTTCATATTTGAAGCGGATGACTATACTTGGTATTTAATTAATGGTTTGAATTTGAGATTGAAAACTGAATTTGAGTAGAAGAGTGGTTGTGAGGTGACTTTCTATCCCTCTACTCTTGGTTTTATAAGGTGATTATATTCAGAGGTACATATGCTACCGATGAAAGAAAAGAAATGCAAAATGTATTTCTAGATGTTAAATTACATTTGTATTTGAAACCAAATAGTTTACCTCCTATGCATCATATATGATTTGAAATTGATAGATATATTTTCTAAGTTCAAACACTCTAAATCTTAGAATTTAATGTTAAATTGTCACCCACTTAAACCAACTTTTAAAGATTTGACGCCATGCTTGACTGGGTAACAAACCTCCAATCACTTAAAATATTATTCCTATCACGTACATTATCCAAATCTAATTTGTTTTAGTTCATTAGAAAGCTAGCTACAAGGTGCATTTGCTTACCAAATTCAAAGCTTTACATCAAAACTAGTAATAAATTGTGCCACCAAACCCAAAAGGGATTTATGAAAGTAGAAAATTCAACTTGGTTGTAGACCTCTAGTCACTTAAAATATTATTTTTGTCACATATGTTATTCAAATCTAATTTTCCTTAGCATTAGAATGTTAGCTACAAGGTGCATCTGCTTATCAAATTCCAAGCTCTACACCCAAACTAGTAAGAAGTTGTGCTACCAAACCCGAAAGGGTTTATGAAATTTCTATAAGATTTCAAGCTCCCAACATTATCCCTACTCATTTCAATTCTTTCAAAAATACTACAATCATCCAATCTATTCTCCTTCTTTCCACCATTTACTAAGACTAATCATTTTTCTCCTCCCAAGGAAAGTTGTAAGAACAAGTATTCTCAAGATTCAAATTGAAAATTATGTCCAGAAAAAAAAGCCCCAAATGATTCGAATTCACCCTTTAAAGAGAAGGAGAAGGAAGAAGGTGAAGGAAGGTTCCAATGTTTGGTGGCCCTTGGAAGGTTCCAATGCTTAGTGGCCAATGGAAAGAGAAGGAGAAGCTCCTTTTCACCTCTTCCCGCTTTCCCCCCAACAAATTTTACTTAAAGCCTCATTTTTTCCTTTGATATTAAGGTTTTACTTTACCATGGTTCTAGGTCATTGCTTACACATTTCCTTCCTTTTCCTTTACCTATAAATTACAACCACACATTTCGATGTAACAAGTCTTCCACACATTCATTACCGATTTGATTTTGATTAAAGATTTTTTTTTCCTTTCCTTGAAATTATGGCGTCGCATATGACCATGTCTTATGGGCTTCAAGCTGCACAAGTGAATGGTGAACCGCCTCCGGAGTCATCTCTAGATTTGACATTGACGCAACATCTTCATGATGAAGATTCTAAACCGCGAGAAGTGCATGCTTGTCTTGAAATTGAACCCCTTCGAGCTTGGTATTATTGCATTTCTCCGAACTTTCGCACCTTGGTGATTTTGTTGCAAGTCGACCCCGCTTCTGGTGATGAATTTGAAACCATCTATGAAGGTTGTTACAAAACTGAAGACACATTTATCTTCGCATGGTTTTCAATTCTTGGCGTTGGAGACTATCGTTGGTTGCGTGGTTTAATTCATCGATTGCCTCCTAAGAGTAAGGTAGATTACTTAGTTCGCACCATTTGACACATCCTATATTTTTTGCAGTTATAAACTATCATATGGCATAGCTTAGGATTCAACATGTAATTGTAACTCCTTGTTGAACTTATCCATAATTTGAACAAATGTTTCATTCATTATGAAATTCATGTTGTTGTTGCCACCCTATCACACTATTTATTTAATCGTTAAATTATCTCGAATTAATCTTATGCTTATAAAGCTTAAAGATTGTTCTATCTCCATTGGACCTTTCATTGACACCCCCCTCAACTACTTCACAAATCTCAAACATTTTCGCTTACACGACTACCCACTAAATACCATAACAAAACCCATGTTTTGTCAAACATTACGAATTCGGCATCTGTTTCTAACCCCAACCTTTTTTTAAAAATTCACCCTTAATTACGTAATTAAGGTTCTAAAACTATGATTACCGACTTTTGTTGAAGAAAATAATTAACCCTACACTTCATTCATCTAATATCAAAATTTGAAAAAATAAAAAAACCCCCATGCAACCATGTGCATTTATCATTCTTTATTCTAACATGAAGTTGCTAAACCCCTAATAGCCTTACCACACTTGAATATCCTTGATGCAATTCTTAAAAATTGAAACTATTCCACATGGTTGTGTCGATATGGCTCACAGTGATAAGAAACCAACTAGCCAAATTATTAGAGAAAATTTGGTAAGGATTAGGAAGCAATAACTACAGTGAGTTCACCTTTGTACATGCACATATGACTTCTATGTATCTTATTTTTTTCAAACACATTCATGTATTTTAACCCTTTAATGAAATTTAACTTAGAATGGAAAATGGCATATTATAGTTCTTATAACTACGAGATTTCAAATTACGTCTAATGAAAATTCTACATTCACATAGTGATGTAATCTGTCATTTTCTCTTTGATTAACCACAAGTATGTTTCCCTAGGATTGTGAATCATAAACTTGCATTTTTAAAGGCACTCAGAACTTAACTAACCAGAAACACCTTGAATTTAACAAAAATAATACTTAAGTTTAACAACATTTTCCCTAATAAAATAGCTTCAATAACCACATGCACCCTTAAGCAAGTGGATTGAACATTTTCAAAGATTTTATATATATACCACTTGGATAACTTTGGTTCTCCATAAACCCTAGAGGTTATCCAAGGAAGTAGTCATACAATTTGTGGTTAAGTACAAACTACAAACCTCATAATATATATTCAAACCCTAGCATCATGGTCTACTAGTTGATGAGACAAATGCATCAATGCATCAAAGCTTCCATAGTCTATTGTAGTTTTTAATGAAATTTCATTAACTGTAAATCTGCCATTTTCTTTTTAAACATCTCATTTTCCATGTTTTCCTAGGATGGTGAATCATAAACTTTCACTTTAAAAAACATTTAGAACTTTAACTAAACAAAAAACACCTTGAATTTAATAGAGATAACTTTTCAAAAAGGACTTCACCCCTTATAACATTTACCTTGACCATTTTCCATACCTACTTAGAGATTTGTCAAACAAATAATACTCAAGTTTAGCAACATTTTCCCTAATAAAAATACTTCAATAACCACATACAACCTTAAGTAAGTAGACTGACCATTTTCAAGGACTTAAGGGCCTTTGTAATTATATTACAAATACCACTTCTCCGTTGACCCCATAATATGATAGGATCCTAACATGAATCTTGTCTAATAAACCATAACATAAATCCTATCTAGTAAACCCTAATAGGACTACAAACCCCATAATATAATATCTAATATCCCAACATCATGGTTTGTTGGTTAATGAGATAAATGCATCAAGAATCACCAATGCATCAAAATGCATCAATGCATCAAGCTTCAATATTTTGTTGCAAGGCTATTCATGTACAAGATATTATAGGGATAGCCAATTTTATCTACCAAATTTGCAAAGACAACAGAGCTAACAAACAAAGGGTGCATGGTGAAAAAAACCTCCAAAGGCCACCAATGGTCACCATTTTGCTTTCAATTAAATAGTTTGACATGAGTCATTCCAAACTTCCACCTTCAATGCCACCCTTCTTGACCTTCATTAATTGTATCCTAATTTCCACCACATGTATTATTCTCCCATTTTAGCAGCTCTTAGCAAACATCTTAACCCATTGGAACACCACCTACACTTGGTAAAATGATAAATGCAAAGATATTTAAACAACAAACATTGGCTGCTTGTGCTTTTTGTTGCCCATAAACATGTATTTTAAACTTATATCCTATAATTGTTATTAACTTCATAACATAAACTTTGATTTGTATGGACCGAACATCAATTCTACTTATGGATTTGTTAACCACAACACAAAAGCAAGAAAATATGACCTAGTTATAAATGAATTTTAAAGAACTCATAGAAGGGCAATCTAAAACAATGGCAACACATGGAAAAAAACTCATTAAGAATAGATTTTGACATACATGTAAAGTAGTTTGCTTATCAAAGGTTTGGTTAATAGACATTACCTCAATCTTGTAATTTATAACTATAAACCATCATGTCTATGTCAATAGTTGTGGTTAGTAACTCTTTTGATCTAAACAACTTCTTTTAGTGAGACTGAACCTTAGGAACAATCACAGAATTGAATGATTGAGCAAGTCCTAAAGGTTTTAATTGTAAAACTTGAATGGGGGCTATAGCTTGTACTAGTGGGACTCTTGTTTTTATAATGACTTCAAAATAGGTTGGACAAAGATATAATTGTTGCGCATACTTTTCACATATTCCTCCATGTCGACAAGGTTGCACCAAAAAAATAGAATTGCATTTAGCACATATGTCATTGAAACATACATGACAAATTAACTAGGTACACCAATTGCAACATCCCATTCATATTTGCATATCATTAATCATTATGAGGATTGAGACTATGGGCTATGCAACTTAATTTTTATGAAGTATTGATCAAGTTAAATTTGCACAAATTAAATTTTGTAATAAAGCTTTTAGTGTCAAGCACTATTGATCATGTCACATGATTAAGTTGCGCTTCCTAATAAGTTCAAACTAACAACAACTAAACTATGAAATGAAATGGGAAGAAAAACATTAAATTCATCCTAACCTCAATCACAACCAATCCCACATTCTAATGCAAGCAAATTGAATAGTTAGATTGTGCTTTCAACTTTAGTAGGTCCACTTTCTACTCAAGTTGGAGCCCTATTGTTTTGCAAAGGCTTTTACATGGCTTCCCATCCTCTTCTAAACTTGGGGAACATGCTTTGGAAGCAACTTCGCTATCCACTTCCATTTTGTGTACTGTATGTTGGAGTTACAGTAGGTTGTAACTTGTACACAAATTACTAGCTTCTTTCAAAGATGTAGATTCGGTTATGCCAACAATATTTGTCTCCCTGGCTAGGAGATGGTTAGTAATTGTAGATCTGCCATACTCAGACCATCCATCTACATTTTAAAAACAATTCACATATGAGCTATTAGGTTTAAACCCTAATTAAAACTTTTGAAAAAACATGGAAAACAAATATGCACTTATGACAAATATGTGGTTGATAAAAAAACTACATAAAAAATTACTGAAGAACACCATTTGAAATTGTTTTAGCTAAATTTGACTATTGAAGAATTTTCAAGAAGTAATATAACTGGTCCAAAACTACATCAAGACTATAGGAACTGTGGAATGCAGAATTTTTAGTGTTCTTGAAATTAGTCAACCACATATAATGCATTAGCATTATAGGACCTAAGGACTCTAATATTTTCAATGTTTCTGAAATTGGCAAAAATTTATAATGCATAAGGACTATAGGAACTAGGCATTCCAAAATTTTCAATGTTCCTAAAACTAGTTAGGAACTACAAATAATGCATTAGGATTGTAGGAAGTAAACATTCCTAAATTTTCAATGTTCCTGAAACTAGTCAGGAACTACATAGAATGCATTAGGATTGCAGTAAACTCAAGGACTTAATTATTCCCGATTAACTGATTGTTCTCAACTATTGATGAAATATAGGGAAAAAAACACATCAATCTTGCATAAACAAGCAATGGTATTTCCTAACCTGATACATCCATGATCATCTAAGGAAATAGGGTTCCTAGAGCTTGAGGATTAGGACATGTTCTTTGACCATCCTTTGTCAAAGCCATGAAAGTTTGATGAGACACATATACTCATGTTAAGAATAGGAAGCAAAATCTACAAATTAGAAAAAAACACAGTTGCAAGTTCCTAGATGAAACAAGACCTACACATGTAAAATCAATCAAATTTCAAGGTAAAGTTTAAATTTTAATACCTGTTTGTAGGTATTGGGCCTGATATTGTTGGAGTTACTTGAGGACTCCCTTCAGCTCTTGAACCTTCCACCTTTGTGACCTCAACCACAATTTTAGACAATCCAAATGAAGAGCACCAACCTTCATGAAAAAAAGTCTCATAGTTGGCAACCTTACATTTTCTTGAGGAAATGGTGAGCAACAGCAAACACCAAGGGTAGTAAGCATGACCACAAGATGCAATACAAATGTCATTGAAATCAAATTCTTCATTGCAAATTGAACAAGCTTCAATAGTTAGACATTTGATGCAATGAGATGTAGGTGCTGGCTTGGAAACAGGAAGAGACTGAAAATAAAGGCTTGACCCTACTTTCATACATATAAGCTACTCTACTAGTTGGGTTAACAACTCTTGGGAAATCTTGAACCCCTTCACAGAATTGGCATACATTTCCTCGCACTTAACAACTTTAGCATCACACAAAAGACATTCAACTTTTGCTATTTGTAGCTTCCCTTGGGTCTGCATCCAAGTTCTTTCTTCATATGGAACTTGTTACTTTAGCTCCTCAATCCTTTCTACAGAAATAATAGAAGAACCTAGGGCAACTTTAAAATTAACCTTCATCACATCAAAATCACATTTTGTAGACCCATCCAAAGCCACTCGATCATCAAAAGTAATCAAACCCTTCTTTGCTCAACCTTTTTGTGTGGTATATCCTTCTGAAGCCCTTTTATTTTCTCTTTCAACTCTTGAGTAAAATTTTGCTTTGAAAGCAACAAATTGGCAACATTAGATATGGCTTCTGAACGTAACAAAGGCATCTTCCCTAAAGATAATGATGAACTACACCTTGATCAATTCTATGGCATGTTTTTATTTCTTGTAGAGAGAGGTTTGACCTTTCTTTTCATAGTGCACATCCCATTCAACCTAGAAAGACTCGGAGGTGGATGATTCAAACCTTTGAACCTAAGCTAAACTAGCCACCAAAACTATTTTTTCCCCCAGAAATTCCAACAACTCCTTTTGCATACTTGGGCTTAAGCACATTTTTGGATTCTAGAGCTCCTTGTAAACCTTTGCCTTCTTTTGAAATGGTAGCTGGTTGGGAAATTGCTCGTTTAATGTCCCTTCCAACTTGCAGAGAAACCCATTTCTCATGGGCAACAAGGACATATGTTGCCCAATTTAATGACACTCCATTATTCTCAACAACTAAACCCATAGCAAATTCCAAGGTGATGGTATCATTCAACACCTTTTCCTTTTCATAAACATGCGTGTAGAGGTTCACGATCACTTTTTGTAACCCTAAGGTTGTGTGCAACCTAAAGTTCTAGCCATTCTTATCAAACTTTGGTCCCAACAAACTGCAAATATGTTCTTCTAATGCGTCCTTATCTCCCAATGACTTAATGTCATGACTAAAACTTCTCAACCTTGTTGGACCATAAAATAATCCAAGTTGATCTTTGTATTCTCCTATTAGCATAAACACAAGAAAGATTAGCAAAGTTAAGTGAAACAATGCCTCCAAAAAAATTGAACTTATTGCAACATTGTCAAAATCAAGTTGCACAACTAGGGAGTCAAATCAATAAGCATGCCTCAACATTTGCAAAAACATGATCTACATACACTTACCATTTCTGTCATGGTCAAGTTTGTGCAAGGTTTAAGAATCTGTCAATTTGTACAATGTTCAAGAAATTTGCAGAAAATTGAAATGCATCACACGAACTTGATGTGCATATCAAATAAAAGAAAAAGTTCACAACACAAAAGATTGAAGATGCTGATGGCGCCAACAATAGGATTTTGAACTCCTTGATGTTTGTGTTATTCAACAGAATAAGAGATCCAAACATCACAAGGTCAAGTTCCTTTAAGAGCAAGAACAATTGTTGAAGAGCTTTTACATCTGCAGGTGATAAATTACAAAAGTGCTAAGTCATTCTAAAGTTAGGAAGACAACTTGAGCTCCAATAATGAACCAATAGGAAATATATATATGAAAAAATGATTATGTAATTGAGCAAATTAATTGAAAACATAGTTTTTTGTGTTTCATGTACTATCATGTGATTGATTTGTAAATTGAAAGAAAATGATCACAAGCAAAAAAAAAAACAATACTTTAATATTACAGAAAGAGAATGGCCTAATCAAAATAACACCTAAGATTAACCTTTTCCAAATCCGTACATGACAAATTCATCAATTTCACATTTACAAACAAATGGGATGTAATTGAAAAGTTCAGTGACACTAGACAAAACATAAATTGCGAAGGAAATATTTTCACTTGTGACATTTGCAAGTAATGGGTTGCATGATTTTCATAATGTCTCACTCCTATGCATCTCTTCACCATGTCCTTTCTATTGGGGGAGACAATAGAACAGTTAGTCCACCATTGACGTACAACTTTTTTCAAACTCTCAAGTAAACAATCATATCTCTTTTGGTTCTTGTAGTTCAACCAAAATGCATCCTTTTTGTTGTCAAATAGAATCCTGTGCTCTTCTACTCTCTTGTTGTTTCTTCTATCTACACTAAGTAGTTTAGAAATTCCTTTGCCATTATTGATAAATTGTGAAGATGCAAAAATGCATACAATATCTTTCGCCATGACAACTTTAGATGGTTGTGATCCCACTAAATGTGTGTTCATTCCATCCTTCAAGTTCTGAACAACCTCATGGCTTTGCTTTATGACAACAAGATCATTCAGATAGGGTGGTAAAGAATCTTTCACCGTTGAATGTGACAATGTTTTCTCAATTGGCAAATGCTTCACATTTTTTCCAAAATCTTGCATTTGACTAATCATGAATAAGATCAGCTTTTTGGCTATACTTGTATTGACTATTTGCTCTTGCTTAGTAGTAAAATGCACATCCAAACTAGTATTTGGGATGGAATTTGTCGCGCTCCCAAGTTCCTCGTAGACCCACTTGAGGGTCCAAGTATGCGACAATGCGGAAGGAGTTGGAACTTGGAGCACGATCTCGACTTCCAGCACTAGAGGGGGTGAGAAGGGCGTGCTAGAAGTCCTGGGAAAGACTAGGAAGAATTAACAAGCTTACTCACTCACACGGGCCTGCATGAAAACCACACAAAGTGGTTAGAACTCATTCTGGATCCCTTTGGTGTTGGGACAAGCCACGGGCAACACGGACACACAAGATTCACCACGGCCCGGACCTTGGGGGAAGCCACCACCTTCCCCCTTATAGTATACTCTGTGACTCGCCGCGGGG
>Ga0116229_10000699_pt1 | contig 47564 bp, 30 predicted proteins | sample S1TSphgellanicum_3_FD_87313 | JGI IMG/M metagenome (GOLD analysis project Ga0116229, IMG submission 87313) | Host-associated microbial communities from peat moss isolated from Minnesota, USA - S1T2_Fc - Sphagnum magellanicum MG | ecosystem: Host-associated > Plants > Peat moss > Unclassified... | reverse complement strand
TTTTTGGTTGGGTGTTGTTTGTGTTTTTTTTTGGTTGGTGGGGTGTGGGTGGGTTTGGTGCGGTGTTTCTGTTCCCAATGTGTTCCCTAAGATATTCCCAATGGCACTTCATTTTTTATTCCATATTTTTTGATGGTCTTTCAACTTCCATGTATATAAGTTGAAAAGGGAGCCAATGGGAAGCATGACCAAGCATGCTTCTATTTTGGGGAGGGAAGCTTATTTAGGCTTCTATGTTTGGAAGTGCTCCATGTTCCGAAAATATTGGTTATGGGCCAATCAAATGGCTCCTTCTAAAAAACCGAAAAAATAAAAAAACTGTGGGTGCACCGGCTCACTAATTAATAGAAGCATTAATATAAGTACAGTGACTCTAAAAATACATGGTGAGCTCTGAGAGGGAAAATAACTCTAAAAGCGTATGGGCAGTTAATTGTTTCAGATTTAATGTGCTAAATGAAATAATAATGCAAATTGATACTGACATGGAGGGAGAAAATGAGTTTTACAAATGTTTTTCATCTGATTTTTTAGTCAGCAATTTAAGCGCCCCTTTGAAACATGAGTTAGACTATGGGTCCAAAAACTGGGGCTAGAACCTGGGAACTTGGCTCCTTCTCTCCCCAATTTGGCTAAACAGCCCACTCATCCTCCACTCCTCCTGTGGCCCCAAATTCATGGATGAGACCAAGAAACGAGAAGCCAACATGATTCATGCTTTCAGATTTGCGCACATAAAGAGTACACCCCTCAACTTGATATCCTTTTTGGGCTTGGGAAAAATTAGAAGACCCTTAACAAATCCATGCAATCCAAACAATCAAGCGAGTTGCAAGGGTTGACTCTAAAGCATAAATTTCTAAGGAGAATCTCCCAAGATTGGAAACACCAAAAGTGGGTACTTGCATATTTTCAGGCATGTTGAACAACGTGTGAACAAAACCTTCATGTGCATCCTGGACACACATATTTTGTTACAAATTAAACAACTCCATCTTTACTTCTTTGTGTATCTAGAGGGATATCCCCCAGCATAAGAACCCTAGGGCGTTATGCCGGGTGAGCTCCCCCAATTTTATATGTTTCCACGTTCCCATGGAAATATTTATTTTCTTTGAAATGAGAAAGAAGCAAAGAAATAGAAAGAGAGTTATTACCGCAAGGGTAGGTTCCTGTACTTTTGTGTTCTCCTGAGGTTCAGGAACACCCTCAGGTGCCCCTCCCTCAGGAGAACGCACTTGTATGAGAACCTCCCATACAACATCAGCCTCCGACAAGTGGGAAGACGAGGAACGAGGAAATGATGAGTGAGAATGGGGACCCATCACCCATGCATGCTAGCTTAGGACCAAACATTTGTATTAATGGGCTTTGTGCCTGACTTGCATGTACTTTAACAATTTACAATTCAACTTCTTCCTCCTTGCCTTACCTCTTCTACTTGGGCTCGATGAACTCAAGACATTTTGTCGCACATTCCAACACATGATATGTAAGTGGGTGAATGTATAAAGTTTGTCAAATAATCATACTCTCCTCTTTCATCACATCAGGCTCAGCTGCTCATCATGCAGGTGTTCCCTATTTTTGGCCTTACCTCCTTTTCTTTTCCCTTCTTTGGATAGCAAAATCTAGCCACTTCTATCTCACAGTTTTTGCTCCAGGCAGCTTTAGTTCTGAAGGTCCCACAGCTGGGCCAGGGTGAAGAACCAGCACCGACCAGAACCTTGGGTGAACCAGCACCTACACTGGTACCATGGTAAAAATCCCAAAGGTTTTTTGAGCAATTTTCTAGACACTATAGACATAAGGTTCTTAGACAAAATCAGCCCAAATTTAACATTTCCCAGGACAAATATAGCATCCAAATGTAACATTTCCCATGACAAATATGGCCTCTAATTATGGTGCATTCACACTCGATGTTAAGTCGGTGTTAAATGAAAATCTAGGTCCTAGGTGGCACCCAATGTTAAATGGGCCATAGCTCAATGTTAAGTGAATGTTAATGCTTAACATAAAATTTTCATGGCAACTAGGTTTAAGTCCTAAATGGCTAGCATGGTGGTAGGGTACTAAACCTTAGAGTCCCTAACACCAAGTGTGAATGCACCTTAAGAGGCCTCACTCTCTAAACATGAAGGTACTAGTGTGGTAGGGGCTACTGTAAGTGTAGAGTTGAGTTTTGGACAAACATGGACCCAAGATGATTGGAGCCTCCAATATGTGGCAAACACTAAATAGTAGCTATGAGTTAAATGCAGCATCAGGTATAATAAAAGAAATCTGAATAAAGCCTACCCATTGATTGGAACATGACTTTCATTCATTGGGCCTCCTATTTCTAAGGTTTATGACCTTAGGCTACTCACCACATGGTGATAACTGAAAATAATACAAAAATACAATCCTTGAACCTCAATTTTGATTTAACTATTAAAGTTATATTATGCAAAAGAAAGAGGACTTAATGTCAAGTGTCACAATTTTTCTATAAGGGGGTGAGTTCACATGACATCAAAATTTGACACTTCAAAAATACACTAACATTGAATTGGGCCTGAAACCTCCCTTTTACCTAATGTTAATGGTAAAACCATAACTTTTGGCTTGAGTTTTAAATTTTCTTTCATTTTTATTGTCACTATTGATAGAATTATTTAGCAAATATTTTTGAATCATGTGCAATAAATGTTTAAATCTAACATTTGAAACCCAATTTCAATTGAATTCTTTCATCTTGCAAATAACGAACATTTACAGGTGAAATAGGTTTCAAGGTTAGTAGAAGTGAAATTTAATTCCTACAAAATATTTCACACTACTGTAACAACAAATTTACATTTCATAGGCATATGTTCACTATTTTTGTCTTAAATCTTAACAAACTTAACACTACAATTCATTCCAACATTGGATTCATAGTTATTCCATATAGCTCCTACCACACCTCTCTATGGTTTCCTAGATTTTAGTCTTTTGCTTAAAATTTTGCAATTTTTCATCCTGCAACTTCAACCATGTTGTGCTACCCTTGAACTTTTCATTCTCATCTTGTAGATTCTTAATGAATATTTTATTTTTCTGCTCAGCCTCTGCCCTATTTTTCCTCCAGATATATGCTTATACCCCTTCTAGAACTCTCTCTCCTTATCAAATTCCTCCTGTAACATTGCCTTCTCCTTCTCCCCCATATCCAATTTGTTCTTCAAAATGTTTACCTTTAGAATCAAATTCCCCATATTCAAACTCATAATTACCATGGTTTGAAATAACTCAGCTGCCTTATCTGTTTTCATTACTTCTGCAACTACCTCCTCCACAAACTTTGGTGTACTTGTTTATGTCGTAGGATCTCTAGATCTTTCTATAGATGATCCCAACTCCTGTACCATTCTTCTCCCCAATTCAAATTCAAATGGTAATCCTTTTGTAGATTTTGGCATACTAGGTGGTATTTACAATTCTATTGGTCTAAACTCTTCAAAAGTAGGTTGTGTTGCCACTTTTTTCGTTTGTAATTTAGTAGCATGTAGACCTTCCTATGTATGTTATTGTTGTTATAAATGATGTTGTAAATGATGAAAATGTTTTGGACTTGTAGTGGTTTCCATCCAATTTCCACATACATCCCCTTCAAAGTGTAGATGTTTTTCACCTTTTGGAAACCTTATGTCATGTTCCCTATTAACTCCCTGGTTCTATTCCTTTAGTTTTTTTTCCAATGGCGATGTCATTTATGGTATTTCTTACCTCTGTTCCCTCAACTGTTTCTCCTGTGGAGATGTCATATATGGTATGTTATAATCTATCTAACTGCTTGTACCATTAGTGGCATTGCCCTTACCACTGTTGGTACTGCAAATGGTTCCATTTTGCACCTCATCATTTTTTGTGCGCTTAAATTTGTGCTCTCCTATTCCCTCTTCACTCTTGAGCATGAGGCTCCTCCTTCCTCAACTTTATTTTTCCTTGTGAAAGCACTTCTTAGAGAGTCTACTGTAATTTTTTTTCTATTCTTTAGTGTTGTTTGCATCTCCTCCCTAATTCTTTTAACTTTGGCTGGTGGTTTCAAAGGATTGTCCTTTTGATGCACAAATAAATACTAAAAGATTTTTGTTAATACCAAGGCAAATTGACAGGTGTCTTTCTTATCCCCTTTATTATCCTTAACATGTTTATACCACCTATCCAGCTCATTACATAGACTATTGAATATAACCTATGCCCAATTGACCTTTTGCCCCTTTTGTACTTTCACTAATGTAATAGCATTTTTGTTGTTCAAATATTGTACCTTCTCCCTCTGATAACTGATAGATAATGGTCGATATCTAACAAAATGTGGCACACCCAAACTTTTTGCATTCCATTGATCTGCAAAAACATTTATAGGTGCAAGTTTACAACTATGTAATGCTTGAACTACTAATGATTTATAGACTTGTCCTTTCGATTATTCTACATACCCTTCCACACACACTTCAAAAACATCAACAATTAATTGTTTGTTGATTACACACACCTTATCCTTATGCCCAAAGTACATATTTGTGCCCTTGATCAAGAATGTGTTTAGAAATTCCAACATTACATTGGGCGTTAACGCTTCCCACACCATAAGAAAAATAGAAACAAGCCTTGCTTTAGAAGCCTAGTCTTCTTCCGTAACAATATTTTTTTAGTTCTCCATCCACTCTATATGTTCGTCATAGTTTTGTTTCGTCTGTGTCCACATGAAATGTTCAGGATTTGGAATTTTAATACCTTTCTCCAAAAGTGTAGCTTTGTCCAAGATTGCATGTCTTCTCTTTGCTACTACTTTCGCTTCACACTACTCCATCTCCATTAGGCTTCGTTATGCTTTTACCATTGTTTACACCTATGTGGCTTGTTGTACTTTCATTTGCATTTTTGTGAATAGTTGTTCTTCCTACGTAACAACATTTTCCTCCCTTGCGTCCATTTACACTATTTGTGCCTCCACAAAATGATGCTCCTCAACTTCATCTTCCTCTGATTCTTCAATGCACATTGGATTTATTGACGTAGTTTTTGGTCCTGTTTTTTTTTTGCATGCCAACATCGTCTACTTTTGTGCAAAAATTCAATTGCATATGTTCTAGTTGCATCTATGTCGAATTATCATTTGCCCAAACTATATTTTCACATTATACGCCTTCCCTTCTACACATTCTAAAGATGATGATGAATGTGGCAATGACTTTATAGCCAACGGCTAAATATTCATCACTCCTCTCTCCACTCTTTTCAACTCCTCTTTTACTTCTATTCTTCTCAACAATTCTTCTTCCTTCTCCCACCTTCATATGTGCTCACTCCTCTGCACTTCCTTTTCCCTTGTTATTCAATGTAGTTTTCAATTGCATTCTCTACACTCATACTATTGTGAATTCCAAAACTTCAAAACACGCACAACTTCTAGCAACAAATGTAAACTGCTTTCGATAGTTACCCCATTTTTTCACATCCTTGAACATCTCACCCATCACATTCATTTTTTCATTTGCCCATCGTATTTTAATTAATGCATAATCCTTAAAATTAATATGGCCCATCACTATAAGTTTATGTGTCATTTGTATAACCACGTGGAAACATTTAACATCATCATTATGAATGAACATTGCAAATTTCATCTCTCGATTACTCCACATCTGTAATCTCTCTACATTATTTGTACTAATTCCATTTTGTTCACCTTGTACCCCTTCTACTAACTATGCCCATTTATTGGTTGATTGTGAGAACACATCTGTTAACTATATCAATTTTCTATTAAGTATGCCCACAATTCTAAGGATTGTGCGAATACTCCTAATGGCCAAACGAATCTTGTTGTTGATTCATCCAATATTCTTAGCATATCATTTTTAGATCGCTTCATCCCAAATCCTAAACTACTGCAATTATTATTATACATTTGTAGATCAAAATTAAAAATTGTATTCACCACTAGATCCATGATCTATTCTTTATGTTCATCATTCTTCATTTATGGTTTCTATATTTCACATCCATCATTATCCTCCTCTATGTCAGAATTCACTTCTTGAACTCCACCTAAATTCTTTTCCCAATATATTGACATCTGTTGTTCTTTTTTTTAAAGTTCAAATTCCATGTATTTATAAGTTTTGAGCTTATTCATGTTGACCAACACAAGGTTAGTTTCAAACTTTTCAATGGTCACTAATAACACAATGTTATTTGGCAACACATATTATACTTTATACGGTCCAAACCATTTCCTAGTAAATTTCCCTAGGTGTGACTTATTTGCCTTTGGAAACCATAGAACATAATCACCAAAAATAAATTATTTTTCCAAATTCTTTTGTTGACTCCATAATGCTATATTCCACTGCTAAATTCTTGCAGTTTCTAAAGCCTACATTCTAGCTTCTTACAAGGTTTCAAGCTCTGTAATTCTATTAATTAAAACTCTCATTAGAATATTGTCTCTTTCATCTCCACCAATAATTGGAATGATGTACTCTATGGGCTTTAATGGATGTAATCCATACACTAAATGATATGGTTTATACCCTATTGTTACTTTGTATGTAGTTATGTATGAAAATAACACTCATCCTAATTTGTTCTATTTTCACTAACTAAATTGGTCAATAATGTCCCAAGCACCTTATTAATAGACTCAGCCTACCCATTCCCCTAAGGATAATGAGTTGTAGAACTCACATGTTTCATCAAAAAATGATCAGTCAAATACTTGATGGCATCATTAATAAAATGAACTCCCTGATCTATGATTATAATCAAAGGACATCCAAACCTAGTTAAAATGCACTCATACAAAAATTTTGTTGTGACTAATACTGTATTAGTTTTTAATGTTCTTGCTTCCACCCACTTAGTAGTATAATCTATGGCAACAATAATATATTTGTTCCTTGTATATCTCCCAGTTGGCTTAATTAGCCTCACAAAATCAAATCCCCATTTCATAAAAGGCTCCTCTAGAAGATTTGTGACCAGCTTTGCAAGACTTTAAGTTGCCAATCCTCTTGTTTTTTGACATGCATCACAAGATCTTTAGTAATCATGCACGTCCCTATATATAGTTGGCCACCAATGTCCAGCATCCAATATTTTCTTTTACATTATTTCCGTTGCAAAATGCCCTCTTGAAGGTCCTTCATGTAGTTCTTTCATCACCATTTGTGTTTCTATTGTTATCAAACATCATTGTAGTCTGTTGTTTTGGCCCATTCTATACAATTCACCATTTTTCATTGTAAAAGGCTTTATTTTCCTAATCAATCTTTACTTTTACTACACCAATAATGTGCCTTCAATCTGTCCTGTTTTTAAAACTTCTTTTACATCATTCAGTCATTCAAGCCTTATATAAAACAAACTTGATCCTTTGGTTTGATTAGGCACACTTGTGGGTTTTGTACTATCCAATAATCTTAATAATGCATTTGCAACTACATGAGTTCTGCCTAGTTTATACACCAATGTGAAATCATATTCGAAAAACAATAACAACCATCTAATTATTCTCTTTCAAACCTGTGATTTGTTGATCAAATAGACCAATGCCATATGATCTACATAAAAGACAAACTTATTACCCAATAAATAATGTTTGAACTTGTGCAAAGAAAAAACCATTGTTAAAGCTTCTTTTTTTGTAGTGCTATAATTTTATTCTATTGTGTTCAAAAACCTAGAAATATACATTATTAGTTGATCACTCTTCCCTGTTACGTTCTAAAACAACATTGCCCCCACAACTAACAAGGACACATTTGTATGAACATGAAATTCCACCTACCAGTTTAGTGATATCAATATTGGTGCTTCAATGTACTTCTGTTCAATTCCTAGGCCTTCTAACATTCCTTTGTCCAAATAAAAGTTTCTATTTTTTTGGTCAATTTAATGATAGGTGCCATAATTGCAGTAAAGTGTTTTATAAAACATTTGTAAAATTGTGCCATCTCGTTGAATACTTAAATTTGCTAGGGATTTTAAAGTGGTGGCATGTTTATGATTGCTTATATTTTCTTTGGATTTGGTAGTTTCCTTTCCTTGGAAACAATAAAACCCAAGATCATCCTTGAAAATACCATAAATGCACATTTGTCTGGATTAAAACTAATGCCATATTCTCTGCACTTTTGAAAACATAATATGAGCTTTTGCAAATGACTCTCCATGTCATTATACATTGTAAAGTCACCCAAAAATATCTTCATAAAATTGTCCAAATACTCTCTGAATGTTTTGGTCACGGCTCTTTAATATGTTGGAGCTCCATTTTTAAACTCCAAACGACATCACCTTCCATATAAAAGCCCCCTAGTCTGTAACAAATGTAGTATTATATTACTCCTTTGGAGCTATAGATATTTGATGATATCCTAAATATCCATCTAAGAAGGAATATGCCTCATACCCTGCTACTATGTTCATCACTTCATTTATGAAAGGTAATGGGTATGTATGGATCCTTCTTTGTGGCTACATTTAGTTTTTTGAAATCTATATAGATATTTAGTTTGCCATTTTCTTGGGTACTACTACTATGGGTGACAACAATGTAACTTCTTCTATAGATTCAATGAATCCAATTGCTAACAACTTATTTATATCTTGTTTGACTATTATAGCATAGTTTGGATTTAATTTATACCTGGCATGATGTGCCGACATGATAGTTGTGTCCAACTCAATATTGTGTTGCACTAGCCTTGGTGGAATCCCTTTCAAATCTTTGTATGTCTATGTAAAAACATTTTTGAATTCCTTCAATAGTTGTTTTATTTCCAACACCTTGTTTGTTTATAGCTATGCATTAATCTTCACCATCTATGGTTTTGCATCAATTCCTAGATTGAGCTTCATCAATTGTTGATCTTCAATTAACATCCATCCAATTGTTTGTAATCCCTATGCTTTGATGTTTACTAGAGTTTCATCCACTACACCATTCCTTGGTTGATGTTTGTAGTACATCTCTAAATACAACTTATCCCTTAGAGCTATTTCTGGTTCATATTTGTTGCCAAGTATCTTCTTCTATATGTTCTATACTTTAAATCTTTGTTTTAAAATACTAATCTTCACATTAATATCCATGATCCCCACATCTACGGTTTTCATAGATTGAATTGTCTCAAGTAAACTGATTGTTCCTATGGAGAACAATTCTAGCTCTATAGCAAAAATGATATTTTTTTCTTCATCTGTGATGTCATTTCGATAATCGTAGCACAATAACACTTCTGGTCTTCTTACTTCACTTTCCAAATGTTTGGTAACTATAATTATTCAGATTATCCCATTCCCTTGTATGGTAACAGTGTTACTTCCCCAATCATGTGCCACTTTAGCATCCCTAAACCATGGTTTCCCAACAACATGGAATAATTAGAATCTACCACACTATTATGGAGTATAATAAATGTAGGTATGTAAGGAATGCCATGAACTTCATATCTTCAAATCTCTAATCAACCCCACTAGGTTGTGGTTGTTTGATCTGCCATCCTTAGATAACTTGTTTCTAACATTTGCTTACCAATGTCCAGAAAAATCTCTTCTATTTTGATCAGTTTCCCTTGCGAATTCACTACTTCTTGAGATTTTTGTGCATCCATAGGAATAGTATTTAGCATACCCAGCCAAGTTGTCTTCCATCCCTCCATGGATGTGGATGGCCCTTCTGTCTAAGTTTGTGTTTTTGGAATTTGTTGAATTATCTCCACCATTGACTTTTTCAACCACTATTCTTTCACCCAATCAACAACACTATTTGTTTTTCTTGGTTCTCTATCCTTGAACACCTATTTTTCAATTATTTTATTTCTTGTGGTAACATTAACATCCACCACATTCACATATGCAATGATTATTTGTGTCTTAGCAATAGGTTAAACTTGTATCATTGTCACAAATTTCCCATGAAATTTTTTTACATTTCAGCAAACTTTGGATAATCTATCATTTTATGTCCATTCAAACCATAGATGTGACATGCATATGAAGATGTCTTCTATGTTTTTTAACTTGGTTGTGCGACCTCTGTGGTCACCACCATGGTCTGCTTTTTCTTCTTTCTGCATGTCTCCACATTGTGATTTGTCATCCCACAATTTGTGCAATGTTTGTTAATCTTCCCTATATTATTTTATGTTTTTGTTAGTATTGCCTATTTGATATTCTGTGCTACTACCAATGCACTCCTTGTTTTTGCAAAAGTCATATCTTCTTCACACAACATTGCCACCTCCTTATGTTATTGTAATGTTGACCGATTCATCCCTGTAGTCACAATTTTGAAGTATGATTGCAAACTTGTTCTAAACATAGTAATTGGAAAATTGTTTATGGGTAGTACTTGTAAACCATGAGTTAGCTTCTGAATCCGCTCATAATAAATCTCCACCTTCTCAGTCTCCTCCTATTTCATGTTCTTTAACTCCATGTATATGTGTTCATCATTTTGAGTCTCCAATGATGTTTGCAAAATGCTTATGTAATGTCACAACCCTAACCTTGGGCTCACGACCAAAGCAAGGGCTAGAAAAGGTGCGGGCCAAGAGTGAAGCCTGGGAGTCACATTTCATGTTCCCAAAAGTGTAGGAAAGTGTGAGGGAATGAACCCCCCACACTCCTAAGTGAGCTCCCACTTTGGGAGTTGGAGTCCCGATGGACTCCTACATTTTCAGAGGGCAATTACAAGGGTCAAAGCTCATTAGATTCCAAAATTTCTTATATCATTGGAAAGATCTTGGAACTTAGATGTCTAAATGGGATAACATGACCCATTTGGGCACTTAAAACATAAGTTATGGCCAAAAGAAGGGTCGGGAATCAAATTGTCAATTTGACTCTTGACCACTAAAAGTCAATAATTACCCTGATTTCCTTGTCTACATGTGGCATGCTACATATTGTTGAAAAGCTTTCGATGACAACTATAACTTTACTTTGAACGTTTCCTAAATCGAAGGTTTGCACACAAAGTTATGGGCCTCCAAAGTCACGAGAGTCCCTATTTTGGGAATTTTGGGAATTTCATAACGCTAACTTGGGAGTCCCGAAACAAAATGACATTTGGGTGTTGGCCCCATGGCCAGGCACAAAGAATGTTATAAGTGGGAAGGTGGTGGCTTCCCCCAAGTTCAGGCTGTGGTGAGTCTTGTGAGTCCATGTTTGCTCATGACTCATTTGTGCACCAAAAGTGCTCTAACTATGCACTAACCAACTTGTTGTTTAATTTGTGCAGGCCCATGTGAATAATTGATTTGCTTGTCACTCTTTTTAGTCCCTATCCTGGAGCTCCAACACGCGCCTTTACCCTGAAGTGTTACGAACTAGAAAATGTACCCCAACTTTTCATTCTTCTGTTATGTTCACCTTATATTCACATTTGAGTCTATTAAGGAGCTTGGGAATGCGTCACTATTGTAACAATAAATTTGCATTTCACAAACATATTTTCAGTATTTTTATTTTAAGTTTCAACAAACTTAACACTTAACTTACCCCCTTAACAAAGGTGAAAATGAGCCCAAAGGTAAGGTTATTTTTAAGATATTTTAAATTGACAAAAAATAAAATAAAATGAAGTCTCCTTGTGAATGAATCTTTCTTCACCTTGAAGTGTGTAAATGCTAAACATAGATAGAAAAATACTAAACAAAAAAGTTGCACAAAAAAATCATTGTTCTTTGCTATAAGAACAAGAATACATATTGAGATTGCCAATTATAAAAGGACAAAAAAGGTCCATTTTAATTAGTTGCTAGTAACATAGGTCATTATCATGGGCACGCTAATAACAACTAAATGGGGATCAAAACTAATAGTAGTTATAATATTTATACTAATGTTAATGTGGATGTGATTATATGGCATGTTGAAATAGTATGACATGAAGTTGTATGAAACAAGCAACTCATCTCATCATCAAATTGTTTTGCCTCTTATGGCAAGTTCAAACTACTTTTATTCAATTACTCAGGGAACATTTGATTATTAATAAGGTTACTAATAACTTACCTACCAATTTTTGAAACTTTGAAAATTAGTTAAAGAATTTCTTCAAATAGCATGCAACATCTAAAAAATTGACTAAGACCTTTATGGTTCAAGTATCAAATTGTCAAAATTTAATAACCTATTTGAATAATTAAAATTTTCATTGAAGTAGGTTTATCAATCTTTAAACTCTAAAAGCTTAAAAATTTACCACTAAATGATTGAAATCTCAAATAAATGGGCATAAGAAAAAACTAATACATCATATGGTCATCAAATGTTCATGGCCAACACTAAGGTCAAAATGAGTTATTAAGAATCAATGGGTTTACTTAATAAACATAGTCATTTTTATTTTCTCATATGAAGAAATTTTTGAATGAAACCTTTTGCAACTTGTTATATCACATGTTTTGTATTAGTCATTGTTGAATGGTTTATGAACTTTTCAAAATGTGTTGAGTTTGTTAGATTTTGTGTTTTGTTTAAAAAATTTATTATAATTTCAATTATACCAAAATATGTTAATTATTTTAGGATTTAATTTTGTATAATAAGCTACAAAGTTTTTTTTCTATGTCATGTACATTAAACCCCATTTATATGTGGTATAGACTTTTGAAAATTTGATATTTTGAAACATAGTTTTAATTTAAATTTTTAAAAAATTCCATAACTTTTGAATTGTGAATTTCTTTCTCAATGTGGGTAGTAGGTTACTATCAACTCAATTTTTTTAACATGAATTTTTTTTATTAAGAGAATCTTTTATGCTAGTCCTTTGAAAAATTGATTACTTTTGACACAATTGTTATTCAAGTTCAAAAGTCCTTCAAAAAAACTGAAACCCATAATTAAATTTAATGATTTTTTAATTTGAATTCTTCAATATTCATATTAATCACTTTAGCACAACTTGGAATGATTACCATTATTTTAAAATGTCAGAAAGAAAGTTTTACTATAGTTTGAAAATTTTGAGGACTTTTTGGCTCCTATAACCTCATTTTAACCCACTATTTGCTTCTAGTTATTGTGATAAGTTTGTGCAAGTCACTAGAGGTTCCATGTGCTACCATTGATCACCTTTTTTGTTTGTTGGCCTTCCCAACAACTATGAACTATGTGTTGAAACATTGAATCTCTTGGATAGTATATATTTATAATAAAAGTTTTGGACTTTTGCCAAAAGACACAAAAACACACAATATTTGATAGAACTCAAGTTTGGCATTTTTGTTCACCACAAAGGAGTCAATCACATGAAACAATTGTGCATTTGCATATTTTTTTCAATTGGCCATGCAAATGACAAATTTTGGAGGTGAAAATACATGTTGGGCCATACATGTGTAGTCCATGCCATTATAAATAGTGTTCCTTTCCTTGAACTTTTTGGTTAAGAACACAAATTTGAAATATGATTTGAGAATTTTCTTGGAAATTATTTTCCTAATGTAATTTGGAACTCATTTTATTTTAAAAATTTTATTAGGCAATTAATTAAGTATGTATAATTTAATTATGAATTTCCAAAATTAAGGCCATTAGTTTTTGAAAGGGGCCATTTTAATTAAAAATACAAATTTTTAACAATTTCCAAATTTTTTTATTATAAAATAAGCTTCATGCCATATATTAGTGGGTAAAAGCATGTTACAATGGACTTTTTTGGAGGTTTAGTGGCAATGTTTTTTGGGTGAATCAAGTATTATTGCATTGTATGCAAATCTATTTGAAAAACTTGGCAAAAGTGAAATGACAAATTGAAGCCTACATTTTAATCTTTTAAACCCAAAAAACAATTACCAAAAGGATAAATGTTCAATCAAAGGTGGACTTTACAAAGGATGGTACATCCAATTTCCCAATCCAAACTACTACAAAAAAATTATCATTATGAATTTATTTTTTCTAATGGAATTAAAAACTAAGCCTATAAATTTTTATTACCACACATTGAAGTACCATAACACTTAAGATGAAAAATCAAGCAAGGCAAAGTCTCTCAGAAAATTTAAGATTTAAAATGAAAATTCAAATTTGTAAAATTCATTTCGATATTTAAATTGACTTTCTCAAGGCCCATATTTTTAAAGGTTTTAAAAAAAGGTTTAAATTATGGTGGTATGAACTTGGAAGTGGAAAAAAATGTGAACTTCAACACGATTAATTTTTTAAAAAAAAATCATTGGATTTGGACTCAAAAAATGGATTTTGAACTACCAATTTTGCTTTAGTGTAGTGTGTTTTTACCCTAGTGCATGCAATTGATAAACATGAGGAAAAAATAATTTATAGTTGTGAAAAAATTTAAAGTAAAGGGCCTAGGAAAATAATTTGACCATTTTTGGTTCCTTAACCATTCCTTAAAGTGGTTCGTAATGGTACCACCCAAGGATGGGTTAATCCAAATGATGTTGAAATTCCCATTTTTTTCCATGTTTAAATTCATACCACCTTAATTTAAACCTTTTCAAAACACCTCTAAAAATATGGGCCTTGAAAAAATCAATTTAGGTATTTAATTGGATTTAAGCTTTTAAAATCTCCAGTTTGAATCTTTAAAAAAATAAAAGATCTTTTCTTACCTTAATTTAAATTTTAAGTGTTATGATACTTGAATGTGTGGTGGTAAAAATTTATAGGGATGTTCTCCAACTCCACTAAATTTAGCAAAAAGTCCATGACTATAATATTTTGGATTGTGACATTAGTTATACTCTACATGGCAAAGTCCACCTTTGATTGAACATTGAAGTTTTTTGAATAATTCTTTTAGATTTGAGAAGATTACTATATAATTTTCAATTTATTATTTCATTTTTGCCATATTTCTCGAATTCATTTGAATTATATGCAATTAGATTTGACTAACCCAAAAAATAAATAAATTGTGACATCCAAAAAAGTCCATTATAGTGTGCTTTCACCCAACCATCACCCTCATCATTGTGAATTGTAACAATGATTGTGTTTAAAAGGTTTCGCATAGCTTTGAAAGACTTTGTTGTTTGGAAAAGTTGCATAACTTGTCTTTATAATAAGGAAAAAAAAAAATCTCATAGGCAAACAATACGGATGAGAACTCTAATGGGGCTTGTTATGGATCAACCTTATTACTATTTGTGAAATACAAAGATGATTAATGGAAAAAACTTGATGGAATTTCTTTGTTGATAAATGTAATTATAACTTGTTTACAACACACAATTCAATTTGTTCTATAAATAAGCAGCAAGAAAGTTCGTTAGAACAATCGCAACTTGTTTCATAGCAAACAAGTTGGCCTAAAATGTTGCATGAAGCTTTCATTCACTTCAATTTACGTGAGATGGAAAAAAAGGAAAAAAAATATGGGGTGCAAAGTTTTCATTCATTTCAATCTACACAATTTTTCATTCACCTTGATTTGCCTTCAACAATTAGAAATGTTTCTTATTCCAATAGGCTCTAACATTGATCATAACATGATGATTTTGAAATCTTCCTTCTTCAACAATAAACATAGCTTTTGGATATTTGTGGATTATGGAAATAATAATTAGAAACATTACAACAAAGAACATGGAAGTGGAAGAGAAAAGGAAAAAAATGAAAGCATGCAAGAAGTATAATCATTAAAAACAATGCTCAAATGGTGGAAAGTAAAGGATTCAAAACAAAAGAAAAACCTTAAACCTAGATGGAAAAAATGTGGAGAGGGCAAGTCTAGGTCTATACCTTAGGCTAAAAAAAAGTGGCTATAAGGTTTTGTCTTTTAGTTGGTTCAAATATAAAGGCAAGTATAAGGTTGTGGTTTTTTAGACAATTCAAATATAGAAGTCGGTACAAGGCTTAAGATCTTCATATTTAGAATTAGACTTGTTAGTTTTAAAATGCCCATGCAAACAACTTTCCAACATTGGTATTAAATGGGGCAATGGGTATCTTGGCTAATGTGTATTAAATGTTTTTTGCTAGCTTTCTAATTAGCTTATTTAATACTAGTATTATAAAACATGGTTTTTATATTAGTCAAATCATGATTAAGTTGATTTTTAGAATTAAGGTTATTAGTATGGAATGATTAATTGTGAACTTAGTTTGAGTAACATCAAAACTAAGTGTGTTCATTATGATTTAAAAAACTATCTATTTAATCAAATCAATCATTATACTAGATACATGTGGCCGAAAATGTGACACCCTTGTGAAATTGTTTGGTTTGACTATTATAATTAAATTGATTGAAATTAGTCATCCAAATATGACACCTTGTGATTGTAGTGCTACTTTTGATGATGTGATAACATTAAAGTTGAAAAGAATATATAGTTATTTTTTTGAAAAATTAATTATTATAAACATGAAAATATACTATATTTTAAAAAAATGTTTATAATAATCCTATTATTTATTATAAAATAGTTATTTATTATTATTTTGTCACATTGAGACCTCCCAAACCACAACACCTTTTATCATGTTTTAGTACCATTGGACTTTTGATGAATAAGGAGCATTCAATTTTTGAACCTATGATGCAAAAGTAATTGAATATGAATTTTATCATTGGAAATTTAGTGAAATCAAAACAAAAAAGTTTTGGAGCAATTGGGGCATGTTCTTGATATTGCTAGAAAACCTCAACAATTAGTAGGAGATATTAAAATTTGAGTAAATTTTATCTTTGGAAATTCAGTAACAAATCAAAATGCAAATTTTAATGAAAATGAAAATTGAAAATCAGATGTATGCTAAAAAGATTTGAATGTGCTCTTGGTGTTGTAGGAAAACCTTTAGTGATTATAATTTAACGGTGGTTGGTTTAATGTTTTTAGATTTTAAATGCAAAAGATATTGAATTTTGAATCATTTTTATACCTAAAAATTCAATAACAAATGAAAAATGAAATTCTAAAAATGAAATTCTAATCTTAGACTTAGGCTAAAGAAGTTGGGGTAGACTTTAGGTGTTGTTGTAAAGACTTCAATGAATAGGATTTAATGGAGATGGTCTTGTAATTATTAAAGATAAGGTGTAGGAAATACTGAATTTTGAGTAAAACTCTTCATTGGAAATTTAGTAACAAATGAATTTTTAGAAGCCTAAATATAGATTATAATAATAAAAAATATTGAAATTTAAGAAAATTATATGTAATTATGACATTTTTTTTTATAAAGTTAAAATATTATAGTCAAATTTGTAGCTAGTTTAAAAATATTTTTTAATTAATTTTTTGACACATGAATTTCGAAAATTTTCAAAAATTTAACTATGTTTATGAAATTCACAATTTGAAAATTACACATCATTATAGACATTACATTTGAATTTATAATTTGAATAGAAAAATTAAAATATTACATATGAGTTTTTGAAATATATATTCAAAATTAATTTACTATTTATTTATATTTGAATGTTAATATCTTCACCTCATGATGTTGTGGTTGGATGGTTAACGCATTGGTGTATGACTCACAAGGTGAAAAGTTCAATTTTATTTTACGTCCTATGTAAAAAATTGCACACATGGCATACTATGATAATTAAATTCTCATGTATATTAAATTGAAAAAAAGGAAATAAAACGTAGTGTATGTAAACGGTGGTTGTGTAATAGTCATTGTGATCATTTAGAAATCTAGTCTAATTATGTAGGAAATTTTCCTTGACAAAGAAATTCTAAAAAAACTAACAGGAGAAGGGAAGAGCGTGGCCTTTTATACAACCGTTAACAAGCTGAAACTTTAAACAAACCATAACCCTAAAACACTTAATAATGTATAGTAACCTAAGAACATACATTAACCTTAAGAACATACATTAGCCCTAAAAAGCATGATTGGCATGCTCATAATTGGCCATCATGTATGAGGCCATGCATACGGGCATGACAGTTGTTGTGACATGTAGTGTTGTGATGTTCGGTGTCATAAGAGTGTAAACCACAGTAAATTTTACTAAACAAAAATACTACAACCAATCAAAGGTAGAAATTAATCAACCAAGAAGAGATGCACGCACATATATATACAATGCACAAGAAGAGGCTGAGATGAAATTCTCATGTATCCCCCCCCTAGACCTAAGTCAGGAAAAACATGGCATGGTTTGAATAGAAATCAAGGTGCTATAGGAAAACATGATGAACAGTACCAAATGTTGGTGGGAACTTGAGTGAGCTTCGGCTTGAGGTAGAATAGATGGTATCCACCATTACAATTATTGCAAAGCAACATCTGATCAACATTGTCTGTCCTTTGACATACTTGACATGGATAATCAAGTGGAGTAATCTAAGTTGACGTGATGATGGTAGGATCCAAGTTCAGCAAGTGGCAGGGCACACAATTTTTGGAGTGATTTTGAATTATGCATCCGTGAGCTCCTTATAACTCTAACACACTTGACGGCCTGATTGCCTTAATCCTCAAGATAGTGTGATTAAAAGAATTGTCTAGATTATCATTAGGTTGCTGCTGGAGATACACAAAATCACTAACATCAAATTGTCTCACTTTAAGTTTGTAATTGCCACCTCATGTGTGTGCATATCATAAAATGTTTCGATGTTGTGCAATGGACAAGTTTTCCATGGCCATGGGCATAACCCTCCTAAATAGAGCAGCCCGTTTTGCGATGACCCTAGCCCAAGTGGTTGGGGAGTCCAAGTCCAGAACCTAGTCCAATTGAGTAGCAATGGAAGAAGGTGGAATGGGATGTCTCCCAAAAAGTAGAAAGTAAGGAGTGAAATGAGACAAAGAGGCGTGTTTGGACATCTTATAACCCATCGCGATGTAAGGTAGGGCCAAGTCCCAATCCTCTTTATTCTTAGTGAAGCAAATTTTCTAAAGTCCCTTTTTGCATGTTTGAACCATCCTTTTTGCAAGGCCATTAGCTTGGGGATGATCCCTTGAAGTTTGGTGATGGTCAATGAAAGCATGATCGAGTAGGTCTTGGAATTCTTCTCTAAATTTTGATCCTTGATCAGTAAGGCACTTAGCACAAACCCCAAACCTATTTAGGACCTGTTGTAAGAAAACCTAGCTAGTGTTATGTGATGACTTGTTCGGTAGTGCAACAAGTTCGACCCACTTTAAAAAATGTATATTCATAATCATGATGTAGACATTACCTTTGGAAGTATGTGGTAACTGTCCAGTTAAATCACATGACCAACATTAGAACATGCCCTGAATAGGGAGTGGAGAAAGTGTGAGCAGTCAAGAAGAGAAGAAAGTTCTCACTCTATTACATTGTTCACACCTAGTAATGACGTCTTGGACTTGAGCATATATACCTCTCCAATGGTAATGAGGAGCGAGAAGGCTGTAAGTATGTTTAATTCCAAAGTGTCCAAGCTCCAAGTGTACTTTCTGAATAAGACCAGGCCATTCATGTGGTGGAGGATCCACTATGTTGCCTTGTGGTAAGCATCAAAAGAGGTGATTGTCCCTCCATGAATAGCATTTGGACCGCTGTTGTATGCGATCCCATTGACTTGATGTAACTTGGGAGGGTATTCGCCATGCTAAAGAAACCTCAGAGTGTCCAAGTCCTCCCATATATCCACAATGGGATGTTTAACCAGGTTACATTATAGTAGTGCAAGATAACTAGATGCATAAGATACATGTATTGTTAAAATCTGGTTGAAGTTTTGTTTGGCTTTTGAGAAATCTTCAGAGGTAATGAGGGGTCTCCGCAACATGGTATTTGCGTTATGATGTGTAATACTAGGTCGGTGAATAACCTTGAATTCATACTCTTGAAGTATAAGCGCCCAACAAACTAACTTACTAGTAAGCTTGTCTTTGGTCATTAACCACTTGATAGGCTGGTGATCAAAATACAGAATGAACTTGGTGCCATAAAGATAGGGCTTGAACTGTCTGACGACCCATACAATAGGAAGAGATTCCCCCTCGTATGAAAAGTAGTTGCTTTCAGCCTTATTGTTGTTTCAAGACGCATAAGTGATAACATATTCTTTGCCTTCCTCATCAAGTTGGTCAAGAATAACACCAATACTAAGAGCACTTTAGTTAGTGTGTAAAATGAAGACCTTGTTGAAATTTGGTTTTTTCATAATGGGGATTAGCCAAGTGCTGTAGGAATCCCTTGTTATGCACTAGAACATCATCTATCTAGCACTTCAAGAAATGTGCCCTTTTGAAAACTTGGTCCATGACTTGCTAAAAAAAGAAAGGTGCATTCTTCAATCCAAAAGGCATCACAAGCCATTCTCACAACTTGTTGTTTCCATGAAATGTCATTTTCTTATGGTCCTTCGTAGTGAGCACAATTTGGTTGAAGCCTTGCTTTAGATCCACGATTGTGAAGATGTTTGAGTCTCTGATGTTATCAAATTGTTCTTTACGGATGGGAGTGGGGTACTTGTCTTGAGGTGTAACAAGGTTCAAAGACCTATAATCCCCACACATCCTTTTCTTGGTCCATAATTTAATTGAATCCTTTTTTATTGACATTATTATAATGGCTGCAAAATCAGAACTTGATGGTTGAATGAAACTAGCATCATGGAGTTCTTTGCATTTTTCATCTACCAGTTCCCATTCATGTTTGTTGAACTATGCCTCCTCCGATAGATGGGTGTTTCATCTATAAGGTCTATAGAGAATTGCATGGTCTTACACCTACTTAAGCCTTTCATTAAGAATGCGAACACATTTTCATACTTAATTAGCAAATCTATGACCTGGTTTCTCTCCTTCTTAATGAGTTGGTTCCCCATAATGAAAGGGTAGTTGGAAACACATGGAATGGAGTTGGAAAGTGTGTTTGAAAAACCTAGTGTATTGGGTTCTCCACTATCCAACTACGCAAATTCATAGAAGGTTATAATTGTATTTTCAAAAGCTGATGTACTTCCAAGTGTATTTAAAACAATTTGAGTAAAATTACATGGTACTTCCTCCCCCCCAACACTAAAAGTGAAGTGTAGAGTGTTGAAAATAAGCAAGTGTACTTGGTCAGGGTGCCATGTATTGCCAGAACTATAAGTTGATTGAATCAGTGCTAGTGTTGTGTACATTTGAAAGAGTACACAGGTTACCAATAACCATGTAAGGGAGTTCAGGTCCATGTTTATCTTTAATAGAGTGTTACGCTCCAATTTAGGGTTTTTCTTGCCTTATAATTGGTTGGTAGGAGTTTTGATCATCTTATATGTGAGAAACCTGTAGGTTGGGGTCTCTAATGGTGTATTTTACAACCAACTACAAAACTGAGAATGGTGCAAGGTTAGTCCACCAGTTGCGTAGCTGGTGTGCATAAGAACCACAATGTGCGGCATCGAGTAGGAACGGCTCTCCAAGGTAATGCTTGACCAACATGTAGTGTTCCTAGACTTTCTCCCTTCGGTCAAGTTGAGAAGGGGTGTTCTCAATTATATAACCAAGCGCAAAAGAAATGGATTGAACCCAAGTGATCAATCATACCATGTTTGTGAAGAGATCGGATTTTGTGTCACTAAAGCCTTCTCCAAATCTAGTTGTTAAAAATCCTTGACACTCCTAACCTGAAATGATGAGGTTCACGGGGCCAAGTAATTCCATATGTTTCTTTTGAATTAGTTATATGTCGAAGGGTAAGAAAGTGAAACTTGCCTTTCATGGTGGTGGTTGCAAACGGTTGTGGAAATCTAGTTGTGAGCTCCATCATTTTTAATGCCACCACTTGGTTTGCAATAGGATCAATTTGAACCACCATCCTTGACTATAATAGGGTTTCGAGACCTATACCAATACCACCAAAGAACTTTAGTAATGTAATCCCTTCCTTAGGCAGTGTCCAGGTGATTAGTTAACGAAGTATTGGTTTAATCAGTTCGCCATGGTTTTCCATGTTCTCAAAACTAGACAAAATTTTGATCAAGGGCTCGTGGGCTACTTTGAACCTCTGTAGCACCTTTGGTCCATGTTGAAGGTTAGTAGGAACCACCCTCAAGCTTTCAATAGCTTGGGCGTAAGGTGTCTCCCTCTATCCACTCGTGGCTAATTTGTTGGATGTAGGAAATAGTGTGTGCTTCCTTGAGCATACAATGGTGAGCCATAGGACTACGGTTCCCATGTAAATCAAAGGGTATGTATCCTAGGTGGTGGCCATCAATCTCCCAATCCATTTAGTATAATGCATGCTCGAACTAGTTGTCAATTGTGAAATCTAGTGGAAACAAGGCCTTTTGCCCAATGAGCACATCGTGATTGGTGGCATTGGTGACTAAATATTTGACCTATAGGCAAAGCATTGTACCTTCATTGAAATTAAGTGTAATAAAATCTGAGCTCTCCCCAAGTACTTCCTTTACGCTCCCACTAGTGGTGCGAATTTGCCACTTAAATTTCCCTAGTTTGGAATCGAACATGCCCATCTTCTTGGCGAATTGAACTCCAAGAATCATTGGTTGGGCACCTATATTGAGAAGTACCATTTTAGGTGTATGTCCTCCCACCTAGATTACTGACTTAGTATTGTTGACAATGGCAATTCTAGTGAGGATGGAAGTTCTCTCACTAGGCACCACCTTTGGAAATGAATGAGAGACTTTGTGGAAAGAATGGCTATCCACAATGCCTTTGTCGAGTAACAAATCCATAAGTGAGGTGTTCTTAGCTCCCTTTTGATATGTGAATGTAGAATCAGACGTAGGAGGGCCCACTAATTTAAGCATGCTACAACTAGTGATTAGATTACGAACGCCATCTACAACACGTGAACTAATTGAGTGTCTTTCCAAGGTGTTGGATGGGACCTTTGTAGCATGTGGATCAAGGATTGGTAGAAGACCTGATGTAGTGTTCAAGGTATCTTTTAATACTATAATTATGTCCCTGGTGCTTAGCTTCAAATCTTAAAAACTAAACAACGATGTACACACAAGTTTTTACGCCACTTCATGCATTTGAAGTTGGCACTCCATAAGCTGATCAGTGGAAAATTGTCTGTTTTCCTAATGTACATGTACTCCTGAGACATGAGAATTTGATGCCCTAGCAACTTGTGGTGTAGTAGTCTCCTCCGCACTCGCCAACAAGGTGTGTTCTTCTTCTGTGTTGAGAGGACCAAAAGATTGTGGCATGAATGTTCAAACTCCTCTAACCTTGGTAATAGGATTTGAACTAGATGTGAGTCCCATTAGTTTGAATTACCTACTTACTGGCAAAAACTTTGGGTGCCACATTAGCTTCTTGTGCCACGAAATAGGAAGGGCAAAAAGAAGTGGCAAATTCTGGTGTGAGACTAAAATTATGTGCACTGGAAAGAACATACTCCCCAACCATGGCACCGTGTGACAGGCCATAGAATAACCTAGGAGGTCCTTCTTGTGATCTTGAACCCTGTACAAATTGGGCATGATTACCTAGTTGGGAAGATTTGCTTTTTAGATTAGCAAGTTGGGCCCTCCATGATTCGAATTCATTTTGCAAAATTTGAACTTGAGCGGCATGGGCTTGAAACACCTCCCTCTTGTCAGCATTGTGCTCCTTCTTCTTAACATTTTTACTGGAATTACCTTTGGTGGGGAAAGCATGAGTGGAAGGTTAAGGTGCCTTGGCTTTGGTTGAGGGGCAGTGAAAGATGCTGGTAGATTTTGCCGTGGTAATCGGAGTTGCTTCTGGTCTGGGAACTTGGTAAAATAAACAACTTTTGATGTCCTTCTTTCCCATAATAATCACAAAAGAGATCTTCGGAAGGAATGTTGCACTCATTAGCTTTGTAGGTAGGATCGCCATAGTAGTTACAAGAAGGTAGGATGGGTGCAACCAAGTGCACTGCTTTAGCCTTTGAAGAAGAATATGATGATCTAGTTGGCGCAGCTGGTGGAGGATGAGGCCTTGAACATGATGGAGGCATCATAATACCGGTTTCATAGTGTGCATTAGCCAATTTTAGCTTTTCAAATATGTTGTACACATCCAACAAAGTGTACGAGTCTCCAAATTTTGTAAAAGCCCATTATAAAACCGATGCATGGAGTGTCAGAGTACCTTCCAACGAACAAAGATATCGATGGGTAGCTTCCAGGTTTGTGATGCTCTGAGAATCCTCTTTAAGTTTGAGAAGCTTCCTATAGAGCACCTTGAGGGTTTCATCCTTTTGCCGAGAGAAGGTGGCGAGCTACAAATTTTTTTCAGAATTCTTAACCAAAAATTCTAACTCAAGAATTCGAAAGAATTTCCCCATTGGATTAACAAAAGTTGGTGCATCAATGGTGGGAAGAATGTTTAATGAATTGTTGAGGAGAAAGGTTTATTGAAGTAGGTATTGGATCGGGATTATTGGGCATAGTCCCATGATGTGCAATGGAAGCTTGCAGTGCAACTTGAGAGGCGGTGGCGATGGCTATGGCATAAGTTGGATTAGGGATTTGGGTGACGCCCAAAATTTTCAAAGAATGTTGCTCGTAGACATCCAATGCATCATAGTGCACATAACGGGCCAATTGTTTGAATGCGAATGCCTTGGTGTAATTAACACCATACTTGAGTTTTAATTCACAAACCATAGTTGAGAAAGTTGCCTTGAATTCCTTCAAAGAAATGGTACCTAGCCTTCCGCTAAACTTCTCAATTCTCCTAGAGGAATTGTTGACCTCCATGGTGTATATGGGTGTAGAGGTTAGGGCTTGCAGCAAAATATATGGTGATGGTGTGAAAACTGGTGCAGCAACAGGTGTACCCCACTGATTAACCCTTCCAAATGGACTTTGATGTACCATTGATGTACTGTAACTTGAACTTCAATTCCTAGTAGGAGTTGTATTGGATGACAATGGCACTATAGACGCTTGATGTCGTGAAGATCGTGAGCTTAAAGAAATCGGTTCAAATGATTGTGTGTTACTTTGTAGTTGATACCTTGGCTCTGGCTAAACGATAGTGCTCTCATCATCTAAGGACATGGTGTTATCCTATGCCCCAAAATTTTGTAGCAATATAGAGCACTAACTATAAAGTTCTAACATTACGTATAGTTTGAAGAATATGGTGCATTGATGGGGATGAATGGCCACGAATAAACATCGGTGGATGGATATTTATGAACGGACGTTAGTGGATGGAAGGGGCCAGACGGATGAAACTGGATGGATAGATGGCGATGGATGTTAAACAGAATGGGGACAAATGTCGGATGGAATGGGGACGAACGTCAGATAGAACGGCAACAACGTCGAATGGAACGGAGATAGACGTTGGATGGAACGGCAATGGAAGTTGGACAAAATGGAACAGCAGAATGAAACAGATTAGGATTGTGACGAATTGCACCGGCGGCAATGCTATAGAGTAGTCCATGTCCGTGAGCTCTGCGATGATGGCATGTAGAAAAGAAGAGAAAAATTTTTGTTTCTTCTACTGTGTTTTTAAAAATTTTATTCTTCTTTTTCTAAAGTTACTACAAGGGCTACTCATTACATGATTACAAGCTCAAAAACACACAGGAGTGCACAACCTAGATGCTAACTTCAAAACCCATGTACAAGGAAAACAAGTGTATATGGGGTTGCATCACTTGGTGCAGATCTTGTATTACAATCAAACCTTGTGTATGTGTGTGTACGTGTTCCCAAGACCTAAAGTTAGCAATAAAATAAGCTTTGGAGCTACTCGCTTCTTCTTCCTTCCAAAACTCCGGAACTCCGAACTTCACAGCTTGTAGTTTGTTTCTAGTGTTCCTTTTCCTTCGCTTACACTGTAGCTAGTTATGGTTGTTGTTGTTCCTATTGTAGCTACAGTACAAGAGTATAAAAAGAAAAAGAAGTGACAATAATTCAAGAACACAAGAAACCAGCAAGCAAAAGAAACCTAAGAAATTCAAAGTTAGGATAAATCTCCCACTTTCAACATTAAGCAATAGAAAGTAGTTTTTTCTAGAATTAAATTGAAAAGAAGGAAAGAAAACATAGGGTATGTAAATGATGGCCATGTAATAGCTGCCATGAACATTTAAAAATCTAGTTTGACTATGGAGGAAACTTTCCTTAACAAAATAATTCTAGAAAAAATAACTAGAGAAGGGAATAATTTGACCTTTTATATAACCATTAACAAGTTAAAACCCTAAACAAGCCATAACCCTAAAACACCTAATAGCATAATAGTTGTCATGCTTGTATGCATGGCCTCGTACATGATGGCCAGTTACGGGCATGCCAATCATGCCTTTTAGGGTTAATGTACATTTTTAGGTTACTGTATGTTATTAGATATTTTAGGGTAATGGCTTGTTTAGGGTTTTAGCTTGTTAATGACTGTATAAAAGGCCAAGCTCTTCCCTTCTCTTATTAGTTTTTCTAGAATTCCTTTGTTAGGGAGAGTTTTTTCCATAGTTAGACTAGATGTCGAGATGCGCACAACGGCTATTACACGGCCACCGTTTACATACACTACGTTTTCCTTCTTTTCAATATAAATGATGAAATTTATTATTATTACTTAAATAATACTACATAACATTAGTTTTGTAAAAAAATCTATTATAGAGCGCAACAACCAAAATTGATAGCCAAAATAAAATGTACCATGCTTTTGGAACAATTATATTATATGTATTATATTACTAGACCCAAAAGTGCCTCAAAAGGGTTCACCATAGTGTGCTTTCACCCAAACTCGTGTTTTCAAGATCTTGACTTAAAAAAAATTAAAATTGTGAAAGTAGGAGGCTTGAGGAGGAATGTGCATTTTGAATTTTGGGCGAAGAATGCATTCAATGCATGGAGATGATATAAAATGTTTGATATTCAAAAAAAATTGGCAAGCTTCACAAATTTGACACCAAATATTTTGTTGATTGTTTGATTGATTGTTATTTTTATGTTACTTTTGATGTTATTTTTTTAACATTTTAGTTCTAGCATTGCAAGCCTGTTTAGGGCTTTTGGGCAAGTAATCAGAGCTAGAGAAAAAGTAAACTCTACCCTATTTAAAAAATCTATTGCAAAATTTAACATTCAAACAAACCTTGTGTATTGGTGTGTTAAAGTTGTTATAAACCAAATAATCAAAAGATTGATTGTAGTTGGTTTTGGTTGAAAAAATAAATAAATAATGTTTTTTCAATTCAAGAGGAATGTTTAATGCTTTCTAAAGACAAATGTTAGATGAACACACCTAATGGTGTTAATATGAGGTTTGGCTATTTTTGCACACAAAATTTTTAATCCGTGGTGCTAATGAACTTAAAAATGTGAATGACACCGATTTTTCCCTTCATATAGATGAGTTTGGTGTTTACCTGAGATGAGTTTTTTTGTTTATTATATAGTTTTATGAGTTTGGTTGTTTAATGTTACATTGAAAATATTTTGTAATTAAAATTTGAAATTCTTTTTTTCTTTATAGGTTTCAACAAGGTTTGAGGAAAAATGGAAATTTGATGTGAGGGGTATGGATGATCATAGACCTCCTATGAATTGTTACATCCCGGATGTTGTCCATACATACAAGGTTTTGATGGAGCACCAAACTAAGTGGCATGATTATCTTTTTCATTCGTTACTTCTTACTCCAAAGACAAGGTTGGAATTGTTAGAGAAAGAGTGGTTCACAAACACTTTGGTGGGTAAAAATACATTGTTCCTTCTAAGTAAATGCATGATTGCAAGTTTGTTACAAAATTCAAGTGAAGAAAAATCATTAACAAAATAGGTCGTGGCATTGCAATCACAAGGATGTTAAAAGCCTAGGTACCTCTGGACTATGGTATGAAGGTTTTTGGGCATTGTGATCCCAAAGTCCATGCAAACTAAGTTTCTATTCTTCAAATTGTGTGTATCAGTTTCTTTTTTTGTGTGCTAGAAAATTGTAATTAGTCATATTTTTATTATAGATATAATTGCACCAATGAGGATATTCAAAACCAAGCTATGTAGATAATCATTTCAGGCGAGATTAATGATGATCATGCTTTCACTTTTGAGTAAGCCCTTGTTGAAGAGCAAGAAGTATTCAAAAAACAGAAGGTACATTTTGCTTATTTTTGAGAATTTTTTTGTTTTCTATTTTTGTGTTTTTGTTTTGTGTTTTTTTTTGCTGATCTTTTTTGTTTGTAGGGTTCAAAAGCCTCATTCTTTTTGGCGATGACAAGAATGGTTGGTCATCCTTGAAACAAGGAGAATGAAAAAAGTTGTGTGCAAGAGAAATCAATTACAATTTTTTCAAGTCTTGAGCAAGAAGTAATCAAACAATTGAGGGTACATTTTGTGTCTTTTGTGATTCAAATTTTGTTTTTTCATTTTTGTGTCTTAATTAAATGTGTAAATTTGTTATTAAGTTTTTTTTTGTTTTCAAGGTTTGGATCCCTCACTCTCTTTAGCAACAACGGTAAATCACCCCTTGAATAAGGAGAGACAAAGAGATTATTGTGCACATTTTGAATTTAAACTTTGTTTACATGACTTTGTTGATGTTATTTCATCTTGTTTTGTTTCTGTTTTGACATGAACTTTCATTTCAATCAAGTATATTTTGTATTAGTTTCTAAATCTTTCAAATCTTTTATTTTTTGTATTTCTATTTGTTTTGTAATGCTTCTTTTTATAATTTTGGTTATGAAAATTCTACCTTTATATTGAAAAAGTTAAATCTAATTTTATTCCAAACTTTTTAAAAAAAAAACCTCAATAAAAAGATATAACCTAGATGATAGAATGATTTACTTAAAATCTAAAGATAGGGGAATTTCTATTTTGGAAAATCTTGTTGCAAAATGAAAAATCCCTCTTGAATACAAAATTCCCTCCCAAAATTTTGGAGGGAAATTCTGTTTTATAAAGCTCATTAGTTTAACACTAAGAAATTCCATCAAGGTCTTTATGTTTTTGGATTTGACTACCATCTACCATTATAAGAATGTTATGAATATATTTTTAAAGCTATTGATTGGTTCCACTCCCTTTTGTTTTTTATTTTGTAGGGTATTTGGAAATCCACATTTATGTTTGCAATTCCAATTGCACAAGTACTTGAACTTCTCCACTTTGAAATGTGCTCAACTTGTGTAAATATTTTTAGAAATACCTTATGTTTACTTACTTCTACCCACATGGTATGTATAGGGTGAATATCTTTGAAGATTTTAATCCTAACAGGCTTAGTAACTTATGAGTGGCGTGCATGTTTGTCATTTACCTAAATTACCCAAATTCATAATTTTGCAAAGCCTACATAATTTACATCTAGTCTAGATAAGCCTAAACATACATAAATTACTCATCTGATGCTTTTTTGAAAAATTGTATTTACCCCCTTACCTAGTTGGTATATTAAAATTTGAAGTATATTGCATGTCCAACACTGGTAATAACCAGGGTGGGAGGTTCTAGAATCATTTTGGAACTTGGAACATGTGGGCAGCCTGTGGGTAAGGGTAGGGTAAATGAATACCTTGATCAGCAGTTCTCAAAAATCAAAGAACGGCTCTGACCCTTGACTTGCGGTTCTCAAAATCATAGAATCAATCAGTAGCCCTTAACTGGGGTTCCACAAAATCAAAGAACCCATCCTAAACTGACAATCTTTTGCCGGATATTTCATGAAACCCACTAGTTCTTTGCCAGTTATGTTGTGAAACCCACTGGTTCTTTGAAAAATTTCTGAAAACCCCCCCAACCGGCTCAGTTCTTTGAATCTGAAAAATTTCAAAAACCCAAAACCAGACCAGTAGTTGTTAATTATTTGTGAATATTTCAAAAAACCCGCAACCCACGCAGGTTCAGTGAATCTGAAATTTGCAAAAACCCAAAGCTGAAGGATCTTTGATTCTGAAGTTTATTTTAAAAAAAGAAACCAAAAAATTAGAACCTGAGATTATTAACAAAAAATCAAAGAACCACCCAAAATTTGAGAAGGGGAGGTTCTTTGATTCTGGTTTTTTAAATACTCAGAGCCAGCAGTTGCTTGATTCTGATTTTAGATACAAGGAACCGACGGTTCTTTGATACCCTATTTTAATACAAGGATCCGGAGGTTATTGAAAAATCAAAGAACCGCCGCCACGCTCGTAATAGGAAAAGTGTGGATGGTCCTCGGAGTCGAAAAATAGGTGCGGCCGCCAAGATAATTAGAGAAAAGGCCGCAGCAGTTGTTGCTGCTGACGATGATCTCCTAGTCTTCGCCATTGGTTTCTGCATCCCCGCTCAGACTCCAAAAGTCCGCGAGCGTGGCGATTATTGAGCTCGGAGCCTAGACAATTTTCACTTTGCAAACAGCGATGGGATAGATTCAGGTCAGCAACCTCTACTTAATATAGCTACTTGACATCCAAGGTCCAGGTCAAGCTCATGATCACTAGTACTAGAGCACAGTAAGACTACTGTATAAGCTGTGAACAATGCAGCTCATGTGTAGTAGCAGACCGTCATCGTGCAGCAGATCATCAGTTGGAGCCTGGAGCTGGTGGATCGATGCAGCATCGCCAGGCATGATCGATCAAGCAGCTGCTGATGCACAAGGAGCTCTTGGATGATTCCCTTGTGTGAGAATTGTCTAACTTTACCTCCAAGAATAGACTAAAGACGGAGTAGCAGGGAATTTAGCAGCACACGGAGTTTTACAACATTCCCAGGAAGCATCACAGAGAAAGTTTCAATTATGCCATCTAGAAGGGTACTGTGAACCAATGTCAAAGGGGAAGTTGGTAATTCTTCCCTGGTTCGATTCAAGCATCTATTTGAGGAAACCAATTTTCCCTTTGACATTGGTTCTAAGAGGGATTTTCGGAGAGGGATAACTGAGAGCTTTCGCACATTGCACACAGGGGAGTTGTACGAAAACTCCTTGTGTTATAAGAATTATTATAATCGAACTTGTTTTATGTGTTGCTGCAGCAGTGATCATGGTGGGGTCCCACCCACCCACACACATGACAAACACACACACAGATACAGTGTTACTTACACGATGCTGACTGTCAGTGAGTCAGTGATAGTCAGTCAGGTGGCTGCAATTTTGCTGACTGCAAGAAGTGTTGGTCTGACAGAATGCAGCAGGGGCCAGGGGGGTCCGTTTTCTGTTACTGGTGCTTATGATCCGTGAAAGGTGGCTGGAACCTCGGCACTTGTGTTTGGCGCAGGTGCACTTTTTCTAGTCATTAATGACGCTCTCACTCACCTTCGACTTCCGTTTTCTCGGTTTCTCGCTCCTAGGTCTGCGCGCAGGCAGGCACAGTGGTCTGGTCCCACAGCTAGCTTGTCAGGCCGACTAGAGCCTGCAAGCTGATACTGAAATTATTATTATAATTATTATGATCCGTCATTTTTTTTCGCTGGGTCTATAATTTTTCTCTCTTCTCGCTCGCTTGTACCATCCAATTTTTAGATCTTAGTATACATTATTCAAGTCCTGTATCAGCTAACATTTTAATCTATCTGGCCGCTGGAGACGCGAAAACGTCGTCCATACTGTGAGAAACCTCATTTCAACATTCAGCAGCTACAGCGATCTGTGATTCAACTTAGCTGTCGCGAAGTCAAGTTCCCTCCCCAAAGTTTAAGGAATTACACTTTCAAATTTTTTTCCAGTACAAAAAAATCAGGAATTTCGAATAACATTCTGCATTTAATCCAAAAACGTTAATTATGGCGGAAGGTCCGCCATTACTACGATTACATTCTATATAATTCGAGAGTTCCGTTCTGTGAAGTTTTTAAACTTGTAAGGGTTTCTTTCCCTTAGGTTGCTATGATCACAGTTACACACTAGAGTGTGCTGTGCAGATCACACCAGCCTAATGGAAAGTTACTGACATACAGCCTTGTTTCTTGCTGCACGGACAGTCCTTTTCCATTGAAGAACTGCATGCGAAGAACTCTTGGAACACATGTTCTCATGAAAAAAAATGACAGATGCCATTGTATGGTGAGTCACAATGCGACTCACAGCTCTCATAGTTCTTGCTATTGGTCAATACTTGACGGGTAGAACTGTGAGATGACTGTGAGCACACCTACTTGGAAAAACATAATAGAAAGTTGCTGTGGTTGCAAAATCCGTGAACACAGCAACTTAGTGGAAAGATAACCTAATTAAGGCGGATCTATGCAGAAAAGATCGACTTAAGCTCATTGTAATATGATAAATTGGTAATTCTGAAGCTGGTGAGCTGAGAGCTGTCGGACAAGATTTCGGTTCCGAAACATGCATTTCATATCCGCATAATATATGCAGTGCGACAAACGACAAGTTTGAGCAGCTTCACTAGTGCAGTGGAATGCAGCAGTAGTTCTATATATATTGACATTATTCTATTGAAAAATCGAAGAGTAGGCGCGGTGAGCGTCCTTCGACTTCAATTACAATTTAGTGTTTGAAGTTACAATGCCCGTGAGGGATGAAGCTAGTAGTGGACCATGAGCTCGCGAGTGTTACATGCATCTACTGCTATAATTTACATGTGCACTGCATGCGACCTAGCTAGCTGCTCATGTCCGAGTCTCTTCTTGCACGCATCTCATGTACTGCGAATCTTGCAGGAGGGCTCTCTAGCTGCTAGTCTTTCACCATTTACACGCGGATAGTACATACGAGGAACTAGACATGGGGAATTACTAGACATGGCGCTGACAAGATATCTACGGAAACAAAAACAGTCTGTTGAGCTCTAGCTCGCTGGAGCTTATAGCTATGCAGGGTTATTCGCGGGCGGGGACGACGCTGCTGCTGCTGCAGCAGCAACATCTTATATATTCTAGTACACTGGAGTGTATATATATACTCAGAAATTTTCGTTGAGCTTGTCTGAAACTATATCATAATATATTGCTCATGATCTAGAATTACTTGCTCCTGTTATATTATACGCTGCTGCAGCCGGCTGTGATCCTGATCAAGTTTTGCATTTTCGTTGAAAAGATGAATCACGGAACTTCTAGAGAGGAATATGAATTCCCAAGGTCGTGACATGACTTTCAAAATTGCAGTACGTTCTGATCTGGAGGAACGACCGAGGCCGACTGATGTAATCATCATCGCCGCCCTGCGTCTGCGCCATTCCTCTCCAGGTACCAGCTACACAAGTGTGCGATCGCGTACTTCGTCGGTCGGCTGACGAGGGATCAAAACCTGTCAAAACGAAAAAGAAACCCAGCTCGAAACTCAATCTCCGCTCTACTAATTCTAGAACTTCGCTGCAGAAATACTGACAATTACCTGATCTAATAATGCACTCCTCCCGTAAACCCCCTGCAGCTGATGCAAGAGCATCAGAAAACAAACCCGGCGGCGCCCGTTCTAGACATGAAAGAGTTACATGCAGCAGGCAGATCGAGAGCTGAAAAGACTAATACCTGGATCATGTTCATGAGGAGGCTGTGAGACTTGACGTGGTGCTGCTGCAACAGCTGGAATCAGACAGGGACGGAGACATGAGTTGAAATTGACCAGCAGAGTTGTATCCGAGGAGCTCCTCGATCATTTCCGAAGCGAATTTATCTTCCTCACTCATGTAGGAACTGATCTGTGAACCGGCTGCTGCGCCAGCTGGTTGATCAGGCTTTAGTTGTGGCGAGGAGTTGCTGCTGCAGCTATCAAACTGTACTTTTCTTAGCCAGTTAGCCTCTGCCTGCCTGCCTGTCTTTTTCTGCCATATCCCCAGGTTAGATTGCTCCGCGTCCAGGCACAAACACGTGAGAGACTGTTCCATAGTACTACAGCTGCTGCTCTTGTCATTCTTCTTGGCCCCGGGCGTGGCCTGCTGCTGCAGCTGCAGCACGTTGTTCTTATCCTGAGAGGCTAAGTACCAGCGATGGAGTTTTGCACTCAAAGTTGCGGACAGCATCTGTGTTTTGGGAGTGTATGGAGCGTTCGGGTCGAACGGGAAATTGGTCCGCGCTCGATTACCGCACATCAGTCGAGCCGCTTCGTCATACGCCGTCGCCGCATCCTCAGCGGTTTCAAAAGTCCCGAGCCAGACTCTAGTCTTCCTGCAGAAACCCAGGCAGCAGTCAGCAAGCATACGCACATACTTAGCTGCAGGAAAGACTCCAACAATTGCAACACCGGGACATCATGATCATCGTTCTCTTCCATACATTTGCGAGCATTGCGAGCTTTCCTAATACCCCGAAGGACAAGCTGCTCTAATCTTTACTGCACGGGAGCAATCAGAACGTATCCCACACAATATGGACACCGTAATAACAACTGAGAATTCCGCTTGGGAGATCGAACACTGGAATTGCGCATTTCAGTAGATCGGATACAATTCTGAAACCTGCAAAACAGGCCCATCGCCACTGCTGGTACCAACTAGGTAACAAAGTTAGCTGCAATGCAATACCCATGAAACGCATCGAATAGCGCCGCATGCAAGGATGTCGATGAACTCTAGAATTTCAGCTTCGCATTGCAAAAGTCAAGTTCTAGTCCGAAGATTAATCTTCAAATTGTTCGGGAAAAATGTTGTTGCCGATTTGCAATATATATTTCGGAAGACTCCAGACTGAATATCGTGATAGCCCAGGGCAGATCCTCGAGACAAGATATAAGAATACGACATTAGACTCGAGTCCAAGCTGCTGTCGAGGCTATTGAAACTGGCACTACTAGCTTGTAGGACTCGAATAGCACGATCTTTAGAACTGTACAGCCGCGACATTCAAAAGATACAAGATGCTAGAACCTCTCCAGGACGCATGATCTTAAAAGAATTTGGTACAATAGTACTGTACTACGGCCGATGGCAAGAGGCCATGAGGACCGAGAAGAATCAACGCGCTGCTCGAGCTAGCTAGCTTAATGGGCGGGACGGCTGGCCGAGACAGAAGAAAGGGGGAGGACATGGGTCAAGGAATGTACAAGACAGGGTGACGAATCTCCGATACCCAAGAGCCCCAGTGCCGCTGTCGCACTCCCCTATATCTCTGAGGCCGTCCCATTTCTTGGACCAGCTGATCTCTAGTGGGCTCTCTCTCTCTCTCTCTCTCTCTCTCTCAGCGCTGGAAGCAGTGGTAGGTTTTGCCAAAGCTCTCTCTCTAGTGTGCACAGATAACAAGGTCTTAATGTGACGTCGAAAGGACTAGCAACAGGAAACAAGACTGTAGAGCAATGAAGACCCAACTTGCAACAGCAGCATCTAAAGCTTGGATGCGACAACGATACGAGTCCAAGTCCTCCGCCTCTTTGTAAACACTCCGCCGCCGCAATTTCTTATATGATGCCCCTGCTTCTCAATTCAGGCGCTGGTTTTCCGGCCGGCAGAGGAATATTAAATCACACTGCCACAACCAGATTTATTCCCGGACATCAGCAGCAGCAGCAGCAGCAGCGAGGTTATAAATCTCACTACCGGCATTGAGAATATTTTACAAAACATATCACACAAAATATATAACCCCGAGCTTCACTGCAAAACCCACCCGTCGAGCTCGGGGTCGATCCCAAGCTCGTCGACTAGACTGCAAGCATCGCTGCAGCTGGTCGGGTGCGCGAACGCACTTGCAAACCCGTCCCGTTATGGAAGCCCGTAACGTGGATTGTCTGCCAAGTGCCACCACCAACAGTAGCAGTAGACCAGCAGCAGACTCCGTTACTGTTGCTACGTGGGAACTAGTAGACTCTGTTACTGTTGCTACCTGGGAACTAGCAGACCCCGTTACCGTTGCTACCTGGGAACTAATTGGGAAGTTGGAAAACTGACAAACCTGACCTCGTGTCAGTCCCACTGGTGTTCGAAACTGGTTCCCATGTACGGATTGGACCTTGCCTCAGTTGCCTTGGGTAAAGTTAGCAGCTACACTTGCACCCTCAGTTTACCATGGTCAAAACCCCAAAGCATTTTTGGGAGTTGCTTGAAAACATAATAAATCACCTATCCTCAAGGGTCAGACTATGGGGTAAATCAGGGTCTTTGAATCCAAATTTAATATTCACCAGACTAAAGTGTAACAACCAAGAGGCCACTCAAAAAGAGTGAAATAAATTATCACATCTTAAAAGTAAATCAGGGTCTCTCTGTCTAAATTTTGCAATTTCCAGTGAAATTACCAGCTTTGCTGCTGGTTCGCAGTAGCCCTCCTGTCAGGGTTAAAAAAGTACTAGGGTTCAAATTTATAATTTACTTACCACCACTGCATTAGTACTAAGTTCCCACGTTTCCTGAAATTACTTCACAAGGAGGTGTTGTGCGGGAACCCTGTGTAGGGCTGGAGTTTTCAAAGGGTGTTTTGCATAGGGGAAGGCCTGCTGGATCCCCAGGGCCTCATCTAAATTGAGAGTTATAGCCTTGAGGGCGGTAGCCCAAGGGTGAGGGGAGGCCTGTGAGAGCAGGCCTTCCTCAGCTTGTAAAACACAAAAGGTCTTAAAATTCAAATGGTGGAAGGTTTGCATGTTATCAGCCAAAGGCTCCTTCAATTGTTGAACAAAGCTTCTGTGTGGGGCATGTGTGTTCAAATACAACACAAAAAAACTTTGTAGTGCTTTATGATGTATGGATCTAAACAAAATTTATAATTGAGTATTTCATTAGGCCCAGCAGGTCCCTTTCATCCACCCGGGGCCATTCTCATTCAGCAACTTGTTTGCTTATTTTGTCTGTGCAATGCTGAACCATAACTATCTATGGAGGAAGATTGTTTGTTTGTTTTTTTCATGTTGAGATCTCCCAAACCATTCCACCTCCTGCTGTGCTTTTGGTCCCATTGGAAAGCAGGAAATGAGCATATGTATACTGTTTTCATAATGTGTCAACCTATGGTGGACAAGTTATTGAATGTTGAACAAAATTGCCATTAAAAAATCATTTAAATGAAAACTAATAGTTATAAGGAAATTTGGACACGCTCTGGATTGTTGGAAAGCTCACAATGAGAAGGACTTATTAGTTGGAAATCTTTAGACCTAAAATGTGAGAGAATTTGAATTTTGAGTATTTTTCATCATTGGAAATTCATTTAAATTATAAGAAATGGTTTTGGAAGGAAAAATTAGTTGGGTAACCAATTGACACTTGGGCCAACGACATAGGATACACTAGACCTCTGGTGTGGGAGATATTGAAATTTGAGTACAATTTTCACTGAAAATTAATTTAAAACATTTTTTTCACAATTTCGGCTTTATCCTCAAGATCTTGTTCACACTTTGAGCAGCTACATCATGGATGTTGTTGAGACATAGGCCTATTCACACTTGGTCCAACAGCACAAGCTACAATAGTGTTTTGTGATTTGTATCATTTCACCTCTTTAACCCTACTCTTTCATGAATTGCCCATGAAACACTTCAACATAACAAAATTGGGTCTATACCATCTCCACATTATTCATTAGGCAATAAAATGAGACGACGCATGGGGACCTAGTGTGGTAGTACAAAATGATAGGATTGCAGTTTTGTGTTCGCATGTGGGACACAAAGAGCACACTCTCTATGCAAACAATCCATCAACCACTTTGCTTTTCCTTTTGCTTTGATTAGGTGGTTTCATCAAGCACAGAGTGTTCAGATGGAAGTTGACAGTAATAGGCCCCTACATGTCCAACATTTCAATGACAGACAGATGGAAAATATTCCTACAGCTTAAACCCTAAACCTGAGACACAAGAGTGTGGGAGGGGGACCCTAAGCATACCTGTACCATGTATGTTCAAGGAAGTGAGTGTTCTCTTGTTGTGAGGCCAGAGAAAACCATCACCACTAGCCCACCAGGAGGAATGGATTGTGGGTGGACAATTCCATTGGGTTCTCAGTTAATACTTTTGCTACATACCTACTAAGAACCCACTGGCAGTTACCTGTCTACTAACCATCTACATGCATCCACTTGCACAGCCACCAACTATTGTCCTACCTACCAATCAGAACCTATATTCACAGGAGAGGTTACCAGGGTGAAACCCGACATAAACTCAGTTGGGCTGCATCCGCAAATAACTCATATCCAACCCTGGTAGGTTCATGTCTTGGTTATGGGTTAGGTTTCAAGGGATATTTAGACCAGAGGTTCAAAAAACTTTTAAAGCCAGATTTCAATTTAGATTAGAAACTGTTTCTTACAGCTAAAACTAAAACCCGCACCTACACTGAGCTGTTGTTCCTTATAAAATAGGTTTAACTTTTTTAAGCATGTAAGTTCAAAGTTTTTAAGAAAATGCAACAATCACTCTTTGATAAGTTTTAGCTTGTGATAGTTTTATTTTGAACAAACCTTAAGGGATAAATTGTGGTAGTGTTAAAATGTGTTGCATCACCAAACAAAATCTGAAGTAGAGATTCTATCATTACCTATTGGTTAATCCTGAAATAAAAAGGGATTAAACATTCACTATTGAATGTTTAGTGAACTAGCATTCAATTCACTGGTTCCCCCTCTTCCAAAAACACAAACCAAAAAGACCCCCTCTCCCTCCCTTCCTCCCCAAAAGAGAAAAAAAGAAGTGAGCCTCTTCACGCTTGCTATTTTGTCTTATTGGGTACTTATTAGAATTATTTTCTTAAAACTATGTTCTTCCCCAATTTTCTCTTACACTAATAACCCACTAGGTGAGCATGGGTACCTAGTTGGCAAGTTATTAATCTTATTTGGGTGAATGGGAACTAACCCCAGTCTTAAAGTATCTACTAGCCTCCAAAAATTGCAGATCGTTTTATAAACCCAAAAAGCTGCTGTTTAAAAATCACACACATAGGTTCTAACAAACCAAAACCATAGGATCCTTTTGTAGTCATTTCATACTTCCAATGGATGGTCTTTTCCTGATATAACATGCTACTAATGGATGATGCAGGAGATGCTGTTCATTGACTCTGGCCTTACTGAGATGGATGTGTTGGAGTATGGTTTTAGGGTGTTTTGGGCAGTTCATGTGCAATAGTGTGTGGATGATGATTTTGTTCGGGCAACCTGCATAGAAGATTCTTACAATCTTGTTATGGACTTTGCTTTGAATTCGGTTTGCATTTACATGTTGAAAGTTTGCTATCATAAGCTTTTTGTATTAGAATTAGTAGCAACAAAATAAACTACAGATTTTGCCGCCGGCCAGGCCTGTTGCCAGATCTGGGCTCGGGGCTGGTTCTCTAGTGGCCAAGAACAGAAGTCCCAAAGCCCACATTTAAGGTTTTTGGAAAGTCCCTGAATATTAAAGCAAGTGTATGGGTGGAGATCTGGAAATCTTCCCAATTTTTTAAAAAACAATTATCCGGACAGTTTTGTCAATCAGGCAAATGTTAGTCCATGACCTGCAAAACACTATCCCAAGCTGCCCGGATGCTCCGAGCTCAGAGCATCAGGCCAACTGACTGATCATCACAGTGTTTGTGTGTTTGTCCGGTTGTTCCTGCAGATGAGCATGAGCAGATCCTGGCAAAGCAGCTCGGGACTGGGTGCAGAGGTTGGGGAACAGGATTCCAGTTCTGAAGCAGGTCCTCACCCGTTGGTCCTTGATCATCACCCCACTTGCAGCACCAGTAGTGGTTAGTTACCTACAGGCATGTTCCAGAATGCCCACTGGTTTTGGATACCTTTACTAAACCTGCAGCAGGAGTGGCCATTATAGTTTCCTCTACAATATCTGCCAAGGAGAGTGTTCACCATTGGCCCCACTCAAAGCTGTCTGCAGCAAAAGTTCATGGTTTGCACATGCTAATTTCGACTTATTAGTTCAAGCAAAGCCCATCAGAAGTTTCACTCAATCAAATCCAAAGACTAACAACCAAGTCCCAGTGATCATGTGAAGGTTCAAATCATTAAAGAAAAGGTCAGTTGTTAAGTGTACAGCTCAGTTACAGAGAATCAACCTATTGCCAACAACAATTTCATTGAATTTTTTTTTGCATAGAGAATTTGCAAATGCTATAAATTTTCAAGGTGAAACATCAAACCCTAAACCCATTTTCTTGAGGTGATGTTCACATCAGTGTTTTTTTCTATTTTGTAGTGTAAGTCCCAACAAGTGTTGTGTGGTTTATTTGAATTTATAAAGAACCACCAGTCCTGGTTTTTTCTTTTCTTGTAATGTTTAAGGATCAAAGAACCACTGTTCAATCAAAACCCTTGAAGAATTTGTGGTTTTCATATCAAGAACTGGTAAAGAATTGATGGTTTTAAGGGCAATTATTTGATTTTCTTGAGAACATTGGTTGTGAATCTTAAGAACCGCCTTGATAAGGGTTGGGGTTCTCTTCTTATTTTTAATAACTGCTCAAAACTGGTCCAGACAAATTAAGTTGTATTAGAAATTATTATATAAGGGGCCAATCCTTTAAGATTTGACTAGTCCTTATTTTAAACTGTAAATGAAATACGTAGAATGAAAAATAAAGTGAGTTTTTCCTTACAGTCACTTATCCAAGATGCATCAATGAAATCTACAAAATTTGAAGCAACTAAAATTCTAAAAAAGAGTTCCTAAACTTGTAACAATGGTCCCTATTCACTTGATGTTGTTCTTCATCACATTTTAAGACAACCATAAATTCAAAATTCTTTTTTGTTAACAATTGATATAGTTGACCTTGGGTGCATTCACAAATTGAAGAGCCACAAGAAGTGTAAGCATTGCTTAATTTACATGGTTAAAAATCATGTTTAATTTCAAAGTCCTGTCACTGTTGAATACATTTATATCACAATGTTTATAGTCTATTATGTAGCATGTGGACACATTTAAAAATAATCCAATAAATGTAAAAATTCAGAAATATTTTCTAACAATTTATCGTTTTAACAATGTTTTTGAGAGCTGTTCCAAGATTATTCAAACACTATTTAAGCAATCTTTGGCTAATCTTGAACTAATAGCTCATCTTGTCAATACAAACTCAAGACTCTGTGTCAAGACTCTCAAAATGCACTCTTGACTGATTAATCTCTGAATGTACCCCCTTGCAATTCATTCCATAAATCATGAACTTTCATGTGACCGCACATGTCAACATATGAGGGTCATCCATGAGAAAGATCAACCCTAAACCCTAAATTCAACTATTTAAACAATATATGAAAGTTAATTACCCATCTATATTATTGTTGTAGGCTTCATCAACATATGGGGTAGTGTAGAGGAGCTTGAAGATTGATTGCTTCAAAGCTACTTTTTTGTTTAGAGGGTTGACTTGTATTGTACTAGTCTATACTATGTAGTGATCAGTGAGATACGGATTTTGCTCTGAAACCTAATGCCACAATCTGCAGCATAAATGCAAAACAAAGTACCACCACAATAAATGACGGGATATTGGTATCTGGGATTATAGTAGGAACTTAAATGACTGATCAAAGGATGATTAGTACCTACTAATGTAAGACCCAACCTTTGACCACGTAGAACATGAAATTCCTATGTACACACTCGGCACTGCATTTAATGTCATTATGTATGTGTGGATTTGATATTCTTAAATGTGTGATATCCCATCCAAGGTTCTTGGGAAGTGTAATGAGGGTGATAGAAAAGTGCCTTTGCTCCTAAATTATAATAACTTAACCAGTACTAATGATAAAACTATACCTACAATAGTACATAAAGCATCTGAAAGAATACCTACTACAGTAGTGCCTACAATACCTAAAATATACTTACAATACCTACAAGACCCAATGTATGGCACATAGTTTCAATCACCTTCCCCTGTAGTTTCTGAATTTCCATATCTGAAAAGTTGCAAAATGCAGTGTGCACCAGTACTTTTGTCTGGGGCAAATTTTTCATCCTGAAAAATGTGATTTTGGTACATAGGTTCACAGCACTTTTGTGAAACATGGCCCTAATTTGCCAGATTTTTCTTTTTCAATTGCCAGATTTTTACAACAGGTTCCAGCAGATTACCAAAAAATACAAAATTATTCTTAGAATTTATTTTCTTTCGTTTCTGGTCTATAGCTAAATTTGGCTAAATCTTCTTGTGGATGATTGCCAAAGGGCTACTAGTGTGAACATCTTGTAAAGTGACAAATTTCGTGCTCATCTTGAAATCTGCAATAGATTGGGACTGATTTTGGTCCCCAGTTCTGTAATGCTCCAGCAACAGACAATCATGGGTGGCGGTTGGTCATTTCTCTGTTGTCAAACTCTCAAGGGCTCAATAGCCAACAAGAATTGAGTCACCCTCAGGCTTTGTACACTGCCTTTTCTAATGCTGAACGCTCCATGAGCAGTGTAGCTTGGATGGGTGACAAGGATAGTGCACTTTTTTGGGTGTTCGCACTCTGAAGTCTTCTTATGCAGCACAACTGATTATATTGTGGTGCACAAGAGACTTTTGCACCAGGGTCATGTTGGACCTATGAGAGACTCCTTTGTGTGTCCAGGTGTGTATTGCAATCACTAGTTGGACTGTGCACAGTTGTCAATAAAGCTGAACAATACTGCTTGGCACAATTTTTTGACTTTTGTTGTCTAGATAACATACATGAGCAAACTTGTCTACATAACATATATATATGAGAAACCAATCTTTTCAAGTTTGATAGTCCAGGCTAACTTTTTCTTTTTTGTTTTGAACACCAAGCATACTTCCCCCAAAACTCCTAGGGTCACAAGGATTCTGACTTCATGTTTATTCATTTATTTTTGCTACTGTGAGTCCAACCCTGAGGCAGATCCAAGCGGGCACAGTGGTGGACTGTGCAAGTTGACACCCGCAAAGTACATAGGGGGTGTTTAGTGTCCTGCCCAAAAGATACTTTTCAAGTCCTGTGTTTCAGGGTTTAAAAAGACAGAGTTTTGTGACCCAGTTGGGTCTACGGAGGACATACATATTCTCAGGACTGCATAGTCTACACTCTAACTTCAATTTTGCAAGCTGACAAATTTTGAAATCATAGCAACAGAAACTGTGTGTACAACAAATAATTATTAGAGTTATCCATAAAGTCACCCTGTCTCTGGGCCCTAGTTTGACCCTCTGATCCTTGCCTCATCCCCAATTTGAGTGTAGCCTTAAAGAGCCTGAAACCAGGCATCATGAATCTGGGTATCAGTTCAAGTCCTTGAGCCACAAGGATTCTGATAATGACTTCATGCCACCGCAAAGAAATAGTCTTCAAGATGGTCCTCTGTATCAGATTCCAAAAGACAAATGTGTTCCAGTCTGCTATATGGAGGACACAGGTGTAGCTCTCAGAACCACATATGTCTACACTGTAAACTTCGATTTTGCAGCCTGACAAATTTCTAAATCACAGTGACAAAATCAGTGTACAATAAATATTTAATAGAGTTATCTGTAAAGTCAACTTGTCTTTGGCCCATAGTTTGACCCTTTAATCCTTGTCTCATCCCCAATTTGAGTGTAGCCTTAAAGTGAGTGAAGTCCAGTACCATTTCATGAAACTGGGTACCAGTTCAAGTCCTTGAGCCACAAGGATTCTGACTTCATGAACACCCCCACAAACTAGTCTTCAAGTCCTCTCTGTATCAGGATTTTAAAAGAGAACTGTGATCCAGTCAGGTAGATGGAGGACATATATACTCTTAGACCACAGATGTCTACACCGTAACTTCAACTTCAGAACCTGACAAATTTCCAAATTACAGTGACAAAGTCCCTGTACAAAAACCTTAAGTTTAAGCAATTTACAGTTTTTGTTTGGATTCAGGTATGATGAGAGTACGCATATGATGCTAAAATGAGGGAACTTATGAGTTTTTTTTAAGCTCACAACAACTCAAACTTTAAGAAATGGACATAAAATATTACAAAATGGATTTCCAATTTGCAAACTTTGTGCTAACTTTTGTGCTCCTTGGTTGATCATCAGGAGCAGTTGTACTTTTCTCAATTTTCTGATGTTATGTCATTGGCTAGCATCCTAAGAGGGATTTAGCATTAAATGATGGCAGAATTTTAGAACCCATCTAAATAATTGAAATACTGGTTTAAAAAATGCTACCAAACCAAAATCAGGTTCCAAATGTGGGAAAAAAAATTCAATTTTTTTCTTCTGGAGATTTGCCAAACTTTTCAGAAAAATGAAAATACTGTAACATAATATTCACTTTTTTCACCCCAAAAACAAAATGCCAGTCTTGAGTTGCCTTCAAAACTGCTAGTTGAAAATCACTACCTGGTCATGAATTTCTGAAAATCAGTAATCGGTAACCTGAGCCCTATGAACAAAATCTCGAGATTGGTCTCAAAACCAAACCCAACACTCTGATATAAAGATTGTGATATTCACACAATATTCATTGTTGTAGTCCATCAAGACCCACCTGCAAGAAAGCAAGAAAAGAAGATTCCAAACATAAAAATATGAAGAATATATTTAACAAGTCAGATGACAAAAACGCATCTATTCTGCCAGCAGCCACGAAATCTCCACATGCTTGCAAAGGACAAATTAGTCCAATGATGGATCAACTCATAATTGGAAAATTTCTCAATAATCCATGACTTTGAAGTGTTGTTCCTTGGATTAGTCTTTTTCACTAGGTGGGCTGGTGGACTTTGTTGATGAACCTTTTTTCAAAATTGGAAGTTTCTACAATTTTCACCATCTTAAGTATTAAAAATAAAATTCAATTTTGCAATCTAAGAAAAATGCATTTGTGAAGACAATATAACTTAATAAGTACACCCAGTACTTATTAATCCAGGTTGAAAATGGTGTTTTGGAAATAGAAATTTCATGCAGCCAATGATAAAGGCTCAGGGGGCTTAGTAACTTTCTTTTGGGTTTTGTGTGGGCAGGGGTTTGCTTTTTGTTTGTTCCTAATGTGTTCCCAACAAGTTCGCAAGGTGTTCCCATCAGGTTCTCAAAATGTTCCCCAAGTTCTCAATGTTTTCCCTAAGACGTTCCCAATTACCACTTTATTTTTTTGGTCATGGCTCAACTTACATGTACATAACTTGTAAAGGGGTGTGGGGGAGGACATGACAAAGCATGCTTTTATTTTGGGGAACAGAAGCATATTTTTAGGCTTCTACCTATGTTGTGGAGTGCCCCATGTTCCAAAAATATTAGTGGTGGACAAATCAAATGGCTCCTTCTTTTATAAAAGAATTATATAAAGAAAACTGTGGGCACCCCCCCTCCATAATTAATAGGAGCATGAATAAGTAAGTATCCCCACCAATTATTAGGTTTCTTTGAATGTAGGCTGGCCACTGACCTCTAGATGTTGGAATAAGTAGAAGGACTTTGGGCAACTCTTCATTGTAGCGATACATCCATTTGCTAATGGGGTCCCATAGAGGGTCTAACTATCTTGTGCCATGTATAGCAATTCCAGTCAATATGTAGCAAGACAATTCTTAACATAGATGGGTAACATTGGGTGGTGCTTACATAGAAATGGGTTCTTTTCAGCAATTCACCAAATTTACATCAAGGAATATGTCTTGTAAACTAAACCCTAAAAGCCCCTAAATTCTTCACCAATAAGTACTTACCTGACTGGAAGAATGTCGTGTGTCAATTCAGACACACCAATGCATTTTTGTTATGCCATGAAACTACACATACCACCACAAAAGAAAAAAAAAGAAAAAAACTAGTGTGACTCAGATGTTTGTAGAAAACATGGCATGAAGTTGCCTAATTTTGAGGAGTTTTATTTTTAAATTTTCAAATTTAGACAATAGCTTCCAACATGTCACCAAAATGCAACAGAATTCTTATACTTTTCTACTTAAATCCCCTTTGATCTATAATGAAATTTGGCTAAGTCCTTTTACAGATGATCACCAGACCACCTTCCTCTCAAAATTGGAATGAAAAATCCTTGCACACCACATCTCAACTAGTGTTGGACTGAGGTTACCTAATTTAGTAGGTTAGAACCACTGGCTTAGAAAAAAGCAAACCATCTAAAATGCAATGAGAAAGGCATCTTTTTATCAACATAAACATAAGAAAATATATTTAGACCTATGTAAATAGAAATATAAAAATATAAAAACATCAAGCCCTCTATTGAATTTTTGGTGTTGATAAACAAAAGTAATAAAATAATTTGAAATTGACTAATGAAACATTGTGTTCAAACTTACTTTTACATCATCAGGATTTTGATAGATTATGACTACAACATCTAAAAAATTTAAATATATTACTACATTTTAAGACACCATCAACTTGAAAATATTGATAATACATTAAAGTCTTACTTTCATTTATTTGAAACTTATTTTGTGAGGTTGGAAATAAAAGAAAATAATTTGTGCTTTTTAAAATCTACTTAAATACAATTTAAAGATGTGACTTTTCACTATCATTATAATAAAATAAAAAATATTCTCATGTTAATCATTGAATGAACTAACATTTCTATTTTCAATATATCAAAAATTATTTGTAATTAGTTGTGGTTGTTTTGGTTAATGATCGGAAGCTGTCTACTTTATCATGCTTGCACCCATTTGATTTTCAAAACCAATTTTGAAAACTAAATCAAAACTAAAAGTTGTTAAGAACCAAACTTGGAACCAAGTTCATAGTTCTATTTGCAAGATTGAAAACAAGTTTGCAATTAACTACAAGTTCCCATTTGTGCAAAATTTCAGAAAATACCACTCTCAAAATACAAAATATGGTTTCACAATCTTTGTTATTATAAAGCAACTAGCAATTTTTCAAGATTTTGTGAAAATTTTCAACACATTTTGAAATTTTTTTTTTTTTTATGTTTATTGTTTATTGTTTACAATTTTACCTTCGTTTGGGACCAGAGAGTCCATTAGACGAAAGACAGATCATGGAGGATAAATTGTCCTTTAGTACTGGCAGCATGCCACAAACTTGGGCAGGGCAACCGTGTTTGTAGTCTACATGAGCTCAACAAGAATGCTAGTGTGGGTGAGGAGCAAGGCTGAACAAAAACGTTCCCTAACTTTTTGTGTATTTGGATAGACAAAAAGCAAGTGCTCTTCATCTTCTACCTTCCCGAAGTTGCAGCCCCGACAAAGCCTCTTTACATATGGCATGCCCTTCCACGCACCTAGCATTACCTCAAGCTATGTGTTGCCACACTAAACCAGGCTAGAACTTTTCGCAACAACACAACTAATGTCACACAAGTAGTTTTTGCTCTCGTACAACATACCCTTGAAGCACAAGTATCTTGTCTACATGTTAGTCCTAATCTTATGGTTAGTAAAAACCTTTTCAATGAAAGCTAGGCTTTATATTATCCTTCACCCTTTCTACATTCAACATTGTGTGGGGAAAACCTAGAAAGGGTGGGGCCTTAACCTCCTGGTTGGTCAGGCCTTTCGTCGCAGATCTAGCATTAACCAATTGCACTAGCTGTAGCACGGCTAACTCAACCATCCAAGCTCCCACCCATACGTTGTGTGCGTTGCACCAAAGTATTTGGCTCTCCACCCAACCTCTCACCCCTATTAGACGGGTGTCATGCCCGTATGCACAGCCTCATGCATGATGGCCGGATATGGGCATGCCCGTCATATCTTTTAAGGTTATTGCACGGTTGTAAGGTTAAGAACGTTCTTAAGTGACTGTGCGCTATTAGGTTTAGGGTTTCAGCTTTTGGTGGCTGTATAAAAGGGCCAAGCCCTTCCCTTATCCTTTAGTTTTTCTAGAATTCCTTTGTATGAGAGTTGCC
>Ga0116229_10000698_pt1 | contig 47628 bp, 22 predicted proteins | sample S1TSphgellanicum_3_FD_87313 | JGI IMG/M metagenome (GOLD analysis project Ga0116229, IMG submission 87313) | Host-associated microbial communities from peat moss isolated from Minnesota, USA - S1T2_Fc - Sphagnum magellanicum MG | ecosystem: Host-associated > Plants > Peat moss > Unclassified... | reverse complement strand
TAAGGTTATTATTATTGTATTAAAGATGGTCCCATATATAAAACTTGTATTAAAAATATAGTCATGGTTAAACTAAAGGTGTCAAATATTAATCAAGATTTAGCTAGTCTTACACCAATGAATTTTAGTTTAACAAAGTTTTAATTTAACAAATGTTTAGCCAATTTGTTTAGTTTACCAAAACTTCACCAAATTTTAGTCAAATTTTTGTGTAGCTAGTGTTTAGCCAAGCTTTAGCCAAGGTTTGGAATTATAAAATATATCCTATTTATGTTTTCCTCCATTTCAAGCTTGTAAACTATGTAAAGAGATGCATTGTAAACATTGAAAACAAACAACCAATTTTTTTTAAATGTTATTTGGGATGAGCTAAGAAAAAAAGTTTAACCCTAAAAGCTAAACCTTTTCTTTTAGAAATCAACTTACCTTCCTATTCCTACCCACCTACCTATGTATATACTTATTTATTAGATACCTATCTACCTACTCACCTAAATTGAATTTTAGAATTTATGTTTTTTTTGAAATTTTCACATTAAACCATGTGGCAAAATGTAGTTGGTCCACATGGAAAAAATTTAGACCATCCAATTTGGACGAATGATATTTTTTAAAATAATTTTCATAATCTAAATTTACATATGCCCCTACACATGGCAATGTGTATTTGGTGGTACTATGGTTGCAAATAATGATAAATAATTATAGTTATACAATCAAAAGATGGTGTATATGTTTCAATGTATATTTCATCCCTGGGACATTTGTTGATGTCATGTTTATATCATGTTTGTAAAGCTAACCAACCTTCCTAAAAATAATATAATTTATAATTTATTGCTCAAGGGTGACCACAAAATCATCCAATATAATGTCCGTGCACATCAAATAAATGAAATGTAGAAATTTACAACAAGACTAACACAACTTATTTAATGGATATACTATTAAAAAATCCAATGGGATGAAACATAACATGTTAGGAAATGGAATCATAAGCAATAGCGAACCCTTGGGTTGATACCCAATTGTGTATTCAAAATGTATTTGATTTTTAAATTTTTAAATACTTAATTGTTATTTGTGAACATGAGTATAGGTGAAATATTAGCTTGAGCATGTTTGGCAAGACTTCAATGAAACATCTTCTTTGAACGATGAAACTTAATGACAATCATATCAAAATAATAAAGAAACCTTAGGATCTTTAAAAAATAATATATGTATTTGTTATGCTCGTGAACATGAATGAAAGGGCAAAGCATTAAAGTCACATCACTTGCTCAAAACCCAATGTATTTAAATTGCAATATGCAAGATGCCTAAAAACATATAATTACGAGTATTCAATGGAATCAATGAACCATTTGGATGTTTAGATCTTTGAGTTAGGCAAAAGGCTCATAATATTTGTTTATTTGAAAAATAACTCATACCATAAAAAGAAGGTGTTATCATTAGCAAAAGGAAAGGAGCCGATATCAACATGCAAGCTTTATTAATAAACATGGAGTTGTTTGTTGTAGATTCAAGTAACACAAAGAAATCAAAATGAAGATGATATATATATATAGTTATGAAAAAAAAAATGCAACATTTTGATCAAAATATGAAAATAATTGATTTAAAAAAAAATTAGCTTCACTTGATTACATTGTAACACCTAGAATCAAGGTTGAAATAGTATGAAACCTTAGTTTGGCCACCCACAAAATATCAATTTCTTGCAAATAAATTACATGTAATTTATAGATGATTTTTCTATCAAAGCAATTGGTTTATGAGCTTTGACATAAATGGCCATGTCATGTGGCGCAATATTTTCAAGTGATGTCAAAGTCTAATCAATGGTATGGATACTCCAACTATCCTATCACCTCCCTACAATATATCTATGTTGAAGTAGAACCATCTATGCTATTCAACAACAAAACTCCAAGTGCATCATTCACTCTACCAAAAAAGGCCAATATGAAGGTGAAGGTGTTATAATTGCATATGCAATTTGTCTATGTCTTTGCATGCCATCAAAGATCCCATAAGACACCTCATGATTTTCACTATTTGAAGAAGCATACCTCCTACCTTGTTCATAGAAGAAGCCATACACCTCAAATGAAAAATGAAAAACATGAAAAAAAATAAGGGTTTTACATTTAAAATATGGTTTCATCCCATACCTTACTTTAGTAGGCCCAACCATGAAAGGCTAAAACCTATGGGGTTAAGGTTCAACCCATGGGGTTTAAATTTAAATTTTATGTTTTGGATCATGGAATCGAGTGTAGAAATATGTTGTGCATCGTTGGATTAAGGGTTTTAAGTGAAGGTTTATGGTGTGGAATTGAAGGGTTTGAATTGTGTGGATTAAAGGTAGGACACATGACTTGTTTTTGGGGTTTTGAATTTTGACCAAACGACTTACACTTGTTTTGCATTTTCAGGTTAAGATGCATGACTTGGGGTTTTAAAAGTGTGGCCATGCAACTATTAGTTTTGTGTTTAGGGCTAAGGTGTGCAACTTGGATTTTAAGCTTTGGGCACATGACTAAAAATTTTGGGTTTAAGGTTGAGATGTGCGACTTGGGGTTTTAGGGTTTTGGTGTGTACATACCTGTTTCCAATTTAAGGTTAAGGTGTGTGACTTGGAATTTTGGGGTTTGGGTATGTGATTATTAATTTTGGGTTGGTTGAAGCATGACACATGGCATCTTGTTGTTTGTGGGTCATCCAACATATGTGAAGTTGAACCAAAATAAAGAAATCAACTACAAGGTAGTTGAAAGCAAGTTGAAAAGAAATTGAAAATAAGTCAAAATTTATGTAAATTAGTTGAAATGTAGTTGAGATTATAAGTCTACACAAATTACAGTCACAATTATAAGAAAACTAAAGCTAAATTGTGGGGATAATACACCTAGCTAAAATTAACTAGAGAAAATCAAACCATAATAAAATCATAGTCTACCTATACATTATCAACTAAAAATGAAAACCCTATTATAATCTGAAAATTATGCAAGGAAACATTGTTTCCATGTAGGAAGTGGTCCTATCTACATCCCAAAGATGTTAATGTTATTAATTAAACATTTATTGGAACAATGAAATGACTTTCCTATAAGGTGGTTGTCCTATGTTTATGCACTAATGGTATGAACTCGTTGTTGGCATGCTTAATTGGATTGTTGCCTTGTTGGACCACATTTTTTGACTTGTTCATAGCTACACCTTGAGTTTTTGAATTAAAAAAAATGAAAGTTGTTATAAATGAGAAAACTTAATAAAAATCTAAGTTGTAATGCATCAAAAAAAAATTGTGCATTAGTTGCATACATTAAAAACCAATAAAAACATCATCATTTATTACTAAAAAATAAGGAATTTTGACAAAGAAAAAAACACTTTGAAATTTGGAAAAATTAGAACTAAATAATGAATTAAAATGGCACACATCATGGGTTACCTTATACATAGTCGACAAATATAGTTAAAACTTAATTGAAATCTAGTTGAACCTAATCAAATTATAGGATAAATTATATAGTTGAAACTTAGTTGAAAGTAGTTCACTAAAACAAACAAAATCAAAACCTTACTTGCATTAATTGTTGAAAAGGTTCGTAAGTTTAATTCTCGTTACCCAAATGCCTATTTTAAAACTAGAAAAGAAGAAAAACCAATGAAAGTTGAAAAAAAAAAATTCCGTACTTACAAAACACGTTTTTTTTTTCCTTCTATTTGGACCCCTCCTACTTTCAAAGCTCATAACTTTCTCATTTCTTCTTCATTTAAAATAATTTAAAGTGTTATAGGAATGCCACTTTAAGTTCTACAAATAATTGTAGAAATATAATAACAATAGAGCAACATAAAAGGAATTTTTTGGGTGTTCAATAACTGGTTGTGGTTTGATGTTTTGAGTTCTTGACCCCCCCTACTTTGGGGTGCCATAACTTTTTCATTTATAATCCGTTCTTGACGATTTTTAATGCCTTAGATGTGCCAAGAAGAAGGGTTCAACATTTGCTTGAATATTAAAAACAAAAGAGCCCTCCCCTTGGATCTGGACTACCCTAAGCACTTAAGTGTACTAAAATTAGTTTAATTACTTTGATGAAAGTTCAAAGAAAAACCTAGTTGAAAAAAAACCGAGCAAGAGTTCAAAACAAAACCTAACTAAAAAATAATTTAACTAAAGGTAATAGGGTGGAGAAATAAAAGAAGAAATATCTTGGTAAATGGAAAATAAACAAAAATGATGAAAAAAGTTTTTAAGCACCTGCAATTGTAAAAGGCATGCGTGGTGGTGGTTTCCAAACTCCATAAGCTTGTCTTTTCATGTTATTCATGTTTACTTGCTTTGACACCATGTGACCTTAATGTGCTTAATAAATTTATAAAAAAAGTACAATGAAAAAAGAAAAAAAAGCTTGAACATGATAAAAAAAGAAAACAACTTAACAATAACCCCAAAATGAAAAACTTGAAGTTCCTCACATTCAAAAGGCATGATGCACTCACTTGAAAAAATCCATGAATTGATATAAAACTACATGATTTAAACTTATAAACATAAGTTGGGCCTAAAAAAAAGTAAGACAAAACAAAAAAAAACTGTAAAAATGAAAAAAAAATCAAATTAAAGCATAAAGAAAAATCGAAGTGAATGACAATGTTATATAAGGGTAGTCCCTTCATCCATGGATGGATGAAATATGTGGTTATAGTTGGGATGTCAAATAACTTTCAACTATGCAAGTTGACATCATTTCAAGTAGTTTTCAAATATAATTTAAAATTTGAATTTCCTGCCAACACATTGCCACCATTATTATATGTCATACCATCCATTTATCCATATTATTTGGCACATTAAATCATTCATTCATACTATATGCCACATTAAATCCATCCACTCATAATTAATTATGGCATTATATATATTATATGACATTTAATGGCATATATGGAAGCATTTATAAATGAATGACATTTTATGGTAATTTAAAACATTATAAATGGTATAATTTTAAATTTTTGGCATTTTAATGAATATGTAAAATGCCATAAAATTATATACCAATTATTTTATACCACAAAATTGAACCCTTGTTAAGTTAAAGTAGTTTGTTTAACTTAGTTAGTTATCTTAACTTAGGTTTAATTGGCTTTCTTATTAAAGATAAAGCCTATGTAGACTTAGGTAAGTAGTAATAGGTTAAGTATAGGTAGGTTTTGCGTCACTCAGGTAGGTATAAGTAGGTTGGTTGTGAGTCATGACACCATGATTAAACAAAAATCAAGTAACTACCTACCTAAAAGCCTTGCCTAGTTACCTAGTTACTTAATACCTATCTACTTATACCTAATTAGTTTAAGTAACCTACTTACTTACATTTGACCTAACATATTTACTTATTACTTACCTAAGGACCTCCTATTGCACCTAAGTAGACAATAAGTAAGTAGGTAGTCATAATTTGCCTTGCCTTGCCACCCCATTTAAATCTAACTTCACTAACTATCCAACCTATCTATTAGGTAGCCTACATGTTTACATGCTTCATTAGCTACCTAGATAGGTTGTAGGTTAAGCAAATACGCTTGTTGCAAATTACTTATAAATACATGTAGGTAAATATGTACTTATTACATATATTACCAAGGTATTTATAGGTAGGTGATAAATTGTAGGTTAAATAAATTTAGATTATAGCATAGGTGATTTAAAGTAAGGTGTAGGTTAAGCTATGTAGGTCAATAGTTTGTAGGTACCTAAGTAGGTAGGTATGTAATACGTAGGTAGAAGTTACAATAGTAAGTAACATGTACATAGGGTGTAAGTAATGATAAGTAGGTAGGTGGGTAGGTAATATGTGGGTAAGGTATAGGTAATGATAATTAAAGTCGAAGTACAGTTGAAAATGCATGCAATATTTCATCCATTAATATCCTTCTTTCATCCATTCAAAAACAAGGTCCATTAAAATAGTCAAGCAATTGACTTGACGTGGCATAATGTCATGGCAAAGTGGAAATTTCAACTACTCCTCAACTTGGTTATATTTTATTTTAAAAAATATTTTGATGATCAACATGAGTTAGTGGTTAATGTTGTACACTTACCAAATTAATTGACACATCAACTCATTTGAAATGCCATCCCATCCACATGGAATTTTTTAAATAAATATTATTGTGTAGTAGAAACAAAGTTGAAGACAACATGTAATAAAAAACCGGTTGATTAAAAATGCCTTTTTTCTCCTAGTGTGTCCTAAGTGTCATCGAATCTTCATCGTCCTTTTCTTCATCTATTGTGGCATTTTTCTAGGCTTAATGTTTTTGGCATAGTGCTTTCTTCTTCATCATTTGAAAGGTGTATAAGCTCCTCCCAAAAATTCAGCGTCATAGATTTTGCTGTGAAGGAGTTACATTTGTTGAAAGTAAAGGAGGTTGAGTTGTTTTTTCCTCAATCTAAGCAAGTGGTTTTAGTTTCGGGCTTAACTTTTGGTCAAAGACATAAATAAAAAATTAAAAAATCATGAGATTTGGACACAACGCATTAGATTTTTTAGTAAATTTCATTACTTACCTCAAACCACCTTACTCGTTAGACTTCAACTACATAGTAGTTCCACTTTTAACCGGGTTTTTGTGAGTGCATATCTTAGTGGTGGAAGTGTGCAAGAAATCCTCACATGTTGTGGATATGGATATGGTGACATGATGTAAATGAAAGTTGTATCTTATGTTTTAGTGATTGAACCCTTCAACCTCAAAATGCAATTAAACTAAATGCACAAAAAACCTTTGGTGTCATACTTGTAGTTGGCCATTCTAATTTTGCATTTCAATCTAACTTCACAACCTTTAGTTTTCATTAGACAATTTGGTTTTTTGTTGTCAATTTCTAATAGTAACATATGCTAAAATGACTCCAAATGGTAGAATAGTTATATGTCTCAACAACCACAAAATAATGTATTTTATTTTATGTTTGTGTTAATCATTTTCTACTTTGATTTGATATATCAATGACTATTACCTTGACAAATGAATATTTTCAATTAATTATCTATCTAATTGTAATTTAGAAAAAACACTATGATTTTGTTTCCTTTTTCATTTTTCAACACATCGTTTTTTTCAATTATTATACACGTTTCATGGTTTTGGGGCCGACCCTATCACCCAATGACTCACCAAACTTTTTAACATTTTGTTTATCAATTATTGTGCCATCCAAGCTCACTTGCTTGGAGTTGCATAAAGACGTCTTCAAGGTTTCATGAATTTTGTTGATAACAAGTTGCCAAACATTATCAAATCCTTTGTCGACAAATCATTTAGTAAGCTTGTGAAAAAATATTCTGGAACTGACTTCTTCAAACTTGTGAGTTCTTTGAAAAAGTCCATGGCATTTGTAAATATTGCCTAATTGTAGTCTTTCATATCCTCCTTGGAAATGTTTATAGTTTGTTTCAACAATGCAAAATTTTCTTTGTTGATCTTAACATTTGCCCATCGCCATGCCGCCCATTCATTTGTTTTGTCAATTGCCCTTTTCCATTCTATTCCCTATGTTATGGTTTCTAGCAAATGCTAGAGGGGGATTAGTTGGCTTTCATCTCTTGGATATTCCATTGTTTTTTTTGTCATCTCACATATTCTATTTAGTATGCTTGAGATTAACGAATATTCAATCATGGATTCTAAGATGTTTGGTGTGATAATCGATTTTAATTTTCTTCTTGCCATTGTGGAATAAAAGTTTAATGATTGCAAACATGTGGTAGATGTAAAAATGATTCAACTAGTTAATATGGGTGGAGAGAATGCAAATTGATTTTACAAGTAACGAGAATGGTCATAGATGCAAGAGGTTGAGAAAGTAAATGAAAATAATAAACAACTTGAAATGGTATAGACAATGTAAGGGCTACTTCTTATTTTTTCAAATCCAAATGGGTGCATGCCTTTTGGTGGTGAAGAGGTAGTGTTTGGATTGGCACATATTTTTTGGAATGGTATAAACAATGTAACGGCTACTTCATATTCTCTTTAATCTGAAAAGGTACATGCTTCTTAATGCTGAAGGGGTAGTGTTTGGATTTGCACATATCTATTAATTAGTTCATGGGTGTGTTCATATCTTTTTATTTTTCTTCAATATGCCTTGTTCATTGGCCCGTTAATTTATTTTTTTGAACATTTGGTTCTCCCCATGGAAGCACCTTTTTAGATCCCCAATTGCAAAATAGACATAGATATATTTCCCAACAATTAACCTTTTCAATTTATATACATGAGAGTTGAACTTGGGCAAACTATATGGGATAAAATTGATATGTTATTGGGAACACCTTAAGGACCAAGTTGGGAACTTGGTGAATTTAAATGGGGCATGATGAGATAATATAAGGAACACAGTGGGAAGAAGGAAGAAAAATAAAAATAACTCCTCCCACCCCCACCCCCAAAAGGAGAAAATAGGGCCCATCCTGAGTGTGTGCTAGGCCTTCCTATTGGTTACATGAAGTTTTTATTTTTGAAACTCATTGTCACCATTTTTTTCTTGGGTTCGTAGCACCCATATCTTCTTGGGTTATTTAGTGGTTTAGATGCTACAAAGCTTAATATATTTCATATTAAGGAAATATGGAGTATGACCTAAGCATTTCGAGTGTCAAATTATTCAACATAAATTTTTTCCACCTTGTTTCTTTATTTGTTTATCCGCAAAAAAATGTTTTTTTGTCAACTTTCATTATAAAAGTTCATCCATTTTGTTTTCATTTGCATTTTCATCCATATTATATTGTTCGTCCATGAACACGTGACAAAATATTCTTCCACGTCAACAAATATTCTATCCTCCATGTCAAAGAATTTTTCTAAATATTTTATTGACATGGGTAGAATATTTTCAAAAATATTCGATCTTGTTCATTTTCTTGTGCTCATTTGCTCATGCCCACGAGGTCATAAAATAACATCCCTTTAGATTTTGCCACCAATCATAAAATATATTACAAGGAGAAGAATGATGCCTCCTCCCAAGGTTCAAACTATGTGAGTTAAATGAATTTGAGTTGCTTATAATTAAGTTCAAACGCACTTGACTTCAACTTGTGCTAATCAACTTGTTGTTTGATTTGTATAGGTTTAACTTTCCATGAGCTTACATTAACACTCACATCTTAATCCCATCCCTTTTGCACACCCCTCTAACCCCCCAGTGCATGGAATTAAAATGCACACTTTGGATTGCATTTCATTGCAAATGTGTGAATAAACAAGGTGTGTATAATCCATAATACCATTTGACAAGCCCAAGAACATGTCATCTAAGTTTTAAAAGTTGAAACTTTAATCCCAAAAAAAAACCTAATTCAAAACCTACCTTGACCATAACCCCAAAAACCATAACCTTAACATTAAAAAGTAAGATCTTACCCAAGGTCGGGTTTTAGGTGTAGGTATGAGGATTTTGGTTAAGGGACCCAACTCTAAACTCAAATTGAGTTGGTGTATGATTTTCATTTCTTGGCATTCAATAATGTGGAGGAGAATGAGACCACAAAAGGTGACAAGGGGGATGTGTTTTCTTGAAGATAATAAACTTTGAAAAAAAAATTGACCAAAAATTCTTGTACATTTACCTTAGTATACTTTCAAAAACTTCAACTAAAATTTGTAACCTTCACAAAAAGAATTGAAAACATTGATTCGTGATAACTTGTGTTTCCTTCCTCCTTCCATTTTATAATGATGATACTTTAGCAGTGGTGCTCAATTGGTAAAAAAAGTTTTTTTTGTTTACAAGATTTGATATGTGATTTGTATGCAATCAATTAAAGGCCTAAAACCCAAACCTAGCTTGGAACTTGTCCTTGCTAAAGGTATAAAATTGCCCTGCCTTGAACTTGAAATTAATGGGCCTCATAAAGCCTAAAACCACCAACCCAAGGAATTCATAATTTAAAATATTGGACCTTGCCTTGAAACTAATGGCTTTTAATTTTTTAAAATATTTTAAAACTTTGGAATTGAAGGGTCATCCATTTTATAAAAGAACACTAAACTTGAAATTGATCTCCTATTTAAAAACTTAGACCTATCAACACAATCAAAACTTAAAAGGTTAAGTTGAAAACTTTAAAATTAGGTCCAAACTTGAAAAACTACTAATCCACACCCTAACACTAACCTTAAAAAGTTAGGTCCAATCCTAAAGCTACTAGTTCACATCCTATCCCAAACCTTGAAAAGTTAGGTCCAAAATTAAAAATTAATTATCCACATCCTAACGTTAATTTTAAATAGTTAGATCCAAACCCCCAACACAATTAGTCTGCACTTAAGCCCTAACACTAAAAAGTCAGGTCTAAATACCACCAGGTAAAGTCAAAAATTTAAAACGCTAGATCAAAACCCTAACCTTAACCCTAAAATATTCACCCTTATGATTTAACACCTATCAAAAAAATTCACCCTTTAACCTTAATCCAAACTCTAACCTATGGAGCCAACTAGGAAGGTTTTATAGTTAAAAATGCCTTCTGATGCCCAGGTTAGAGTGTTGCTCCTAAAGGGTGGTGGCTTTAAAGATAGCTCAGGATAGGAGGTGAAAGGGCAAAAGGAGGGCCAAAGGCAGCCCAAACAGGGGCTGCCTTATGGATAACTCTAACACCTAACACTCTCCTTTTCTTGCAGTCTAAAGTCACTAAAAGAGAAGGGGGACAACACTTTATCATATTACATCCCTTATGGCTAGTGGGTGGTTCAAAACATACCCTCTTTTGTTGTGGTTTATCCTTTGATATTAAAAAAAAACCTCCCCATTCCACATGAGAAGAGCTATAATTGTTCAGCTATCCCCTTTTATTGGACATTTGGAAAAACATAAGAAAACATAGAAACATTACCAAGGGGTACTTAGGGTCACTTTAGATGGGGGGTCCAGGTTCCAAATTCCTAGCAACCAATTTGGAGTCATTTGAAGCAAATTGAATCTTTTAGTTGGACCATGCCTTGGACCGTAGCTTGCATCTTGGTTCCCCCAATCATGAGCTCTCCTTTGAGCTCTTATTTTTGGTCTGAACCAGTTAATTTTCCCTCCAAAATGGTGTGCCATGTAGATTTATCCTTGATTTGCCACTTTTGGGTCTTGGACCCTCATCTAACAGCCATTAGAGTCCAATTTTTGGCTCTCAGCCATTAGGATTGCTCTAGTTCATTGGACCCTGGACCTTGGACCCTCATCTAAAGTGGCCATAAGTGGTAGTTACTTGAGATGATGCTTTGGGGACCAAATGTTTAATGGAATGATAACTTGTTTAGGTGAGATAATTTGTGAGAACTTGTCCCATCTTCCCAGTTGCTTTCCTGCAAAACAATTTGGATAGCAATGCAAACAAACACATGTTTAAAAAATAATATCAAGTGGGACTCATCAGCTTGTTGAAAAAGATGGATCACACATGGGCGCTTTGGATTCGCCTTCCAAAATGAGGATGCCATTCATTCCATGTCTCAGGTATTGACACATTCATGAATTTACAACACATGTTGTGTCACAACCCCAAATGCAAAATCAAAATATCAAAATATCAAGTGCAACTCATAGGCTGGCTGGAGTGAACCAGCACCCAACAAGCCTGCACATGCAGGATGAATGATGTGTGGATAGGAGAACACATGTTCATTGCATTCGTGTCCTTTAGGTAACCACAATGGTTAAACCATCCACATGTATCTAGTATCTACCCACCTCAAAGCTGGTGAGTAGTTTACCTACCTACCTACCTACCTACCTACATTCCCTAACTACATACCTCTGGTAGTAACCTACTATGTACTTACAAAGGTAGTTAACTAGGTAGAATAAAGTGAAAGCAGGAGGTTTCACATGTTAGGTTACCAAGGTAGATCCTTGGCAACTCAGTTGTTGTTGTTCATCAACAACTGAGTGTCACAATGGGTTTCCAATAGATGGTGCACTGCTGGGTGCTGATAAGTTAGTTGGTTCAAAAAAATTGGACATCTCCTTTTAACCAACATTCAATATGATGAATGTGGACAATTTCATGAATATGCCTTAAAATTTTGAATGGTGCCCTTGTGCTTCCACTTGAAGGCTATCTTCAATCAAAATATGCCCCTTCATTCTGAAAGGTTGGAATTCAACATTGATCATTGCTCTTCCTAAGTGAAAGTCCTCCACTATTACTGCCCTTCACCAAATTTTAACATTATGGATCAATGATGAAATTTAACATATAACAATTTCAATATACAAATATGAGTCTTCTCTCACACTTTAATACAAATATGGATGTATATATGAATTTTGACTGCTCCTTGAACTTCTTCAAACCCGGATCAAGCATGAACAAATGAATGTCACTTCTTAACAACTATAGAAAATGATTTGCCATTTACGTATAGAATGACATAGGAAATCATTCAAAATTTCAACAACTTCAATTCCGAGGGGACAACCCTAGGCACATCTGATCCCAAATCTGTCTACCCCACTGCAGGTGATAACACTTGAGATTGGGTGGCCACTAACTATATCAGATTCTGTGAATACTGTTGTATTACTATCGTACATCTCCAGGGTGACACAGAACTGTGCAAACCAGGTTGAGATGGAGAAAGAGGAGTGCATGCAGCACATACAACCTTAGGGAAGAAGATGGATCTGGGGTGAGCATGGCCGGGTGGAGATAACACCTGGACCCTGGCCTGCAAGCTGGTTTTAAAAGCCTGGTCCTGGATATAGTATGATTTGTATCTTTTGCATGTAACATAGATCAAACATGTATAGATCCTCAGATGTAATAATTTTAAAGTATGTTTTGAAAGGTTCATTCTCATATATTATCCTTCAATTTGAAACTTTGAATAATTGTGTTTCATTGTGAAAGGTTCTATGGTTATGTATTTTTGCCATGAGTTAGAAGGGAAAAACGCCTATGAAGGGCATCAGAGGCTCCAACTTTTAAGGCCTGCGGACCTTGAATTCATGCAGACTGTGACACAAAGCAACAGTGTCAAGTGCAGGATTGAAAATGCCCACCCTTGGGCTTCATCTACACTGAAACACCTAAAAGCAGCTACAGCAGTGCTTTCATATGTATAACCCTCCACAAATATTTCTTTCATCTAAGTTTAGTTATTTACTTTTTTTCCAACTTCACCCATAAAACAAAAGCTGAGACTGCCTATAGGTGGGAGATTACTAATAGCAAACCACCTGAACCAATCTGTACGATTGACGAATCAAAAATAGGGAGCAGTAGTCAGATCATATTCATGACACTCTTCTTCTCAGCAAAATAGGTGTTTGGCTTTGTTGTACCTTTTACCAGCAGCAGCAAACTCTGTAAAAACGGTCGCGAAAACCATTTTGCTGAGAAAGCTGTGTAAAAATGGCGGGGAGAATCATTTTGCTGAGAAAAATGTGTACAAAACCATTTTTGATGAGCGAAAATGAACATGTTTTGACTTTTCTTCATAGACCAATTTGAATTTGCTAGGGTCACATAGAAAGCACCGGTGTTGGAGTTGCTCAAAGTAAAGATGATTGAAAAACGGTGAACAAACAAAAACTTAAAAAGCTAGCTAGTCACGTGTCGTGTTGATTGAGCAAAAAAATCCCTCTAATAATTTTGGAGAGAATATGCCTGGGCATATGAACTCGGAATCTGCCGCAGATCCGCGATCTGATACGACCCAGATTTGAATCATAAATTACAAGGGGAGCTCAGAGGGCGACAACGCCTCAAACTGAAGCAACGGCATAGTGTGCTGCCAGCAGTTGCAGGGGACCGCCGTCCACGTGAAGCGACCTCCAACGGCCTGACGTTAGACGACGATCATCAGCATTGCAAGCCAATCATTACCCCGACCACTTTACATCTTGGCTTGCCCCCCTAACACAAGAGCGTGAAGCGAGCGAGCGAGCGAGCAAGCGAGCGTCGTCGTCCCTGATTCACTCAAACCATTCCTATTGCAACAACCTCTGGCTTCTAGACCTTTCCATTCTTCTTCTTGTGGATCTTTTTAGAGTTTGTCTTTGGGTCGTGTCTACTTGTGTTCTCATTTGCCTTTTACTTTTGATGGATTGGGTTCACATCCTTGATTTTCATTCACAGGGCTTTTCTTCTTTTAGAGTCCCCCACTGCTCTGCCATTGAGTCCCCTACGGAATATCAAAAGGGTCGTGCAGGAAGCAATTTCAGACTGGATCTTTGAATAGTTTTGTTTGGCTCATGGTTCAACCTTTGCACATATTTTTTAAGTGTATTCATCTCATCATACAAATATAATGGGAAAGTAGGTGCCTTGAAGACCATCTCAGTACATAGTGACGAGAGCCTAAGGTTAAACTTAATCTTTTAGTAATTTGGCTTAGACTCAGATTTTTTTTTAAGACTTTGGCTTATGGTTAAAATATTTTGAAAACTTCGATCTTTGGTTGAAATTTGACCTAAGGTTTAAAAAAATTTAGGTCCAAAAATGAAATCTATTTGGGCCTAAGGGTTAGAATTTATTTAAGCCTAAGAATTAGAATCTTTTTATTATTTTCACTTAAAGCTTTAAAAACATTATCATTTTGGCTTGGGGTTAGAATCTTTTTAGCACTTGGACCTAGCATTCATAATCGTTTTTAAGACTTTGGCTTATGGTTTAAATATTTTAAGAACTTGAATCTTTGGTTGAAATTTGACCTAAGGTAAAAAAAAAAAATTTAAATTTAATCTATAGTTAATATCTTTACTAATATTTTGGTTTAAGAATAAAATATTTTTATTGCTTAAGTCTAAGGTTAAAATCTTTTTAACATTTAAGCTTAAGGTTAGAATGTTTTTAATATTTTGGCTTAAGTTTAGAATCTTAAAGCCTAAAGATAAATCTATTTAGGTCTAATGGTTAGAATCTATTTAAGCTTAAGGATTTTAATTTATTTTTTAAATTTGACTTAGGGTTTTAAAAAATTATCATTTTGGCTTGGGGTTAGAATCTTTTTAACACTTGAGCCTAGCAGTAGGCTTCATGTTACAATCTTTTTATTGTTTTGACTTAGGATTTTTAAAAAATAGCATTGAGGCTTACAATTAATATCTAAAATATTTTTTTAAGGGTTAAATTGGGCATTCTATTGAATTCTTGAAAGCATTTCTCAAGATGCTTGAAAAATATTCATTAGTTTGAAAATCTTTATTCTGCCCAAGATATTTCAGGCAAATTATATAGGTTGAAAAATTTTCATTTTTGCTCAAAAATTTGGGAATTCAACAAATCCTATGCTTGGAAATATTTATGAGATTTCTTTTCTAAAATGCTTGGAAAAATTTTGGGCAATTTTGAAAATTGTAGCCCACTTGGGAAAGTTATGAATGTTGGTTTTTTTTTTCATTTCTGCCAAAAAAAGTTGGGCACTCTGAAAAATCTCAGTGCTTGAAATTTTTTGGCATTTTGGGAATTCTTATTCTGCTCAATAATTATGAGCACCATATAAATGTTGAAGATAGTTGTCATTTATGCCCAAAATTTTTGGGCACTTTGAAAATATCTTCATGCTTCAAAAAATTTGGGCAATTTGAGAATTGTTTTGCCCAATAGTGTCGGGCAAATTACGAAGGCTCAAAAAAAAATTCACTAACCCCCATCCCAGGTGCTCTCTCACATGAAAGTTAGTATGTTGGGTAGAACAACATTAGGGTAAAACTGCCCATCGTCAATTGATATCACTGAACACTTTTTAAGATCTTCATTATTTGTGCTTCATTTTGAGTGATTTAAATTGTTATGGGAACATTACTTCAATATCTAGAATTCATCTTTGAAATGCAAATGAGAAGGAGTAATGAAAAAATAGCAAGAAATTGAATAAGCTTTCCAACTTACCAAATGCATTTTTTACTTTTTTTTTTCCTTCTCTTTTGACCCCTCCTACTTTCAAAGCTTCTAACTATTTCATTTCTTATTCATTTAAAACAATTTAAAGTGTTGTAGGAGTGCCACCTTCAATTCTACAAATAATCTTTAAATTCTAATAGCAGCATATGAGGAATTTTTTGGGTGTTCAAGAATTGGCTTTGTAATGTTTTATGGTTTGTTTTTTTAGTTCTTGACCTCTTTTACTTTGAGGGGTTATAACTTTCTCATTTCTAATCGATTTTTTATAATTTTTAATGCATCAGATGCATCAAAAGGAGGCAATTAAATTTGGTTCGGACATAGGAAACAATGGAGCCCTCCCCTTGAATTCGGCCTGCCTGGAGTACTTAAATGTTTTGTCAAATGTCTTACTCCATTAGAACAAATGTTTCACACCCTGAGGACAAATGTCTTGCTCTCTCAAGCCAAATGTCATGCACTCCCAAGACAAATATCCCACCCCCTTAAGACAACTGCCTACACCCTTAAAACAATGACCTCGAGTGAAATTGTGATAGCCCCAAGTCATGGGACCAAGAATTTTTGTGTATTTGATGCAAATACACATTTAAAGTAATAATAATAATACACATAAATTGGCTTAATGTTAAACCTAATGCCAAGAGAGTTTACCCCAAGACAAAATTAATTTTGCATATGCATATTGGCTTAAGGTTGGAATATATTTCTGAAATATGGCCTGAGATTATTTTTAAAAATTGAAACTTTGGCTTAAGGATTTGAATTTTCTAGCACTTTGGCCTATGGTTGAAACATTTTTTAACAATTTGGCTCAAGGTTGCACGCATGTACGAGTATGTCCCTTTTGATATTCCAGAGTCCCCTGGCTGGCTGGCTGGCTTGATGGCTGTTGTTCCAAGCTCTGTCCCTCTGTCTGACCCATGTACATTGGACGTTGAGGAATCACAATTGAGTATAACTATATGTCCTATACCAATGGGTATATCAGATCTTTGTCACACAACTTCCAATGTAGATGCCGAAGCACATGTTGTTGTTCTTTAATTGGGCGGGGGCAAAGATCAATGGAGATCCCCCCTCCCCCCAACTCACCACTCTTGCCAAATGTAGGTAGTTTGTAACATGTCCTCATTGCTCAAGTGCTGCCGGTGAAGCGAGTATAATAATAATACTAATAAGCTTAGCAGCCAAAACAATGCTCAGGTGATCCGCCTATCTTGCTGCTAAATGGATGTGATTGTAAAGGACAACAGACCTTCTGTTTTCGATGCTTGTTTTCTTCTTCTTTTTTCGCAATTGGGTTCCACGTGAAGGAGAAGCCTGGCGGACAGCAGCAGCCCCCCAGTCCTCGAGGGTGAGAGAGCTGGGACAAAGCCTCCATCATGGAGGAAGCATGCGGATTCCTCAAGCAATCAATCAAGGGAAGCCACATTCTTCATCCCCACAACTGACCAGAAAAATGGGATTTTGCAACCCATGGACCAGCAGCACCCACCAGTGCACCATCCATTGGATGCCTGTTATTACTCGGTTGTGGATGAACTTCAACTGAGTTTTATATTGGGTTTCACCTTGGTAACCAATTGTGTAGGAAATAACCAGGTCTCATATATAGGTAGATAGATAGGAAAATAGGTTACTACTACTAGGTAAGTAGATGGTTTATACATAGGTAATGGCTGTTTTTACTACCTACCTACCTACTAACTAACAACCTGCTTTGTGGGTTGTTAGTAGGTAGGTAGTAAAAAAAAAGCACTGAGCTAATCACCGTGGTTAGCTAGGCAACTGGAACCCAACAGAAAACTGTTTCCTGACCACTTATCATTCATCCTTCATGGTGCATTGGTGGGTGCTGGTTCAATGTGGCACCCCTATGTGGTGTTTGCAAAAACAAGATTATTATATAATGTCCTTCTTATATTAATGTACCATATGGCTTGCCACCAAATTGCAAGTATTGGGATCTAAGGAAAGTTGTTATGCATGGACAATCAAAGTGACGGGAAATTTAGTCTTGTGGTTTCTACACACATGAATGATTTTGAAATGACCCTTTTCAACTTAACAAGTGACTCTGATGGGGTAAAATTGTTTCAAATTTCAGGACCCGTGGTTTGCTGAAGCATCTATCTATGAAGGAAGATAGTTTGTTTGTGTTGTTTTGTTTGTATGTATGAAATCCACCCAACCAGGACGCTTCAGATTGTGTTCTTGGTCTCTTTGGAAAGCTCTCAAGGAGGAGGGGTGCATCGGCTTGGTTTCATGGCGTTTGGACTTGCGGTGTAAAAGTTCTTGAATATCGAATGATTTCTTCATTGAAAAAAAATTATATAATAGCTGAAAATTTTGAAGGAATTGGAATGTGCCTTTAATGTTTTTGAAAATATTTTGATGAGAGGATTTAATGGAATTTATTTGGTAAGATTTGGATTCAAAATGTGTTAGATATTGATTTTGTAATGATTTTTGCCATTGAAAATTCAAATAAATTTGAAAAAACCAAGTTTTGGAAGGAAAAATTAGTTGAGGACGTGGTAACGCTTGGGCCAATGGCACAAGTCACATTAGTGGATATGAATGAGTCTTGCCTTGAAATAATATGTTGTTTTAAGGTTTGGGTTCAAGTTTTAGTTTAGGGTTTGGATTATAGTTTTTATTTTAGACTTTGGATTAGGGTTAATTTTATGGTTTGGGTGTCATAGTTTGGGATGGTTATGCCACAATCAACCTAGGCATGGAAGGCACGAGTTGGATAATAATGAATATCATAGACTAGGCAATATGCCCATGTTATATTCTACCTTAGTTTAGTTAGGAATAGTCATGCTTTTAGAAGAGAAGATTTAGGAAACAATGTTGTCATGGTTTACAAACAACTATTCATCACTTGTGATTTAAGAAGGAGATTTTGAGTCATAAGGTAAATCAAGTTTGAAGGGGGTTCATGAAAGTGTGTAAAAGAGACCAAAGAAATTATAAAGGGAAAAAAAGATACAAGAGATCAAGCGAGATTGGAAATAGCAAGTCTAGCAATAGCGTATTTGCAATTCCAAAGATTTGCGCTATGCATTCTCAATAAGAATGCATGTTTGGATTTTTTGAAATGGGTGTGCATTCCCAACACTACTATGTCCATTGTTACCTATGTGAATGTAATCATACTAAGATTGTGAGTACTTTTGCGAGTTAGCCGATGAAGGCTTTGTTGAAGTTTTGACAACAACAAACATGGTTTTTTACAAGTTCTAACAAGATCTCTATTATAAAAAAAAAATTGAAGTTATTTTCTTGTTTTTAACTTTGTATTATGTAAGTCCAATCTATTGCCAAGCTTTTCCACATTACTAAGAGTTGGACAACCATGTTGCCAAAGTTTGAATCTCCATCTTTGAAAATGATGCAAACCATGTGGTCACTATTAAGAAGCAAACTTTGCATCACATTCATACATTACATGTGCAGGCTAGCTAAAATGGAAATGTTCTTCTATTTTGGAGTGTCATAAGCTTGATTCCTTTTACATACATTTAAAAATATATACTTGTTGCACTAAAAAAGTAATATATTGTAATTGTACAATAGGCTTAATGGCACAAGGAATTTCTACAAAGAGTTTATCTTAGTGTGTAGTGGTTATCCGAATTGATGTTTGTTGAAGATGCATGTGATCCATTACATGGATGTAATGTGTCAAGATTTAAAGAAACGATGCACAATTTGTCCACATAAGTCAATATGTTGTTGTAAGGAATTCATTTGGAGTTAAAAGTTAAAACCATCACACTATGACCACAAAATCCAATGTGAACTTTGTTGCTTTGGATTCATGTTGATTTAGATGTCACAAATCTTTGTTTAAGTTATTGCATGTATTAGTCTTTTTGTCAATATTTCAAAGAGGGATTGGATGCATGATATTCACTAGTTGGAATTTCCATGTTTCTTCAAATATCTAGTTTATAAATAATTGATGAAGTTATTAATAATCATGACTTTAGATAAAGCTTCAATAATATTTGCAATTTGTGTGATATATTTAAATATTAATTGGTGATTTGTTTTATATTTTTCATAATTAAAAAATATACATAGTGTCCTGAAAATGTAACATTATAAATTATATTAGATCAAAGCTACTTGTTTTGTGTGTTATCATGGAGGGTGTGTTAACTATTTGTCCAAACACACACACACATGCACCTTTGATCTATCCCAAGGCCTATAAACCAACCTCCCTTACACTTTACAAATGTACCTTCTATGGGTTGGAAAGACATTTGGATCTTGCCATATTGAATTATTAGGTAAGGATATCATAGGCCAATTACTATGGGTATATTGACATTAAACAAATATTAAAATAATAATAATCTACAAGATCAATGTGAGTAACATCACTATTTCACTGAGTATAAATAACATTGTTAGTTAGTATAAGCAAATTCCAAGTGAGTTGAGAAGTGACCCATTGTTTGTATGAATATCTGGAATAACGACAAAGGAACATTCACCTTATTGATATGACAAGCAAATAACTATAGTCATCACATAGTTTGAAGTTGTGTTTTGAACCTTGTGACATTGTTGGTTAGTATACATGCAAATTACATGTCATGCATATTGTAGCACCTAGGCTAATTTGACACTATTTATATATTTTTTAAATAATTTAAATGTTGAATTTTTCAAAAAAGTCCAGAAATAGAATTTTGATGGAATATTTGAGAATATATCATTTGTCAAATTTTGAAATCCTCAAAATTAATTAATTATTCGACAAACATGTGTCAAAGTGGTCAAGGTACTATGATATTGTATTGCCAACTAAATTAACATTGTCAAAAAATATTGATATGGTTGACATTAGTTTAATGTTGTTAGGCACTATTAGCATGAATTAACAATATCAAGCATTCATTACAAGGAAATATGGGCTTAATTCAATAATAATTTCACCCATTTTGTAGTTAAAATTCATGCAAATTTCTACAATGAATTTGTAATGGGAAATGTGAATGACAAGTTAATGATTAGCAAACTAGGATCATGTGTTATTGACCAAGTGGAGGTACATGGAGGGGGTTAACTAAAGGCATATTCAAGTTCTCCCATGAGACTAAAGGGGTTTTCTTTAGACCTCCATGAACCAAGTGTGGTGCATTGCTTGTGAGTAAAAAGGGTTGACCCTATTGTTAATGGACATTGGGGGGGGAGGGGGGGGTGATCATCGTCTACTTTCTTTTCCTTTTTGAAGGGGCATAAGCTTTCTATGGCTTTCCTTGAAGCTTTTTTTCTTTAGTATCTTTTTTCACAAAGCTTTCTTGGTTTTTGTTAACGTCTTCTAGATGACCTAGGGCAACCATGCCTAAAACTTGAACCCCCAATGACCAAGCTAGATGTAAGCAAATTCCATAGTGTCTTTTTTCCCATTTCCTTCAAGTTTTTGTGGTGTATGTGTTATAAGTATTGTTTGACCCTTGGAATTGGGGGTTTTTCCTTCTTTATTGACAACTATAAATAATGTATTCACTGTGTTATGTGTTTTTGCTATTATTCTAGTTGTTGTGTTGCATATACATAGATTGTGTTTACGAATGGAACACGTCCATTATGTGCAATGGTTGTGGTTCTATTGAAGGTATTGAACTTGGTAAGAACTATGATTTTAGGGTCCACTTGAAGAGTAGGGAGGCTTGAGTGGAACCAAGAGGTTCTTGACATTTCACTCCCCTTCATCCTCCCCCAAAAACATTTTTTTGTTATCTTATGCATGTTGGGCAAATTTTATCAACAACTTGGGTTATTGTGCAAGGTGATGTATCTCCTTCTAAAACTTTCAAGCTACACATGTGTGTCTTTTATTGAGCTTGATGAGGTTGCAAGGTTTTTTTTACTTTGGTTTGAAGACCTTGAGATCAAACTACATGACCACTTTGTGGTGAAGGATGGCTGTCAAATTTTTGCATTAATTTGTTTGGAAACCCAAACTTTGACATGCCTTTTTTTTAAAAAAAATTTGCTCAAACCAAGCAAATAGAAACATGATCTTGAAGAATTTTGAAAGATCTATTCAAAAATAATAATTTAAAAAAATGATTAAAAAAAAATCAACCATGTTTCACAATTTTAAATTAATATTTTTTTCAAATTATTTTTGCTTAAATTGACATAGAATCTTATTAAGGTGCTTTAAAGAAAATTATAAATTCAAGGCCTTAGTTAAAAATTTGAAAATCTTACATTGGTTATAAAATTTATTCAATATTTAAAATTTATGATTAAACTATTATAATTTCTCTCATTTTAAACCATTTGTGCAATTAATGATGAATCACAATGAATTTAAAAAATCATTTGCATAATTTAAAAGTCAAGTTAAGTTTTACTTAAAGAATTTTAACAAAAACATATTTGAAATGAAATCATCTATCATTAATTGTGTGGAGTGCAATGTGCATCACATGTAATGGGACAATGTTTAAATGTGTTGTTGTGCTCGTGTGAAATGCCATCCCATTATTTTCATTTGAATCACAATTTAGTGAAATGGAATCATGGAATTCACCCACATTTTATTGTAATGAATGTTGCCATTATTGGCATGAATTAACGCTCTTAGCTACATGGACAATGTTATTGACTATATGCAAGGTGGGCTTTTATTAGTGTCTACCACATTCAAAATAAAATATGAAAATTATTTTCCCATCCTTGTCCATAAACATAGAAGAACAAATAATATGTAGTGAAGTATCTATTAAATGTGACCACATGGGCCAACCAAAGGCAATCATATTTTTCTATTGACTTTTTTGGAGAACCTTATTTAACATGCAATTTTACAAGTCCAAACTCTTGTTCACATCATGCAAAGGATGTACAATTTATGTGTACATGTCATTATAGCCAACATAGTTAGTCGAATGTTCTTATTACATGGAATCATTAATCACATTTGATAATTATCAATGTATACATTTTGAAAAAACAGAAATAAAATTTGTCCTAGTTTTGATGGCATGCATGGACATATTTGTTAGACAACATTAGTTAGATTAATGTATAGATATATTGAGAACACATCTACACACATACATGATGGGTCGTTACTACAAAACACATATCCATTTCAGAATGATTTTGTTTTCAATTGTGGATAATTTTCTATATTTGAATAGGATATGATATTTGATTACAAACTTAAAAATAAAGTCATAATAGATTTGAGGACTTGTAGCTCCAAATTTGATTTACATGCACAAGCCTCTAATCAACATCCATGAAAACAATAATTAGTTTTCTACTTCTTTGGATGGTAGTCTTTAAGTTAACGAGGGCTTTGAATCATGAAATGTGTGTACCATATACTCAAGTGATTTTCACTTATTTGCACCTCCTTGATGTTGACTACAACCTCAAATTTGTCACCATTGATTTGCATATAATAGATAATTATATATTGGAGGATCTTAAGGAACAAAAGCAAATTCATACATCAATTCACATAGAATGGATAACTGCATTTTGGGGGACAAGTTGGCATGATGAACATTGTCAAACACATGTAATATTTTGAATTATAACTTATGCATTCCTTATCACCTTCATCTTTCCATTGCAAGGGTTTAACATCATGATCAAATTGGTTGCAAAGTCTGTCAAAACCCATCACATGTCATGCATGATTCTCTTGTCATGCTTTGCTTTGCAATTGGTGTGATAGCTTTAAGAAGATATAATAAGATTAATTTTCAAAACAAGTGTTTTGCTAATTGATTGTTCATTTTATATGTTCATTAATGTAAACAATGAGAAGGTCATAATGATGGTTAACATCTGTTTATCCCAATCATATTGATCATCAACTAAAAAAAATTGTTCATTCATACATTTGATATAGACTCTAGAATTACAAATTAACATGATGCACATTAAGGTTTGTTAAATGATATTGGTGGTAAATTTTGATTTGGAAATTTAAAAAATTTCTTAAGCTTGAGGCGTGTTCCCAAACTCTTTTGGGTGAAAAAGTTTTGGTATGACTAAAACAAATTGAAACACTTCAAATGTATTATTTTGTCACCCAACAATGTTAGGAATTTTAGTTTTAATGCATTTAGTCAAGTTTAAATTATGCTTAAGCTAAAACATTGGGTTAAGAATTGCTATAAATGGGTTTAGTGTGAATGTAGTTCAAGTTATTTTATGTTTGAGGAATATCACCTTTGTTTCATGCTTTGGGGTCTCAATTCCAAATCATGTGTGTCATGCAAGAAAGTGGAAATTGTTGATGTTTAAGGGAAAAGCATTAACATTGTTGTGTGAGCTCCAACCAATGCACAAAAGATATAAGAAACCAAGCTCATAGTGACCTTACCCACCATGAAGCAAAGCAAAGGGAGTGTGGTAGAACTTGAAATTCTACCATCTTTGTGGTTGACATTGATTCATATAACCAAAATAAACAAATAAATGGTGGGGGGAGTTGTTGCATTTGAATCGTTCAAATTGGGTGGCAATGCACATTGTTAATACATAGCCCTAACATGAAGAACACATCTATAGGCTTCACATGAAGCTTGCACAAATAAAGTCCAAACAAGTGCTTGAGTAAGAGCTTGTGTAAAGCTTATGCTTGTATAACACTTGTCATGGTTGTGCATATGTTTTTTCTAACGGTCATCATATTTGTGTTTTTTGTTGAAAAATGTTGAAGTCTTGCGCAAAAATAACAATGGTAATAGTAGAAATTGTGTCAACATAAATGTGAGCACAAGTTCAAACCTCTATCATCAATGAGTTTGAACTCACTTCTAAATGTGGGAGGTTTAGAGTATGAATTGAAGTACACATGCTCTAACATTGGTTGGGAATTTAAGGTGAGGTTTGAACTTAATCAATAAATGTCTTACCATATATATTTTTAAATTTTCATTTATTTGGTTTTATTCTCAATTTTTCATGTGGGCAAAAGTTCATCCATCCAATAGACAAATAATGTGTTAGTGAATGGACATTTGGCTTAATCACCAAACACCCTTACAACATTGCACCATTGATAGGTCTCACCTAATATTTTTTCCTTTGTTCATTTTGGATTGCAACAAATGGAAGTTGAATTGATTAATCTAATTCATAATCCACTCCATGGGTGATTCCACAAAATGAAATTTCATATCTCGGCATTTATTTGATATGTGATTGCTTATAAAGGTGACTTGAGCTTACTTACTAGAGTAGTAATGTGTGTGAATGGTGGTCTTGTGGTCACTTTCACGTTTTCTTCCTTTTCTTTTTAACTTTGTCACCACATCTTCGAAGGTTTTTTTGTTCATATTTCACTTGTTATTTCAATTCAAGCAACAAAATTCAATGGTGACATGCTTCATTATTAGCACATTGATATCAACAAAAATATTCCTTTCAAGTCTTGATGTCATAGTGCTTCAAGTCACTTATGAAGTTTTTTTGGTAAAATCATCATTGCATCTTTAAATTCTTTCATAGTTTTGGAAGCCTCGTTCTTCAATTAACTTAATTTGAAAATAAAATATATAATATGTCTTTTGTAAAAGTTATTTCACTTGAGGACATCTATCACACTCATGCATGATGTTCTCATGTTATATATCTATTTTCATATGGATGTAAGTTCAAATTTTCAAAGAGTTTGGGAAGGAAATTAAGCCAATCTTCATATGTTTTAAACTTAGTACCAACACTTGAGTTCTTTTATATTTTGTTGAAGACATTTCAAAGTCCCACTATTTGCTTTTTTTGGTAAAACATCAAAATCAACATATTAACACACCATGTTGCAATATTTTCAATGTAACTTAAATCATAAAATTGGGGTTTTTAAAACAAATTGCCTCTCCTTATTCTACCTTTCACCTTTGTAACATCACTTTAAAACCTCTCATCGCATGGATTAGGAAACTACCTATGCCAATAATGGTCTAGAAGCAAAATTGGCCTTATCCTCATGATGTCATTCTCTAAAAGAACTAATTATTTCTAATGTTGCATCAATTTTACACATATGCCCATTTTGGAAAATAGGAAGTACAATATCACGAGCATTATACCTATGTATGTATTCCATGATCACTCCACATGACATGGACAAGTTATTTATATTACTTTCATTAGGAGTTGCCTCCTTGTTGATCCATGTGATGACATTTTGTTCATAAATACTGTTTTTGCACTTTGTTTTGCAAATTCAAACTTAGGTTTTCTTTTTTGCCTATGTAATTGGAAACAACCACAATTATTAATTCATTCGTAGCTAGACCATTTTCAATATACACTTTCAAACAAATGAAATTGGTCTACAAACTACACATGGTGGAGAAGGTGTTAGTCTTCTTTTGGAAGCTAGGAGCCCAAGGAGCAATGTTTCTTTTACTTGCAAATTTTTATTTAAAAAATATGATTTGGACTTGTGCAAAGGATTTTCCATGAAAAATGGTCAAAATTCACCAAAATTTGAAGAAACATGATTCCACACGACCAATTTTTTATGATAAGTTTTAGTAGGTAGCCAAGAATATAAAGAGATTTTGTTGTTATTCTATTTTCATATCTAGTATGTAGCTAAATTTGGCTTTAAAATTTCTACATTATTGTCACTTTGATTACATTACAAAATCCAAAAAAGAAATCTTGCCACAGAGTCGAATGCATCACCTTGAATTGTCATTGATGTCAAACTTTGGCCTATTAAACTTGCCATTAATCAACATTTACGCTTTCTTTAAAATCATGTATCAAAAACTTCAAGTATCTAGATTTCCCACCATTCTTATGAACATAAAAATTTGGGTCCCTTAAATGGAACCAACAAAGTGAAACTTGGACAAGATTATGGGACCAAGACTAGGTATTTTACTATGCAACCATGAAATTTTATGTTGTACTATCAAAACATTCATCCACACTTGTGCAACTATGTTAGGTTATATACTATGCAATAGAAAGGTTATTACACACCTTCCTAACACAATATTTTATGAATTAAGTTCAAAGATGTAAGAACACTCCCAAGGTTCTTTTTCTACGTCAACACACTAATTTGCAACACCATAATGCAATACACACAATGAATCATGTGTCCATAACATAATGAAACTTAAACTACTAGTGTGGTCCTAGTTTGCATGCTTCACATACAAGGTTTTTCCCCCTTTTTTCAAATTGTTATTATAAAATATTGACAATGTTAAGGTCCCGAATATAGAAAATTTGTCAAATTTATACTAGGAAAACAAAAAAAGTCCCAAGTTTTTGTTGAAAAAAAAACAAAATTTGTTTCAAAAAAAACATTGTTCGCATATGAACCTGATCCAAAAGTAAGGAGGAGTCTATAATACAAATATACCACAATAATACATCTACATAACAATTGAATCTATGATATAGCAAATTACATAAAATTCATAAATGAGTTAAGTTTGAAATCTTAACATCCTATTCATCCACATCCAATGAGTCATGAACTTGCATGGATCATCATCCCAAATTTACATAAATCATACACAAAAAAATTGTTTTAGTAAGTTTCATGAAAAAAGTTCAAGTTCTAGAAAGAATTAGTAGTTTTTTTTTTGTTTGGCTCTAGTGCACTATATTGTGAATGCTACAACTATCTATAGGATGTGGATTTTAAGGACCTTATAGGCTTTGCATGTACATTGTAAACATCTTAGAAGAGTTTATTGTATAGCTTCCTCTTGTAGAAGTATAAAGTATCATAGCTTGTGATAGATTTCGACAATATGGAATGTGATTTCAACTATTTCAAATTTTGCATGTTTTGAACAATAAACATAGAAATTTAAATTCTTTACCAAATTAGATTCTCATGGACCCATTTCCTCACTTGTGAGGAAAGCTACCTAAAGGCTAAACCTTAGCTAGCTTAATTCCCTACTCCAGTGTAGTAGGTGGAGTTTAATCATTTAATCAATCTTGTTTGTTGAAGAGTAATGGATTAGATGTTGCTAATTGGGTTGCTCAACATAAAATTTCTTTTCAAGCACCTAATTACATATGAGTGTTCATTCATTGTAGTTTAATGTGACGTATAGCTTGTAAAAACCAAAAGAAAGGGAGAAAATTAATCCCTCTTGTGGTAGGAAGTTATCTCACCCGTAACCCTTCTAATGTCACTCGCATGCAAATTGTGAAATCTCATAATAATGGGAGGTCTAGAACAAGGATCACCCACCAATGCAATCTTCCTTTCTATAATAGAAGTTAAAGCATGTTGAAGAGCAATACTAACAAGCTACTTAAAAAATTTAATGCAAAAATACAAGGAAAAATGACCTTCCAACCATTTATCATAAAAAATATGGGCACACTCCCTAATGAAACAATCCATGTCATGCCTAGGTGCACCATGCACCTCCATGGCCATTAAAATAAAGTGATGCCTCTCATGAAACCCTTTATATTTGTGGATTTTAATAATGGCGTTAAGTTCCACAACTACACTTGCTAATTGACTAATGACACTCGAAGCCACCATCTCTTGTGTCACGTTAATAACCACCACATCAGCAACAAATACTTGGTCCTCTTGGGTCATCTAGAAATTGACTCATAATAAAACTCTTGATGTAAAGATGTACCATTTTTTTTCCATACAGCATGCCCATTTTTTTTAGTGAGGGCATACATGATATTTTGAATGGTGTCACATGTGATTATCTTCTGACCTCCAAATAAGCAACGAATTAAGTGTGTGCCAAATGTTTCCAACTTGTGTCCACACACACGTGAGAAGATTAGATGTTAAGGGTTAAATCAAATCGAAACGAAAATGCAATGCTAAAGTGAAAATAAAATGTGCGATGTGAAATGAACAAATAGATGGTGTAATAACCAACCATAGCCTTGCCCCCTTCTTCAAATAAAAATGAATATAGGCTATGGATGTTGAAAAAATGGAGTCATCCTTCAAGATACACCTGAGGGATGTGTCGTGGTAGATGTCCATAAAAAATGTTTGTAGACCTAAGGTGTTGGTAATCACTAGACTCTCAAAAGAAGGGTGCATCTCCCTATCTATAAGAGATAATAATTATAGTTTCAAAATAGATATATTGTAATATTCTTCTTTTGGGTTGATTATATAGGTTACAAGAATAGAACTTAAAGCAAAGGATATGGGATAAAGTGAAGTGTTATTAGGAGTGTGTTGGGGAACACATTGGAAGTTTGAGAAACATGTTGAAAATTGGATAAAAACACATTGGGAACAAATAAAAAATCCACTTTCCCCAAAAGGAAAAAATTGGACCCCTTGGTGGATTTTGGCTCAACTCATTGGTTATTAAGAATTTATATGTATTTTTTGTACCATTTTTTACTTAGGTTAATGGTAAGTGCACAAATTGTGTAACATAGTATTACATTCAATTCATTCTAACCCATGTTTATTGAAATTTGGGCATTGAATAACTAAGATGTAAACTTTTGTTATGAAGCTTGGTTGCATGAATGCTTCACTTACTACTTTTTAAAAATAGTTTTGCCATTACTTCACGCAAGAAATAATTATGAGCCATACTGACACAACCATGTGCGGTAGTCTCAAATTTTAAGAGTTGCATAAGGGTTATTTGAGTGTGGTAAGGTTATTAGGGGCTTTTAACAACTTCATAAAGAACGATGAATGCGCTTGGTGCGTGGAGGGGTTGTTTTTTTTTCTAAAATGCGATATTGGTGAATAAGGTGTTGGGTTAATTCTTTTCTTCAACAAAAAGATGGTAACCATAGTTTTAAAAACTCTATTACGTAATTAAGAGTGAGAAATCTCTAGAGGGTTGGAGGTAGAAGTAGACATTAGAATTTGCGGTGTTTAGCACAACATTGGTCTTCTTTTAGTATTTAATGAGTAGCAAGGGTGTTTGAATTCATGAAGCAATTGAAGGGGTGTTAATGAAAGGTCGAATAGAAATAGAATAATCTTCAAGTCGTATGAACATAAGATTAATTCGAGACAACTTAACGATTAAATAGATAGTTTGATAGTATGTCAATGGTAATAAATATTTCACAATGATTGAAACATTTATTTAGATTATGAATAAGCTCAACAAGGAGCTGCAAATACATGTTAAATCCTGGGCTATGCCATAATGATAGTTCATAACTGCAGGAAATTTAGGATGCGTCAAATGGCACGAACTAGGTAGTCTGCTTTGTTATTAAGAAGTAGTCGACGAATTGGACCGCGCAACCAATGATAACGTCCAATGCCAAGAATTGAAGGCCATGCGAAAATAAAAGTATTTTCAATTTCGTAACAATTTTCACAGACGATTTTAGGTTTGTCACTAAAAATGGGGTCAACTTGCAACAAGATCACTAGGGTGCGAGAGTTCGGAGAAATACGATAGGAACATGCTCGAAGGGGTTCAACTTCAAAACGAACACACACCTTTCAAGGTTTGGGTTCTTCATTGCGAGGATGTTGCGTTAGGGTTAGATCTAAAAATGATTTTGGAAGTAGTTTTTCATTTACTAATGCAGCTTGGGGTTCGTAAGATGTGACCATGTGCGATGCCATAATTTCAAGGATAGGAAAAAGGTTAGATTTTCAATCAAAATCAAATTGATACTGAAGGTGTGAAGGATTTGTTACATTGAGATGCGCGGTCGTAATTTATAGATAAAAAAAAGGAAGGAATGGCATGAATAATTGCGTAGAATCATGGTAAAGTAAAACCTTAAGGTCAAAGGAAAAAATTGAAGGTTTAAGTAAAGTTTGTTGGGGGGAACGTGGGAAAAGGTGAAAAGGTGAAAAGGTGTTTTTCCTTCACCTTCCATTGGCCACCAAACATTGGAACATTCCATTGGCCACCAAGCTTGGAACGTTCCATTGGCCACCAAGCTTTGGATCTACCTTCACCTCCCTTTTCCTTCTCTTTAAAAGGTGGACTCGGATCATTGGGGGCTTTATTTTTCCCTGGACATAATTTTCAATTCAATCTTGAATATTTGTTCCCATATGCTTCTTGAGAAGGAAAATAATGATTAGTCTTGGTAGATGGGAAAAGGAAGGAAAATAGAATGAAAATCTTGTAATAGTTTTGAAGGAATGGAAATGAGTAGTGATAATGTTGGGAGGTTGAAACTTTAGAGAAATCTCACAATCCCTTTCAGGTTTGGAAGCGTAACTTATTACTGGTTTAGCTACAGAGCTTAGGATTTGGTAGCAAATTGTGCCTTGTAGTTATCTTTCTAATGAGCTAAGGCAAGTCAAATTTGAATAACCGATGTGTTAGAAATGATATTTCAAATGACTAATGGTCTGTAGTCAAGTTGAACCAATTGCCTTCGTAATACCCTTTCGGGTTTGGTAGGATAACTCCTTACTGATTTAGCTACAGATCTTAAAATTTTGTAGCATGGTGCGCCCTTATAGTTAGCTTCCTAGTGAGTTAAGGCAAACCAAATTTGAATAATTTATATGTTAAAAATAATATTTCAAGTGATTGGTGGTTTGTAACCAAGTTGAATTTATCACCTTTGTAAAACCCTCTCGGGTATTGTAGCATAACTTCTTGCTGGTTTAGCTGCAGAGCTTAAGATTTGGTAGTAAGGTGCACCTTGTAGTTAACTTTCTAATGAGCTAAGGTAAGCCGAATTTGAATAACCTATGTATTAGAAACAATGTTTCAAATGACTAATGGTCTGCAGCTAAATTGAACATGATGTTGAATCCTCAAACGTTGGTTTAAATGAATGACAATTTGATAAAGTTATAGGATGTGAAATGTTTGAGCTTGAAAAATATATCTATCAGTTCTAATCGTAAATGATGCATAAGAAGCAAGTTATTTATTTTCAATTACAAACACAATTTAACATTTAAAAATATACTTGCATTTTTCATTCACCGGTAGCATTTATGCTTTCAAGTATAATCACCTTGTAAAACCGGGAGTAGAGGGACGGAAAGTCGCCTCACAGTAACCCCCTTCAAATTGGTGCATTCCAAATGGACCAATCTTGTTCATACGGTTATCAAACATTCAACAATTTTTTTATCTTGTTCTTTAGTCTATATTCTTCAAATTCAACGGTGCATTTCTTTCATCTTTGAATATGTGCATAGATCCATGAAAAAATATGTTCAAGACTCTTTTGGTAATGAAAATTATTTCCCAAAAGCTTAGGCATTATAGGAGTTAAACAACATTCAATTTTGCACATTTTTTTAGGACAATCAAATTGAGGGTAAATGGAGCTTTAGAGGATCAAATTAGGGCCCAAAGACAAGTTAATTTGAAGGATACAATTATTATGTCCAAAAAAAAAGTAATTTTTAATGGCAAGTTGGTCCATAATTAATGGGGGTGATGGCTTTTGCAATCTCAAATACCCATAGTAGTAGTACCTTTACCATTTTGTCATCTTCTTGATGAATATTTATTTATTCATAAATATTTCAACATTTATAGAAAATAATTTAATTACTATGGGAATGGTAAAGATACTGTTGTAACCTAGATTTGCTTATTTACCTTGTCCCTGCACCCCATTACAAATTTTACCCCACCCCAAAAGAACTTGTTCCTGATTTTCCTTTCTTTTTTAGGGCAAATTGTGTGACAGGATTTTCCTCAGTTTTGAGCACTGCCTGTGAGGGACTATATGAGTGTTAGGTGGGTTTATTAAATTTATCTATCAGGCAAAAAAGGATAAATATATATATATATTTTTAAAAATCAGCCAAGTGAAGAAGGTATATAGGCTTCAAAAACTTTCCAAACTGGGCAAGGGTATAAATCTTTGCAAAGTTATCAATCTAGATAAAAAGTGTAAAGGCATTTATGAGGACCATTAATTTACATACCATGAAGCATACATGATTTGATTAAATGTAGGGTAAAAACATACTTGCACAAGTATGATGACAGATTTTCAAAAGTGAAGAAAGACAATTTACTTGCATAATTGGCATTGCAAACATCAACATGCAAAATTTCAAACATCCTGTCAATAGAAATAACGAAGTTATGATTGAATTCAATCAATAGCATTAAAAAGGTTTTATGTTCAAAAACAAATTACAATAAAAATGATAATAAAATCCAAAGGGGTTCCAAAAACATATGATAATTTTTTGTTGTTGAAGGTAAATAATATCATTAATAAAATAAAATCCCAAAAGAAAATGTATTTAATTGTTGGTCTCCATTATTCAAACAAATACATCGTAACCATATGCATTGCAAAATTTGGACATGCATATATGCTCTATACTATTGTGACATATACCTTTCGTTATGCAATGCAAAACAATTACCCCTCCCTAGGTAAGGACAAAACTCAACTATATACTAGTTGGGTAAAATAAAGACAAGAGAAGTCTAAAATACATATTAATTGTGTAAGGTAATTCAAAGGGTAACCAAAAAGGTTTTATCCTCTGGGTAATGTACATATTTACCATGTTATGTACTCATGAATATATATGAAGGTAAAAATATTAACACTAGACGTTACACATGTAAAAAATAGCTTCACTAACGCCTTGCACGATATCTTTTTGATGAAATATAATCAAATTTATGCCAATTTGAGATAATAAATTGACTTTGGAGCAATATACCCTTATTTAGGGCCAATTCTAGCACATATTTGCTGAATAATTAATTAAATTCTAAGATTTTTTAAATTTTAAAATCTTCATTTTCCTTTGTGAAAAAATGTTGTTGTTTTGAGAATAGTAAAAATAGACCACTAATGTACAATATAAAAAAATTCAAGTTGACGGGTGTTGTCGATAGAAGTAGGGCCAACATGGGTTGGTCATATGAAGGGAATTATGAAGTTAGTAATTCCCTCTCGAAGAGGAGCTTCTGGGTGCATCAGATAGCAAAATTTCTGTCCCACAGCCTGGGAAGAAAATTTCCCACCCATTCTAGTGTAGTTTTTTCTGTACAAGAACTTTACAATAGACGGAAATTGTTCCTTGGACTTTATCGGTTTGATAGTAGTAGTAGAGGGCCCAAGGGCCAGCTTCAACACATGTTTGTCGAATAATTAATTAATTAATTTGGAAGATTTCATGTGTTGAGAAAATAAAATATTATACCCAGATTTTATTTTTTCCTTTACAAAAAAAAAATTCTTTGAAAAAAACAAAAATTTTGAATTGTTTTCCAACGTGTTTACAAATAATATATACTTAGTGTTGAAGCTGCCGGGGGGTGGGTACTATGGTACACACTGGAGAGCGGGCAACAGGCCGCCCTTTCTTCTAGCACCGGGTTTGTTGCCGGAAGAACATTTGTTTGTTTGTTTGTTTGTTGTGTGTCAGGAGGGTGGGGTAACACGCATCACATGACAAAAGTTTTTTTTATAATGCAGGGGCCTGCACGGAACAAATATCTCATTCTTGGCCCACCAACCAGATCACCTTGTTACAACCCCGTGTGTTTACCAAATCCCGGATACACAGGATCCGGGGGCCCCGAATCATGGTGAACTAGCCTTTTCCAATTTGTACTCTTGCTGTTTTTGGATCCAGTTTCTGGCTCGGCTACACAATACATTATGTAGTTGTGGGTGCCTCAAGGGAAAAACAGATAACAATAATAAAATAATTTATGTGTAGGGTAAAGCCCCCCCCCCCCCCCCCCCGGGGGGGGGGCCTAGAAAAGGACCCGGGGGAGGGGGCAGGGGGGCCTCGTGACAGAGTGGTAGCCAAGTCTAGCCCTGCATTTTGGGAATGTCGCCCCCACCAGGGTTTTCTTCTTTGACGTTTTTGTCATGTAGTCAAAGTGGCGAATGGTTCTGTGGTGCTAGTTTAGCCAAACTTGGTTGCATACTAGATATGAAAGTAAAAATGAAATAGAATCCTTCTATATTTTTGGCTACTTACTAGAACTTATCACAAATGTCGGCAATTTGATTTTTTTTTTTTTTTGGCTTTGAAATCTGGCGAATTTCAGTGAAAAAAAATCCAGGAAAAATACTATGTATAGGTTGAATCATATTTTCCAAGACAAAATTTGACAACGATTTGCCAATAATAGAAATATTGTGCCCCACCTATGGGCTTCCCTGGATGTAAAGCACTAGGCGAAGGTTATCATCATGAACCTTAACATAGGTAGATCATGAAGCAGACTAAGGAGAGGGGTTCTTCAAAATAGTCTTAAGAGTGGAGGGATCTCATGCCTAAGGTAGGCCTAAGATCCGTCCCATTCTTAATGAGTAGGCATCATATCGCTCCTATCTCTTCTCTTGTAGGAGGGATATTCATGAATATAAAGTGCCCTCCAAATAAACTACAAAACTCTTCCAAGTTCCTTCCCTGTGTTGGACTTTGAGATCAAAGGAAGGAGAAAAAGGGTGGATGGATCTAACACTTTAGCTCCAATAATATAGAGAGATTGATTTTCATGCACATGGAAAGATCAGAAGAGAAGAAGACTAATTCTTATACATATGTCATGACATATATATATATATATATAACTTTTTTTAATTAAAATTCTTTGGGAGGGGGGTGGGGGGGGCGCAATAGGTATATTAGAAAAACAATATCTTAAGGTTGGGAGTTTTGAGGACAATGTGGCTTCCAAAAAAGACAAATACTTAAGGATTTTAATTTTCTTTTCAATAAATTTGTGTATTGGTTGAGGAATGGGCTAGAGGGTAGTGATTGGGTCAAGCAATGGGGAAAAAAATAGCACACGCTTCTAATTACTACTACCCATGTCTTCACTTTATTGGATGAGGTTACACCTTGTCTTCTATGGGAATCTAAACTTTTGACGTTAATCAAAGCTAGAGTGACTTGCTTTTCCAAGGGAGATGCCAAGCCCCAATGAACCAAAAGAGCAAGGGATCCTTTCTTCCTTTGTCCTTTTTACTCAAAACAAAAAAACCTCATGTGAATGAAAACATGACACCATTATACACACACATACACACATATATATACATTTCCTTCTTTGGAAAGTGGGTTTTATATGGTTATAACTTGTAGCACAAGGAGACAAATGAAAGTCACATGTTTGACGCAACTCAATGTAGTCTAGAGTATGTCATCATGGATTTAATGAAACACTAATGTCCACAGCCAAATGTTTCATCACAAACTTTGCTTGTTCTATTTTAATGTTGGTTTGTGGCATCATCCCCTTTTCCTTATTGACATGCACCAAGTAAAGTGAAAACTTTCACAAAGGTGGTTTACCCACAACTTAAAAGCTTTAGAAATATTGATAGTTGGCCATGTACAATAGAAAAGACAATGTTGGTTGAATATTGTGAAAATAATTTGTTTCAAATTTCTAACAACTAGTAATAATTATGGATTAAGTAATTGATTTGAGGTTGTTGGTTATTGGAATTAACTAAAGCATGGTAGCAATGAAGTTATTTTTAATAACTGACAATCTTGAGTCAATTACCAAATATAAATTATTAATTGGAGGTTCAAGACCATTAGCTATAGATAGTTAGTCACAAGTACCTACCATGTTTTTAAGAAATTTGGGTTGTAGCATTTTAGGTTTTAGCACTTATGATCCAAGGGCATGGTTGAAATTTCTTTTCAATTGTTTTATTTCTTGTTTGCTTTTTGGTTGTTTTGTGAATTTTTTTTTGATATGTAGAAGAACAAGAAGATATACACCTTAACAATGGACACATGCAAGTCTTTGTGGAAGGTTTATTCCATTTAAAGTTGATAACGAGTGCTTCCAATTCTAGGAAAAGGTCTTCATGTGTATGTATTTTTAATGACTAGCAACCAATGTTGAATGAATTGGAAGATGACCAATAGCCAATGGTGAATGAATTGTGATAGCAACCTTCTTTTGATCTTGGAATATGTCATGACTTTCATTTGGGTGTGCAACCATCTCTCGAGATTAAAAAGAATTGAATGCTTGCATGTGAAATCAAGTTGAACAAAAGACCCATATTTGAAATGAACACAAGAAAATGCAAGCACATTCCCACATGAAATGGAAGTATGTGGGAATTGAAGGAGGGTAGTCCCAAAACTCCCAAGTTCAACTCCCACTTTGGGAGTTGAAAGTCCCAAGATGTGTTCAATATTTGGATCTAGGGTTAAGGGACCAAACCTTGCCCAAATTGAAATTTTAAAAAACAATTACACAAGTCTTGATGAATAATACACTAAAATGGGGCTGCATTTTCAAAACAAATATCTTTAACACAAGTTACATGGTCTCTTGAAAATTAAATAATCAAACTCTCAAAATGACACACAACATTAAAATGACATTTATAGGGTCAAGTTACATCCAATTAAAGATCATGATACACTTTCAAAAACTCTTTTCAATGGATACAAAATGAGAACGTTATGAGCCTAGGCAAAGTTGTCGAACTTATAACTTGGTAGTTTTGGGACTTCCATGTGAAAGTCCTAGGAAAAATAACAATTTTGATGTAGCCCTTCTGAAAAGCTACAAAGTATACTAAAGCGAAAAGAATAATGAGCCCAAGTTGGAGATGCGGTGAACCTTGTGAGTTTGTGGTTTGTTTGTGCACTAATTTGGTTCCCAATGCAATAATTGCCCTTTTTGTTTAATTTATGCATTTTGATGTGTCCATAAATTCAACTTGAAAAGTTCATCTTAGTCTTATCCCAAAACACCTTCATGATCTCCAACACACAAAATCATTTATTCTAACTCATTTGTAATGATCATGGTTGTGATTTGATATATTTTACCATTAGTTCAAGACCCATAGGTTGTATTTGTTGATTGTCTGAATAATGCATATGTTAACATTGTTAAGAAAATACACATTGATGTGGTTTTAGATGAGAGCCAGATGGAATTGTTCAATGTTAATATTACATTGCTTGTGATGATTATTGTATTATTCATTTTAATAAACATGTTGAATGTTAGGGTAAATTTGTTGTCCATTCATATGGATATGTAGCAATTCAAAATGTGTTGCTTAATTTTTGGATGACATAATAATGGCAAGCTTGCTTTGTGATGGTCCAACTAATGCATCTTGTGAAACTTCAAGGTTTTGGAATTAAGAGATTATTTAAGTATATGCTATTTGTGTACTATTTAATTTGCATACCCAAAGTAGGAAAAAACAACCTTTGGGCTTGTAATAGATACATTTTTCTATTTCAATTTCATTTAATCATTTTTTTCATTGATAATTTGATCAATCTATGTTGTGTTACATGAGGGTTTTGATAAATTGAAAGAAATGATTCAAAAACGGATTCTAAAGGAGCTTGGCAAGTTGATGATGAAGTTTTTTGTTATGTTTTTAAAGTGTAATGGGGATAGATATCCTACAACAACCATAATGAATACATGTTCAAGAGTTTCAATTGGGTTTTGATCCATTATAAGAGGTTAAAGTGTTTGCTATTAGTGTACAAGAATTGTGGTTCAAAATGCAAACATTTCCATTTTTCATTGGTACTAATAAGGTTATTAAAATAGATATGCAAAATAGTTGAAACTTTAAAGTTAATAAAAGATGAAAGAAAGTGGATGTTTTATGAGGTTAAAATCCTTAAGCATCATAGGTGACATTTCTTATTGTGATGAAGTTGTCATAAAAACATGAACAATTCATGTATTTCACATGTGTAAAAGGAACAATGTATTTTATTTTGACAAAAAAAATCAACCAAAAACTTGGATTTATTTGGGGAATTTTTTCTATTTAAATTCAACTTTTTTTTCTATTTTTTTGGAAATTTTGCCAAATGTTTAATATGGAAAAACTGAAAAATAAAACCTTGAAAAGGAACGGTGATGGACATATCTTCTTGTCATCGATATTCAACTACCAAACCAATGTTTGGTTTAGGAAGGGTATGAATGTTTGGTGTAGTTAATATTTGTAGTTGGATGAAATAGATGGCCATTGTTATTGCATTATTAAAAAAATATGGTTTTTACACTAGTAACATCATGACTAGAATATTTTGTATAATGAAGTTTATTAAGCTCAAATGATTGATTATGTCCATTTTCACTAACATGCAAATTAAGTGTTTTTGAACTTTGATTAAAAAAGCTAACTATCTAATCAAATTGGACAAAATGTTAAACATATGGTGGATGTGGCACCTATTTGGATTAATAGATCTTGATTAATGTGACTAATATGATCAAATCAAACATTCAAATTATGACATATGTAATAGTTTTATCTTACTTTTTTGTGTGCATTAAAATGTAAACACTTATTGTGTAATTATTTTGAAATTAATTACTACAAAATGATGTTAACATTATTTTCATATTTCAAGATTTTCATACATTAAAAGTTTAATTTCAATAATCTATGAGATTTTATAATCAATTTATAATTATGTACTTCACATGTGAAATTAATTTAATATGAAATTACATAGTTACATAATGTACATCGATTACATTAATTAGTTTCATAGCATAATTACGCTACTATAATAGAAAAACATTTAATTTAATTTTTTGAACCAATGTAATGTGTTCAAATTTGACAATAAAATAATGAATTATGAAACTAAATACATGTTATTAAAAATCCATAAATGAAATTCATTTTTATTAAGAAATTGTATAATTAAAATTATATTTTAATTAATGGCATAAATCATAATATCAAAATACATGTAATGGATTGACATGACTTGGAATTGAAGTTAAATCAAATACCAAAGTTAATAAATTAAGTTTAATTAATATTTAATATTTGAATCTATAACCCAAATCTAATTTTAAACATTAAATTTGAAATTTTGAAGAAAACATTCATAATAACTTTATTTATCATTTTGAAATTTAAAGCATTACAAATTTCAATGGAACTAGTTGAGATGCTCATGATTTTCACATGTTGGGATGGTAAAACTAACAATTAAAAACTAGGTGATGTGTCAATTATAATTGAATGTGTTTGCATTAAAATTATGTCATTTTATGAAGAAAGGGAAGATCAATCCTAATCTACACTAATGCGGCATGTGCCATTGGCCCAAGTGTTACCACATCCTCAACTGATTTTTCTTTACAAAACCTAGTTTTTTGGAATTTATTTGAATTTTCAGTTTGAATAAGGTTGAATATGGTTTTTTGCTTATCATATATAAAAAATAAAAAATAAAACAAAGAAAATAACTCTCAAACATGAGCAAACAAATAAAGGGAAAAAAAATGAAGGAAAGCAAAGCAAAGAATGCATGAAAATGACTTATGAAATTAAAAAGTGCCCAAGAACACCTAGTGTTTCGAATGCATATAGCTCTACTTGTCATGTTCCTCTCCCCAAAATAAAAAGAATAAGCATGTTTGCCATGTAACCATCACACCAAAAAAACCATTTAAACAAATTATAGTTAGATGTTCGCCATGTTCTCCACACCCCCCACCCCCCCCAAAACTTATTTCTCATACACCATCACATTATATATATAAACCATGTACTCCCTAAAGAAAACAATCTAAGCCTTTTGAACCCATGTTGGCTCACCTCATTGATCAAGGAATTTTGTTCTCTCAATTTTCATCACCATTTTTGGTGTTACAATGTAAAAATGGTGTTCATCACCATTTTTGGCATTACAATGTAAAAACTATGGGACATAAGGACTTAACCCATCGTAAAGCATAAGGTGAAAGTCATCGTACATAGACCACAATGATTAAGAGTTAGTGTGTCATATTTCCTTTTCCTCTTTGATGTGCACCATATAAAATGAAAACTTTCACAAAGGTGGTTTAGTCACGATTTAGAACATGTACAAATATTGTCAGTTGAACACAAGGTTCAATGGAAAAAAAACAATAGTGGTTGAATTTGCATCAAATCTCCAACAATTAGTAGTCATGTGTAAAGTGAAGTTACATAATGCAAAAGGATTAAAAAATAAGTGGCCTAAGACAAAAGGATAAATAAGATCAACCCCACATTTTGGGAACATCCCCACTTTGAGGCTTAACCCATTGTAAAACATGAAACAAAAGGTTATCATGATCCTAAACATTTGTTGATCATCAAGTTTAGGGGGTGAGGACTAATATGTTTATCCTTTAAGAGTGTGAATAATCTTATATGCATGCTTATTCCTTCTTTCTTATAAGAGGGTGTTAAAGGGTGAACAATAGAATTGTTGTAGCCTTACTATAGTTATTATGGTAATAGGTAATTAGGAAATTACTTAGGTAAGGTAAGGTTGACTTTGCCTACCTATATCCCATTGATGAAGGAAGGATTGTTGTCAAAGAAATGAGATTAAAGGAGAGAAAATAGGATTTGGCTTTGTAATAGCTACCACCTACCGCAATAGTGGTTAGCTACCTAAGGGGGAGGGAGAAGATTCCAAATATGTGTAGATATTTTTTGTGTGTGCATGTGTGTGTATGTGATTTGCAGTGTTGGCGATTAAAGTTTTTTGTCACCACACAAATGGCGATCGAAAATATTTCATTGACATACGTGTCTGGATCTTGGTTGTTTGATTGATGATGGATTGATCTCCATCATTGTTTTTGCGATGAAATTTGATTCAGCAAGAAAATTTGGTGTTGCTTTGTAATAAAAAACAAACCTTGCAATTTGAATTCACTTTCTCCTTTGAGGTGGGTGGGATTTGTGTTGTTTAACACCAACCATTGCCATATACCTTGGAAGGGAAAAGCGAAATATTTATGGTTGTTTGAATTTCAGATCATCATATTGCATTTGCAATTGGAGCTAACTTTTAATTGTAACCTTGAAGATGGAATCCAATCTTGTTGTTGACACTACAAGAATCCTTGTTTTTTTACTAGAAATTTTGTTTTAAAAAATCCATTTTGGACAAGCATAACAAAAAAAATTTCAATCATTTTGGACAAATCGTTTTGAACTTGTCCATCATGACCAAGTCATGTACTTTTTGACTAGGCTTAAATTGGCATTTTTGACTAGTATTTTTGAATAGTCAATATAATAGTCAAGCAATTTTCTGACTAATCGAACACCATTTTGACTGAGGAAATGTTATGTGGCATTTAGATAGCGGCCACCCAAGTTAAGCCACATGGCATTTAAACATTCGCATAGGTAGTTAAATATGTATGTTAATTAAGTTTAAATAAAATTTAGTAATAGTTAATGTCTAGTTATTTAATTATAATTAATAATTGCAACCATATTATAAATCTTTGAATTATGTAAAATATCAAGATAGTTATAATGTATTATATTGTTGATTGATAATTACAACCAAATTATAACTAATCCTTACAAATTTGACCTAATTCATTATATATTATCAACAATGTATTTGTAATCATTAATATTTAACTACTTAATTACACATTCATAGTGTATTTTAGGTAAATAACTAATTAACCAACTAATAATTTATCATAGGTATGTAAATGGCTTGCCCTAGCCTATATAACTAGGTAACCTACATGCTAAAATATAGGTAAATAGGTGGAATATAGGTAGAGTATGTATAAATAAATACACACATATATATAAACTACTTGTATTTAGGTTATTTAGTCACATACTTAGATTACATAATTAGGTGATTAATTTAACCTAGGAAAAATTAATTATATGGCAAAACTAAAAATGGCTAAACTAATTGTGACAAATCCAATGATGATTAAACTAACCATGAATAAAGTAATTATGGAAAAATTAATGATTAATGGTTAAACCAACCAAAAATTAAAAATAATTATGGAAAAATAACCTTGATTAAACTAATTATGGTTCAATTAACCATGTCTAAATAAATAATTGTTAAATACATAATGACAAAACTAATTTTGGATAAAATAGTTATGGCAAAACCAACTATGGTTATTTCATAAATGGCTAAAAATAACCACGAGTAAAAAAAAAAAGGCTAAACTAACCATGAATAAAGTAAATATGGCCAAAATAACCAATTAATAAATATTTTATGGCTAAATTGATCATGGCTAAATTAATTAATAAATAATATTTCATGGTTAAACCAATTCTGTCTAAACTAAAAATGACTAAACTAACCATGAATATAATTAATGTGGCTAAAATAAACATGAATGAAATAATTATGGCTAAAATCAAAATGGTTATACCAACCATAAGTATAAATTTTGTTAAATTAACCATTAATAAAAATTAATATGGCTATACTAACAAATGAATAAATATTTTATGGCAAAACCACATATGGAAAAAATAATTATATCTAAAATAAGAATGAATGAAATAATTATGGCTCAAATCAAAATGGTTAAAATAATTATCCCAAACCAACCATGGTTAAATTACTAACCATGAGTAAAATGAATTTGGCTAAAATAAACATGAATGAAATAATTATGGTTAGAATATAAATGTTTAAAATAATTTTGGCAAAACTAACTGTGGGTAAATTAATTATGGTTAGATTTAATAAGGGAAAATAACTAATATGTAAAAAATAAATATAGTTAATTTAATTATACTTATAATAACCATGGATAAATTCATTATGGAAAAACCAATAATGGCTTAACTAGTAATGGTTAAATTAATTATGCTAAACTTACTAAAGTTAAACCAAATATTGTTAAATTGACCATGGTTAAACTAGTCATAATTAAATTAAATATGGCCAAAAAATGAGGGAATAATTAATTATGTACAAATGAATCATGGCTAAATTAACCATAGTTAAAACATATACAACTAAACAAACTATGGCTAAAAAAACTATAGTTATTGAACATGATTAAATTGATTGGATGATTAGATTAGTTATGGTTAATTTTAACTTTAATTAGTTTTTTCAAAGGTAGTTGAAGCATAATCAATTTCAATACAATCAATTTAACCATAGTTAGATAAACCATATATATAATTAGTTTAACCATAATTAATTCGGTCATGATTTAATTAGTTATGATTAGTTATTTTTTTCATTTTTCAATTTTTTTCTAATTGGTCAAAAATAGTCAAAATGTTACATGTAGTCTCAAGATACCCAACTAACATTATAATTTATAGTTAACCATTTTAACCAAATCTATTTAATTAACCTTATTGATTGAGTATAATAGATGGCCTTGTTGATTGGGGCACTTGCCAATTTGACTATATTGGGTGGTTTTATTGACCAAGCCATTAGCCAATTTAATTTGGTGGTATTTTTAAGTTCAATTTGACTAGATGTTTGATTTGACTAATTATCAAATCGATCATTCTAATCAAATTGATTAGTTAAAAATACCCATTGTCATTCAAGCCCTTGGCCTTTAGTAATAAATACATGTCTTCTAATTAAAAAGACCCATTGTTGCAACCCTAGCCTTCGGTTCGTGACCAAGGCAAGGGCTTGCAAAGGTGCGGGCCAAAAATGAAGCTTGGCAGTCACATTTCGTGCTCCCGGGATTGTAAGAGAGTGTGAGGGAATGAACCCCACACTCCCAAGTGAATTCCCACATTGGGAATTAGAACCCCAATGGACTTCCAAATCTTCAAAGGGCGATTACAAGGGTCAGAACTCATCGCATTGAAGAGCTCCTTATATCATTGGAAAGCTCTTGGAACTTAAGTGTTTAAAATGTTCTCACATGACCCATTTGGGTACTTAAAAACATAAATTATGGCCAAAAGAAAGGTCGGGAGTCAAATTACTCCCGACCACTAAAAGTCAAGAATCACTCTGATTTACTTGCGTGTAGGTGGGGTATCACATACCATTGAAAATTTCTCAATGAGGGCTATAGTTTTGCTTTAGGTGTCACCTCAATCAGAGGTCTGCACCCAAAGTTATGGGCCTCCAAAGTTGTAGGATTCCTAGTTTAAGGAATTCCAAGACTCCCAATTTCGGAATTTCGGGACAAAATGACATTTTGGTACTAGCCCTATGGCCAGACACAAAGAATACTATAAGGGGGAAGGTGGTGGCTTCCCCCAAGTTGAAGCCGTGGTGAATCTTATGAATTCATGTGTGTTCGTGGTTCATCCGTGTACCAAAAGTGTTCCAACTATGCACTAACCAACTTGTTTGGTTTGTGCGGGTTTGTGTGAGTAATTGATTTGCTTGTCACTCTTCTTAGTCCTTATCCTGGAGCTCTAGCACGCCTTTCTACCCCCGAAGTGTTATAAATTAAGGAACATACCCCAACTCCTCGTTTTTTCGTTGTGTTCACCTTGGACTCACATTTGAATATATCAAGGAGCTTGGGAATGTGTCACCCATTTAATCAACTTGGTTAGTTTGGAAAAATAAGAATTCTAGTAATGTGAATACTTCAATTATATTAATCAAGCCTATTGTTCTTGTGTTTTATCGATGGAGGGAAGGTGGAACATGTGGAATCCATGGTATTTGATGTCTAATAACAAGTCAAGGAAGGTGGAATGTAAGTTTTGTGACAATGTTATTTCATATTACAAAGGTACATTGTTCTTCCAACTGGGCCATCGATATGATGGCAATGGGCCAGTTGGAGTTGTAGTGTGTTTAAGGGCACATCCATAGGTGAAGGCCTTATTTGCTTGATGTGGCAAACTTGTCCCTCCACCACCAAATTCCATGGAAGTACTAGTCCATTTCCTAGATGGGTGAATAGAGGATGTGGCTATTGAAACACCAAATCCTTTGGTGGAAGGATAATCTATTTCAATGTCTTGAGTGGAAAAAGTTTGAATTTTCATCCCCCCCCCTATAAACAACACAAAAGGTCCTAATAGATGGATGACACATTGTAAAATATATAATAAAATTACCTTGGCAGTTCACTTGTCAAACTAATGAGAAATAAGACCAAAACCGATCATAAAATTATTATACAATTAATATTTTTATTTAAACAATTAAGAAAAGATACTTCTTCACTGTTATGAAGCAGTTTTTAATTTTACATTGTAAAAATAGGTTTCAAGTAAACTTTTAAAAATGTAAGTAGCTTTTTGAAGCCTACATTTTGTAATGTAACATTTGTTTTAAATACGTCTTAAGTATGTTCTACCAAAGAGAAAGTAAAATTTATTTATTTTCCTTTCTTTGAATATACAATGATATTTATGTTATAACTTCACACAAATATATTTCATTAAAGTTTTAATGAAAAAATACTTTTGAACACCATATTAATTAGTCAAATTCAAAAATACTTATTCCCTACTTTTATTAGTCCAAAAAATTTCAAATTTTGTATTCAACTTATTGTAAACCCAATGGAAACACCATGGTTTCAAAATGAAATTTAAATAAAATTTGAATTTACTTTCTTATGTTTTGTCAAAAATTGTTTCACTTTTTATTCCATTAATTTAAATCAAAGACATTTAATTGTATACTTTAGCATGCTTTCATCCATATATAGAAATGACAACATTCAAACCTTTCGACAAGTTTTACTACCCAAAAGATTGAATTCAACCAGAAAACAAGATTTGGAGAAGAAGTGGGCAACTTTCTTTTATGAGATGAACATCCCCTTCAATGTTGTGCGACACCCAACGTTCATAGAAGTTGTGAAAATAACCTTTGAATTTTGAACCTATTACAAACCCCCATCATACCATGGATTATGCACATATTTGTTAAAGTAATCCAAGGTCAATGTGTCCAAACAAATAATTGAGAAGATGCAAAATTCAATTCATAAATATGGAGCAACCATTTGTTTTAATGGTTGGGACAAATTGCATGGCATCCATTATTGAATGTAATGTTTGCTTGTCTAAATGGCGATATATTCATAGGTTCCATTAACACAAGGGAGTGAAAGGATGCCCATTACATATGTAATGCATTGACTAAATACATTGAAACCATTAGAGTCGACAACATTGTACAAATTTCAAACATGAAAAATGTAGTTGACCTTTTAATTTCTCATTTTCCAAGTCTTTATTTTCAAGGTTTTGTTATTCATTGTCTGAACTTAGGATTGGAAGATTGGGGAAAAGCAACATGGGCAAGATAAATTGTGAAAAAGGCAAATATATATATATTTTTCGTATGACAACACCATGTGCCACTAACAATCTTTTGTTGTTATGAAAGCAACCTAATGTTGTTAAACCCCATTGAAACATGATTTGCAACCAATTTTGTAATGGTTGAAAGTTTATTCAAACTTAAACTTGTCATTAACAAATTATTGTCAATCCTAATTGGACAACTTTTGATAACACAGTATGCAGCAGCCATTGTCAAAAGTTGTTGACCAAGGCGAAAATTGTTCGAACTAACATAAAGGGGACAAACTTTGGAATACTTGTGCCAACTTTGTGCACATGGTGGAACCAATTTTCATGTCATTGAAAGAATTTGATGGCAAACAACCTTGCATGGGGAGGGCATGGTTTTTCATCAAAACATTGGAGCGAAATGTTTTATCATTATGAGATCCACCATGTGAATCACCATCAAACCTTGTAGATGTGATTAAAGATCAATTTTGTTAGAGGTGGAAGGTGTTGATGACCAACCTACATTATGTAGGGGCCTTTCTCAATCCATACTTATTGGGTGAAGATTGCCTACACAATGATGCAAATGCGAAAGAAGCTTTAAACAAAATTTTACAAAAAATAGCTCATATGCCAATTGCCTATGCCCTAGTTTTTAAAAACTTCACAAATTTTGTTGAAAGTTGAAGTCCTTTATCTAACACCCCCCCCCCCCCCCCCCCCCCCCCCCCACCCCCCCCCC
>Ga0116229_10000696_pt1 | contig 47635 bp, 35 predicted proteins | sample S1TSphgellanicum_3_FD_87313 | JGI IMG/M metagenome (GOLD analysis project Ga0116229, IMG submission 87313) | Host-associated microbial communities from peat moss isolated from Minnesota, USA - S1T2_Fc - Sphagnum magellanicum MG | ecosystem: Host-associated > Plants > Peat moss > Unclassified... | reverse complement strand
TGAGCGCCGTGCGTCTCGCTGACGCTGCTGTCCATGTCGAGGACGATTGTCGTCTGTGGCCGCCACGGGTGCACCCGGTCGATCCAGGCGCCGGACAGATCGGCCAGGGCGGCGAGGTTGGCCTCGCTGGTCAGCCACTCTGTTTCGAAGCGGCCCATCTGGCTGGTCGATGCAGCTTGCCGATCTAGCCCAGTGCTACTCGCCGAACTTTCCAACTGGGCAAGGCGCCGGAACCCCATCTGCTCGTAGTTCGCCACGTGCTACCGCGGGCTTGTCGGTGGAACAGGGCCAGAGGCCGGCATGCAATCCAGGTCCCGCTTGCCTGTGGTACCGGAGTCATATCATTTGCCGAACGGCGATGAGCTCTTGGATTTGATGCAGATTTTTGAAAATGCCGTGTTACCCCGGCTGAGGCCGCTGTGCTGGCACGCATGACCGTGAAGGCCGTCAATAACGCAATCGACAAACAAACCTTATCGGCCATCCCAGGCCAGCTGGAGATCATGCGCGGCAGCCCGGTGTTCCGCAGTGCCCGTTTCCTATTTATATGATCGCAATGATGCTGGAAAAAGGCGAGGTCTTGGAAGGTGAGCGCGAAGTCTATCCCGCCCTGACGGCCGAAATGATCCGGCTTGCGCCCATCTATGCAAATGCCTATCCGTTGCAGGCGCGGCCCCGCGCGCAGCCATGGCACGACAGACCGCCAGTGTACCCAGCACCTAGGAGGCTGGACCCCATCGAGATTTCATGATGCTTTTGGCTCACGAGGTGTTTGACGCTTGAACGCGTTGTAGATGCAGAACAAAAAGTACATAAAGCCTACCCTCTGGCGCGTGCCGGCAGGGCTGGTTGGCGGCACACCGCTGAGTGAGACGGCCTTCCTTCGGAAGACAAAAATGGTTTGACTTCTTAAGCCTAGACAATTGAACATATGATATATTGTGTATTTAGAGGAATACTCCGAATGGCTGAGCTCAGATGGGACGAAATTCAGGGAAGTCCCGCCACAGCGGAGGCGCTGAAATATGGGCGGCGGCTTTCGGACAAGATACTGATCGCCTTTCATCACGCCTGTGATGCGCGTGACATTGCTACGGCGGAGGATTTGATATGGGCCCTCGGCCGGCTCATCGCTCGTCCGGCGGCCGCGGAATCGCATGATCGGCGCAAAATCGCCGAGACACTGGCCGATGCGAATTACCGCTTGTGGGACCTGAAGCGCCTGGCTGTGCCGGCACCAGCCAAGGAGGCACAGGCGTAGGGCTCGCCGGTGTAAAGCGATTCCGTCTGACCGGACTCGGGCATGGCGGATGGTTACTCCAGATCGATATTCCCGCCGGACAACACAACACCAACCGTAAGGCCGGCGGCAGCGAAATGGCGGCCGATCAGGGCAGCCAAAGCGACGGCGCCGCCAGGTTCGACCACCAGTTTCAGATGGTCGAGCGCGAAGCGCATCGCCTTGCGAACATCCTCGTCAGGCACAGCAATGCCGCCGGCCAACCGGGTTTTGTTGATGCCGAAGGTGAGCTCGCCCGGGGTGGGGGTGAGCAGCGCATCGCAGAAATGGGAGCCTTGCATGGTGTTGGTTTCGCGCCGGCCGCTGCGCAGCGAGCGGGCGGTGTCGTCCCAGCCGGCGGGTTCCACGGCATAGAGTTTGGTGGCGGGGGAAACATCGGATAGTGCCAGCGCGCAGCCGGCCACCAGGCCGCCGCCGCCGGTACACACCAGCAGGGCGTCCATGGCCAGGCCGGCGGCGGCCGCGTCGGCAGCAAGCTCCAGGGCGGTGGTGCCTTGCCCGGCAATCACATCCGGGTGCTCGTAGGGCGGAATCAGCACGGCGCCGGTGGTGGCGACAATCCGCGCGGCAATGGCGGCCCGGTCCTCGGTGGCGCGGTCATAGGGGATGATTTTCGCCCCCCATGCCTCGGTGTGGGCGCGTTTGATCGCGGGCGCGTCAGCCGGCATCACGATGGTGGCCGGCACGCCGAGCGCCTGGGCGGCGCAGGCAATGGCCTGGGCGTGGTTGCCGGAGGAATAGGCAACAACGCCGTTGGGCAGGTTTTCAACGCCAAGGCGGCGCAGCGCATTGGTGGCGCCGCGCAGCTTGAAGCTGCCGGTGCGCTGCAGCACCTCCGGCTTGATCAGGATGGTGCCGCCGGTCAGCCGGTCGAGCGCCGCGTTGCGCAGCATCGGCGTGCGGACGATGTGCGCGGAAATCCGGGCGAGCGCCGCATGTACGTCTTCTGGGGTTGGTGCGATCATGGCCGGTGGCAATACCCTGGCAGGCGGCGCGTGTGCTAGTGTTTCGGCGAATTGGTATCATAGCAGGCCCGCGCTGAATGAAGCTGCTGATCGTTGATGACCATGCGGTGGTGCGCGAGGGCGTGGCCGCTATGCTGCGGCTGGCGCATGCGGACAGCGATATCTTGCAGGCCGACAACACTGAAACCGGTCTTGCGCTGAGCGCAGCCCATGCGGATCTCGACGCGGTGATCCTGGATTTCGCCATGCCGGGCCGGGCCGGCGCCGTGGCGATTGCGGCCTTCGGCAAGGCGCGGCCGGATGTGCCGGTGATCGTGCTCTCGGCCAGCGAGGACCCGGCCGATGTGCAGCGCGCGCTCGATGCCGGCGCGCTGGGCTATGTGCCGAAATCGGCCACGCCCAAAACCATCATTCTGGCGTTGGGCTTGGTTCTGGCGGGTGAAATCTATTTGCCGCCGTTCTTGATGACCCAGGCGGCCTCTGGTGGCGCCGCGCCGGACCGGCGACCGAAAGGCCTTGCCGGCTTGACGGAGCGGCAGACGGAAATCCTGAAAATGCTGGCTGCTGGGCTGCCGAACAAGACCATCGCCAACGCGCTGCGCCTCTCCGACAAGACAGTGAAGGCGCATGTGACCGCCATTTTCAAAGCGCTGAACGTGGCCAACCGCACCCAGGCAGCCAATACGGCGCGGCAAGCCGGCTTACTCGGCCCCGGCGCGTAACAGATTGCTGATCGCGGCGCGCAGCCGGCTATTGGCCACCGGCTTGTGCAGCAGCAGCAGGCCGCTGCTCACAGCCTCGGTCAGCCGGTCGGGCGCGGTGTCGCCGGTGATCAGCAAGGCCGGGATGTCGGCATTATATTCGCCGCGCAGGCGCTCGATCACCTGCACCCCGGTTTCCGCGCCACGCAGCCGGTAGTCGCAGATGATCACATCGGGGCGGTCTGGCCAGGCGCCGGCATGCGCGATGATCTCATCGCCGGAGCCGGCGGTGAGTACGCGGTGCCCCCAGCCGGTGAGCAGGCTGCGCATGCCCTCCTGAATCGTTGCCTCATCGTCGACCACAAAAATCAAGCCGTGCCGCGCCACCACCGGGTGGTGGGCTGGGTGCGCGGCAAGCCCGGCCTCGGCCAGGGGCACGGTGACGCTGAAGACCGAGCCGCGTCCTGGCCGCGACTGCAACGCCAGTGTGTGACCGAGCAGCACGGCGAGCCGGCGCACGATGGCAAGCCCCAATCCGAGCCCTTGCGTGCGGTCACGCTCCGGATTGTGCAACTGAAAGAATTCCTCGAATACGCGTTCGGCCTGGGCGGCGGGAATGCCACGCCCGGTATCCCATACCTGCACACGCAGCGCCTGGCCGCGCCGGCAGCCGACCAGCACGCCGCCGGAATCGGTGTAGCGAATGGCGTTGGACAGCAGGTTACGCAAGATGCGCTCCAGCAATAGCGGGTCGCTTCTGATGATGGCCTTGCAGGGCCTCACGCGCAGCGACAGGCCTTTTTCGGCGGCCTCGGCGCCATAGTCACGGATCAGCCGGTCGAGCAGATCCTGCACCGGAAACACGTTCCAGTCGGGGGCGACGATTCCCGCATCCAGCCGGGAAATATCCAGGAGTGCGCTGAATAATCCGTCCATGGCGTTAACGGAATCCTCGATCAGATCCATCAGCCGGGCTGAGTCGTCCGCCAGCGCGTGGCCGCGCAGCGCGCCGACGAACAGGCTGAGTGCGTGTACCGGTTGGCGAAGATCGTGGCTGGCGGCAGCAAGAAACCGGGTTTTCGCCAGCGACGCGGCCTCGGCGGCCTCTTTCTGCAGCCGCAATTCGGCGGCGAGATCCAGGTTCTCGAATCGAAGCCGGATCATTTCCTGCAAATCGCCATTATGGCGATAGGCGACGAACAGCATGCTGATAATGAAAACGAATACCAGCGACGCTACGGTGATGCCGAAAAACCCGCCTTGCAGCGCGCTGATTGCGGCGAAGGGCAGGGTTGCCGGCAAAAACAGCGCGCAGAAGGCCGGCAGAAACGCGCCGAAGGCAGCGACCGCGCCGGAACTGACGGCGCACACCACCAGCATGATCAGCAATTGTTCGTTGAACGCGTGCGGCGAGGCGAGGCTGACGGAGGTAACCCCCCAGATCAGCCCTTCTATCAGGCTGAATACGGAGAATGCTGCTGCCCAGAGTCGCCAGCCGGAAACCGCGGTGGCGCTGCGCGCGTAGCGCCAGGCCAGCAACAAGTGCAGGGAGACGTCGGAAGCGACGACGCAGAGCCAGAGTATGAGGGCGTGATGCGCGGCTGGATTGAGATACCAGATCAGCGATGCCAGCACGAAGGCGCCGATCATCGCCGCGACCACGCCGGTCGGCGCGCTGCGATACAGCAACCTGATCTGTTCTCCCCTTAGCCGTTCCAGTGCAGCGCCCATCCCAGGCGGATCTCCATCTTTGAACGCAATCATGGTGCTTGGGCCATATGCGCCCAAGCGTGCAAAGGTCGGATGAGGTCTTAAGACCTCGCTTGCGACGTCTGTGTCATGGCGATTGGAACGCTAGCGGGATAACAACCACACGCCATGACGGCAGGCCGTTCGGCCAAGGCTTCGTTGCAGTCAAAGGAGTGTGCAAATGATCGTCAAGATGTATGCAAGGCGCGGCATGCTGCTGTGCACCGGCGTGGTGCTGCTGGCGGTTTCGTTACATTCACCAGCTGCGTCGGCGCGGGGCGCTGTCACGAAATGGTCGAAAGAGACCGGCGTGGTGGACGGGATGAAGATCACCATCTTTAGCGCGCCGCAGAATAATACCGGGGTTTTTCGGATCGCCAGCGGTTCTGACGGGAATCTGTGGTTCAGCGAGCCGGCGGCTAATGCGGTGGTAAAATTCACCACCGCGGGCAAGGCAACCGCTTATCCGGCCGCGTTGGGTGCCAAGCCGGAAGGCCTTGCCTTGGGTGCAGATGGCAACATATGGTTTGCCGAGTGGAACACGGACCACATCGACAGGATCACGCCGAAGGGCGTGATAAAGCAATATGCGGTTGGCGCGAATCCGACGGAGTCCTGCGGCCTGGCGCTGGGGTCGGACGGAAAGATCTATTTCGCGACTGACGGCCAAGGCGTTGGGTGGATTGCAACCAACGGCAAGACTGGTCTGATCGAGACAGGAGATAACAGCGCGCAGCCGGTTGGTGTGGGCCTTGGTCCAGACAAGAACATGTGGTTTATCGACGTGTCCGGGCCGCACATCGGCAAGATTACGCCTAAATTCAAGGTAACGGCGTACACATCAGGCATCGGCGGTGGGGCCAATTGGGGCATCACTGCGGGCTCCGATGGCCGCGTGTGGTATACCGATGAAGCCAATGCCCAGATCGACGCCATCAACATCGATGGCACGGGCCTGACGCAGTATCCCGTGCCAGGTGGCACGCCGACGATGATCATCGCGGGCCCCGACGGCAATTTATATTTTGGCGAGACCGGCGGGGTGATCGGCAGGATTACGCCTGAGGGGGTGGTTACACGCTATACGCTCCCTGGAAACCCTGGCGCGAATTTCCAGATCGACGGCATGACGGTGGGGCCGGATGGCAATATCTGGTTTGCCAATGATGCGGGGGCGCAGGTGGGTATGTTTGAGCTGAAGAAATAGATCGAGACTTGGCGATCGGCCATTTGGTGCAATGCCAAGGGGCATTGCACCGTACGGGGTTTGCGGCTGACGGAGATAGGCGCTCAGCTGGCAATTCTGTGCAGGGCGCAGAGCTTGTTCCCGTCGGGGTCGCGGAGATAGGCGAGGTAGAGGCGGCCCGCGCCATTTTCGCGCACGCCGGGCGGGTCTTCGATGGCGGTGCCGCCATTTTCTACCCCGGCCTTATGCCAGGCATCGGCTTGCGCGGGGCTTTCCATGCCGAAGCCGATGGTGCCGCCATTTCCGGGGCAGGCCGGCTCGCCATCGATCGGCCTGGTCACCAGGAACACCGCGCCATTATGCATATAGACGAGCCGGCCCCTATCGTCGTGGATGCCTGGCTTTGCCCCGACGGCGCCAAACAGGGCGTCGTAGAATGTCTTTGATTTGGCGAGGTCGTTGCTGCCGACCATCATGTGACTGAACAAGACGCGCTCTCCTCAGTAGCTATTCGGTGTTTGTGGCGCCACCCCGGGCGGTGGGGTGAGATAGCCGGGCGGCGGCGACATCTGCTGCGGCTCGGGTGGCGCCATCGGGTCCTGGTATCCGTTATCGGGTGCGGCCGGCGGCATTGGGCCTGCTTCCCCGGCCGGCGGCGTTGCGCCTGGCGGCGCAATCTGGCCGGCTGGCGGCAGAGCTGCGGTGGGGCCAAGGGGCTGTGCTTCCACCGGCGCCGGCACCGTCTGGCCGGTGATCAGCCAGCTGGAGAGGGTGCGGCGGAGCTGGAATTCCAGCTCCACATTCATGTCGGCCATCATCTGCTTGGTCAGGTCGTATTCGGTGTTCAGCTGGTTTTCCGCATCCGATCCGGGTACGTGCTGGCGGGCGATGCGGGCGGCGGCGTAGCCGGCCGGCACGCCGGCGGCGGTGGTGATGTTCAGATGCACCGCCAGATCGCCATCCAGCGTGCCGTTGGGTTCACGCACCAGGCTGGCCTGGTCGATCACGAAGGTGGCAGTGCTGGTGTTGAGGGCTGCCGCGAAGAGCCGGTCATGGGCCATCTGGGCCAAAGCCTGGGCGGGCTGCACGGGGGCGCTGGCGGTGATATCGCGTGGCCCGACCGGCGCGCTGTGATCCTGCACATCGATGCTGCCGACATTCAGCCGCAGTTTCGGCAGGTAATCATAATGCAGCGGCGCGTAGACTTCCGGCGCCGGGGGCGGTTCATCATCGCCGCAGCCGCTGAGTGCCAGAGCGAGGGCGGCGGTGACGGCGAGGCCGCGCAGCCTCACGCCCGCGCCTCGCGGCTGCTGACATCCTCGCGCGGAAAGCAGAAATCCCATTTGCAGAACTCGCAGGTCATTACGATGGTGCCGTCTACGGCCATGTCGTCCAGGTCGCCATCGGAGAAACTTTCCAGGATGCCGGAAAGTTTCGCCCGGGAGCAGCGGCACCCATAAGCCAGTGCCCGCGGACGGTCTACTGCCACGCCTTCGGCACCGAACAGGCGCCAGATCAGCCGGTCGGGGGTGAGCGAATCGTCCAGCAACTCGGCATCGGTGACGGTGGCTGCCAGGGTGGTTGCGGTGCGCCAGCTTTCGGCTTGGGCTGCCTGGTCCATGTCGGGATCGATGCCGCCGTCGCCGGCTACCTTCTCCAGGATCAGCGCCGCGGCGCGCCAGCCCTCCGGCGTTTGGCCGGCGGCCAGATGCACGTCGTATTGCAGCTGTTCGCTGGTGCGGAAGTAATGCAGCGCCATTTCCGACAAGGTGGCACCCTCGATCGAGACGATGCCCTGGTAGCGCTCCATCTCGCCGCCCTGGTCGACGGTGAAGGCAAGGTAGCCTTCGCCGAGCAGGGCGGAGGCGGGCGGGGCAGGATTTGCCGCCAGCAGAACGGCGAGCTTTTCGGCATCGGCGCGCGCATAGCCGCGCAGGGCGCCCTCCTGGGTGCAATCGGATAGCAGCATGGAGACCGGGCCATCGCCCTTGGCCTGCAGGCTGAACGAGCCGCGATATTTCAGCGCGCTGGATAGCCCGGCGGCCAAAGCCAAGGCTTGGCCGGCGAGGCTGGTGACCACCTGTTCATTCTGGTGGCGGCTGAGCAGGGCCTCGGCCAGCGGGCCGAGCCGCACCAGGCGGCCGCGCACCGGATGGCCAGGCAGATGGAAGGGGGTTACGCCGCGTGGAACCACAATGTCTGGCACGTCGGGGCGATTGGTATCGAGGAAGGCCGGGGTCGAACTCATGGCGGGAAGATAGGGATGCGCAGGCGCCGTGGAAAGAAACCAGGGCCGAACCGTTTCCATCTGCGTGCCTTCACGCTTCGTTCATATGTTTCTGCGAACATCTGCCCATCGGCCACTTCGATGGGAACACCCTGCGTCATGAGACAGTTAGCATCCTTGCTTGCGTTGTCCGCCTCGCTTGTCTGCGCGGTGGCGCATGCCGCGCCGATCGATATCAGCAACACCACGGTTGTCGATGGATCCGACGGGCACGACTACACTGCGGTCAGTCCAAATTTCGATACGACCCGCCTGGGCCTGACGGGCGGTAGCGCGCCGACGGGGTTTACGCTGTCACTCGACTACACCACGACGTTCAATGGGTCTGCGACGATAGGCGGCGTTACCGCCAACTATGCCGATATTTTCTTGCGTGCACCGGATGCCGGCTATAGCAGCGCGCCGTTCACCTATGCCATTTCCCTTGGTGACCAGGCTGCAAATGGCGGCCAGGCTGCCGGGCTCTATAGTCCAAAGACAGTGGCGACGTCGCAGTCGATATGGGCCAGCCGGACCGGCTATGTGTATGGCATGGCCTATAGTGCCACCACCACCTCAACCAATTATGCCGCGCCGGTGGTGATGACCTCCGGCACCGAGGTGGCTGGCACCAGCGTTGCGACGGTGCTGACCGATACCGGCAAGAAGCTCGCCGGGCAGGAACTCTATACGCTGGACGTGACCCTCTCTGGCCTGAGCTGGGCGATGGCCGACACGCTGGAAAAGGGCTTCGACATTTTTTGGGGCACGGCGGATTGCGCCAATGGTGCCTTTCTGGCCACCGATACCAGCCCGCTGTTTAAGCTGCCGGAACCGCCCGCCGCACCTTTTGCGGCGATGGGGTGGCTGATGGTGGTGTTGGCCAAAAGGCGGCTTGGGCGTGGTGGGTTGCCCAAGCGCAACCCACCCTGCGGGGCATAACCGAGAGGCTTCGTTATTTGGGGGACAGCACCATGACCATCTGCCGCATTTCCATCCGCGGCATCTGTTCTACCTTGGTGCCGGCTTCCAGATCGGCGCGGATACGCTCCAACACCTTCACGCCAATATCCTGGTGAGCCATTTCGCGGCCGCGGAAGCGCAAGGTTACCTTCACCTTATCGCCTTCCTCGATGAAGCTTTTCATCGAGCGCAATTTCACCTGGTAGTCATTTTCGTCAATATTTGGACGAACCTTGACTTCCTTGATTTCGATGACGCGCTGCTTCTTCTTGGCCTCGTTCTTCTTCTTCTGCTGTTCATATTTGAACTTGCCGAAGTCGAGAATCTTGCAGACCGGCGGATCAGCGTTCGGGCTGATTTCCAGCAGGTCGAGACCGACGGCGTAGGCGCGCAGCAGCGCATCGCGGGCCGACATCACCCCCTGCATTTCACCTTCTTGATCGATCAGACGCACTTGCGGAACGCGTATCTCCTCATTCACACGCGGCCCGTCACGGGTCGGCGAAGCGGGCATGGGTCCTCGGGCTATCGTACTCTCCTATAGCAGTTTCAAGGCAAAGGCTTTGGCCGGGCAGAGCCCGGCAAGTGTGTTGTGCCGTGGGAATGTTTCCTAATCAAGAAAACATCCGCAGAGCAGGGTTGAAATGGGGGGTGGGGCGGCTGGAACCAATGGGCTTGGCGCGCGGGGCGGGCTATGTTGCGAAGATTTTCTTCCGTGGGCCGCAGCGGGTACGGGTGGGGCGTGATTGAGTGGGCGTTGCGCGACCGGGGGGCGGAGGATTGGGCTCGCCAATCCGCAGCGGGAGGTGGGCCGCCGCCGTGTGTCTGTGTGTAACGGGCTTCCGGCGGGTCACCGAATGGAAAGTTGGCGCGAATGAAAGCGCCCCGGGGATCGCGGCGGTTGACTCAAGCAGCGCCAAAGAGCGCGTTCAACACTGATTCGCGCCGTTCATGGCGCTCTGTGGTTTCGTCTTTTTCGCGGGTCACCTGTCCCTGGGGGGCATCGGGCAGGCCAGCCGCCGTATAAACCCGCACGACTCTCTCAGCCTGCTCGCGCTCGCGTAGGTCCCGCTCGACCAACTGCTCAATATAGGCGGCTGCCGAACGATGCTCGCTCCGCGCGAGCCGCGTAACCAAATCCCGGATCGGGGCGGAAAATCGGACCGTGATGCCTGGCGCTGCGGATTTCAGTTTAGCTGCCATATCCGCCCATATGCATCATTGTGATGCATCTATTAATGGAGGTGGACAAGAAATGCCGGCCAGCTAAAGCGCTGGGCCTAGGCTCGTGTCGCCTTGGCCTGGCACGGGACCATGACCACTGAGCGCCCCCATTTCGGGGTCGCGCCCCCGCCATACACGCTAGGGGCCCGTTCGACATTAACCGAATCGGGTTACGGGGTCGAACGGGCCCTAACCCTTTGTTTGAAGCGGCATCTTTGTCGGCGTGCCGACGCACATATGTGCCGACGATGCCTTAGTGTTATCCACACTGCACGCGCACCGCCAATGCCGGCCTAGCCCGCTAGCGTAGTCTTTCCCCGGCGCGCGCCATCGGGCATGGTCCGGGGCATCTTTTCCGGAGCCCATCTTATGCGCATGTCTTTGCTTGTTTCGGCGTCGCTGATTGCGTTTGCTGCAACCGCGCGGGCGGAGGCGCCGTTCAGCTTCGAGAGTGCGCCGGGGAAGCTGCCGAAGAGTGTGGTGCCGCAGGCGTATCGGATTGATATTACGCCTGATTTGACGAAGCTGACGCTGACTGGGCACGAAGCGATCGACCTGACATTCACCAAAGCCGGGGATCGGGCGACGCTGAACGAGGCGGGGTTGGTGATTGGCAAGGCGGTGCTGGAGGACGGTAGCCTCGCCACCGTGAGCGTGGACGAGAAGGCGCAGACGGCGACGCTGGTGTTTCCGAAAACCATCGCGGCGGGCAAGCACACGCTGACGATTGCCTATACCGGGCCGATTCCGGCGACGCCAAACGGCATCTATTACGATGACTACAAGACCGAGGCAGGCGTGGCCAAGCGGATGCTGGTGACGCAGTTTGAGGTTTCCGATGCACGGCGCATGTTTCCGGGATGGGACGAGCCGGCGTTCAAGGCGACATTCCAGCTTTCGGTGACGTTGCCGAAGGATCTTGTGGCGGTCTCCAACATGCCGGCGGCGAAGATTACGCCGGCGGGGAGCGGGCTGAAGCATGTGGCGTTTGCCACGACGCCGCGCATGTCGACCTATCTGCTGGCGCTGGTGGCGGGCGATATGGCGTCGGTGCATGGGTCGGCCGCGGGCACGCAGATGGATGCTTATGCGCCCACCGGGCGGCAGGACCAGGCGGCGTATGCGCTGCAGGCGGAAGAGAATAATCTGCCTTTCTACAACAGCTATTTCGGGGTGAAATTCCCGTTGCCGAAACTGGATCTTCTCGCCATTCCGGGGAATTACGAGGCGGGGGCGATGGAGAATTGGGGGGCGATCACCTTTATCGATGATGCCATGCTGTTCGATCCGAAAACCTCTGCGCCACACACGAAGGAGTCGATCTATTACGTCGTTTCGCATGAAATGGCGCATCAATGGTCGGGCGACCTGGTGACGATGGCTTGGTGGAGCGATATTTGGCTGAACGAAGGGTTTGCCACCTGGATGGGCTATAAGGCCACCGACCATTTCAACCCCAGCTTCGACGTGTGGCCGCGCCAGCATGCAGACCATGAGCAGGCCATGGGCCAGGATGCGTTGCCGACCACGCATCCGATCCAGCAGGTGATCCACGACGAGACCGAGGCCAACACCGCCTTCGACAGCATCAGCTATCAGAAGGGTGCCGCCATTATCAGGATGATCGAGGATTGGATCAGCCCGGATGTGTTCCGCGACGGCATGCGGCATTACATGAAGGCGCATCAATACAGCAACGCCACCAGTGCCGATCTGTGGGCGTCGCTTGGCCAGGCGGCGCATCGCGATGTTGCCGGCGTTGCCGCCACCTTTACCGAGCAGCCGGGGATTCCGCTGGTGCATGTGGCAAGCAGCTGCTCTGGCGGGGCGGCGCACATTACTCTGACGCAGGACCGGTTCGCGATCCATGACCCGCATCCGAAGCCACTGACCTGGGCTATTCCGGTGACGCTTGGGGCACCTGGTGCGGCGTCGCAGCGCGTGCTGCTGTCCACAGCGCCGGTGAGCGTGAAGCTGGCCGGTTGCGATGCGCCGATCAAGGCGAATATCGGCGAGAACGGGTATTACCGCACGCAGTATGATTCCGCATCGTTGCAGGCACTCGGAAAAATTTTCCCGAAGCTGGCGGCGGTTGACCGGGCTAATCTGCTGGGCGACCAGTTTGCGTTGTTTGTGGCGAACCGGGCGCCGCTCTCGGGGTATCTGGATTTGCTACCTGCGTTGCGCGGCGAACAGGATATTGCCGTGTGGACCGATACGATTGCCCATCTGGAGCGGATCGACCGCGCGCTGGAGGGATCGCCGGCGCAGAAGGCGTTCCGGGCTTATGCGATCGGGCTGATGGCCCCGGAATTCGCGCGGCTCGGCTGGGACCCCGCGCCTGGCGAAGACTTTCTGAAGGCGGTGCTACGGCCGGAGGTGATCGGCGCCCTGGGCATGTTCGGCGACAAGCAGGTGGTTGCCGAAGCGGATCGGCGATTCCAGGCGTTTCGGAAAAATCCTGGCGCGCTGTCGCCCGATTTGCGCGCGCCGGTGCTGAACATTGTTGGCCATCATGCCGACCAGGCTACCTGGGCGGCGCTGAAGGAGATGGCGACACAGGCGACCAGCACGGAAGAGAAATTGCGCTATTTCAGCGCGATGGCGGCGGCTTCCGACCCGGCGCTGATTCGGGAAAACGCGGCGTTTTCGCTGACTGGTGAAATCCCCAATGGGCGCTTGCTGTTCTTCGTTCTCGGCATGTCACGCGACTCCGGCGACCCTGGGCTGGTGTTCAGCCTGGTGAAGCCGATCGAGGCCAAGCTTGCCGCGTTCATGGTGCAGGATGGCATGCGGCCCACCCCGCTTGCGGCGGCCGCGGCTGGGTCCAGCGATCCCGCCATTGCCCAGGCCGTTTTGACCGCGCCCTCCAGCACCGCCTCGCGCGGCACCAAAATCTGGGCGGCGCGGGTGGCGGACGGAATCCAGACCGCGGCGGATTTGCGGATGCGGACGGTGCCGGTGGTGAGTGCGTGGTTGCAGGCACATCCTGGCTGAAACTTTGCCGCAAGCAGGCGGGTTATTGTAGGCGGAGGGTTTCCTGGGTGGAGTGGTCGGCGGCGTCGGTCAAAGTGAGATGGGCGAAGCCGGCGCCGTCGGGGTGCCATTCGGGGAGGCTGCCGAGCGGGGGCGGGGCGAGGGGGATGCCGTTGACCGCCCATTGATAGGGCGGCACGCCACCGGCCGCTTCCAGGGCGATGGTTTGGCCGGGGCGAAGCTCCATGACCGAGTCCGGCGGCGGAAAGAGGATGCGCGGGGCGTTGGTGCCGAACAGGCGGCCATCGCGCGGGGGAAGCTGGCGCAAGGCGGGCGCGCGTGGGGCGCCGGTTTCGGGGCGGGCTGGGGCGGGCCAGCCTGGGTCGTCCGGCAGCATGTCGAACAGGCGGAACAGCAGGGGGGCCGCGGTGCCGCGGGCGAACGCGCCTGGGCGTGGCGTGCCGTCGGCGCGGCCGAGCCAGACGCCGATGGTGATGGATGGGGTGGTGCCGAAAGCCCAGGCATCGCGAAAGCCGAAGGATGTGCCGGTCTTGTAGGCGATGCGGCGCGGCGACAGGGCGGACAGGCCGGCTGGGAGAGGGGCATCGGCGAGGATGGTGATGATGTCGGTAGCGGCCTGTCGGGTGATCAGGGCCGCTTGGTCGCCATCGGGGTCGGTGGTGGCCAGGCGCAGCGGGCGAACCAGGCCGCCATTGGCCAGGCCGGTATAGAGGGTGGTGATGTCCCACAGGGACATGCCGACGCCGCCCAGGGCCAAAGGCAGGGTGGCGGGGCCGCCGCCGGGGATGAGGATATGGGCGCCGGCGCCGCGCAGGGTGGCGGCGACGCGGCCGGCGCCGAGCCAATCCAGCAAGGTGACAGCAGGCAGGTTGTAGGATTGCTGCAACGCCTCCCGGGCGGTGACGGTGCCGTGGAAGGCACGGTCGAAATCCTGCGGCGCGTAGTCGGCGATGCGCAGGCGGGCATCCTCGATCCGAGTGTCGGGGCGGATCAGGCCATCGTCGATCGCCATGCCGTAGATGAAGGGTTTGAGTGCGGAGCCGGGGGAGCGGATGGCGCGGACCATGTCGATCATGCCGGCCCTGGCAAAGAAGTCGCTGCCACCGAGATAGCCGAGCACGGCGCGATCGCTGTTGCGTACGATCAAGGCCGCCATTTCGGTGCCAGCGCCGAACCAGCCGGTTTCACGACGGGCCAGGGCCTGCATGGCGGTTTGCAGGGTGGCATCGAGGGTGGTGCGGATGCGGCCATTGGCGTGTGCCGCAAGGAGTTTTTCGGTGAGATGCGGGGCGAGGCTCGGCAGAGCGTGCCGGATGGTGACAAGCTGGTCTGGCGATGCAGTGCCGAGGCGGGTGAGGACGCGGTTGAGTGCGGCTTGTGCGGCCCGGGGATGCCGGTCTGGCCGGCGCCTGGCGGGGCTTTGTGGCAGTGCCACCAGCAGGGCCGCTTCCTGCGGGGTAAGGGTGTTTGGGGCGTGGCCGAAATAGATCAGGCTGGCGGCGCGGACGCCTTCGATATTGCCGCCGAACGGCGCCAAGGTGAGATAGAGGTCGAGGATTTGCGGTTTCGTCAGCTGCGCTTCCAGCAGCAGGGCGGTGCAGATGTCGCGCAGTTTGCCGGCGAGGGTGTGGCGGTGCGGATGCAGCAGGCGCGCGACCTGCATGGTGAGCGTGGAGCCGCCGGAGACGACATGGCCGTACAGGGCGAATTGCCCGAGGGCGCGGAGCATGGCCAGCGGATCGATGCCGGGATGGAGGTAGAAACGCGAATCCTCGATGTGCAGGAGCATGGCGAGATAGGCGGGCGACACATCCTGCGCGCGGCTGCGCAGGCGCCACATGCCGTCATGCGAGACGGAGACGTTGAGGGTCTTGCCGGAAAAGTCTTCGACTTCGAGGGAAACGTCGCTGGCGCGGCGCAGATCGGGTTTGATCGCGTGGGTGACGGCCAGATAGCCGACGAGCAGCAGAGCGAGGCAGGGGCGCAGGCCGCGCATGCTATTGATGCGCGGCGATTTCGGTTGTGCTGGCTTGGGTACGGGCCATGAAGCCGGGGCGGTACATGTCCTGCACCACGGCTTCGGGCAAGGTGAACTGGCCGGGGGTGATGGCGCGGGCGACGTAGGCCACGCGGAATTCGCCATCGGCCAAATGCGGCTTGGCGCTATCGTTGGTGGCTTCCACTGAGAAGCGCCAGTTCAGCAGGTCGTGGCCGAAATCCAGTGCGGCGACGAAGCGATCATCGCGCGCTTCGCGCACGCGGGTGGTGGAGAGCGGGCCGAGGAAGCCGAACTGGGTTTGCGCGGTGACCGGCGCTTCGATTTCCCAGCCGGCGGGCAGCATGTCGACGATCACGGTGCGGTGGTTGGCCTGGTCGCCATCGAGGAAGCCGTGCAGTTCCACCACCACACGATCGTTCTGCTGCATATGGGCGGGATCGAGCGCCGCGCCGGTGAGGGTGTAATAGGCCTTGCCGATCGTGTAGCCGGCGCTGAGCGGCGGGCCGGCGTCACGCGGGCTGCCGGTGACGGAGAGGGTGCGCCAGAGCGAGCGTTGGCTGGCATTCTGCACGCTGTAACCGGCTTCGATCTGCGCCGGGGTGGGGGCGAAACTGGGCGTGCTGCCGGTGGTGATGGCGGTGCCGTTGATGGTGAAAGCGAGTTTGCCGGTGCCCTTGTTCAGCGCGTAGGCGGCGGAGAGCAGCGCGGCCTGTTCCTGGGTGTTGAGGGAGGCGGGATCTCGCTTTTCCTGATCGTAGATATCCAGCAATTGCTTGGTCATTGCGGGCTGGTTGGTTTCGGCGGCGATGCTGAGCAGGCCGGCGACATCGCGCAGATGCGATCCGTAGGACCAATCGAACCACCATATTGGCCAGTCACGCGCGGCAAGATTGTCCAGCGCCATACGGAACGTGTCTTCGGCGCGGGAGCGGTCGCCCATCAGGGAGAAGGCGCCGGCCATTTGGCCGAGCGCCAAAGGCTCGATGACGTTGTTGCCGCCGGCGAGCCAGAGATTGGTCATCTCCGCGGTTTGATGCTGGATGGTATCGTGCAGGCGGCGCAGATCGCCGAGATCGGCGCGGCCGAGGCGGGCGAGGACATAGGTGGCGTAGGCGCGGGTGATCTGGGCGCCCTGGGCGTAATAGCCATAGGCACGATCCTCGAGCGTGCCATTGGCCGCGCGCAGCAGCCATTGGGCGGAACGCTGGATGGCGGTTTCGGGAACGTCGAACCCCGCTTCCTTGGCGTGGGTGAGGAAATCCAGCGCGTAGACGCTGAGCCAGGTGGAGGCCTCGCCATCACCCACGCGCCAGAGGCCGAACTCGCCGTCTTCATCCTGCCGATCGAGGATGGTGTCGATGGCCGCCTGCACGCGGTCATGGACGCCTTGGTCGCGCGGCAGGGAGCCCAGCAGAGCCGGGTCGTTGTAGTAGACCAGGGGGAAGGCGGTGGAGGTGAGCTGTTCGGTGCAGCCATAGGGGTAGCGGTAGAGCGATTGCAGCAGGCTCGGCACATCGATACCGCCAAAGCCGCTATAGCCGAGGCTGACCGAGACGCTGCCTGGGATGGAGGGGGGCAGGAGGTCCTTGCCGACCACAAAACGCTCGCCTTTTTCCTGCCAGGCCGTCTGTTCCAGGGTGATGGGGGCGTGGGCGGAACGGACGGAGAGTTGCCAGCTTCTGTGGATGGCCAGACCCCCTGGGCCTGTGAGGTCGGCGGCGATATCGGCGATGCCTTCGGCGGTGGCGGCGACCTCGATCACCCGGCTGATTCGCGCGCCGGGTTTGAGATCGGCATTTACGGTGGCGGGGCTGGCGAGAGTTGCGGCACCGGATACGGCGATTTTCAGCGTGTAGGCGCCGGCGGGGGCATCGGTATCGTTTAGCGATACAGCGAGGCTGGCGTGGTCGTTGGTGCCGAGGAATCGTGGCACGGCGATGTCGGCCACCACAGGGTCGCGGACGATCATGCTGGCTTGCGCCTGGCCGACGCAACGGGCGGAATAGGCGACGGCCATCAGGCGCAGTTGTCCCTCGAAATCGGGGATTTTTAGGGTGATTTTGGCGTTGCCGGTGGAATCGACCTGGATTGGGCCGCTGAACAGGGCGACCGTGCGCGTGCTGACGACAGGCAGGCCGGCGCCGCCGATGCCTTCGTCGCCGCCCTGGATTTTGCCGGGGTCGGCGCTGCCGTCGAGCAGTTTGCCGTAATCATCGCGCATCGCCACGCCGAGCGCGCGCTTGCCGAACAGGAAGCCGACGGGATCGGGGCTGGTAAAGCGGGTGAGTTGCAGTATGCCTTCATCGACGGCGGCCAGAGTCAGGTAAACCTGCGTGCCGGATGCGATATTGCCGATATGGACGGGGATGGTGACATCCTGCCGCGGTGTGATGCGCGTGGGGGCTTGCAGTGAGACGGCAAGCGTTTTCGGTGCGGCATCGGTGCCGATCCAGGCGACGCCCACGGCCCTGACGGGCTCATGCGTGCTGGCCTGACCAAGGGGGCGGTAGAGGGTGACGAGGACATAGGCGCCGGCGCCCCAATCGGGCGATTGGGTGAGGGCGAAGCTGTTGCCGCCTTTGGCGATGCTAACTTCGCGGGTTTCGATCACCCGATCATTGGCGACGACGATGCTGGCCTGGCCGGCGAAGGGGCCTTCGACGCGGATATGGGCGGTCTGGCCGGCGCCGATGCTTGGGCGATCGACGGAGATATGGACCTTGTCGGGTATATCGGCCTGGTCGGCGCTTTCCTGCCAGCCGGCGGTGAAGCGGATGGAACTGGCGGTGCCGGTTTGCGGATCTTCGACGATCAGGCGGTAATTGCCCCAATCGTAGCGGCGGGTGATGGTGGCGCCGGCGCTTTGCGCCACATCGACATGGCCGGTGGCGATTTCATGGTCGATGACGTGGTAATGGTAGTGCCAGAAACGATCATCCTCGAACCAGTCAAATTGCCGCTCTTCCTCGACCAGGCGCCAGATAAGGCCTGTGCGGGCCATTGGCTGGCCATCCGCGCCGAAGACGCGGATGGCGATCCCAGCATCGGTTTCGATATCCGTGCGCGCATCGGCGAAATTGGTGTGCAGGCCGATCAGCAACGGGCGGGTGCGCAGCTTGGCTTCCTGCGTATCATTCACCGCGCGGCCGGAGGGTTCGAAGAGCCCTGCGCTGACCATCACCTTCAGCGGCGCTTGCAGGTTTCCGGCCGGCAGATCGAGCTTTGCGTCGGCATGGGTGTGGCCCTTGGCGTCGGCGGGGGGCAGATCGACGGTTTGCGTCTTGTCATCGACGGTTTCATCCGCAAGGCCGAATTGCCAGCCGCGTGCATCGGCGATTGGTTCCGGATCGCGGGTGACGCGCAGATCGGCCTGGCCATGCAGGCCGGAGGCGGGGGCGCCATAGAGAAAATCGCCCTGCACATCGATCGGCAGGGTTTGCCCCGAGGTGAGCGCCGCGGCGATCGGCGCGAGGCTGACATGGAGTTGCTGGGGCACATAATCCTGCACCTCGAAACTCACCCGCCCGATCGGGGCGCCAAGCGGATCGGCCAGCGCCTCGATCGACCAGGTGCCGCGGGCGGAGGTGGCCGATAGCGGAATGGTTTGGTGGAAGCCTGACGCAGGCTGAGTTTTTTGTGAAAAGCGGCGTGCCTCCATGCCGTTCGGGCGGCGCAGCACCAGAGTGAGCGGCAGGGTGGCGGCATCGCCTAGCCGATCCCGCAGCAGCGCCATCAGCTCGACAGTCTGGCCGGGCCGGTAGATGCCGCGCTCGGTGTACAGGAATGCCTGCAACGGCGCCGGCGAGGCGCGGCCGGTGACGCCGCGATCGGAAAAATCGAAGGCGGGGCGAGATAGATCGAGGATGGTGAAATCGCCGCCGGCCGCATGGGCGATGATGGCGCCGGGTGCGGCCGCGCCCTGGCCGCGCAGCAGGCCCGGGGCGAAATGGACCAGGCCCGAGGCATCGGTGGTGGCTTCCGCCAACACATCCTGGCCGACCGAGACCAGACTGAGTGCCACAGCCTGTTTCGGTGTGGCGGTGGCGAGCGACCGTGCCGCGACATGCAGGCCGTCGGTGCCGGAAAATGTGGTCAGCGCGATGTCGGTGGCGATGACCCAGTGGCTTGGCTTGGAGGCATAAAAATCCTCGGAATACTGATTGTCGTCCGTCCTGGTCCATTTCGCTTCAGGCGTGGCGTGTGCGGCATCTTCGGCGACCACCAGATAGGCGCCGACCATGCCTGGCTGGATGATCTGTTTGAGCGGGAAGGCGGTGCTGACGGTGCGGTTGCGGTCGGACGGCACATCCATCGTGCCGGTCCAGATCACCGCCGCGCTGTTCTGCATCATTTCGCGAATGCCGTAGCCGGTCATGGGATCGTGGCCAAACAGGCTGGCGGATCGGTTGCTCCGCACGGCAAGGCTCGGCAGCAGATGGTCGCTCATGCGCAGCACGTGGATACGCAGATGCGCCACGTTCACCGTCTGGATGGTCAGGCCATGCGCGGTTTCGCGCGGCAGGATGAACCCGTCGCCGGAAATATCCACCAGCGGTGCGCGATCGCCCAGGCTGACCGGCACGGTTTCGTCGGCAGCCAGGCGCGCGCCGTCGGCGGCGGGGAGGCCGGCGCGCAAAATGAGGGTGTATTCGGTGCCGTATGCGAGGCCGCCGAGACAGAGCTTGTCATTGAGGGCGCGAAGGGCGGGGTGGATGGTGGGGGTGATCTGGAGGTAATCGGCATAATGCGCTTCCGCGCGCTGATCGAGTTTTTCGGAAAAGCGCAGACACATCTCAGGCGTGTCGCCGGACGTGTTGAGGATGGTGTGGCGGAATTGCAGTGCCTTGGGCGGAGGGGCTGGAGCGGGCGCCGCGACCGGGAGGGCGGCTGGTGGCGGGCGCCTGGCGACCGAAGGATGGGTAAATGAGACGAAGGCCATTCCGGCCAGGCCGGTGATGGCGGCAAGCAGGGCCAGGCGTCTCATGCTTAAATTGTCTCCGGGAATTTTGCGCCAGTTGGCGCGATCGGAGTGTGCGCCCGGCGGGTGGGGCTGTCAGCCTGGCTGGGGAAATAAACCGCGACTGTGGCGGGTATGCATGAGGCGGTCGATGCGGTAGCCGGGGTGGGTTTGATGCATATCGTGGTGCAGGTTGGGGGCCGCATCGATGAAGGTTTGCGCGGCGGCGTGGCCGGTGGCTGGGTCGTCGGTTTGGCCGAGCCAGTTCACCAGCACAACAACACCACCTGGTGCCAGCGTTTGGCACACCCGACCAGCGAGGTGGCGTATATCGGATGACGAGAGGAAATAGAGCACTTCCGACAGCATCACCAAATCGAAGCGGCCGTTTGGCCATTCGGCGGGCGCACATAGCTGGTTGAACCGCACATGCGGCGTGCCGGCGCAGCGCAGGCGCGCGGCAGCCAATGGTTCGGCGACGATATCGATGCCCACTAGCGAATCGCAAAGCGGGGCGAGCAGGGCTGTGAGTTCGCCGATCGAACAGCCCACTTCCAATCCCTGCGAAAAGCGGCGCGCCGGCAGGGCTGCCAGGGTGGCCGCATATTTCTCGCGTTCATACACGCTGGAGCGGAAATTCCATGGATCTTCGGACTCGGCGTAGATGCGCTGGAAATGGGCCTGGTCGCGTGAGGGTTTGGTGATGCTCATGGTGACAGAAAAACTTCATAGGGCCTGTTGAAGACGGCGAGCAATGTCTGCGGTAGCTCAAAGCCTGCGGATTGGAGGCCGCCATGTTGCGAGCGATGCGCGGCGATGGCGCGCTGCTTCATCGGCAAGAATTGTGAAATATCCAGTCGCCAGGCCTCGGTTGGCTGATCGGGCAGATCGGTCTCTGGTGGGTGCGTCCATCCCCATACCGGATAGGATAGATGTTTTATGCCTGCTATCGCGGCGGCTGCGCGTGCCAGTTTGTCGGCCGATTCGTGGTCGCAATGCGGATCGTGCCGCCAGGGCGCGCAGATGGTGGTGCAGTGCGCTGCCAGTGCCGCGATGCGTGCGGCGGTGGCGGCGAATTCCGGGCCGTGATGCGGGGCGGCGGTATCGGGCAGACGGAGAAATACCAGCGCGCCTGGGTCATTCAGGCCAAGTTCGCGCAAGGCCTCGGCGGCTTCCTTCTCGCGCAGGTCGCGCAATATGTGCGGCGCCATTGCTGGATGGGACCCGGTGCCGTCGGTGAGAATGACCACCAGAGGTGGGCGGCCGAGGCGGCAGGATTCGGCGATCAGGCCGCCGCAGCCGAGGCTTTCATCATCGGGGTGCGGCGCGAGGACAAGGATGCGGCCCTGGCCGAAAAGCGCGTCGAGTTTGGCAAAAGGCAGATTCTGCCAGCGATGATGGAGTGCCGCAGCGCGCATCACGGCTGGCCAAGGAGGTGGGTTTGGGTGCCGAAATAGGCGGCAGCTTCATCCAACGCCTCGTCGGCGGCGGGTTGGCGCAGATAGGTGGCCAGGTCGCGGCACATGCGCTCGACCGGGTTGGATTGCATCAAGGCAGACATGCCAAGCGATTTTTGGGTGAGCGTGATGGACTCGAGGCATGCCGCCTCGATGGCGATGCGTGCCAGGTTGACGGTGGCGACAACCTGCGCTGCATCGTTTTCCGCGTTCTCGGCGATCGGCGCCATATGGGCCAGCCATAGACTGGCGGATTGCGCGTGGATGAGCAGGCGGCCAAAGCGTTCGCGCTGCTGCGGATGGCCCAGGCGATCGCGTATCTGAAGCTCGGCGCGCACGGCTTCGACCAGCGCGCATAAGGCACCGACGGTGATTGCCGATGTGCGCCATGCGCCGGCGGAGAAATCGGGCTGTCGGAGATAATCGCCAGGCGCACCAAACACGGCATTTTCCGGGTGGCGTGTGCCGGAAAAATCCACCCGGCCGGTGACCGCGCCACGAACACCTTGCAAGGAGCTGGACAAAGCCGAGGCGGTTTCGCCTTGCCCAAGCTGGAGCAGCAAGAGACGCGTATCGCCCGCCGGGCTGGTGGCGGTGACGACTGCGCGATCGGCAAATCCTGCGGCTGAACAAGGGCGTTTACCGCCTTCCAGAGTGATGCCGCCATTGATGTGGTGGTAGCGGAGCGGGCTTGGGCCATCAGTGACCCATAACGCGTGCAGATGCCCGGCCGCGCAATCTTCCGCGACCTGGCTGTGATGCGCTGCATCGCCGTAGCGGCAGACAAGCCGGATGGCATTCATATGCGCTTCGAACACCCGGCCCAGGGCGATGCTGCCATAGCCGAGCAAATGCAGCAACGATGCGGTGTTCGGCGCCTGATACGCTTCCGTGCCAAGGCCCATGCCGCCCAAATGCTCTGGCAGAACGGCGCGCAATGCACCGGCCTGGCGCAAGGCGGCCAGATCGCTCTCTGGAAAGCCGGATTGCGCATCCAGGGTTTGTGCGTGTGCCTGAATGGATGGCACAAGCTGGCGGATGCGCGCCAGCAGGCTGGCGGGGCTGGGATCGGTCTCTGCCAGCATTATGAGCTGACCAGCGCCATGTCGTGCTCCGCCTCGGCATGGCGCGTGCGCGCTGCCGCCAACAGCGCTCCTGCGGAGTCGATTTCCTGCGGCAGATCGAGGAAACGAACGCGGTGTTGCAGAAGCCTTGGGCAATCTTCCTGGAGACTGGCCCAGGCCTGACCAAAGAAAGGGTGGTGCAGCGCGTCGGTGACGACCGTGCGGCTCACGCCCAGCGCCTGCGCCAGCGCGCTGTGATCGCCATCAGGCGTTGCCCAGGCCGCACGCGCTTTGGCACGGAAGGTGATGCGGCGATAGCGATCGATGGCTGGTTCGATGGCGGCATCGGTGAATTCGTCCTGTTCGATCATTCGGCGGCGAATGGTATCCGCCATGCCGCCGGCGGCCCGGCCGATGGCGCGCGCGGATACGGTGACGCGGACGGAACAGGAATGCCTGATCCGCGCGTCCACCCGACGCAGGTTTTCGATGAAGGCGCGATCTTCCCCAGTGGGCACTGGTGGCATGCCCCCCGCCCGGCGCCAGGCACCGACAGTGACGGCGATGCTCGCCCCGGCATCTTGCGTGTGCCTTGGCCAGGGATCGGCAGGATCGGGATCGAGCCGCCAGGCTATTTCATCGAGCATCGCATGCAGCGTGCATTCTTTCGAATCATCATCCTGCAGATGGGCGGGGATGAGATGCGCTTCCGCCGGATCGATATCCGCCCGGCCGCACACCGCATCGGCACCCTGGTTGATCGCATGGAGATTTTCACAGACCCATACCGGATCCACCTCGCCATCGGCATCGGTGGTTATCAGCACATCATTATCCGACAGACCTGCGGCGGCATGACGCAGTGCGAGAGAGCGGGCAAAGCCGGCTGTGGCCTCGGCACCATACAGGCGGCGCTCGATCATCGCGCAGGGTGTTCCCAGCGATGGTGCGACGCGGCGAATCTGGTGCGCAGTGTCGTCGGTACAATTATTCAGCAGCAGCACCAGCTTGTCGGCGAGAGCGCCTTGCTGGCCGGCAAGGGCACGCAAACAAGGGCCTATCCGGTCGGATTCATTCTTGACCGGTATGGCCACCACAATACGTCGTTCGCGCGTTGCCATACGGCCCTGTCCGATCCAAGAGAATGTGCCGACCGAACGGGATACGTACGATCTCGGATGGCGAAACGCGGCATGGTCGGAATGTTTCCGAAGCGCTTGTACACATTGGCATGATGCTGCTGGACCACACGCAAGTTGTGATTGGAACCCAAGGCGAAGGGGTTCCGTTGTTTCAGCTCGATCCAGGTTGAGGTCTGGGCCCCGTTATGAGTCAGGATATCTGCGCATGATCAAAGCCATCGGTTACGCCGCGAAGCATTCCTATAGCCGCTTGAAACCCTTTGCTTTCGAACGCGACGATGCCGGGCCTGAGGAGATTGAGATCGACGTGCTGTATTGCGGCGTCTGTCATTCCGATATCCATCAGGTGAAGAACGAGTGGTCTAACACGGTCTATCCGTGCCTGCCTGGCCATGAGGTGGTTGGCAGGGTGGCGAAGATCGGCGCCGGCGTGAGCCGCCATAAGGTGGGTGATATGGTCGGCGTGGGCTGCATGATTGAAAGCTGCCGCCATTGTGAGCCGTGCCGGACGGGCGATGAGAATTACTGCGAAGGGCCGAATAGTTGGCTGGCCACCTATAATGGGCCGATGGTGCCGGCGGCAAAATCGGCAGATGGCGGCAACATGTATGGGCGTGACAACACGTTTGGCGGCTATTCCAACATCCTTGTGGTGAACGAAGATTTTGCCCTGAAGATTCCGCGTGGGCTGAAGCCCGCCGTGGCGGCGCCGATCCTGTGCGCGGGGGTGACGACCTATTCGCCGATGAAGCATTGGGGCGTGAAGGCTGGCGACAGAGTGGGCATTATCGGCTTTGGCGGCCTTGGTGACATGGCCGCCAAGCTGGCCAAGGCGATGGGCGCGGAGGTGACGATTTTTACCACCACCGAGGAGAAGCTTGCGGACGCGAAGGCCATCGGTGTTACGGCCGTGCTTGAGAGCGATACGGAAGCCTTCAAGCGGCTGGCATCACGTTTCGATTTCATTTTGTCGACGGTGCCGGAAAAGCACGATATCAATCCGTTTGTGCCATTGTTGAAGCGGGACAGGACGCTGACGATCGTGGGTGCGCTGGAGAAGATGGTTGGGGTGAATAATCAGGAGACCGCCTTTCATCGGCGGAGCGTTGCCGGCTCGTTGATCGGCAATCTGTCCGACACCCAGGAGGTGCTGGATTTCTGCGCCCAACACGGGATTGGGCCGGATATCGAGATCATCCCGATTCAGGAGGTGAACGAAGCTTATAAGAAGGTGGAACGTGGGGATGTGCGGTTCCGTTATGTGATCGACATGGAGTCGTTGAAGCGCGATCAGGCTGCGTAGAGAGGAGGCGGGTGCGCGAAACGCGTTGCCCAGCGGAGAAATGGCGGAAGGCGCTTCACTTTTCCGCGCTGCGATTCTGGGCGGTTACAGCTTTCGCTGCATTGCCAGGCGGAGGGCGGCGGTGGAATCGCGCTCCGCCTCCAGGGTGATGCGGGCGTCGGGATTCATTTGGAAGGCGTGATAGGCACCTGGATAGACGTGCAGTTCGACCGGAACACCGGCGCGGGTGAGCCTGCGCGCATAGTCCATATCTTCTTCCAGGAATAGATCCAGCGCGCCGACGGCGATGAAGCAAGGGGGCAGGCCGGACAGAGATTCGGCGCGGGCGGCGGCGGCGTAAGGCGAGATGCCAGGGCTGCCGGGGGCGGTGCCGAGCAGGGAGGCCCAGCCAAAGGCGTTATGCGGCCGTGTCCAGATGAATTCGCCGACCCATGGGTGCGGATCGGGATGGATACAGGTGCGATCATCGATCATCGGATAAATGAGATGCTGGAAGGCGAGGGAGACTTCGCCGCGGTCGCGCGCCAGCAAGGCCAGCGCGGCGGCCAGGCCGCCACCGGCACTTTCGCCTTTCACCCCGATTCGGGCGGGATCGATTCCGAGGGTGGTGGCGTGCGCATGGAGGTATTTCAGCGCCGCGTAGCAATCCTCGATCGGGCCGGGATGTGGGGTTTCCGGCGCCAGGCGATACTCGACGGAGAAGATGGCGCAGCCGAGCGCGATGGAGAGTTCACGATTGGCGATATCGGCCATTTCCGGCGTGCCGAGCACATAGCCGCCGCCATGGATGTGCAGGATGGCCGGCAGCGTGCCGGGTGATTGGGTGGGGCGGTAGGCGAGCAGGCGCAAAGCTGGGGCGCCGGCGCGGGCAGGGACCATGATCTGGCGTATCTCGACCGGCTGGCCCTGCGGCACCGGCACCGCAGCGCGTTCTTCCGCGAACATGGTGCGCAGGCCATGGAGGGTGTCGTTGGATATTTCGAATGTGGGTTGCGCCAGGAGTGGCAGCAACTCCGGGTCGACAAGATGGCGCGATTCCAACGGTAAGCTCCGATTATATAGAGCCGGAAGCAAACGCTCTAACCGGTGTTTTGGCGAGCATTTTTATCCGAGGGCGCGGCGGTGCCATCGGATGGTGCGGTTATCCAGGCCGACGTTGCCTTCAGCCAGTCGGTCGGCGCCGCATCGAAATGCAGGCTCATGGACGCCGCGGCGGCGGCGCGGTCTTGCCGCCGTATGGCATCGGCCAGTTCGCGATGCCGTTCGACGAGGGTCAGGCGTTGGTGATCGGCGGGTAGCGCGGCCAAGGCGTTGGGGATGGCGACCTGCATCAGCGGCGCGAAGGAGGCGACGATCTGCACGAACATGGCGTTGCGGGTGGCCCTGGCCACCGCGGTGTGGAAGGCGATATCGTGCCGCATGACGCTTTCGGCATCGGCCACATCAAGCTTCATGGCATCGGCCAGCTTGGTGATCTGGGCGGCTTGCTGTGGCGTGCGCCACATGGCCGCCAATGTGGCTGTTCGCAATTCGATCGTGCGACGTACTTCCCATGCCTCGGGAACGGTGATCTGGGCGGTGGTGACGGCGTGGTAAAGCGAGCTGGCGATGACGGAGCCATCGATGGCGGCGATTCGGGCGCGGCGGCCATTGCCGACATCGATCAGCCGGAGGGCGGCGAGCGCGCCAAATGCCTCCCTGACGACCGGGCGGCTGACCGATAATTCGGCGGCAAAATAGGCCTCGCTCGGCAGCGCATCACCCACGCGGAGGGCATGGGTGCGGATATGGTCGGTGACCGCCCGCATTGCCTTTTGCACCAGCGACCCGTTCTCCGCCTCGCCTGTGCCTGGGACCTGGCCGGGTGTGCTGAGCCGCCTTCCGGCGATGAGAGCCGCCTGGTACTCGGCCGAATGTGCCATGTGGCCTCCTCTGGCTGTTTCTGGCGCGCTTGACCTGGCAGATAGGTTGCGGTGCCGTGACAACCTGGGACATAATAATCCTTCCGGATTTGAAAAGGTTGCTAGGTTACATTTTAGGGTCGTGATGGTGACCCTTGCCGGAGATGCTGCCCTAGGCGGCCTGCGTTTGCAGGGTATCATCCAGGCAAACCACGCGATTCCGGCCCAGATGTTTGGCGCGGTAGAGCGCGCTATCGGCCCGGTTGAGCGCCGGGAAGATGGTTTCCTCACCCGGCCAGGGTGCGGTGACACCGATGCTGACCGACATGGTGTGGGTGCGCCCATCCCGCAGCCGGAGCGGTGTGGCAGCAACCAGGCTGCGCAGTTTTTCAGCGACAGCCAGGGCTGTTTCCACCCCTGTCTCCGGCAGCATGACGGCGAATTCCTCGCCGCCGATGCGCGCTAGGCTGTCGGTTTTTCGGATGCCGTGCGACGCCACGTCAGCCAATAGCCGGATTGCCTCATCACCCACGGCGTGGCCGAATGTGTCATTTATCGCCTTGAAGTGATCGATATCCAGCAGCAGAAGCGCCAGCGGTGCATGGTAGCGTTTGATACGTGCCAATTCGCGTTCCGCGACGGCAATGAAGTAGCCGCGGTTCATGCAGCCGGTGAGGCTATCGGTGGTGGCGGCCAGGAACAGGGCCTGCTGTGTTGTGGCCATTCGCTTGAACATGGGCCGAAAGATGAAGGTGGCCTCCGCCACCAATGTGGCGAGCATCATCGCCATCAGCCAGGCGAGAATCCGCCGCAGACGGTGGATGGTTATTTCATTATTGCCCTGATATTGAATGACAACTTCATTCAGGGCATCGATGATAGGCCCGTGGGTTGCCTGTTCCATCGCCTTCAGCACCGGGCTGGAGCGTGTGGCTTGCGCCGGTGCCAGATTGAGGAACTGCTTCGACAACGTAATATAATTGCGGACCTGCCGATCCAGGTGATATGGATCGGCAAAATATACCCGCCGCAAGGCGGCACCAGCCCTGGTTTGGGCGTCTGATCGATCGAGATCCAACACCAGGGAGTCGTGCGACTCGCTCATGAGATCAATCTGTTTGCGCATTTCGGCCTGCGCCGCTTCCCGGGCCGCGACATCCTGGGCGGTGGCAATCTGCAACGCGCTCTTGACGATCCATTCCGACAGCATGCGTTGACGGCCACTCATGCTGATGAGGCGGGCGGCCTGACCCTGCTGCTGTATCAGGGTGTCGATAATGAAATGTGTGCCAACCACCAGCGAGGCGATGATGACCAGGGCCAGGATATACATCGTGGTGGCGACGCGGAGATTGCCGCGGATATCCTGGTCGTAGTCATGAGACATGAAACGTCCGCCGGTGTGCAGTGCAGCCAGTGAACCAGCCTTACCGGCAAGATACAAGGCGTTACATCATCACAGGATGTGCCTTACGATGGTATGCGCTGGTCGCCGCGGTTGACGGCACGCGTGTCCCCCGTTGGGGGGGCACGCGTGCCGCCGGGCACTATGTCAGGTGGTTGGAACGGTGGCGATGGTTTTCAGGATGCGTGAAGCGATCTGGTATGGGTCGCCTTGCGAGTTGGGGCGGCGGTCTTCCAGGTAGCCACGATAGTTGTTTCTGACGAAGCTGTGCGGAACGCGGATGGAAGCGCCGCGATCGGCAATGCCATAGGAGAAGCTGTGGATGGACTGAGTCTCATGATGGCCGGTGAGACGGAGATGGTTATCTGGGCCGTAGACGGCGATGTGTTCTTCGCGTGCGGCTTCGAAGGCGGCCATCAGCTTTTCGAAATAGTCCTTGCCGCCGACTTCACGCAGATAGGTGGTGGAGAAATTGGCGTGCATGCCGGAGCCGTTCCAATCGGTATTGCCGAGCGGCTTGCAGTGATATTCGATATCGATGCCGTATTTCTCAGTCAGGCGCTGCAGGAGATAGCGGGCGACCCACATTTCGTCGGCCGCCTTTCTGGAGCCTTTGCCGAAGATCTGGAATTCCCATTGGCCTTTGGCCACTTCGGCGTTGATACCTTCATGGTTGATGCCGGCGTTGAGGCAGATATCCAGATGCTCTTCGACGATCTTGCGGGCGATGTCGCCAACATTGCTGTAGCCGACACCGGTGTAGTACGGGCCCTGCGGGGGCGGATAGCCGGCATCGGGGAAGCCGAGCGGGCGGCCGTTCTTGTAGAAGAAATATTCCTGTTCGAAGCCAAACCAGGCGCCTGGATCATCGAGGATGGTGGCGCGGCCGTTTGATGCATGTGGGGTTTTACCATCGGGCATCATCACTTCGCACATCACGATAGCGCCATTCAGTCTTTCGCTATCCGGGTAGATGGCAACCGGTTTCAGCACGCAATCGGAACTGCCGCCTTCGGCCTGCCTGGTTGAACTGCCGTCGAAACCCCATAGCGGCAGCTGTTCCAGGGTGGGAAAGCTGCCATATTCCTTGATTTGCGTTTTCCCACGAATATTTGGCACGGGGGTATACCCGTCTAGCCAAATGTATTCTAGTTTATACTTAGTCAACTGGAATCTCCTCTTGTCGCAGACGATCGAGCTGGAACCCGAGTTGCGTTGTCTACCCCGCGGAGACGAAACAAGCACATTTTATGCCACCCCACCCTGAACGGGGCATATCGAAGAGGTGGGGCGGGTGGGAGTGCGGTCAGGCATCGTCGGCACATAAGTGCGTCGGCACGCCGACAAAGATGCCGCCTCATACAAAGGCTAAGGGCCCGTTCGACCCCGTGACCCAATTCGGTTAATGTCGAACGGGCCCTTAGGCGAGCACGGCGCGTATCGTGTTGTTAACGAAATGCCGGCGGTGTTGCGATGCGGCGAAAGTGCCGTGTTTTCTGAAAGTTACACGCTGATCAGGCAAGCGGCCAGGACATGGCTGCGGATGACGCATGCGTGCCTTGAATGATGGGCTGTCGCCTTGCTATTGACGTAACGCAACGACATGGCGGCGGGGGCAGCCTGAAAGCCAGCAAATCCCTTGACTTCCGTATGGCCTGTTTGTGGTGGGGTGGCGCAGAGCACACAATTTCTTGAAGAAAAGACGAACATTTTGCGCTTTGCAGCGTTGGAGCCCTGCCAGCCTGGTATGGCTGATCACGCACGCGATGCTCGCCTCGTTTACATTTTTAGCACTATGCTGGGTCCCCCTCGTTGATCTGGAGCAACAAGAATGGATGACAGTCCACATCTACTCGCCATCATTGAAAGCAAGATGGCCCAAGTGAGAACACGGCTGGAGCATAATAGCTTCGCCAAAGCCAACGCGCTGCTGTTGGAAGTGAAGATATATGCGGATGATTTGCGTATGGTACTGGAGAATTAGACATCTCTGTGGTGTTAGCCGGGCGGATCGGTATGTCGCGCCGGCGTGGTGGGCTGCGAGCAGCCGATCCTATGGCCGAGTGTGCTCATCCGCCCGAATGCCTGATCTTTGAGCAAACGGGGCATAGACTGAGCAGCTTGGGCGACGTGTTTGGGCTAGGGCATTTGCCGATCGTGCCGGGTAGGGAGAGCCGGTTAGAAAATGCCCTAGCTCTTTGTTTTGGCGCGCACTTTAATCCGACGGGTGACCCCAATTGGGGTCGGATAACGCTCTAATTGGGCAGCACGTAGAGGGTGATGCTTTGAGGCGGCAGCGAATCGCTGAGCACACCGCCGCTCCAGCTCAGCGATGGTAGCGCCGTGATCGCGTTGGAGGATGTGAGGCGGTAGACTTGCGCTGACCCTGACATAGTGAAATGCCCGAGTGAGAGGTTAACCGGCGTGGCACCCGAGAGCACCTTGCTGATCACCATGACTGTGAGTGCGCCATCTTTCGCCCGAAGGGCTGCAAAGGCCGACAGGTTGTCTGGGTTAGGGGCGACCGCGGATACCGAGGTTTCGCCAAAGGTGCTTTTCTGCCCGTCGTAATTGCGATACATCTGCATCGCCTTGTAGGTGGGTGTGCTGGATGCGGGCACTGTCCATCTTGTGGCCATGTTCAGGCCATAGGCGCCGAAAATGCCATAGATATCGGCCTGGGTGGTGGCACCGTTGATATAGGGCTCGGCGCCCCAGTTATATTCGGTGATGGCGATTGGCGTTCCGGGATAGTAATAGCCGGAGATCCAGCTTTGCATGCGGGGAATCAGATAGACCGGGGCGTTGATCCAGCTTTCGGATACGTAATTGGGATCCCATAATTGCCGCGTGGAGCGATTACGCAACAATTCGGTGGCTTGCGAGACATCATTGCTGAATTCCGCGCCTTGCGGATAGAAATGCACGCTGACGATATCTACCGGATGGCCGGAAGCTTTCCATTGCGCGAGCAGCCAGGGAATGTAATCCACGCCTTTCTGCTGCTTCGTGTGGTCCGGGTAGTATTGGTAGCCGTGCGCAGCGGCGTATTGCTGATCGTAGCCGGAATAGAAATAGCCCTCCCATCCCCATTCCTCCGGCGCCACGATCTGCGATGTTGGATCGACGGCCTTGATTTTTGCTGATAACGCCAGAACCTTGGCGCGATATTCGGTGGCGTGCGGGCCGATCGGGTGGATATCGCGATGGGTGGAAAACCAGATGCTCGGCTCGTTATCCATCAGATAATAGGGCACGCCGCCGGCGCTGGCCTTGCCCCATTTTTTTACCAAATGCGATATCCAGGTTTTCTCGTTTGCGGGCGTATCGGGGATATAGGCGTCGTTTGGATCGTTTCCGGTGATGGGGGTGCTGCAATCCGTATGCAGCCCATCCCCGGCATCGGTGAAATAGGGATCGACGCTGCATTGCGCGCCGTATTTGGCAACCGAGAAGCTTGGCAGAATGGTCTGGTTCGGCCCTAGCTTCGCCACCCAGCCGATCATCGGAACGGTGAGCATGGGCGAGGCGCCGGCGGATTGGGTGGTTTTGACAAAACTATCCGCCTCGGCACCCTTCGTGGTACTGCCTTGCGGATAGCTTTCGAAATAATAGTCGTTATCCAGATTTTGGGCATTATTGACGTAGCTGTAGGTGGACATGTTGTTGCCGCCGGACCGGTTCAGCGGCGCATTCAACGCGGCCAGGTCGGACGCGGAGGCGAAGGCCACGCCGTAGATCAACGGCGAGATTGCGTGTACGTTCGCAGTCACGTCGATATTCACCGTGACGGCTGGATTGGCGGCCAACGCGGCGGTTGAAAATACCGTGCCGATTATGACTTCGCGCAACATGGCAAGCGCTTTCATTTTGGACATGTTGGAGAATGACAACAAATTGGCCGGAATGCCAAATGGAATTTTCGCGCTAGAGCGGGATGCGATCTGATCGAATCGTTGTCGAGTGTCGCATCCCGCTCTCGTTCTTTGTTTTGGCGAGCATGTTCATCCGGCAGCTGACCGCATAGTGCCGGATCATGCTCTAAGGCATCGTCGGCAAATGGTTGCGTCGGCACGCCGACAAAGATGCCGGTTCAAACGAAGGCTCAGGGCCCGTTCGCCCCCGCAACCCGATTCGCTTAATGTCGAACGGGCCCTAAGTCAGTTGCGCACGCTGCGTAGGCGGGAGAGGGCGGACCTTATGGGGGCGGTGATTTTCCAGGATGTGGAGGCGCGGACCAGGCGCAACTCCTCTCTCAGCGCCTCGGCTTCGGCGCGCAGGGCACGCTCTTCCGGCATTTGGGTGCCGGCAAGAAAGGGTTTCTTGGTGGCGACCAGGGTGGAGCCGGCGGGGATGATGCGCAGCATACCGTCATCGAGGAGGCTGCAAAACCTTGACTCGAGGTGCGATTCGGCGGGCTGATGGAGGATCTGCGCGATGGTGAGCGAATCGAAGGTTTTGCGGTCGTCGCCGAATAATCCTTCGCGCCACAAGGCCAAAATCCACCATAGGCCATGGATGGGGTGGTTGTTGCTTTCCACCGTGCAGCCCTGGATGTCGCAATAGCGTTCGAACAGGCTGACAACGCCTTCAGGTGTCGCGTTGAAATAATGGCTGGGGAAGCCATGGACGGGGGAGATGAAGGGGTAATCCACCCGCAGCGTGCCGCCAGGTTTGAGAACGCGGCACATTTCACGTGCGACGTCCCACGGGCGGCGGGTATGTTCGAGCACGGCGGCACAGAGAACGAAATCGAATTGGTCGTCCTCGAAGGGCAGATCCTCGCCGACGCAGACGACGTCTGTACTGATCGCCGGGAACACATCTATATTGACCATGTTGCTGCTGACGGTGGAGCGCAGGCCCGCACCGAGATCGAGGAACAGGCTGGCTGGATTCTGCCTTTGCAGATCAGCAACGAAACCGTCATAGCTGTGATCGGAGATGGGTGGATGAGGCGGTATTCTGAACTCGCGGACCAGATCTTCGGTGAGGAAATTCATTGCCTCGCCTGGCGCGCGGCCGGGGGTCGGCGGCCTGCGAAACCGCAGCCGGGCAAGTTTTTGTTCGCGCAGGGCGCTGACCTCGGCCTGATTGATGGCCTGCTTGCGGCCTTCCGACTGGCCGGAGTGCAGGAAATGCTCGGCGGCGGAGAGGCCCTGGCCGCGCGCATCGGGGTTGGCGCGCCAATAGGCCGCCTCGATCACCGCTTCGGCGGAAGCAGGCGCTTCAACGCAGGCGATTTCCTGGAATTCCATAGTAGTATTTATGGATGCAGATCCAGCCACGCATGCCGCCGCTCCAGTTCCTGGCTGAGAAAGAGACGGTTTTCGCGCTTATCGGTGGTTGTTTTCAGCATGGATTGGTCGTGCACCCGGTATTCTGCCAGAACCTCACGCACGGGTAATCCGAACCAGCCTTGTTCTACCAGGCGGCACCAGAAATCGAAATCTTCCCAGCCGAACTGGACGTGATCGCAGCCGCCGGCCGACGCCCATGCGGCCTTTCGCACCAGCGCCATCGCATCGATATAATTGCCGTGCTGCAATTTAAGAACGGAAAATGGTTCCTGGCCAAACAGCTCTGTGGTGGCGCCGAATTGTTCGATGGTGGGGTAGGCGAAGGCAGCGTCGCTGGCGGCGAGATGTTTGAGCAAGGCCTCGCAAGCGGAGGGCCGTAGCCGGTTATCGGCATCCAGCGGCAGCACGAAATCGGTCTCTGCCGCGGCGAAGCCGCTATTGCGGGCCAGGCCCAGACCGGCATTGGCGCAATGGCGCAGCACGACAATGCGATTGAAACGCGCTTCGTTGGCGCGCACCCAATCCAGGATCATGGTGGCGGAATCATCGGGCGAGTGATCGTCGATGACGACCAGATCGAGTGTTTGCAAGGTCTGATCGGCCACCGATCGCAGGGCTTCGGTGACGTAATCGGCATAGTTGAACACTGGGATGATCACGGTGACCGCGGCGGTACCAAGCCGGTCGACCGAGAACAGGATATCGCTTTCAGGCACTATGGGCGGCCGGGGGCGTGGCAGGGATTGGCGATAATGGTCCTGTTCAAAGGCGGCGGCGCCGGCTTCACCCCCGCCGATCTGCGCCAGCATCAGCGCCATGGCACGCTTGCGGGCGCGTGGACCGAACTGCCCCAGGGAGACGTGATAGGCGGCTTGCGCCATGTGCCGACGGCGCTTTGGGTTCTGCACCAGGCCGATGATGGCATCATGCCACTCATCCTCCGAGTCCGGCAGCAGGCCGGTTTGGCCGGGAACGATGGCGCGCTTGAACGGGCCGGATGGGGATGCGACTGTCGGGACACCCACAAGGGCCGCTTCGAAAAATTTCAGCTCGCTCTTGGCTTCGCAGAACGGATTGCCGCGCTCCAGAGGCACCACGTTGATGGAGAAGCGGGCAAGCTCCTTTGGCAAATCTGCCAGCCCCACCATGTCGCGCCACTCGATCTGGCTTGCGAGATCCTTGAAGTCCGGGAACTCGTCCATCAGCACAAGGCCTTCGCCGCTCGATGGATCGCGGAACACGGTGAGTACCGTGTTGGGGTTTTCGCGCAGAACGCGGGCGATGGCGGGGGCGGCGACGGCGAAATCCTTTTGGTGGGTGCGCGATCCGGCGGCGTAGCCGATGCGGATCAGATCGTCCTTGGTGGTGAGCCAATCACGGAGCGCCCATCTGGCCAGCGTGTGGCTGGACTCGTCGAAGCCATTCGGCAGCACATAGGCTGGGCGGGCCAGGCGGCGCGCGTGGTGCGCCAGTTCCTGGGTGGGGCAGCTCACCAGATCGCAGGCTTTGAGTGTGCGGCCGATCTGGGCGAAGAAATTCTGGGTTTCGATTTCGGAAAACCGTTGTGACCTTATGCCGTCGATGATTTCGGTGACGGCCAGTTCCGGCCGGAACATCAGATCGTCCACATCGAAGATCACGATGCCGCCCTGGTCGTGCACCAGGGTGATAATGCCCTGGATGTGCAGGCTGAAGGGAACCCGCCAGAGAATAACGGCGTGCACGCCGAGAAGATCGGCTGGGCAGACGGGGCCTGGCTGCATCCAGCGCGCGGAAAACCCAAGGCCTTTGGCGGCTTCCACGTAGCGTTCCACGCGATAGATGTGGCCTGGAGTGTGATCTTCGCCGCTGACGAAGAGGATCGATTTCTGAGCGACGGTTTGGGCAGGCGCTGCTTGTGGCTCGGGGTCTGGCGCTGGGGCAGGTGCTGGGGGCGGTATGTGCTCCACCGGTGTATGGCGATGCGGATGGCGGCGCAGGGGCGCGGTGATACGCCAGCTTCTGGAGCCAAGGATGTTGGCAAGCTCCCTTTCCAGATGAATGATTTTTGCGCGGGCGTCACCCAGAGACGCGTGCAGCGCGGACATTGCGGTATCCTGCTCGCCAAGGCGGCGTTGCAGGGCGGCCAGATCGTAGCGCGCCTGTGCCAGATTCGCCCGCGCGGCGCGATGGCGCTCCGCCGATTCGGCGTATTGCGGGAAAAGCTTGTCCACCTCCTTTTGCGCGGTTTCGGCCCAGGCTCTGGTGGCCGCCAGATCCTGGTTGGTCTTGGCCAGAATCGCTTGCTGTTCCAGCAGGTCGCGGGTGGTGATCCAGCGTTCGCCGAGGCTGGAAAAACGCTCTCTGATGGCATTCGTGGTTTGACTATCCTGCAAGGCGCAGAGGGCGCCGGCGGGGCCGGAGACATCGCTGCCGACGGCGAGCACGCCGAGCCCGTGCCCGTGCAGGAATTCGAAGCCTGGATAACGGCCGCGCAATTCGGCCCAGAGGCGCCAGACGCCGAAATCACGCTCGCGCACATTGGTATCGTGGAACAGAACGATGGCGCGGCTGGATAATTTCGGCTGCCAGGAGGCGAAATCATGGGCCACATCATCGTAGTGATGGCGGCCATCGATGTGCAGAAGATCGATGCTGCCATCGAGAATGAAGTGCCGTGCGTCGTCGAAGGTGGATTGCATCAGGGTGGAAAATGACGCGTAGCGCTGATCGTGGAAGCGGCGCAGATCTGTGTAGACTTCGCTGCCGTAGAAGCCGGCATGTTCGTCGCCTTGCCAGGTATCTATGGCGATGGCGCGGGAATCGAGTTGTTCCCTGACCACAGCTTCACAGAAGGCGGCGTAGGAGACGCCGTTATGGGCGCCGAGTTCAACGATGCTGGCCGGGCGATGCACGCTGACGATCCAGTGGGCGAAGGGCACATGGCCATACCACGCGCTCTCCACGCCAAGCCGCGCCGGGTGCCAGAATAGCGGCGAGAGCGACTCCGACGAAAGGGCAGAGAGCGTATCGAAATTATCCAACATGGCAGCCCATTCTGGTTGCAGGTGACATTGCCGGGGCGTGGCTGGCGAGGCGTGCCAGCCTGGCGCGCAGCCATTCGGCCTGGCTTGCATAATCCATGACCTTATCGGCATGCGGATTGCGGTACGATGCGGCGTCGTGCGGCTTGTCGAGCAGGGCCTCGATTGCCTGTTGCAGGCTCTCATGGCGCCCGTCGAGCGGGATCAGGGTACCATTTACGCCATCATCGATAGCTTCCGAGGGGCCACCGCCTTCGGTGGCGATTACCCAGACATGCCGCGCAAGCGCTTCACGCACCGTCAGGCCGAAACTTTCCTGCCACTGCGAAGGAAACACCAGCACATCGATGCCGGCAAAGAAGGCGTCCATCTCATCCTGCGCGTAGGCCGGAACGATGGTGATGTCGCCGCGCACGTTCCAATCGGCGATGCTGACGGAGGAGAAGCCGAGATTTAGCGTGTTATCGACCAGAACAAGCTGCCAGTCGCTACGCTGCAAGGCTTCGAAGGCGCGTTTGGTCACGGAGTAGCCTTTGACTTCCACCTTGCCGCCGACATAGGCAAAGCGCAGTGGGCCGGCGTGAGGGCGGCGCGCAACCGGCCGGGTTGGCAGGCGCACGCCGTTGGGTGCGATTTCGATGCGGTCGGGCGGCACGCCATTGGCAAGATACAGGCTGCGATGGGCGGCGCTGGGTGAGAGCAGCAGGGCGGCGCCATCCAGCGCCGATCGCAACAACGCCTGTCGCTGGCGCAGATGCTGGGCGCCGGGCAGGCAGTTCTGGCATATATTCAGATCGATCTTGCGCTGAAAGCAATAGCTGCCCTCGCCGGTGACCATGAACTGCCTGGCGCAGATCCACCATGCGTCATGCAGCGTGATGACATAAGGGATGTTGCGGGAGACGCAGGCGGCGGCGATGGTGGCGCTGAGTCTCTGCAAGGAATGCAGATGCACCACATGTGGCTGGACCGCATCCAGCACGTCGCCGAATTGCAGGGCGATGGAAGGGTCGTCGAATTCTGCCACCACGTCGTGTTCGGTGACCGGCACGGCAATCACGGTGATGCCATCCTGGCTGGTACGGCGCATTGCCCAGTCGGGATCATCCTTTGGCAGGCTGGTGAACACCGATATTTCGGTATCCGGGCGTGCCGCCAGGCGGCGGGCCATTTCCTCTACCACCAGCGTCGCACCGCCATAACTTTGCGGCGCGTAATAGACATTTGCGAACAGCACCCGCAAGGTGGCGGTTTCGCGCTGGTCCGGCGCGCGGTTCAGCAGGGGCGCCACCTGGTTTTGCGCGATGTTTTCCGGCGCGTAGCGCTCCAGCGCCGAGTGCAGGGCGGCTTGGCCAAGCGTGTGGCGCAAGGCGGCATCGGCGGCAAGCAGGGACAAGGCGGCGAACCAGCCATCGTCGCCACTGGCGAGCAAGCCGTTTTCACCATCGCGGATCACCGCGCGGAAATTCGCCCGCGGCGAGCACACCGAGGGCAGGCCGAGAATGGCGGCTTCGAGGAATTTTATGTTGCTCTTTGCGTCGTTGAAAATGGTGGGTTCCAGCGGGGCGAGGCTGATATCGGCCTCCGCCAGAGAACGCAGATAGCTGGCATAGGGCATTGGCGGCAGACGCTCTACCTGCGCGCCGAATTGGTGAAATTCGGCCGGTAGAGTGAGCTCGCCGATGATTCGTAATTGGATGTCGGGATTGGCGTGCATCAGGCGCAAAAGCGCTGGGGCTGCCTGCTGGAAATCGGCATCATGTGTTTTGGTGCCGGAGCCGTAGGCAATGCGCAATTGCGGGAGGGTGGCGCGGTGTTGCCGGATCTGCGCGGCAATTTCCAGGGTTTCGTCGTCCAGCGCGTTTTCGATCACCGTGATATCGGCCAAGCCTGCGCCGGACATGGCCGCGGCGAGATCGGGGGTGCTGGCGATTCCGGCGCCGCAGGCCAGCATGGCATTGCGATAGAGATGCACGCCGGAGAGAACGCCTTCACGCAATTCCGCATCCAGCATGTCGATGTTGCGATTTTCCAGGAACAGGCGCTGATCGAAGATCAGGTCGTCGACTTCCCAAAGTGTCGGCACGCGAAGCCCATGCAGAACGGCGATCAGGTGGTCGATTTCGGGGTAGGCGGGCACGCGGTACAATATGGCCAGCGTGGCCAGCTGGGCGGCGGAGATGCATGGCTGGGTCGATCGCCAATCCACCACCTGGCAGGCCACCCCAAGGCGCCGGAAATGTTCCTGCTTTTGCCACACACGATATTTGGCACATTGCGGCAAGGTGAGCTCGGCAATGATCAGCACGCGCTGGGACAGGATGGTGCCAGGCACCGGCATAGTATTCGCGTCATTTGGCGGGCGTGTGCCGGCTTGCCTGGCTGGGAGGGCGATGGGCGGGGGGGCGAAGGCTTGGCGCAACTGGCGCATGGCGCCGATAACGCCTTCGCGGCGCAGGATGCCGGCGAGATGCGGGATCAGGCCGGCACCGCCTGGCCGGCGGCGCCGCGCCGCCCGGGCCAGATCGACCGCGCTGCGCAAGGGCTGGGTGAGCCGCCACAGCCGGCTGTTCTGTAGCACGGCCATCTGCGCCCGCAGGGCCGAGGCTTCGGAATACTGGCCTTCGCCGCCGCCGCGCATGGCCTGCACTTCGGCGCTTTTGGCCCAGTAGGCCGCCAGCCGCGCGAGGCGGGCGTTTTCGGCCCGCACATCGATCAGCTCTGCCTGGAGTGAGGGTGTGTCGCCGTTCATTCGCAGGAGGTAGAACGCATCCCTGGCATGCACAAGTTGCCTGTTTTCCTGGGTTGGGCGGCTATTGTGGCAAATAGTAGCGCAGAATGAGCGCGTGGATGGTGATGGCGATGCTGAGTATAGGCAGGGCCAGTAGGGGGGCGGCGAGCCAGCGTGTGATGGAGGCAGGCGCGGTGATCGGCCGCGCCAGTGGCACCGCCAGCAGCATAGCGGGCGCCAGAAAATAGCGGCCTTGGAGGCCATCGATCACAGGCGCGCCAACCGCCGTCCAGGTGAGATACTGGATCAGGCCTACTCCGCCGGTTGCGGCCAGAATGGCGGTGAGGCCCAGGGCGGCACCATGTATGGGGAAGCGGCCTCGCCCGGCGCACCAGGCGGCCAAGGTGGCCCAGGCCAGCATTCCCCAGGCAAGGGAGATGTAGAAGGGCGGAAAATCAACGTCTAGCCAGCCGAGCCCGGCGACGAAGTTGGCGGAGAGCGCGCCGCCATCGGCCTGCCAGGTGCGGATTGCCAGCAAGGGTACGCGCCAGGGATGAAGGGCCAGAAGAGCGAGCTGTTTGAACGGCGCTACCGGGCCGGCGGGCCATACCGGCAGCACCATTTGCGGGGCCGCAACGGCGCTCCATGCCAGCACGCAGGCACAGATGGCGGCCGCGCCGGCCAAGCGCCACGCTTTGGGCAGGGGGGCGGCGAGCGGGAGCAAGGCAAAGGCGGCGTAAGGCGGCCGCGCCATGCCGACCAAAGCGAGGAGGGCGCACATCGCCACGAATTCCAGGCGCGGATGAGGCAGGCCGGGCTTTTGCAGCCGGATGGAGAGCGCCACCGACAAGGCCGTGCAGGCCAGCATTGGCCCGTCCTGCGAGATGGCGGCGTCGAGCGCGAAGGACATGGGCAGCGTCGCCAGAGCGAACAGCCAGATTGCGGCGCCACCGGCAATGGCGATGGCGCAGGCGGTGATGGCGACTGAAGCGATGCCGGTGGCGATGCGCATCAGCACCAAAGCGTGGGGCAGGCCGATGCCGGCCGCGCGGGTGGAAGCGGCCATCACTGCGGCGGGCAGGTAGAAGGGCGGCGGATATATCGCGGTGTTGGGGAAGCCCGCTGGCGCCGGCGCCCCCCATGGCAATGGCACATACCAGGCCCGGGGTGCCTTGACACTGGGTTGGAAATGCATCGAAGCGGTTTCGGTGTTCAGCTTTTTCAGTCCTGAGTCGACAAAGCCACCAATCTGGCCGCTGGTGAGCTTTACGCCGAGCAGGCCGAGATGGCTGATCTGGTCAGCACGAAACACATGCGCGCCTTCATCGGCGTTTTGCATGGGCGGCATGGTGATGGCGAGAAGCAGCACGGCCAGGCTGGCGAACAGCGCATAGAGCAGGGCAATGTTGCGTGGCCGGATCACGCGTAAAACCAGTGATCCAGCTCGGCAAAAGCGGTGGCGATGCGGTTTTGCGCGTGCGTGTTGAAATGCAAATGGTATTCGAACGGCACGCCGGCGGAAATGGCGCCCAGCCTGGTATTCTCGTAGCGGGTGTTGCGCAGCAGCATATAGGCGGGATCGAACGCGCAGCCGACATGGGCGTATAGCCGCTCGCAGGTGCTGCGTGTGTTCAGGCAGAGATCTTCCAGCCGGATCAGGCACACGCGTGGGTCTTGCGATTGCTGCACCTGGCGGTAATTGGCATAGAGGCCGCGGAGATAACCCAGTTTGCCCGGCGCGTAGAGATCGAACCAGCTATCGAAGGCGGGCGAGCCGGCCTTGCGCCAATCCGAATAGACGGTTGCACGCGGATCCTTGAACACGACAATGAACGGCACTGGCAGCTTGGCCATGCAGGCGGGGAGATGGGCGAGATAACGCGGCGTCTTGTCGAACACCGTGTGGGTGCCCGGCTTCAGCAAGGGTGAGGCGCGCATCAGGCGGGTGTAGAAGGTGGCGAGATCGCTGGTATCGCAGCAGGCGGCCAAGGTGGGCTGGTCGATCGCCCAGCTCCAGCAGGTGATTTCGGCATGGACCAGCAGGCTGGGGAAGGCGCGGGGGGTTTCGGCCAGGAGAACGCCGACTTCGAAGCCGGCATCGATGCCGGGCACCTGCCGGAACAGGTCCGATACCAGGGTGGTTCCGCTATGCTCGGGGCCGCAGATGACGAAACCGATCACGGGGGCTTAGCGGTTTACCGGGGCGGTGCGTTTCATCGGATACTTCGCTGTTGAAGCCGGCGGCACTGGCGGGTGGTGGAGCTGAGGGGAATCGAACCCCTGACCTCCTCATTGCGAACGAGGCGCTCTCCCAACTGAGCTACAGCCCCGCCGTGCAGGCGGCGGACAATGCTCAGGCGCGGGCGGCGGCGTCAAGAGGGGCGGCCCTGGCATTTTCGGGCCACCCCGACTAGGTTCCGGCGCGCTTGACCGGAGGCCGGCTTGATCATTATCCACAACCTGTTCCAATTGCTTTTCGTGCTGCTCGACCTGTTCAAATGGGCGTTGATCCTTTCCGCGGTGATCAGCACGTTGATTTCGTTTGGCGTGCTGGATACACGCAACCGCGTGGTCTGGACGGTGGCCGACTTCCTCTACCGGGTGACCGAGCCGGCCTTGCGGCCGATCCGCGCGGTGCTGCCGCAATTCGGCGGGGTGGATTTGAGCCCGCTGATCGCGCTGCTGCTGATCCAGTATGTGGTGATACCGGTATGCCTGCAGATTGAGCTGGCGATTCTGGGCGGTGGGGTTCTCTCCTGAGGGCAGGAAGGGGGCTGCGAGGGCGTGGTGGGCTGCAAGCAGCCCACCCTACGGCTGTCGTATCGACTTGGCGCCAGACCCGGATTTCGTGGGGTAGGTCCGCCGGGGTTTAGAATTTGAAGAGGGACTGGAAGCGTTTTGGCGATTCGAAAGTCTTGCCCGCCAGCTTCCACACCTTGGTGATACAGTCGGCCTCTTCCTCGGAGAGAGGCGGGGCCTGACAGGTTTCCCAGTTATCGCTGTGACTGGTCTTGATCTCGTTGCCGCCCATGGAGCGTGGCGCGTTGAACACGTTCAGCGCGCTGTCGAGCATTGGCAGATCGACCGAGTTGAACACCAGCTCCAGCGTTTCCTTGGGGTGGCTTATGAAGTCGTCAAAGATGAACACCTTGCTGAATTTTTCGAAGCGATAGCTGACGATGCGATAGGTGATGAGAACATCGCGCCAGAGATGCTTTTGCTCCCAGCCGCGAAATCTCTCCCAGGACAAAACCACGTCCCACGGATTGCGCAGGCAGGCGAGATATTTGCCGTTGGGGAAGGCGGATTCCAGCACCTGCCAGTACCATTCGAGCGGAAACCCGCCGGCCGATTTCTCTCCCGGCAGACGGGCCCAGGGTATTAGCTTTGGCACGCCGGCCGGTTTGTGAAACCAGCGCTCTTTCGGCGAGGGTTCGATGGCGACCAGCAATTGGCGCACCACGAAGCCGGTATATTCCGCCGCGCTGGAAAATTTGTTTCTCGATGGGATGCCGGAATGTTGCGCGCCATTGGCGGTGGAAAAGATGATATCCGCACTCTCACCGATCGATTGCACATTCGGGTGCGCGCGAAAGGCCCCTTCGAGCAGCGTGGTTCCCGATCTTCCGATGCCAAGAAGCGTTATTGGGGAATCCGCGTTGCTTGCATTGGGCACTTATTTCTGATCCATCGACGACTGAGGAGACGTGGTGTTTAAGAAGACGTGGCTTTGCGCGAGTCATTTTACCTCAGGCTACCCCATCGGCCAGGCCTTGTCCACCGTGGCCTTGGTGGCGCCGGGGCGCGATGCCTGCCCTCCCGCGTGCGCGGGCGGGTTGCCTGCCTCTTGCCGCCACGCCTCGACACGCTAGTCTCGGCAGACGCATAGTGGCGGCCACACGGGGGTTTAGAGGATACGCATGGACTTCGCCGCTCTGGTCGAAAAACATCCGGCTTTGGGGCGCAAGAACCTGATCGGCAAGCCGGGTTTTCCGCTGCCGGCGATGGGCGATGTGCAGGTGATAGATGTGGACGAGGCCGGAGTTGCCCGCCTGGGCGCGCTTGGCCTGCGCGTGGTGGGTGATCCGGGCCGGGGTAACCGGGTGGTGGTGGACGAGGCGGCGATGAAGCCGGTGGATGTACGCATCGATTTCGGTGGCCACGCGGGCAACACCATTGTTCTTGAGGCACCGCATTCCCTCAACGGCCAGATACAATGCCTTGGTGACGATCATTTGGCGATTATTTGCCGCGGATGGTATTCGTTAAAGATCGATTTCGTTGATCGGGGCGCTGCGCTGTATATCGGCCCGCATTCCTCGGCTGGCGATGCGTATTGCTGGATACAAGGCAACGAAAAATCGCTGATCATTGGCGAAGACTGCATGTTCGCCTGGGGGATTGGCCTGCGCACCGGCGATGCGCATGGGGTGATCGACATCGAAAAGCGGGCGATTTCAAATGCGCCACAAGATGTGCTGATCGGCGCGCATGTGTGGTTGGCGCAGGATGTATTGGTGTTCAAGGGTGTGGAGATCGGTACCGGCACGGTGGTTGGGGCGCGGGCGGTGGTGAGCAAGAGCCTGCCGCCTAAATGCGCCGCCAACGGCTCCCCTGCCAAGGTGGTGCGGAAAAACATGACGTGGTGCCGGCCGGCCGTGTTGGAGCCTGCCAGGATCGAGGCTACTCTGGCGCGGCCTTATATGAGGGACATTCCGTAGACCGTGCATGGGGTGTCAGGATTTTAGTTTTACGCTGACGAAATCGGCAAAGCCCCAGGCCCAGTCTTGTGACTTTTCGACGGTTGACATCAGGACGAGGTCGCAGGCTTCGCTGCTCTCTTCGTGTATGAACAGTGCGGATTCCGCCTTTCCGCCGGGAAAGATCTGCACCCATGGTGAGGTCTCGATCAGCCGCCCCGATCGGCGGACTTCGAATGCCATGCCGATTGGTTCACCTTTGGGTCCCCGGTGGCTGAACGGCACGGTAACCTTGTGGGTGCCGGCGGGAATGATGCCCGGGACCATGACCTTGGTGACCCGGCCCACCAGCGGATGGACCATAATACCTTCATTCTCTACCCGCCATAGCGACCATTCGATTGGCAGGTCGGCTGTCGGCTCCAGCAGTTCGATGCTGTCGAAATCCCGGAAATGCAATATTCTGGCCCGGGTTTTCAGCAGGTTTCTGCCGCTCTGCAACTGCTGGAAGCGTTTGGCCATGTCTTCCAGCCATTGCAGGGATTCCAGCAGGGAGTTCTTTTTCAGTACCAGATGGATCATGTCCTCCAGCCGCTCATATTTCGCAGCCAGCTCCAGGAACCGGTTTATGTTGCTGTCGCTGTTCGGATCGCCTTCCAGCATCTGCTGATGCAATTCACCATGTTTACGGCTGCCTGCCCGCCACCAGGCGGTGTGCCTGATATCGCGATCGAGCTGGGCTTCGTGATGGGCGGAAATAAGCTCCGAAAGCCAGCGTGACTCGGTGACTTTCAAGCCGGATTTTGCCCGTTGGGCACCACGGTACGCGGAGGTGCTTTGCAGCATGCTGCCGCCGGCCACACGGTAATTGAACAAGGGTTTCGGCACGAACATCATTTTTCGGCCGGTGCTCTCCATCATCACGAAGAACTCGTGATCCTCGCTGCCGACGCCATAGATCTCGGTGAAGCCGCCGCTTTCCCTGAAGGCAGCGGTGCGGACAAGGCTATTGGCATCGCCATATTCGTTGCGGGATATTGAAAGTGGCAATGATGCGCCAAGCGGAAAATATTCGAATTGCTGCAGGCTCAGGCCTGATTCGGCTTCGGCTTCGGTGCGGAAGAAGCGTGACATGCCGGTGACGACATCGGCCTCCGACACCATTGCCGCGCGGACCAGATCCTCGATTTCCCATCTGAACGGGATGTTGTCATCGTCCTGGAATTTTATGTAGTCGCCCGCGGCGTGTTTTACGCCGGCATTGCGCGCCGCGCCAAGATAGGAGTTGGCGATGCGGACGACCTTCAGCTGGTAGCTGTAGGAAGCGGCGTTCAGGTTGGCGATGAAGGCGGCGGCATCGGCATTTGTGCTGCCATCGTCGACGACGACAACCTCGAAATTCTGGTATGATTGGTGTTCGAGGGTGGCAAGCAGGTTCTTCAGCATCAACGGCCGGTTGAAATGGGTGATGACGACCGAGACGAGGGGCAGCTTGCTGGAGTCGACCGCTTTTCGCAGGCTGACCGATTCTGACTGTACAACGCCGTGCAGGCGATCGAAGCCCTGGATCATCTGCTCTTCGATGATTGCCGGATCGAAGGCCAGAGCGACGGTTTCGAACCCGTTGGAGGCGATGTTGCGAATGCGCTGGGCCAGGGGCTTGAAGGCCGGCTCGACCAGGACATCGGCGTGATTTTTCGGTGCCACCAATTCCGGAATGCCGCCGACCATGGTGGTTACGAAAGGCACGCCCGCGCGGATACACTCGAACACCGTGCAGGGCGAATTTTCATCCACTGACGGCATCACCGCGAGAACGCCCGGCCGCATCAGATAGGAGATGGCGCGATCCCGATCGTAATCGTGGCAGAAATTTATCAGATTGGGAACGGCACTGAGCACATCGAGTGCGACCGCGCCGGAATGCTCCTGCGCGATATTGGAGAACTTGCCGAGAAAGGTGAATTTTACATGGGGAAGGTCGGGGGCAACGCGTTTGATGGTATCGAGGAAAATGAGGAAGCCCTTGCGAACATCCTGGCGGGCGAAGAATACGACCTCCGACAGCAACCCGGGTGCCAGCGATTTGTAGGTGCCGCTGGGGGAAGTGAGGGGCAAGATGTTCTTGTGAACATAGGTATGTTTCGGCAGGGTGACACCAACGCCGCGCAACCAGCCAATGAGGTGGTGGCTGACCCCCAGAACGACATCGGAAAATTCGAGTGTGCGCAGCTCCAGAAACGAGACTTCCTGGATATCGACGGACGCCATCGGTCGTTGATCGATGGACATCGCCCATCGTGTCGGCCCATGAACGGTGACGATGATGGTGGTGTTGGGGAAATTCGAGGCCGTGCGCCGGGACTGGCTGACATAAAAGCCATTCCCCAGATAGTCGTTGAAATGGATGACGTCGAAATCTTCGTTTCGCAACAGCCAATAGCAGCCATAGGCAATTTTCCTCGGCACATCCATCCAGTAGGCCGGTACATGTTCCTGCAGCGCGATGAATTCGGCGCCGGTCTTCTGGATGTCCTTCTGGCCGGCCTGGACACTGGGCGAGCTGAGATCGAGCTTGGCGGTATACAGGATGGTCGGTGTCAGCCCACGGGAGATCAGCGCGTGGATCAGGCCGCTCGTGGCAGTGCCTAGGCCGCCATTCTGGTGAAACTCGGCCAGCTCATTCGTAACGATGCAGACTTTGAGCGACGTGTTCAGAGGTGCGTCTGGAGACTGGCCAAGAAAATCGGCAAGCTCCATTTCCAGCGGTTTTTTTGCGGCTGGGCGTTCGGTTATTGCCGCATCAGCGCTGACGCTGGGCGGTACATCGTCTTTTGCAACGAGTTGACGCAGCTTGGCCTGGCTTACGATAGATGAGCGTTTTGGGCGCGGCGGCTTCTGGGTCAATTATAGAACGCCTTATCTGCGGAAAGCTGGTTCAGGTAACTATACCACATCTTTCCGAATTCCTCATTCGCGGGTATGCGGATCATAACGCCTCAGGGCATCATTACCAAGGTCGAACTCCTGCCCGTTTGGTGAATTTTTGCGCGTGTATTGCGTGTGTTAGAGCATGATCCGGCACTATGCGGCCAGCTGCCGGATGAACATGCTCGCCAAAACAAAGAACTAGAGCGGGATGCGACACTCGACAACGATTCGATCAGATCGCATCCCGCTCTAGAGCGGCTTCAGCCTGACGAGAAACGGCCCAGTATCCATCAGGCCGCTCTAGCTCCTTGTTTTGGCGAACATTTTATCAGCCTTTGGCCATCTTGGACGGGCGTGGGCCGCTCCAGTCA
>Ga0116229_10000693_pt1 | contig 47655 bp, 37 predicted proteins | sample S1TSphgellanicum_3_FD_87313 | JGI IMG/M metagenome (GOLD analysis project Ga0116229, IMG submission 87313) | Host-associated microbial communities from peat moss isolated from Minnesota, USA - S1T2_Fc - Sphagnum magellanicum MG | ecosystem: Host-associated > Plants > Peat moss > Unclassified... | reverse complement strand
CAGCCCAAACAATTGCATGAACCCAGCGGCCACCATCGTTGTAATTTTATCTTCATTCACACAGCCCAAACAATTGCATGAACCCAGCGGCCACCATCGTTGTAATTTTATCTTCATTCACACCGCCCAAACTGGGAGAATATGTATTCTGAGGAAGTGCTAAATATGGATGGACGCAACCACTGACTAGCTTCAATTTGGTGCGTACCCAGAGACATCTCTGCTGGGGCCAGGTTTCCAAAGGTTGAATAGTGACACCTAGGGCCTGGGCTTGCATGCAAGGTTTCCAAAGGTTGGAGAGCGACTTACAATCAGAGGCCTGGGCTTGCGTGCGATGCTCGCAAACCTTCACTCATTCACAATGGACCACCTAGAGGACGTAAATGTAAATGTAGTAGTCTAGTAGTCGTAGTAGTAGTACAGGACGGATTATTAAGAGTTGTAGACAAAATTGAACTAATTCATAGAAGCTGTCTAAGTCATGATAGCATGTTTTGTCCATAGCAAATGCACTTGTGATTTTATTTTATTTTTTCAATCTACAAACAAGTACGCCCAGATGGACAGTGGGACCTATGGATCAAATGGGCGGTGTTGTTGACAGGGTTAAAGTTTTACCTCCATGGATTACCCTAGTTCAATAACTGCAGCAGCTTCAAGGTGTTTATATGTACTAATCACTACTTGGATGTTGGTGGGAATACATAATGGGTTGTTATGTGTAATTTAAATATGGCTGATATTGCCTAACAACCATGCATCCACACGTACTAATCTCAAGGTGTTGGTGAGAATATGATGGAATGAAATTATTGATGGCGTTGCTTAATTGTACCTCCCACCTATATTAATCACACTTGGGTGTGATGAGAATATGATATGTATATAATTTAATATGGATGATGTATTGCTTAATAATATATCCATCCACTTAATTATATTAAATTATATATTGTATGAGTGGGTTTTAACTATTGAATTTCTTTTCAATGTTATTTGAGGGATGATGTTATCATCAAGATAATTAAATCATTTGATAATAGTGAATATTTCAAATTCGTAGTTTCAGAACCTAATGTTTGTGGCAAATGAAACTCTCTAATCTCCTATCCATATTAGGCTTGCACAAAGTCTTTCGTTAACGGATTATGGTTACCACGTTTGTACTGTGCAACTTGTTGAAACTGTGATAATTTTGCTACAGATTAAGTCTCTTTTGTGTTATTTGCCATTCAATTCCTATTGAGTGATTGGGTCACAAAAAGGAAAGACATGACAAAAGGGTTGTTGAAAATGAGATTGTCTTTCCGTTTAGGTTTGGGGCCTGGGCTCTCCTTGCCGTTTAAGGAAGACCCTTCCCTACAGTCCAAATCATAATTACAGCATTCATGGTAGCCACTATCCCATGATGGCATCCCCAATTGTTTGATAGTGATGTCTTTTCATATCTAATAAGTTGTTGGGGTTACATCATAATTAGGGACCTTCAGATAATATAATTAGATCTCTCTATATGTAATAGGGAAATATTTCCAAGTGCACTTCAACTTTCCAAAATACTTTACATTTGTGTGAACACATGTGGGTCCCAATAAATTTTAAGGATGTAACACCTTAGTTGCATTGAAGTGAACATGGTCTTCTATACCCACCACAAATTAAAAATTTGGTTTGTTATTAAATACACTGATGTGGCATCAAAAAATTTGCATCTCCTAAATAGTATTTACTTAATATATCATGTCCTAATTCAAGGTGGTGAAAGACCTTGAGACCACTTCCAAAGCTGGGAGCTAGATAATAGGACCAGGGAATGTCTAATTAGTTTTAATACATATCTAATAATCCTGTCTTGTGGACTCTGTGAAGCTTGCCTGGGCATGATAGCTGGAATTCAATGATAATAAAACCCAGATAGTTTCAAAGTATAAAATCATGGGGCAAGATTCATTAAGCTAGGTTTAAATTATCAATGTTGGATGTCCATCTATTGTTTTCATAGACAATTCACATCCATATGGCCGCTCTCATGACTTGCCACTTGCATTTTAGATTAGTTAAAATTGTACAAAAATATCAGGGTCAACAATATATTGAGTAAATTAAGGTAACATTTAACTCAACTTCATAAACAAATAATTGCATAAAGAAGGAGATCCATTATAAATAACTTATATAACTCAATATTTTGCCCCAAGTTCCTCCACATAACTAATATTATATACATGTAGGAGCTTGGGCAAAATTGTGGTAGACTTTTTTAGTTTTGTATTGAATAATTTGGAAGAAAATTGATCTCCAAATTGTTTATGCATACACACGTGCAGGAAAACACTAACCATGAGCAATTAGTTACTAATGTCCAAAGGCTCAAGGCCAAGGTAAAGAGATCACACTTGCACTACAGCTGCTGCTCATATCTCAGTGACACTGGGCCTGGATAATCATGCAAGAGTTTTTCTTGAAATGAAATTCATACCAAATATTGTAACTGACTTTTAAGCAAAATCCTGTGCTTCATGTATACTCAAATTCAGTGGCTTCACAACTAAATTGCAATCACCCAAAGTTGTTGCAAGAACTAATGAGAAGATCATGGGTTGTAGAGATATTTACTTCTGCAAATTCAAGGTTGAGCAAAACCTCTTAGAAATGATGTTAATACTAGTAAATAAAGCCATTCTGAGCATGGTAACTTATACACCCTGTTTCATCATGCATGTAGAATATATTATATATGTACATTGACGTGCAAAAAATAAAATGTACGTTCTCGTGGGTAAATTGTTTTGTCCAGGAAAATAAAGTGATCAGAGACAAGGTGGTAGTGGTAGGTACAAGAATTTCAAACACCCTGTAGGTAACTCCAGCTCAGAATTATCTCTCTCCAAAATGTTGCATAGTTAATTTATTGTTCAAATTAGGTTTTGATCAGTTTCAAATGAAGTCTGGGAAAGCTCTGCACATCTCTTGGTATCTTACAGTAACTTGCATAATTTTTTAGAGTTTAGTATTCATCTGTTGTTGCTGGGACTTATAATTTGATTAAAGTTCTGCAAGTTACCCATGATCATCTGCCTTGAGTTGATTAAGTCATCTAGAGTAAATCCTGCAGTACTTAAGTATACAACTTACTAAACTTGCCAATTCAGTTCTATTGCTGATGATTTAATATTATGGTAGTTCAGTACCAAAGACCCCCAGTACTTTACCAGATATACGCAACCATTGTACAAGAAGGCACCCATCCAAGCTACAAACCTAACTCTACTATATGGAGTAGTTTTGATCAGATCTTCACATTGATCACTTGAGCAAAATGCCAATAGACTTACTATTCAGTACCCCTAATTTTATTTTTTAATTGATCATCCCAGCTGCTGCCTTAGAGAATCTTCCAAATTACTACGGCAGGTTAAGTCCTGGAGTTCCACCCAGCTTCAACTTTCATTGCAGTACTTACAACATTAGTCTCTGGTCTGAAGAGATTTGCCGAGAATTGATGAGACACAAGGTTAGCCACCAGCAGAAGATCACGGAAGGTCCGAGTTCAAAAACAGTTGGATCTTCTGTTGTGGATGTCACAGTGTGTCCCAAAGCTGGCTGTGATGTTGGCTGCTTTCCACTGTGTGTGTTGAGAAGCTTGGTTGGAAGAAGGCAGCTCTGTCTGGCTGTGTGGATAGGAACTGGTAGCAGGCAATGGATGCAAGGGTGTAATCAAGATGGTGCACTGGTGGGTTTTGGCTCAGATGATTCTACCCCTAGAGTGTGAACCACCACCCACAAAGCTCACACCATGCAGGATGGACAGTATGTGGATAGGAAACACCATTTCATTGTAAATTCCTGTCCCATAGCTAACGAGGGTGGTGATTAGCCATGTCTTAACCACATGCTTCCACCTACTTCATACCCACCAAGTGCCTTACCTACTTTCCTAGCTACAGACTAGTTAGTTCCACTGACATTCCCTGCCTAAGTTGAGCTTTGATAAGTACCCACTTACATAGATAGTTACCTTGGTAGTGCACTAGGCGGAAGTAGGACAAGGCGGAAGTAGGACAGTTTACTAGATAGACTGGAACCTTGGTTCCTCAGTTATGTGTTTCATCCATAACTGAGTTCTCATGGGTTCGATAGAGTGGAACTGGAAACAAAAATAACTATCATTTGTTACTATATTTTAGTTCTAAAGGGCATGGGTTCGATAGAGTGGAACTGGAAACAAAAATAACTATCATTTGTTACTGTATTTTAGTTATAAAGGGCATTTGTTATTAAAAAATTGTTCAATTGTATTAAACAAGTTGCATAAAACATTATTTACAAGTGTGAATGAAGTCAATGGTTGACAAATATTTTATCATATGTATATTATTGTATGTCACTAATATATTATCATAAAAATCAACAATTTAAATTATGACATGTGGCAAATAAATTAAAAATCATATTTTTTTTTAAAAAAATAAATAGGGTAAATTGGTCCAATCATCGAACACTAGCCTATCATGGAACATTTTGACGAATCTTTGGGTGAAAATATTTTAAGGTGTACCACACAACACAAAAAAGGCCTAGTCCTTAGTGCAATATTTTCTTACCCCATATTTTGATCCCTGGGTGAAAATCCTTTAAGGTGTACCACACAAGACAAAAAGGGCCTAGTCCTTACTACAATCTTTTTTTATCCTATATTTTGATCATCATAAAAAATAAGGAATCAAAAGGATCATATTTTAAATTGTTACAATTTTAAATTCCATCATATTCATCGATAAATGTGTCTTTACATGGTAAAAAAGGACTAGGTAAAAAAAAATTAAAAAAAAAGTGATGTTGTGACAAGATTTTGGTACACTTTAAAAAATTTGCACCCCTTTCTCAATTCTTCTCCATTTTGAGTGATTTAAAATGGTATAAGAATGCCTTTTCAAACTTTATAAACCATCTTTGAAATGTAAATCCAAAGAAGTAGCCAAAAAATAGCAATAAACAAAATACATTGTTTCAAATTCCAAAATGCAATTTTTTTTCATTTTTCTTCATCAATGCATTATTTTTTCATTTTTTGTTCAAATTGAACGATTTAAACTGCTCTAAAATTACCATCTTAAGTTCTACAAATCATCTTTCAACTCTAAACGCAACAAAATAATATTTAAAGATGTTTTGAGGGGTTCAAAAATAAGTTATGAACTATTCAATCAAGATTTTTTTGTAAATATAGCCCCCCCTACTTTGGGGGGCCGTAACTTTCTCACTTAGGTCAAAACATAATCAAAGGAATCACAAAAGGCGTCGAATGTCAAATTCTATCATAAAAAAATTAAAATTTTATTTATTTATTTCCATTTAAAACCATGGTAACCATGGCACATTATTCCTTTTTTAACACACATGAATATTACAAAATCCATTTGATCTAATTTTAAGTTTTGGTTTAGTTAAGGACTTTTGAAAATGAAAAATTATGTCATTAAAAAAAAACATTTTTACAAAGGACTTATATGATAAAAATAAGTTGATGGTAAAAAATATGAATGATAATAACCTATTAAACACACTAAAAAAACATCCACAATTTCAAAAATGTGAAATTCTAAAATTTTGAAAATTCAAAGTATGTACACATTTCAAAATTCACAATTTCACAACTTCAAAAATGTTTTACCACATGTAAATGGGTTATAATGTACATGATGTACTAAAAACAATTGTAGTTTATGTTATATTAAATTCAAATTTAAAAAATTGACATTTTTTGGTATGATTTCAAATTATCATCATTTTCCAAGATGAAACATAGAATCTACAAGAAATCTATACATTTATACAAATTCATATTTATTCAAAGATGATTTTTTTTTTAAATTGAGTTATTAAGGCAATTCTATTCATCTTCATAACAAGTTACAAAAATAACAATTAAAAAATTTATTCATATGTTATTTTGGGGAAGAAGGACATGCAAAATTAATGTAAAATAATGTTTGTGACTCCTTTGATGTCGTTTTGACCTGCTTCTAGTCCATTTTCGTTGATTTTTAATGTGATAGATGCGCAAAGAAAAGGGCTCCATGGGTGCAATCACAATAACAAGTACCATAACAAGTGTAATGTTTGCTTAGTGTTTTCATGTTTTAAAGTCATAATTTAATTTGATGTTGAAATTATAAGATTTTTTTATATAATTGTACTTTTAATATATCATGGGAACATATGAATTATTTGAAATTAATCCAATGAATAAAAAATTAACAAAAGCACTCATTAAACACTGTAATGTTTGTTTTTAAGTAGTAAAAGGACTTGTAAATGGATTTCAATTTTTTGAAAATGACATTTTTGGCCAAATAGTATGAAATTTTTTTTTTTTTAATTTTAAAGATTTTTTTGAAAACTTTTTGAAAAATGTTTTAGGAATATTTTCCCAAAAGTTCAAAAAACAGGTGGGTGTGGCTCATGTTATCCCATTTGCATTCCCATTTACTCTTTGGGCACCATAAATAATGGGGCCTTCTTGCAAAATCGATGAGAAACCCTACCTTAAATGTATTATGACCAACTTCTCTAACCAAGTACATCTTCATTGTCAATTTTAGATGGTTTTAGATTGTGACACATGACATATTAATATAGATATGTCATGTGACATTTTTTGAATTTTCCAATCAAAATGAATTTAAATCAATATCTAGTTGGGTAGGTTGGATTAAATAAGTAGATAGGTTAGACTAGGTAAGTAGGTAAATAGGATTATGTGGATAGGTAGGTAGGTAGGTAAATAAACTAAGGAGGTGAATAAATATTTCTTTTAGGTTTAACCTTAAGGTTAAGGTCCTTTGAATGGCTCATCCCAATTGATATATGTTTTTTAATGTGAAAATGTATGAAAACCCTCCTCATTATATAGTTATCAAAAATGGAAGCAAAAGACAAAACCTATGGGATAAAAATGAAAATTGCATTTTAATTGCAAATTAGGTTACAATTTTTAAAAATTCATATCCTTTGTCTTATGTTTTCATTTTATAAATTATATATAATATAACTAACTTATTAGTTATAAATTTTCATTAATGGTTATTAAATAATCAATAAATAAATAAATTATTAAATTATTATTATTTATTAAGCATAAATACTAAACATTAACTATTAGTTTTCAATTTATTAATAATTAATGTAACTAATTATCAATAAATTAATAAATAGGTAGTTATGCTAGGTGGGTAGGTAACCTAGGTTAAATAGGTAGGTAAACAAGCATATATAGGTAAATAGGTAGTTAATTTGCCTAAATACAAACTAAATACAACTTTATAAATACACCAATGGAAACATACCCCCCATTATACCCCTAATAAAATTTAGCAAGAGTACACATATTTTTTCAAAAAAAACTTTAATACACCTATGCATACCATTGGGTGTAATCATAATCAACAACCTTGTTAGACAATCAAAAAATTGTCAATTTTTTCAAACATATTTATTTAATGTCATTTTAATGTCATGTTGATCATGGAAATATGTGCTAAGAAAATTTTATATGAATGTTGAAGATTTTCTTTTTAATCATTTAATTTAATAAATTGAGTTTTGTTTCTAGTATTTAGGACTTTGGAACTCTAACACCCCAAAATCAGTTTTACAAAGCATTAAGTTAAGGACTCTTTTAATAAAAAAAATTTAACTGATAATAACATACCATTCACATATGAAAAGCACTCATAATTTAAAAATTGTGGTACTTGAAATTTTTAGAAATTCAAAATATCATGTCAAAAAATTTAATTTTAAAAATCATTTACTAAATGTAAATGGGTCATAATGTGTATGACATATAAACAAAGTTTTGGCTTATGATACAAAAAATTAAAGTTTAAAGTAATTATCATATTTTAACATGATTTGAAATTATGATCATTTTTCAAAACGAAGCATAAAATCTAGTAAAATTTGTACACTTTTAAAATTTTCATATTTATTCAAAAAATTTAACACAAGTAATGTAATTTATTGGGAGATTTGTCAATATTTTTAAGAACACGTTGTAAAAAAATTTCTTCAAAAAATCCTTTCTATGAAAAAGTCAAAATGTTCAAAAAGGGCCCATTTATGGTTGAGTCCTTTGTCACTATGATCACACACCATTATGGGCTATGCTAACACCCTAATGGTGTGATTAAGTTTGGTTTTATTTGCAACTAAATTTGTGACATATGGGCATGATCATGGATGAAAACAATTATAAAATGTGCAATGAAGATGTTATTAGTTGCAAATGTAATTATAATATAGTTGCAAAATTGTCAAGGGTGTGAAATTGTTGCAAATGCATTGGTTACATTTTGGGGGATTTCTTCTATGGTGTTTGATGGATGGTTCAATGATGGATGCCAAGTCCCATAATTCTATCATTGAGGCACAAGAGAAGAAAAGACTAAAAATCGAGCCTAGTGGACTAATTATGCCCTACAAGCCACTGAAATTTCTCCTATTAAATGGAATGAATTAGAGAATAGTCTAGTAGGCTCAATTTTGCAATGTAAATTAGGCATTTTGAAGCCCCTAAAGGTGAGCTTTTCATTTCTTGTGCCATTGACCTTCATTGTTGTAAAATGTTGTTGAAATATGTAAAGTATGAACATTAAAATTTACATTTTACACATTTGGCCTTGCATTCATTCATGTGTGGCATGTGTGTCATGGACCACATTTAACAACCCCAACATATATGCTAATAAGATATATAGAAATGTGAAATTTATAATTAATTGGTTTAAAATTTAGAAATTATGTATAATAATTAAAACAACTTAACTTATATCTATCAATTTTTATTTATAGTTGGAAGGTTCATACATTCATGTGCAATGATGTTGCAATTCAAGATGATCATGTGAAAGGCATCATTCTCCACATGTTGTATTGCACTCAAAGCATGGGACAAATCCCCTTCAAGTAATTTAAATGTATTATTCCCAACTCACAATACAAAACAATAGTGGCTAGAAAAAAAGGTGTGTGGTACAAGACAAGAAAGGCCATGATCAATTACTTATATAGTGTATGAATTTCATTTTCATTCTTGCATATATGAACAAAAGACTTGTGTTCAAGATTGTGGACATGAAATGATGATTGGTAGTTGTGTTTTCTTTGCAATTGAATGTAGTATAATTTTTTACCTTCCTTCATGGTTTTAGAATTTAAAAAGAAATTCACAATTTTAGATTTCAAACTCCAATTTGATCACAATGGACCATTGGATTCTCTTGGATTTTTTTAATTTTTTATGTTTGTAAAATTAATTAATGCATAATTTTTTTCTTACTTGATTACTTTTTTAACTTGAAACTTACAACATTTTTCTAGCATAGTTGATTTGTGGAAGGGGTTAAAGGAAGAATAAACACTACAAAATTCATATAAAAACATTGGCTATATGAAAATGGTTAATCTTGAGTTTTAAATGTGACTAGTAAAAAATGGTTTCCTATCAAGTTACATTTGACTTATGGATGTGTATGCATATTCCACTATTCTAAAACTAACAAAAGACATTGATGTGCATGGTTTTTCAAATGTGTAGCAAGAGATAACTATTGCAAGAAATAGGGTTGTCCATCATTATTATGAAAGTGTACCTAAAGTAAAAAAAAACTTTAAAGCAAGAAATGGCTCAACTCATGTGCAAAAAAATAGATGACAAAATAAAGACTTTCGACACTCGCTTTGGGAAGATGGTGTGTGGCAAATCTTACATTTGGTTTGGAATTTATTAAAGAAATTTTGAATCACTATGATTTAAAGGGGAGGAGGATGTAGATGACATTTGAGAAGTTACATGTTGAGCCTTCAAATCATGGGTTTGGTTGAGCCCGCTCAAAAAATTGAGTGGTTGAACTGGTGGAATTCAAAAAAATTAATCTAGGAAAATTTAAGATTCTCTAAAAAGGATATTTCAAAAGCAAATTTCACAAAGTGGCTACACAAAGTGTTTGGTATGTAATAATTGAAAGTAATAATAAAATAAGACTTTGGTTATATGCAAAGTGAACTTGGACTCGACATTTAGCCCCCTTGTTGATTATATTGAACACTAGAAAGTTGAGGTGTGGGAAACATGTTTTTTCAGGGAATGCAATGGACTCATGAAAGCAATTAATATCTAGCACTACAAGAAAACGTGGTTTTTTAGAATGTCCAACTTGATTAAAATGTTCGTATTGACCAAGGGGGATGGCCATTTTGACTAAATGTTTGGGGTATGAAAAACATGAGTTACTTTTGATTGAAACAATTGACTAAAATGACCTTTTTGGCCATGTGACAAGCCGAACATTTAGTCGAAAGGGACATAAGTTTGTCAAAATGAACAAGTCCTAGTCAAATCAACCATATTAATTTGGCTACTTAATTTATAAGTTTGTTTGACCTAGGGTACATATTTAACCTAAGTTCATAGCTAAGATAAGTTAGGTATATTACACTTAATAAGTACTTATAAAATTTAATAGGCTACTTACATGCTACTTTTAACCACATGTAGGTACCTAGGTTTAGTATATTAATTAGTTGATATTAATAATTAATTTTTAATTTTCGATAGTTTAAGATTAATATTTTAATTAATTAAATAATTGAGTCATGAATCAAATGTTAATTAATAGCCAATAAATAATTTTCCATTTAATTAATAATAAATAGTAAATAATCCATAATCAGCAATTAATTATATAAGCAATAACTTAAATTTATTAAAAATTATAAAAAATTAAGATTAAGCTAATTACATGTCAATAGGTAACTATACCTAATTATCTACATGTTATTCTAGGTACATACTAGGTACATGTATAATAAACCTACATACATGGTACCTATTAATAAGTACCTAAAAACATGGCATAACCTACTACCTAAATAAACAATGTGAAAAAATGAAGTTCATTGATTAATATTACAATATGTACATCAAGATGAAAAAATAAAATCAAGTTCATTACAATATGACGACAAAATATATCATCTTTTGAAATGATAATATAATGGTAAGGATTGGACTTCTCAAAATGGAGGTGAGGAGTTTAAATCCTCACACTTGCAACCTTGGTTACGTAGGTTACCTTGGCCTTAAATGGTTTAAATAGGTAGCCAAGACCACCTAAGCAAGGTGGGAAGGTTGGCTACTTATTTTAGGGGGCACAAACTAAATAGGGTAGGTAGGTGGGTAAATAATTTTATTATTATTGATTTTTACACTAATTATTAAACCATGTAGGTAGTTAAATAAATTAATATAAATTAATTTTATTATTTATAATTATAATACATTACTATTAATAGTATTATAATATTTAAAGTAAATAATATAATCATTATTGAAATATTGTTCACTAGTAAAATAATCTAGTCAAAAAAACCAACCAAAAAGACTCAATCAAAAATGGTTAAGTTCAAATCAACTTGTCGAAAATGACACTTTGGTCAAGTTGAACATGATGACAATTAGGATTTTTTTGATGAATTTTTTCAATTGAAAAAACCACATTTTTTTTTTAGTGTAAAAAAATTGTGAATGGGAAAAACAATTTGAAACTTTGTAAGTTTTGAAGTGAATTATTTACAAGTAACTATTTTGCTTGGATAAATTGGCAACAATGTGTACATCTGGAATTTGTTCATTCATGTGGGTGTGATTGTTAGTTGTTTGAATCAAATTTTTATGTTTGTTGTGACCATTATTTGATTTCAAAATGCATGCAAATTATAATGGTTTCTCTATTCAACTATCTCCTTTAAATGTTTTTGTTAGGTACCTTACAAGTTCACATTGTTATCAACTAGTATAATTTTGAGCAATCCAAGATTATACACAAAAAGAATCAATTTAAAATAATCATGAACACATGGCAATTCACTAGGGTGATCCTACTCATTTGGAATAGTTTTGATTATCTTAAAGACAAAACACCTAAATGAACAAGCATTATGGGAGCACTTTGAACCAAGCTTCTCCAAGTTTATGATAATTGGTGTGCAACCAAGAAAAGTGAAAATGAGTTCTAACAAGAAACGCAATGTTATATCTAGGTCATACCAAGTCAAACACAAGGTAGGACCTTGGAAGATAATTCCTAAATTTTTTTGAAGAGCTTGATATTGTAGTTGAGCAATTTAATGTTAGGAAACCCTTGACAAAAGAAGCAATGTTGGGGGCACAACTCACCCCATTATGTCATATGGGCTTGTAGGTGCCTTGGGAGAAAAGGTCAAACACATTGTAATTGCTTCAACGATCCTACCTTTGAGGACCAAATGCCAAATGTGGGAATTGATAATTAATGTTCCTTTCATATGCATGGTTGATAATAAGAAAAAAATGGGAATGTGGCCACAATCCTTGTGGCTTTCATTAAATAGGTGATCAATTTTTTTTGACATTATTATGGTTTTAACAACAATTATTATCCAAACATGTCTAACATTGTCTGGTCAATTGTGTAAACAAGCATCAATTGCAAACATATTTTCATGGTGTGCAAGATGATGGGGGTGGAATATGACCCTATGATTGCCAACCTCCTAGAAGGTTCATTTGTTCTTGGTTTATCCACTCCAAGTCATGACATGCGTCATTGGAACATGACCAACCTTTCTTTCTTGGATTGCTTGTTCTCTTTTTGCACTTTTTTTGGCATGATGATGGTGCACTACTCTTTTTTATCTAGATGATCCAATAGTGTTGAAACGTATCAATGCATACCTTGTGCCCAACAATTTTTAAGTTTTTCAAAAATATATTGTTTGTAATCTTGTGTTGAAGTTAGTTCGACCTTTGGATCCAACAAAAAAGGCCAATCCCCTTTGCACATGTAAATTATAACATTCTTGTGGTTTTTTATAATGCATGATGAGATTTTTCATCTATTTTTTCATTTTGAAATTGATTTCTTCATGTTGTTTTTTCATTCAAACCAAAGATAGTAGATTAGTCCTCCTTGTCCATTCCTTTCCCCCTAAAAACTTGCTTTGGACTCCAATACCTTTCAAGCTATTGTTTGATGCAAATATGGCCAAATTTTCTAGGATTGATGTTACCATAGATGACATCCTCTTTAATGACACCAGCATTAAAACCCAAATGTTACACCCCAATGGAATTCCTAGTGTGGCGCAAGAGAAAAGAGTTTGTTCTCATATCTACTCTAATATGGGCATGTTGCTTTGTTGGTGATTTTGTGGCTAACTTCACAACGAGGACATGTACCATTCAATTTTCATATTTTCCCCTCCAATCCAATGTCAAGTTTATCCTACATGTGCTCAAAATTTATGATTCTTCATTCATGTAAAATTTCTAGGAACTTTCAATAAAGCTTATCATGGTGAAAACAAACACATCCTTGTTTTTTAAGGAGACCAAAAGTTGTTGGATTATGTGTTGAAGCCAATGGTTCAAGACCACCTTCAAGATATTCATGATCTTGCTTAGTTTTGTGCTAAAGAGTGTCAAGGGTCAAAGGCGTCAAGATATATTTTGTAAATAAATTATTATAGGATTTGTTTCTCATTTTTGCCCATTTTTCAAGTTCTTGATTGATCCATTCTAGTACTATGTGAAAATAATGTTATAAAAATACATTTCCATGTTACAAAAAAGATCACATTTCTCATTTAATTTGTCCCAATTGGTTCTCCTAATGCCTGTTTGTTTACAATTTGTTGTGCCTTAGGTGTTCAACATTATGATTTCTCCTAGGCAGAGGTGTCCTAGATTTCTTGCATGTGATGATTTTCTTTAGTCCTTCTCAAAGTCCATGGCTACCAATGTATGCTACCTAGGTGGCTAACTTGTACAATGCCCAATCAACTTCAACATTTGAATCATCATCAACATCACACAAATGTAATGGTGGAATGCATTGTTACATAGATAGTGAGCCTTTTGAATACATCTTTGGGACAAAGCTTGGAACACCATATTCTAATCATTCTAGCACTTACATTCAAGAGACCTCATAGAGATTCTAAGGCAATAATCTAAGCATTATTCCACTTGTGTTTGTTTTTGTTGTCATTTGGATTGTATATGTCAGTTGTTTGGTATTCTTCATCCATGTTTGTTCATTTTGCTTTTGAGCAATAGAATATTTTGTTGTTCAATGCCAATTTTCACAAATCTTAATGCATATTCATGATGAACAAACTTGACGTCCATCTTGTAAATTGAATGATTACATGTCATTGACTAATGGAATAGATCCTTGGTTTTTCAATACAAGTTTTGCATCCATTGTATAATTGCACATAATTTGATGCAATGATGTTGGATAAGTCTAATGGATGATGAATGTAAGGGACCATTTGGAATCCTATATATGCACATTTAACTTCTCCTATCTATCATTGATATGACTTGAATTTGTGTGATGGTAATCATACACATTAGTTATAGTTAGTTATAGGTAACTAAATTTGTCAATATGGTGATCTAGATCTAGACATTCAATTTCATGTGTGTAATGTGTTAATTAATACCATCCACATTGTAAGTTCGGCCTTGTCATTTAATGGGTGATGTGCTCCCAATAGTTTACATGTTGAGTTTCAACTCAAATATATGAATTGACATGATTTTGAACTAGGATGATTTGTTGAACTATAACGTTGATATATGTGAGCATAGGGTTAATTTCCACATTAACATATAATTAATTTTCCCATGAAGTTAATTGATTTAAATTTTAGGAACACATATATGTATTAAACATCTATAAAAATCTACTATGAAATTATTCAATTTGTCATGTGAATAATGAAATTATTTAAATTTTGAATCACATCCATATGAACTTCCCTACACAAATGACATCGATCTAGCATGCATGAATGCCATTTAGGAATGGATGAATCATGAATGATAATCATGGATGAATTTCATTCATCCACATTCATCCATGCCAACATACATTTGCAATACATACATGAGGAATATACATGATTTGTACATACGTTGTTTTTCACAACTTCCAACATTAAATGCTTGCATGGTACCACCCCGTTCATACTCTATGAAAGTGCCTTCCAGAGACATAGATGGGTAGATGGGTAGTGCTTTGGAGCCCATGCATGGTATGGCATTTTCTGCAAGCTTTCTCAAAGAATGTTGCACATTGGAAAAAAGGCCGGCCGCAGAACAAAACAAATTCACATGCTTTAGGTGTTTTCTGAGAATCAGTAGGCTCAAAAAGAGCTCAAAATTGGAACCATACATTTGAAAAGAGCCAACAGACATCTGAAAAAAAGAAGAGACACAGAATCCACTGAATAAACAAGAAAATACATCAAACAAAAAGAACAGCCTGTTTGGGATCCACGGTAAGTCTGTTCAATCTTAGAAAATTGGACAAATGTTTTCTCCTTATTGCATAAAAATTAAAGTAAAGCTCCAGACACTGGAAAAATGATGATCGATCAGTCCCGACACAATGTCATAACAACAAGTAACATGATATACTTTCATCGCTTTTCAATTTTTCATCTCATAAAAGAAAACAAACAGATGCTGGAGGAATCAGAAAGAAAGTGAACAGACAAAAAAAAGCCCAAGAAACAAAAGAGAACACACTCAGTGAGAGTAAAAGGTATAAAACCTAATATGACAAAATATGGTTTATGACTTTTTGACTACAGCAACCGGGAAACAGGGGTGCTGGGAGAACTCAAAAGATACACGCAAATTATCACCAGGACCAGCCTGGTGCACAATTTGCAAAGCAATTCGGTTGCGAAGTGCCACCTGCTCCATTTTTCTCACATCAATTGCCCGCTGCCCACGGCTCACAGCAGAAAGTTCTGGAGCTTTAGTAGGTGCTAGCCCTAGCTCTTGTATCCGTTGTTGAACTGCCACAAAATGATCATATGACTTCTGGTACTGTTCCTTAACCTGTGCACCAAAAACTGAACTGCAATCAGAACCTGCTGGTCCTATAACCACTGATGGCCCTAAACCCTTCACCAATCGTCAAACACCAATCAAGCTGCAAATTCCAACTACCCATCAAATGTAAACTACAAATACAATCTCAGTCAATACACCATGACTGACGCCCTTGTCAAGCAACGCCTTGTGTGCCCTGTAACCCCGTTTAAACCCATGGGCAATACAAAAAAAGATTGGAAAGAGGAAGGGAAGTGAAAAAGTACAGAGAAGTGGTTGTGACGAGTTGCCTCCTTGAACTGAAAGTAAGACATGGGTTCTGGCACTAAGACTTTGAACAATATCTCAAACCGTTGCAAGAACCTCTGTCCCCTCACACAACCAAAACACCCAGCTTTTTATTAATAGTGGGGATTTGAACATCGAGCTGAAAATACACGAGCTCCAGAATAAGCCAAAATAAGACTTTATGGCATGCAGGGCCCCAAGTTTGCTTGATGGAGCAATGCAGGGCATGGCACTTATCTCATAAAATGCTACCTAATTGAAGAAGGGAGGGGGGGGGGCCTTCAAAAGACAGACCTCTTGCTCTGTGTTGAAAATTGGTGTGCGATTGACGAGTTTGCAATCTAGTGTTAAAGCAGCCAACATCTGTTCATGGGCAACCAGACATCACTTTGTTACTGTACACCATCTCATCCAGTGTAGTGATTGATGGTAGTCTTTGGGTGCATATTACAAAAGTGTGGTGATGAGTTGAAACCCACAACTACCCAGGTTATTGGCTTGATGTGGATACCCTTCAAACCCTAAACACAAGGAAAGTTTGCTGCCTAGACATGTGGACAATCGGGAGGAAGACATACCCAAATGAAACCCTTACACAAGTCGATATAGCATTGGATGTGGAGGATGGAGGATGTGAGTTTCACATCCTTGAGTGCTGTTCCTGTCACCTTCATGGAAGTGCCTCCTTTCTTCTTTTTCCCCTTCTTTTTGGCTGATGGTGAAGAATACAATAGAGCAGCAAATGCCTTTGTGTGAGTTTTAAGGAAGGAAATTGCCAATTGCTATCAATCTCCTTATGCTTATTTCTTCATTATATACCAACAAAAGCTTTTCCATAGACCCTAGACTTTGTACCAAATTGCATGCAATGTAGCCAGAAAAAAGTGAGATAATAAGGGTTTAAGGTTTGGGGTTCATGGGACCTGAATCAGGTGAATCAGGACGAGGTGAAGCCTGGTGCTCAAAAAGGCTCTTCTCTTTAGCCAGCTTGTAATGTAAAAGTGTCAAAAATGCATGGTCCAAGTACCTATACATTTTGCATACATCAGAAAATCATAAGTAATGAGGCACTCATATCAACTAAACCCTAAACTGAATTTGACCCATCAAATGCTGAGGCCCAACATGAGTCGCAACCTCAACCAGATTCAAGGGTCGCATTGTAGAGGAGGAGGAACCCACATTGTAACCACCCAATGTGAGTAAAGCTTGGAACAGATGCATGTAACATTCTGTACTTATAAGCAAATCACAAACTAAAAATTAGAACCGGTCATTCAGTAACAAGGTGGCAATTGATACAACTCAATGAACAAAAAGAAAACCTGTTCTTGGGCTCAAGGATGCTGAAGGAAGATACCAGTAAAGCATGCAGTATTCACTAGGTGCATAGAGGTCAAGCTGAAAGCCCAACATCAAAAAATGAGTGACAATCCAGCAAGTCTGCTCTGCTGCCCAGGCCATTATCACATTATCTGTCCACCAACTCTGCACATCCATCCTGAGTGCTCAGCCTTGAATTGTCATGTCCTGTTTGTCTGAAATTGTCAGCACAATTGGTCCCCTACAGTTAGAGGGCATGCAAATTTGGATACTCAGAGCACTAATCAGGGATCTGCAATATAGTGAACTGTACCAGAGCTGCCAGGTCCTTTACAGCAAAGACATGCTCACTTTGTTAAATTACTTCTTCTTTTGATGTGTTCCTTACTTCTTGCAAAAGATTTGCCCAGTCAAGAATAACTCGACCCAATTTGCGCCGCTGCCATGCTGTATTTGTGCACATAACTTTCAATAAGTGTTGCATTAACTGTTCCCTTGACAGCAAAAAATGGCAACCAAACAACCTCATCAGTATCCTTGTCAGCAAGCTTTCAAGGTACCCCTAACACCAAACCAAACAAGATTAAATACCTGATCACCATTGATGCATTTTTCAACCCATTAATCTACTTCCAGATCAGAAACCTCTATACCTAATGTTAGAAAATGGGACAAAATATCAGTTGAGGATACAAATTCCACATTTGTATGGCCCTAGTGCTGTTATATATATCATCCATGCACTAACTAATTTTGCAGCAAATCTGAAAGTGCAAACTCCCGATCCTTTTAACTGCTCTGGCTCATAAACCCTAAACCCTAAATCAAGCCTGACATGCACACAACTGACTCGTAAGAAACCACAACTCATATGAGAATTTTCTTCACAGCAATCCTCTCTTATAAAATTTCTTTGGAAGTTTGGTTTGAGAAAAAGCTGACCCGGGAAGCTTGGGTGACAAAAGTCTGAGTTTGTTGATCACTGTTGATACCATTTGCAGGCATGCCCAACACTTTATAGAGAGCACCTGCCATTGGCTCCTGCCCTAATAGCTTGTCATCCTGTAATATAAGTAACTGTTGCCACCATCCCCCCCCTTGCCTCCAATCAGCACCTCTAAACAAAATCTCTACAAAAAAATACATCTGAAGCACTGGACCACCCTTGACCATGACCCATTTGAAGAAGCCTACTCAAAGCTACCCAAGTCAATGTGGTCTGTCCCCAGAAAAAACCATGGAAATGTCCTGAGTGTGAGGAACTGAAACTTCAACAGAAGGAGGTTCTTTGCTCCCTACAAGTCTTTTTGTGTGGAACCAAATGATGATTCTTACCTGCAACTGAGCTCTTGCAAAAAGGTCAGGTTGTGATTGTTGGAAGTCAACCAAAAACTGAAGGAGTTCTTCTAGGCCAAGGGAAAGTGGAAGTGAGCAGATCTGGTCTAAATCCTCAAAAAGTTGCTCAAAGTACTTCAGTGCCTGAAATTCATCACCAATTCAACTTAGGATGCCTGAAAAATAGAGAAAACTACCAGTACTCCTGTGCTTGATACAACATATGGATAACATGCTTTTCCTGCACTCCCTTTTTCCTGCGTCTGATAATTGTGGACAACATCTACCATTCCCCTACAAGATGAACATAACACAGAGTGAACTGGAGAGTCACTGACTACCCATATCATATTTGGTGCCTGAAGTTGACTGCACAAACAAGAGGGTTGTAGGAAGTTTCAGCTATGAGCCCAAGTGTGAGGAAAAAGTGCTTACATCTTCCCAGCACAGAATTTTGATCGAACGTGGAGGGGTTGGTGCCAAAAGTCTCCGATTAACACTCTCGTCAAATCCAACAGCTGGCCTTCCTGAAGCAGTCGATGGCTTCTCCATGACCAACCCAGAATCTCTACTATTGGTATCTGATGAAAGGTTCTGATTTCGAGTCTTTGCCAGGTCCAAGTTGGAACTAGGGTTAAGAAATGCAGATGACAAACGTATGTCCCTTAGCTCAGACAAAGCTGCTGCAATATGCTTCCGAGCCATTTCCAACCCTCGCCCTTGTGGTTTTTCCATGTAGCTTAATGTGCGAAAAAATGCCTGTAAGAGGCACACATAACAAGGATGAAACACAAATCCTTGTTTGGTGACCCATTGAAAAAAATGCTTAAAGTTGCAAAATCAAACAGTAGCCCTAGAGAACCAATGGTTTTGCAGAGTATCCTGACTACAGTATTCAAGCTACAACTACACAGGCTATCTATCACCTTGGTCACAGGGTCGGCAAGTGGTCTTGAAGCAAGATGTGTAACAGCACCTTACGAAAGCGCAATCGACAAAGAATTGCTTGACAATAGCCCTCTTCCAAGGCTGGATCATCCTGCAAACACTCTGCATCTGAATTCCCAACACCCTTTCACATCAGAACAAGAGACCAACTTTTTGTAAGTGACAAAAACTCAGTTCTTCACCATCCCTTTCTGCAGCCTCCTACAACTCTAAAGACACTTTGGTCAGTTTTGTATTGAACAATTTCCAAAGATTTTTATCAGGATATTCCACTATGAAATTCAGTTGATCCCTGTATACTCTGCAAACATGGCATCACCCCATAAGAAGCTGCAAACAGAGATACAGAAGACTATATACACAAACATGGCTGACTTGGGTACAGCTTCACACGTAAACCCACACAACAAGCTTATGCTTATGTTATATGCAGAAAAACAGCCATCAGAGAGAGTAGGTACCTTGGCCACCTTTTCTTTTGCCAGATGCTGTGCCCTTGATGAAACGCAGCTGCCGCAGAATGGTCTCCTCTACAGAGCTCAAGAGAGACAAGCATTTGGCATCACCTTCTCCCTCCACTGGCAGCCCATATGCTATTGTCACAAAATCCTCTTCCTGTTCCACCACCACCCCTACCATACACTTTGACAAACTGATAACTTCCTTCATGGGCTACCCTCCTCTTCACTTTAGACAGATATAATAAGCGGAAGGGAGGGAATTTCGCTTCACCTCATGAATGTCTGCAAGAGCCACTGTAGTGCGAACTAAGCTACAAGTAGCTCGCACAGATGTGCAGAAAGCATGAAGCAAGGAATTTGGGGTAGTGCGCTCAAGCTTGAGCAAATAAAGGCAAGAGAAAACTGTCTGTGCCAGTGGATGGCCCTTATGCCATGTTGCCTGCAAAAGACCCATAACATCAAATCAAGCTCTCCATCAGAATCATTGAAGAATTAGAAAGCATTTGAAGGAGAGGAAGCAAATAACATTTGTCACCATATTCGACAAAAACCATCAGTACCAGTTTTGGCTCATTTCCCACTCCTTGCAAGTAACTAGAGCAACCGCAATTGAAGTGCCAAAAAATTACCCAAATTGTACAGGGGAAAAACTCACATCTCACAGAACTCAACTGCAAGTGTGCACTGTTACTCTTGTAGTTCTAAGTTTAAGAATCCATATCTCATTGTGGATGAAAGATGGCAAGAATTACAAAAATGCAAGTTGAGAAACTGCAATACCTCACAGGCTAACAAATGGTCCATTACATCGACAAGCTGGTGAACTGACAGGTTGATGGGAGCAGCACCACTCTCAATTGCTTCATCAGCTGTCTTGTATTTTGTTGTTGCCATTCCAGCATCCATTTTGGGATCCATAATCTATAGATGGAATACAGAAAACACATTCAAGGTTAACACACAAAACTACTACATTCTTCGCTCTGTACACCTCCATAGCAATTGCTGATCAGCACAGGATTCCGCACTATGATAATATGTATATCTTCATAAGTAATGCGACATTCTCCCACACTTGGAATTAGGAGGATCCTAACAAACCCTAAAGAGAAGAGGAAATGTAAAACCACCAAAAACCAAACCCGGAAAAACTGATTCATCAGCTCCCAGCAGCAATGGGGTGGAGGTCAATGCTGGCACACCTCAAGAGCAGACATGGCTTCAAACAGGTTGAAATGCTCCCCATGAATCAGCTCCCCAACATCCAATTCTGAAAGATTTCCCAAAAGTCCCAAAACCCATTTTTGGTGCACTCTCAAGAAGGCTCATGTGATGACAAACAACAGAACTATCAAGTCAAACATTGGAATCCAACCATCTACAGAACAAAAAAGGGGGTTTTTGGTGCAGAGGTTTTCTCAGTTATCCAGAAAACTCTGATCTTGTTTCTCCAAACCCTAATTCACAAGTACAAGCAACAAATACACGTCTCTCATGTGTGTACATGTGGAGATGTCCACCCCAAAGGAAATGAGGAAAAAAGAGAGCAAAATAAAATGGGAAAGAAAAAGGGTGAGGGGAAGAACCTGCACAAACAGAGAAGAAGAACCCAGAAGCATCAACCCACGTTGTCTGATCTCCTGCAGCAGCAGCAGCAGCAGTGGGCATTGCAGCACTCCCTCCTCCTCGTCCTCCTCCCAGATGCAATCCGAGCTCCATCTTCTTCCTGTCACCACGCGCCCATAAAATGACAAAAAACTCTTCCTATGATTCTCCCTTTGGACTTGTTGTACTCCTCTTCTTCTTCCCCACACATGAAAACAAGTTTGCGGAGTTCTGACGACTGGTACTCGTCCTCTTCTTCCTCTTCTTCCTCTTCTTCCTTAAACATGAAACCAGTTGTTGCAGAGTTCCACTGACAACAACAACAACAACATAGCAAGCTAAAATGGTTGCTGCCAAGAGATTGAATCTGCTCCCCTCCAAACAGCAACAAGAAGCTGTTAGCGAGAGAGAGAGTGTGTGTGTGTGTGTGTGTGACCAGAAAGCAAACACAATTCTTTGAACAAAACCAGCTCCGAAGCAGCAACAGCAGCAGAAGATTGGAGGAGCTCCAAACCCTAAAAAAACTGGAGCTAGAGAGAGAAGAAGCTAATCAGGCAGGTTTTGTATGAACTCCTCCACCTCCTTCTCCTCCTCCTCCGTTGTGGAGGAATTCTAGGTCTGGAGTTGAGTGTCGTGAGGAGAGTGGCGGTCTGGGACAGGCTTGGGAGGAGAATCGTCGTCGGTCTCTTCTCGTGCGTGTGTCAGACTGCACACTGTTGCTGCTGCTGCTGCTGCTGCCATAGCTAAAAATCTCTCTCTCTGTCCTCTCCTCTCCTCTCCTCTATAAGAAGAAGAAGAAGAAACAGAAGAAGCTGCTGCAGAAACCAGGAGGCGAGGGGAGGTGAGCATGATTGATGGCGCTTTGTTTTTTCTCGCAGGCTGTTGTTTGTAGGCCATTGTTGTCCTCTTCTCCTGCTGTCAAGGTTGTTGTTTTCAAGGCAAAGGCAAAGGCGGCAGCAACAGAAGCGGCAACAGTAGTAGCAGCAACAGCAGTAGCACCTCCTCCGCACCAGCTCCAGGTCTCGAGATCTTCTTCCGGACACAGGCAGAAGAAGCAGACTCGAATCGGAGCTTCGGGATTCATTTCCTTGTACAGCAGCCGGAGACTTTCGCTTGCTGCTGCCAAGTAAGGTTCTTCATCGTCTTCTTATTCCTGCTCGAATTGTGAAGAAGAAGAAGAAGAGAGTTGTATCTGGAGCTTGTAAGAGAGCTTGCTTGGTCGCTTGGAAGAAGAAGAAGAAGAAGAAGAAGAAGACGGCTTTGCAACAACAACTGCACTGAACAATTCTTTAAAGATCTTTGAGCAAAAAGCTTGAGAGAGAGAGAGAGCAGAGCAGAGCAGAGCAGCAGAGTTGTAGAGTAGTGTGCAGCAGCAGGTTTTGGAGAATTTCAGGATTATCATGAGGATTCTGCACATCACACAGAGTGATGATGATGATGTCTTATTGCAATCAAGCTTGCTTTCAGAGCATTGCTGAATGTAGAACTGCTGGAAAAAGTGCAGTCTGTCTGTCTGTGTGTCTGTCTGTCTGTTGTTGAACCATGAAGCTTCTGTCTATTGTGTTCAGCAAGCAAGCATTACCTTCTAACAGCAAACTGAGCTTTCCTTTTTGTGTTGCCAGTTCTCAGCCTAATATTGCTACAAAAACTGGCAGCAGTAGCAGCAGGAGGAGTGAAAGCTCAGCTACTATACAAGCAGCAGCTCTTACAGGTGTGAGTTCTCAACAATGCCTGTGTTTCTATTGCATGGCTTTTTTGCTGTCGGTGTCTGTAAGCTTTTTGCTGTCAACAATGCTTCTTTGGGCATGTAGCATCATGCTGCTAGGGTTCTGTTGTGGCGTGAATCATGCTGCTGTAGTTCTGTTGTGGCTCTGTTGTAATGGAGTTCTTGTGTGAAGAAAGAAGAGGTCTCTGTTTGTGAATTTTGCAGTAGTACAAGGACAATCAACAACAGAATCAGTAATGAGGCTCTGGTTTTTGTGCTTGCCTTTCTTCCTTAAGGTTTCCTTTACTGCTTATTCCCTTTGATACAAAAAATCCAGCAATGCAAGAGAGATTGTTTGTGTGTTGTGTGCTCCAAGTAGAAAGTGCTCACATAACTCAAATCGCTTTGCCCAACCACAATACTCTCTTTTCATGTTTAGCGTTGGTGTTGTGGGTTTTGTTTTTTTTTTTTTTGCAGACATGGATGTGTTTGTTGAGGAGAAAAGTAAGGAGCAGATTCTGCCACGGGGTGAGACATGGTCGGTGCACAAGTTTGGTGGCACGTGTGTTGGCAACTGGGAAAGGATACAGAATGTAGCAAAGATAATTGTGGAGGATCCATCCCCACACAAAGTAGCAGTTGTGTCAGCCATGTCCAAGGTGACAGACATGATGTATGACTTGTTGAACAAAGCTCAGTCCCGTGATGACTCGTATGTTGCTGCCCTGGAAATGATCCATCAGAAGCATCGCGAGACTGCAATTGCTTTGCTGGATGATGATGATGACCATCATGACCTTTCCAATTTTTTGAGTGTCTTGGAATCAGATATCCAGAATCTGCGGGCCATGCTTCGTGCCATTTACATTGGTGTGTGTAATAGCTTCTAATCCTTTGACCACTGATTGACTGACTGTTGTTACAGCAAAAGAGCTAGCAAGCTTGTTTGGAGTTGGTTGTTTCAAAAGCAGATATTGACAATTGTGTTTGTAGGAATTTAATCCTGAGCCAACTTTTTGCTTGGAGCTTATTCCAAACATCTCTTGTTTGTAAATGCTATTGGAATACAGCTGGGCATGCCACTGAGACATTTGAAGATTGGGTGGCGGGCCATGGTGAATTATGGTCAGCACAGATGCTTGCTTCTGCTGTGAGGAAGGTATCAATCACGTCCTTTTGAAACTGTCTCACAAACATCAGTTTGACTACAGAAAGGCCTTGTGTTTTAAGCTGTAGAAAATAAAGTGTTGGGAATGTGAGGCATGCCTGTCTGCGTGTCCTGCTATAGAATGCAACTGTAGGTGTATCTGACACAATTGTATAGGTCTGACAATTTGTGAGTGACTCTCATAAAGGTTATGACTGCACTTGTTGTCTTGTTAGCTTCAAATGGTTGTTGTGGAGATTTATTTCTCTGCAATTTCATAGATATGTGTATTGTGATACTCACAGTAGTGGAACTGAAGACTTGATTGGTTTTAGGAGTGTATTTGTATTATTATAGAGTTGTTTGTCCTCAAATATAAGCTGAACCCAGGAATCAATCCTGCTCAAACCCCCTTTGTGTGTAGACTGATGGTTACTGAAACATAACAGAAAGTGAGAGGTGCTGGGACTCAGCAAAGATTGTGCATTTTCCTGCAGAGAGGTTTGCCCTGTGTTTGGATGGATGCCAGAGAGGTGCTGGTGGTACATCCAACGAATAAGCAACAAGTGGACCCTGATTATGAGGCCTCTGGTGAGAGACTTGATAAATGGTATGAGAAACACCCATCTGATACCATTATTGTCACTGGCTTCATCGCGAGCACGCCTGAAAATATTCCAACCACATTGAAGCGCGATGGCAGTGACTTCTCAGCAGCAATCATGGGAGCACTTTTTCTGGCTAAGAAGGTCACTATCTGGACAGATGTGGATGGTGTTTACAGTGCTGACCCTAGAAAAGGTACCCATTGCTGCTTCACAAGGTTGAATTACCATCGGGTTAGCAGTTACTCTAGACCTTAAAACCTGGGTAAACTGAAAAAACCCCAGTTTCTGATCTAAGTCAACCAAAGTTTTGAAATTGATTTCTTAGACCCCACTGCAGAATCTATGGGAATTCTGAGTACCAGGATTACATCTCTGTACTGTTGTTCCTTTGAATGCTATTTTCCTTTGGCACAGACAGTACTGCAGTCCTTGTTCTGGAATTGAAGTTATCCATATAACAGTCAATGTTTCCGGGGCATGTTTGGACAGTTAGTGAAGCAGTTGTGCTCAAGACCCTTTCTTATCAGGAGGCCTGGGAGATGGTATGTTCACCTCCTCAATTGTTACCTATTCTGCCTGTGGCTCCATTCTTGGAGTACAAACTTATGATCTGATTTGGCTTTGCAACTTCTCTGTTTGCCTGCCCTTCATTGCAAGATGAGGTTTTCTTCACTAAATGAGTCTTAAAAAGCCATCCACAAATTAGCTTTATACTGTTCTCTTCAAATCTGCAAAGAGCTGGTTTAGGGACACTGTTGAAGTCTTTAGTTGTTGAAAGGTTTCCTTTCAAGTTCAGACATGACCATGTTGGTAATGGTAGGAAGGAATGAAGGTCTAACTTGGACCAAAGAGTGCTACCCTATTCTTTATTGGGTATATGAAAATCACTTTCAGGGTCAAAGTACCGTGTATCCAGTTATTGGAAAAAAGAAGTGCAACTTGAACACCTATTGTTGGCCTGAATTTGTGTAGTCATACTTTGGTGCAAATGTATTACACCCTCGAACCACCATGCCAGTGATGAGATACAATATTCCAATCACTATTCGCAACGTTTTCAATGTTGGAGCACCTGGTACCGTGATTGGGAGGTCCTCCCTTCCAGATCTGGCAGAAGAAGCTGAGCCAGTCCCTTATAATTCAACTGATTCACTTGTCAAAGGATTTGCGACCATTGACAACATTGCTCTTGTGAATGTTGAAGGGTATATAACTACAATCTCACCTTCTGGAACTTTCTTGGCCATCACATCTCCTTCTCTGTAATGATTGAAGATTTTCCACTCACCAGGATTTGACCTCACTTGCACAGAAAAGAACACCAGCATTTGGTTTTTGTACTCCCTAGTTTTCTAAAATGAGCTGTGCTGGGTTGCAGGACTGGAATGGTAGGAGTTCCAGGAACAGCTAGTGAGATTTTTGAAGCAGTGAAAGGTGTGGGTGCCAATGTGGTCATGATCTCACAGGTATGAGGTCAAATCTTTTACGTGCAAATTGAATCTTGAACTTGGGATGCTTTTAGCTTCCATGGTGGCTCCACTTAGCAATTTTTTGGCTATGTAGGGCACTTCTCTTTCTTGCCTAATGCTTTCAATTGGTTGCAGGCCAGTAGTGAGCATTCAGTTTGCTTTGCAGTTCCAGAGAAAGAGGCAGATACTGTTTATCGGTCATTGATGAACAAGTTCAGGAAGGAGCTGGAAGCAGGACGGCTGTCAAATGTATGGTGCTTCCAACACTTTGAACCCTTGTTAGCACAGGGTTTGAGATCACAAATTCGCTAATGTGACAACTCTGCACATCAATGTTGCTATAGTTTTGTTCCTAAGCTGCTTGCACTGATCTGATCCAGGTCTTCTTCAAGTGGAGATGAGAATCATGAGTGTACATATGCAGATTCCAATATTCTTTACCTGTGAAAGTATATTGGAGATGAAAGGTCTGACTAGGTATGTGTGCTAGCTATGCAGGTGGAGGTGGTGAAGAATTGCAGCATTTTAGCAGCAGTCGGGCAACGGATGGCTAGCACACCTGGTGTCAGTGCCACCCTCTTCACTGCTCTTGCCAAGGTATCATCTGTCCACAGAAAGTCAACTTCATTTTCACAACCACTTGCATTATTATCTGGTGTGAGGTTTGCCATCCCCACTTGTTTGTTCGATGAAGGGAAGTCTTGCTGTGTTGCAGTTTTCCGTGACAAGGTTATCTGTGTCATCTTTGCGATGGTCAGGCAAACATAAACGTCAGGGCAATAGCACAGGGATGCTCCGAATACAATATCACAGTGGTGGTCCACCAAGAAGATTCTATCAGGGCTCTTAAGGCAGTGCATTCACGTTTCTATCTTTCAAAGACACCCTTGGCCGTCGGCCTTGTGGGACCTGGTCTCATTGGAAAGACGCTTTTGGATCAGTTGAAAGACCAAGTAGTTTTCTCCTCACCCTGGTGTCCTGTTGATTTTTTTCATGTGCTTTTGCAACACAATAGCTTGGATGTTATACTCACCATCTTCTGCTGAAAGACACTTGTGGAAGTACACAAATCCTGAATGTGTTTTAGGTATGCTGGCTAGCTCACATTCTTTCTGGAATGGTTCAGGTGGCAACATTGAAGAATGAGTTCAACATTGATCTTCGGGTTATGGGGATTATGGACTCAAAGACTATGTGTCTTGATCAGTCGTAAGTACCTACCTAAATGTAGAAGCTTTTGGATTTTACGTCCCTTCTCTTTACTAACCTCCAATTTCTCAAATAAGTGGAGAAATTGCTTGAGCTAATATGTTTGAGTTATATGATCTAACTTAATTTCTTGAGCAGTTCATGTTGAAGTGTAGCACATGTGCCCTGCAGAGGTCTAGATTTGTCAAAATGGAGAAAGCTGCTGGCAGAAAAAGGAGAAGCAGCTGACTCTGCCAAATTTACTGCACACGTGAAGGACAACCACTTTATACCCAACACTGTCATCATTGACTGCACTGCTAGTGCTAAAGTGGCAGATAACTACTTTCAGTGGCTCTCCAAAGGCATCCACATTATCACCCCAAACAAGAGAGCAAATTCAGGCCCATTTGACCAGGTTACTCTCCTCATTGGCTTGTGTTATTGGTCCAGATCACCAAGTTCTCATCTTTTATAGCTGATTGATGCAAGCTCTCTCAATCAAGAGCTTCTGTCTTTGCAAAATGTGTCATGCTTCAATTTCTGGCACTTTCTTTGTAAGCAAAGAAAGCATCCAAATCTTCACAGCATACAGTTCTAAGTAGTTTTCTGTCACATTTCCTGTTCTGTTAGTACCCAATCATGATTCAAAGTGTTTTGGTTCCATGAAAACTGAATGCAACCATGTGTGGTGTTCTAGTATGTGCGACTCAGAGCTCTCCAGCGGCGGTCATATACTCACTATTTTTATGAAGCCACAGTTGGGGCTGGGCTTCCCATCATCAGTACACTAAGAGGTCTCCTTGAGACTGGCGATAGGATCCAAAAGATTGAGGGTATATTCAGGTAAATCTTGTGAAGCAATATGCATGATGATTATCTCCATTTACATGAAACAGTCTGCTTTCATGTGATAGTGATGTATAGGTCTGTCCATCTGCTGAAGGTAGATGGCATTTCATGAGATTGTTATCTCTTGCTCTGTTCTCTGGGATGTGAAGAGGTGGTAGTATGTGTGCTTTTCAGTTTGAGCTGTTCTTTTACTCTGGATTTTTTTCTGGGATGATGCAGTGGAACACTGAGTTACATATTCAACAATTTTGATGGCAGCAAGTCTTTCAGTCAGATTGTAACAGAGGCAAAGGCTGCTGGATTTACAGAGCCAGACCCTAGGGATGACCTCTCGGGAATGGATGTTGCTCGCAAAGTTGGTCTCTCTAAAGCCTCTTGAGTTCAATGACTGGGTTATGACCAAATGCTCTTGTTGTGCTTTTTTCATCTGAGTACATTAGTCAAGCTCCATATTACAGCCCAAATTTCTGCAATAGAGGTTTTCAATGTGTACTGTTTGTGGGAAACTTCTCAGGTGATTATTCTTGCTCGAGAGGCTGGATTACATTTGGAGCTTGATGAAATTCCAATCCAGAGTTTGGTTCCAAAACCACTGCGAGTAAGTCCCTCTTCCTTCCTCTGTGTCTGTCAGCTTCTGAGTGGTGGACTGGATGTTAATCAGTTTTGTCCTGTTCTTCCTGTCCATGGGATCTGCCTACAAGACCAAAAATTCTCTACTGGCTACCTTCACCAAGCCATATATCTTTGTGGACCCTAAATTGGACTACAATTCTTACATTATCATCTGTTCACCCTCTCAAACTGTGAACCAGACTTCAATCAGCTGTCATTGATGATCTTCTAACTGAACTTTGATGAGACCCCCACCTCCAACTTTTTTTGTGATCTTAAACTCAGGAGCTGACAACAGCAGAAGAGTTTTTGGATAAACTTCCTGACTATGATCAAGAGATGGAGGCACAGCGAGCAGATGCAGATGCCGCAGGACAGGTCAGTTTTTCTTGACCTTGCTTTCAGCTCCATGCACGCTCTACTTTAGTATTGTTCGCTTGAAACATTCCAAGACTTCGTGCAAAGTAGAAAGCCAGAGATCTCTATCTGTGGAAGGATGACAGAATCTGATTGCAACACTGTGTCAATCAGAGTTACTCTGTTGGGGGAGTAAGGTGCCTGATGTGCTCCTGAGGATGATAGGGTTGTCGTCCTACAGGTCTTGTGCTATGTAGGGGTGGTGGATGTGCTGGCAAATGAGGGAAGGGTTGAGCTTCAAAGGTACCCAAAATCGCATGCATTTGCTCAGCTCTCAGGCAGTGACAACATAATTGGGTTCACCACGAGAAGATACTTGAAGCAACCACTCATAGTAAGGGGTCCTGGTGCTGGAGCAGAAGTAACAGCAGCTGGTGTGTTCAGTGACCTTCTGCGACTCGCTTCCTACTTGGGCGCACCTTCATAATTTTGCCTGCACTACAGAAATCCCGCAACTTGGGGCTTGCTCAAAATTGCCCTCATGATAAATACAAAAAGTTTTTTTTCTCAGTCAAGAAAATGCACCGAGGGTTTTTGATCGCAGCACAAGAGGTCAAGAAATGGTGTTTGCTTCTGGTATGTATCTGATCCTGTGTTTTGGAGCAAATTTGAGTTGTTGTGGCTATTGAGTTTTTAGCTTGAAGTCAAATTATACCCTACTTCTGTCAGCTCCTACCTAAAAATGTGCCTTGATTTCTTTTATCATGGAAAATCACAAAACATCTATTCTCTTTTTCTCCGCCTGCATGCTTTTTGCACCTACCATTCTCTCAGATTCTCTTTTTGTTCTACTTTGTCAGGTCCTATTTGTTCTGTTTCACGTGTCTCAGCTTCTCTGCCACCTCTGAACTGCAGGATGGGTGCAGCAGCCCAGTTGTTGTTTAGCTCAGTCTTTATGCTTCTACTACCTACCTACCTGTTAACCCATGAGCCCCCTTACTACCTACTAACCAGTGTTGTCCGGTTATTTCCTTGGTTCTCATACCCGGATGGGTAGGTAGGTTTTCCTGGTGAAAATGTGAACCTGCTGGGTATCAATCTCCCGGTCGAATTGAATGAACCAGGGTTGGTTCTCAAAGACCCGCCTTGAGAACTTCCGGGTATACATCCTAGGCAGGTTAAGGGCGTTCTGAATAGTTTCTCTCCTGTGTTTATGTTTTTCTTTAAAACCCTAAACATGTTTAGGGTTTTAGGATTGATAACCTAGCCGGATGAAAACCCAATCATCTTAGCAGGTTATTAGAAATTGAATAACCGGCTGGTAGGTTTTTGGTACCCGGACTCAGACCCTGGCGGTTACCCGAGTCAAAACTGAATACCCATCTACATACAACTAACTAGCCACCGAATTGCCACCTAATATCAACTACCTACCAAGTCACAGGACCTGGTATCAACTACCTACCAAGTTACAGGACCTGGTACCAACTACCTACCAAGTTACAGGACCTGGTATTAACTCGGTAGGTTGGTTATCAACGACATCGACTTAGTTGGGGGGTTTCATCCATAAAATGCTCGATCACAGGCTTCTAATGAATGACGATGTACCGGTAATCTGTTCGTTCAATCTGCCCTCTTCTGTCCCTGTGGACAGAAACCAAAAAAAACATCATCCCCATTTTCCTAGGAAAAATGAAATAATAATAATAATAATAATTCCAAACGAAAATTCGGGAAAAAAAAAAGATTTCTTTTAAATGAATCTGAGTTCTAATGGATGATTCCTGGGCGGAACTGATGATTGTCATGGTCAGAACGTTGCTACTGCCAGCTTTCAAATCCGCAGAATGCTTTCTGGACGGGAACGATTATCTTTTTATATGGGAAATGGAAACAGAATTCTAACAACACGTTGCCGTTATACGAATCTGTGTTTGTAATGATGATTCCGGGGCGGAACTGACAATCGTCATGCTCAGAGCATTGACGATGCCAGCTCTCGGAACCGCGTAATGGTGTTCTGTGTAGAGGGCCGAGTTTTTTATATGCGGAAACGGAGACAGAATTCTAGAATGGAGCTCCAGAAAGTGATTATTCGCCGCAGAATGTTAATGCAGCGGGATGATTCCATTGCGGAAACGGACATCGGTAGAGGCACACAGCGAGCAAGAGAGAGAGAGAGAGAGAGAGAGAGAGAGAATGTTCAGGGAGGGTGAACGAGAGAGACGGAGATAGCGATGGCGGACGACGAGGTCAGAGGCGGACACAACGACAGGAGACGAGAGAAGCAAGCGCCGGGGAATGACGTGTGGAGCTTGGTGTGACGATCTGCGGGTTTGCGGGAAGAGAACTGTAGATTTAAAATGTCAAGGACATCCTTTGGGAGCATGGACCCGCATCTCCGTTGAAGCAGTCATGAGTCGTCAGTACCACCTGTGAGTGATTCTTTTTTCTTTTTTTCTTTTTTTTTTTGTTCTTCTCCGAGTTCTATTGCTGTGGGAAGAAAAACTCGCCTACCGCAAGTTTAGTCCGCCATCAAAACAAGTCGCTTGCAGGCAGGCAGGTGTTGTCGATGAGCTTGGATGATGGAGTTTCGTGTCTTGGAAACTCATCAGTAGCTCTGCTGTTGATGCTGCTACTGCGGTTTCTTCTTGATGCTCTTTCTGCGTGTGCGGGGCTGCAGAAATTAGATCTGTAGAGTGGAAGAGCAGGATCTGCTGCTGCATTGTCTGGCGGTTGAATGAAGAAGGAGATCCGGTTTGATCTGGTGGTGTTTTTCAGCCAGTTGGATTGAAGCGATGAAGCGTTGGAGATCGCCGGATGATGCTGTTGCTTGCCGCGTTTGGATTTGAATGCAGGTACGGAAACAAAAACAAAAACACTGTGCTCTGCTGCTGCGTTGCAGAGCAGTCAGTCAGCTAGTTTGCAGAAATTGCGGTTCCGTCTCGCAGCGATGCATGTGCCGCATCGATTTCTACGTTTGGAGAGGAATCGGGGGAGGAGGAGGAGGAGCGGCGGGCGAAAGGATTTTCTTGAAAACAGATGCTGTGAATTGGAAGCGATCGCACAACGATGATTCTTTCATCTCACTTCGAGACGACCTGTTTTGTCTTGCAGGTCCGTCAACACGTTCTACTAACGCGAATCTGACCTTCGCAGTTTGTTTTGTGCGGGAGAGAGCGCATCGGAGAGCGCATCGGATAGCACATCTATCGAGCAAAACGTCGGAACCATCTGAAAAGAAAATTCCCCGCCAGTTCCATAAAGCTTCTTTTCTCCCTCTCCCACAGCAACGCTTCGTGCAATGGAAGCAGTTGCAAGAAGCACAGGGAAAGGAAGGACAAACTGCGCAGCAGCAGCAGCAAGAGGCCAGCATATTATCAGATTCACTGCTCCTCCTCCCTGCAGCACTTCGTTCCCTGCAACGCAATCCTCGGATCTTCAGCTATCCAACAACGTCAAGAATCTTGGAAAGTCTATTACCCTGAAATGGAGACATAAGGATTTGTCTGCATTGCCTGCTAGAAGGAGATCAGTATTGACGACGCTTACAATTACGCAAAGTGTTCACGAGATCGCTGAAGTCAATGGTACACAGTACGAGGGTTCCAACAAGCCAGGTGCTGGGAAGAAGAAGAAACCACAGCAGGGAGAGATGAGTAACAATAAGACCCTGTCTTCTTCTACTACTACTACTCCTACTAAGACGACTACATTTGAAGAACTCCATTCCACACATGCAGGATTCAATGCCGTACTTGGTGCAATTGCTAGCTTTGCACTGGCAGCAGACAAGCAGCGGCGGTCTGAACAGCTTCTTGCTGACAAAATGGACTTGTCAGCTGCGGAGTCTTTTAGACAGGGAAGGCTTGTTGAAGGCAGACGTGTGTATCGTCAAACTTTTGTGATACGCTCATATGAAGTGGGCGTTGATAAGGCTGCCTCCATTGACACATTCATGAATCACCTGCAAGTAAGTGGATCCCTAAAAGCATTCTTCCCTAATGCAACTCTGTAGGAGAAAAGCTCAAGCAGAAAGCTCATTCAATTGTAACAATGAGAATTGAATTTGATGATGACAAAAAAACAGAATGCTAAACATCATCAACACAAACTCAAGTCAATTGCTGGGTTTGATGAAGAGACTTGAATGTTCAGTAGAGTGGGGCTTTGCAAACAACTCTTCCTTGACAATGCTTAGTGTAGGCCAGGGTGTCTTGTTGTGTTCACGTTTGTTACAGACCCATCCCTCCTTTTTGGGCATTCTTGTTCATGACAGTGCCATGATGGGTTTTGGAACAGGAAACTGCATTGAATCACGTATGGATGTCTGGTTTGGCCGGAGATGGATTTGGTGCCACACATGGAATGATCCGTAATGACCTGATTTGGGTTGTTACTTGTATGCGTATTGAAGTCGATGCCTACCCTGCTTGGTAAGTTGGTGATTTTGCAGTGTTCAGCCTATTAAGTCTTCACCTGTGTGAGGTTTAGCTGAGAGGCAGCCTGACAAGTGCATGATGGTTAGTCTTTGATGCTTGTCTTCTGCAGATCAAAGACTACCCATGGGACATATCTGCAGATCATTCTATCAAGGTCTTTGCACACTGTCAGATTTAGGAAGTTGGACGGATGGGTCTTTGTTTAGTCCAAACTGTAGTTGGCACTTTTGTCACTTGTGATACCAGTAATATCTTACAAAGCCCTTGGTACTTGACAGGGGGGATGTGGTGGAGGTGGATACATGGGTAGCCGCATCAGGCAAGAATGGGATGAGACGTGACTGGCTTGTGCGCAATTACAAAACAGGGCAGATCATTTCCCGTGCTACAAGGTGCAAGCTTCATCCTCCCCATATGCTTATTCTATCTTCAATGTGCAACAATTTGAGATTGGTTCAGATTGCAAAAGGAAATCTCTGAATCTTATTGCCTTGCAGCACTTGGGTGACAATGAATCAAAACACAAGGAGGCTTTCAAAGATGCCTGATGAAGTTCGAGCTGAGATTTCTCCTTTCCATCTCGAAAGATTCTCCATGAAGGACAAAAACACCATGACACAGAAAATAGAAAGACTTGATGATACTGCCCAGTTTGTGCAGTATGGGCTGACTGTAAGTGTTCCTCTCTTGAACCTGGCATCCAGAATTAAATGCTCATGCACATATTCATAGAGCTTGGAAAAACAGAAAAATTCTCATGATTGCTGCATATGTGGCATCAGAAAATTTTCTGTAATCTTACTCCACATGACCCTCTTGTTGCAGCCAAGACGCAGTGATTTGGACATGAATCAACATGTCAACAATGTGAAATATGTTGGATGGGTGATGGAGGTAATCTTGTCTTAGCCTGTTTCTCAATAGTCCAATAAAGGGTATATATTTTCCTTCATATGTGGCTTACCTAAGTATCTCAGTTCATGAAGCCAGAAGATGTCGCGGTAGCTCTCTTCAATAGCACTTGGCAAGATCAATTGCTCTTTCTACCTGATGTTTGGGGCATTTTAAGGTTCTCTGTTATTTGAGTTATTGTTTTCATGCCAATGGAGGATACTTGCTTCTTTGTTTGGCTGGTTGATAGGAAAAGTGGCAGTGAAGGCAATATAATGTGGTTACAGTCTAATTTAGAATGTGGTTGGGGATGCAGAGTGTTCCAGTTGCAGTTCATGAAAAATATGAACTTTCAAGTATGGCACTCGAGTACAGAAGAGAGTGCAGCCAATCTGATGTTCTGCAGTCAATGTGCAGTCCTGCTTCTGCAGTGCCAGGGAATGAAGGTGAAGTAGAAGTGAATGGAGCAGGCTGCTCTCACTCAGCTGGATCTCAAACATCAATTCCAGATGTTTCCAGCCATATACCTCCATGCTTGCAATTTACACACTTGTTGCGGTTGCAAGTTGATGGTGCAGAAATCCTCCGGGGTAGAACACACTGGAGATTAAGGGATTCCAAACACTCAGATTGAAACTGGATTACTTGCAGGCTTTTGTAGGGTATAATAGCCTATGGCCAGAGAAGTCAAGCCTATCCTGATATGATTTTGAATTTTGAGATTCAGAGATTTCCAACCAACATTATTTGCCCATAAGTCAAGGAGGTAAAAGTTTCTAAAGTTTAGGGTTTGTGAAGCCTGGATGTGCAGAGAAACAGCACACAAGGTGTCTTTACTTGGTCAATGTCTCACCTTGGATTTTGGATTTGACCTTCTGATAAGGGCCACAGGCATGGATTGAGCACTACTGGTGGATTTCAGCGATATAAAACCTTGTCTGTTCTACTACTGTTTAGACAATGGGCTGTATTTGCTTGCATTTGTTGTCCTGGTTTGTAGTTGCACTAGATTAGGTCAAGTGCTGAACAAACTGATGTTGGACATTCCTTGCCCTGGTCAGTATAGAGAATCTGATCTGCTTGATCATATTGGAGGCATGCATGGTCCCCGTGGGTATTTGATGAAGCTGATAGGAGCTTTTGTAGGTAGCAGACAAAGCTCACTTGAACACTTGGGGTTCGTGCATGGTGTGTCAATGTCCTTGCCAGTGGAGGAAAAGGAGATTGAAACAGGCCTCAAAAGCATCTCTGGTTGGACTTGTACTTGTGATCAGTGTGAAATATTCTTCCCTTCCATGTTGTCCATTTATCTGACAATTGTTATTCAGGAACAGGGACCGATGGATTGTGGTAAACATGGATATGTCAGCATCTGGTGCATGTGAGTACAGGCACATTGCAAAGAGGTTTGTGTATGGAAGGACAGGCAAAGACATCGTTTGTTGGCTGTTGGAGTTTGAGCCTTGTCACATCAGGATTCTGAGCAAGATCATAAGACAGGTTAGTATGCATCACCACAGCTTAGAAGGGTTTGCTCATGTTTCATCCTAGGATTTGTTGTATAAGAAAATGGGGCAATGCTTTGTATCACCTGTCAATTTGTCTTATGAAAGAACATAACAATTGCAGTAGAGCTCAAGATACTGACCAAAAGCATTTCTCCGTGTGTAGATTGAGGTATTGCTTCCTCCCGTCATCTGTGGGGCTTGACTTCAACTCTTGGGATGCGTGGCTTGTACATTTCAAGAGTGACCTTTACAAAGATGTATTTGTAATTATTAATGTGATGCAGCACCAAATAAGTCACTTCTCAGGTGAGTCAATAAAACTGTCCAATCGAATTAATATTCAACCTTTGAAATGCTAGCAAATTATACTTCCAACAAAAGGAGATTGTTAAAGAAAAGGGCAATGGGAAATTGTTGAATTGGGATGATATGTAGAAAGTGAAGTACACATGTCATGTGATCTCGTATGTGCTTACAATTGACAACAACAACAATTGGGTTTTGAAAAGCTATCAAAAAATTTGAATATGGAGGTTTTAAAATTCCATAAGGATGGAATGTAAATTCAACTTCAACATGACACTATTGTATATCAAACCATCAAATTTGAATTGCTTAAATCAAAGGTTGTACTAAAGAATGATGCATGATGGTATTTCCAAGGCAATTATCTTTTTTTGTTAAAATACAGCTGAATGCTTGAATGTTGAATTTGGGGTAAAATGCATTCATCCCTTCCCCAAATAACTATTCTAGTAATTAATAAATCCTTCATATTTGTTGATGTTAGAAGTATTTTGGGATTTTGAGCATTCATCCAAGTCCCTCAAAATTTTCACAAATCTTGAAAGGTTTGATCCCATCTCGGTTTGAAGGAATTGGACCACCACCTTACACTTATGTCTCATTTGGTGGTGGACCTCGTATGTGTCTTGGCAATGAGTTTGCACATGTATAGATCATTGTGTTCTTGCATTATTTAGTGATTAATTACAAATGGTCAATGGTTTACCCCAATGAGAAAAGTGTAGTTGATCCATTTCTCATCTTTGAAAAAGGGCTTCAACTTAGAGTGCATAAAAAAAACACATGGAATTTCAATAGGGGGAGAAAAAGGTTATAATACATTGAAGTAAAATACAAACATTCAAACTTGAAGCATAGGAGATCAAAACATAATGCATGTCTGTTGACGGAAAACAAACACCAAGCTTGTTATTTTTGTTGAATTTTGATATAAATTGCTCTAAAGACTATTGTAAAGCTTTGGGTGTGTGTGCATTACAACTCAAAGAATGGATTAGGAGCATAATCAAGATGGGTCATTTCTACCATGTGATATTCTTTTCATGAAAGGTTATTTGACATTTTTATTATTCAATTGTTCATAGGAAATGTGGCATCACAACATGTGCAACTATGGCAAACTTACAATGACTTGTTTTTAAAAGCATTATCCTTAATTGGAATCACTTTAAAAGTACACAAAGTGTTTTACTTTGAAATAGAAAGATGTCATCTTGGTGGATCCTAAGAAGCAAAAACAAAACTATGGGATAAATTTAATGGTATTCTAGACATCAAACTTTAGGATCTTGCCACTAGTCCATGAATGAAACTCACCACATGGATGACATTAAACGATTAATGGATTATGTGTGTGCATTGATTGTGAGTTCAAGTTTTACATTTATAATTTCACACAATTTTCTTTGACCATTACACAAGATAGAAGTGTAATGGATCATTTAAATTTGAACTTAAATGGTTTTCTATGGATGAAAGATCTTACATGGTTATACATTTGCATGGTCATGGTTGGAATGTTTATGTACACTTGTTCAAGTTGTAAGAATTAATGTTGGGTGGTTCTTTATTTGGCCTTGGTTATTTTTCGATTCTTTGCCAATTATATAATATATACCCTCCAATATCAACTTGACAAAACCTTCGTTCCTGAAACTAAACCAGCATTTGCCAATTTTGAAAAACCTACCCTCAAAACCAGACTGGGGTTTGCCAAAATCAAAAAACTCGACCCTACCTTGAACCACCAAAATAGAGCCAAGGTTCTTTGACTGAGACTAGTATGTGTGGAATTAAAAAATCAGGTGGTTTTTTGTGTTTGGGTGAAAACTAGCTTGTGTGGAATTTTAAAAACCGAGTAGTTTCTTGATTTAAGGTTTTCTTCCGAGTTTTGTTGTGTGCACACTTATGTTTTTGCCATCACCGCACTTTTTTGAATGTAACCTTGGCAAGAACACACGAAGAATGCTATTAATTTTTCTTTTGCTTTTATTCAAGAATCAACATAATGGGTGCTAAAGATGCATTGGAGTTTGATGTGGAAGAACGTTTTTTTTTAAAACAAAAAAAAATGTCTAATTTCTTTTCCAATCAACTTTGAATTTTTTGTTTTGTCTTTATTGTTGTCTCTCGGCTTTTGATTCTTTATTTTACGTTTTTCTCAAGCTCTAGTGTTTTCGTTTGCAAGTATGTGGAAACATGGGTTTGCATCTAAGCACAATTTTACATCTCACCTTTCTTGCTTACTACTTCTACCAGCCTATTTTACCTTCTACTACTAACATAGAAGACCATGGAGTCTTTTACTACCACTAGTGCTAGTGCACAAAATACTAGTTACACATTTTGTGTTATTGGTGCACAAGTGAAGGGATAGTAGCAACAATGGCATGGATGGACTAAAGCAACTTGAAAACTTGCTTGAATTTGGTGTTGATGATGAGGTTGGCATTGACATTAAGGATCCTCTACTACAAGAAGTGTTTTTGGAATCCTTAAAGAAATAGTTAGCTTATTGGAAACCTCACCAAAAGACTTCAATAGCTTGGGCCTTCTTCATGGTAAATGACAATCAAGTGTTAATTTGAAGCAAAGTCAATTAATGCGTTGCATTATTTGCCACAACGACACAATGGGCCTTGAAATTTTGGCCTTATGCACAAGGTATTATAAAGGATTTATTTCTTACAACAAAGCTCATGGCATATCAACCATGACAAAACACATGTAGCAAGATCATGTTGCTTTGTTCAAGAGGTTTAAAGATGAGCAACACGCTTGTTGTCGAAGCAATCTTGATGCAAACCAACAACGAGACCAATAACAAAACAGTAGAATGTTAGTTCAAGTTTCATCTTAGGATTTTTTGCCTCTTAAACCCATTATTGAAAAACCATGATAGCTAGAAGAGGTTTTCCAAGATGTGATGTTATTTGTGATCAAGGGTTTTTTTGGCTTTGAAGACAATGGAATCTATTTGGTTACAAAGACTAACTATTTGATTATGCCCAAAAGTGAACTTCCCATTGAAAAAGGTATTCATTAATGAGATTCTTCTTGCATTAATGAACACAACCATGATCAAATATGTGTAATTTGCATTGGTTAAATTCTTGACATCTGCCTACACTTTCAATCTATGGATGTCCAAAAGGGCCCACAATGTTTTTGTGGTGGTTGTTAATTTCCTCTCCACCAATTAGGAGCCCAAGCACATCACCATTGGCTTGTTTGAGGCCAATGATACAAGTGGTGCTATTATGGTTGTGAAGCTCAAACACATCCTTGACAAGTTTGCACTCACGCACAAGATTGTGGGCTTTGTCAAGGACAAAAGGCCCAATTTGCAAACTTGTGCTCAAGCTTTGAAAGTTGTTGGTGTCTTGTGGTCATCTTGACACAATTGAGCCATTTGATGGCCATTGTTTTGGGCATACACTATCAAAGGTATGCTAATGCCACTTCTGATGACAAGGTGGTTTGCGGGTTATAGTATGCATCGATCAAATCTACCCAAGCTAACATCTAGAAATATATCACATGGCTAAAGAAATCCAACAAGGGGAAGCAAGAGTGGGAGAAGCCATATGTGGATTTTTGCCGTAGCCCCCACAAATTGAACACTTTAGTGAAGACAAAGTACTTAGAAATTCTCAATGTTTTTCTTTTTCAATTTGAACTCTTTGGTTTTGGTTGTCAAGTTGTCCTTTCATTTCATTTTTCCACAATTTGTTTTGAGTTGATTTGAGGTTTGTGGTCTATGGTGGCACATTTTATTTAGTTTGACCTCTCTGATTTAAGGTTTCAAGGTTTGCTTGGCTCATATCAATTTTCATGGACTCTTTTTAGTTGATTTAAGGTGTACCATGGCACATTTGATTTATTTTTAGCTTTTTGGTTTAGGGGTTCCAATTATCCTGGGCTCATTACAAGTTCCATGGAACCTTTTGAGTTCATTTTAAGTTTGTCAAATGGCACATTTGATTTAAATACATGCACTTTGGTTTAAAGGTTTTAATTATCATGGGTTCATTGCAAGTTCCATGGAGCCTTTTGAATTCATTTTAGGTTTTCATTGGCACATTTGATTTGAATACATGCTCTCTAGTTTAAGGGTTTGAGTTATTTTAAGCCCATTGCAAGTTCCATGGAATGTTTTGAGTTCATTTCAAGTTTGTCCCATGGTGCATTTGATTTATTTGTGGGTGAAAGTAGGAAAAAAGGAGCCAAGCAGTGTGTGGATAGTCCTTAAAAATTATTTTTTGAAAATTTGAAAAATCACCATGGGAACACAATATATTTAAAAAATGTTTTATTTTTGAAATAATTTTTTATACTTTCAAAGTTGCAACTAAAAAATTTCCATGAAAATTCACCATGTTTCAAAAGTCCTTTTGTATGTTTAAAGCATTCAAGAAAAACATGTGGATAGGTGGTTTTTTTGTATCAAAAGTGTTTTTCCCTTATCAAATGTTCACCAAATTTTTTCAATTTAATATTTTCCACAAGAAGGGATCCATGTGTTCAAAACATTCAAAAAATAAAAATACATATATCATTTTAAATTTTAATACTCGAATGTCCTTTTACACTATTATAGTTTTGAATTTGTAATCATGGTTGAAAGTAAAGTTATAGATTTGACTATAATGTAAGGCTTGATGCAAAACATTTTGAGTTTTTATCATGTTATATGTCACATTTGGTTTCAAATTTGATATTTAGTTTAAAAAATTGTGTGAAAAATGCAATATAAACCAATAGAAAATTGCTGCATGGAAAATACAATCTTTGGAAAGGACTTTAACCTTGGCATGACTAGTTCTTTTTTTCATGTTTTCACCCTTGTAGATTTATGCTTTAAAAGTTCCAATTATCATGGGTTCATTACAAGTTACATGGAGCCTTTTGAATTGATTTTAGGTTTGTTTAGTGACCCATTTGATTTAAATACATGCTTAACCCTATGATTGTTTTTGGGTGGCCTTGTTCATAATCTCCTTCATATCAGTCATTACATTGATGATGTCATCAATAACGTCATGGGGTAGCTGCTCCTTATGTTTAGGAATGAAGTTCAACATCTTTCACCATCTTTTGGACATCCACTTCTAACCTTTAAATGTCTCCTAATGATTACATTGTGATAGTTTGTTCCTTCCTAATTGAATTCTGTCACATGTCATTTCATACAATTTGAATTTGATCATGGTTTCTTTCATTTAATTTGATTTCAACCATAGATTATTTTATTTCATTTGTGATCTGCCACGATTTTTTTGAATTATTTGAGGTTTGTTGTGGGTCATTGGATTTGATTTGAGCTTTGTCACAATTTTTTTGATTGAATTTGTCCTCTATCATGGGTCATTTGATTTAATTTGAAGTCTGCCACAATTTTTAAAATTTAATTAAGGTCTACCTAGGGTCGTTTAATTTAATTTCAACTCCACCACAACTTCTTTGAATTAATTGAGGTCCATTGAGTTATTTGATATAATTTCAACTTTGCCATGGTGTATTTGAACTAATTAATGTCTGCCATAGGCCATTTGATTTAATTTCAACTTTGCCACAAGTCATTTGATTTAGTTTGAAGTCTATCAGAGTTTTTTTGAACTAATTGAGGTTTGCCACAAGTTATTTGATTTAATTTGAAGTCTCCCATAGTTTTTTTTGAACTAATTGACATTTGCCATGGGTTATTTCATATAATTTCAATTCTACCATGGTTTTTTTAGCTAATTAATGTCTACCATGAGTCATTTGATTTTATTTGAGCACTACCATGATCTCTTTTGATTTAATTGAGTTCTTCCACAAGTCATTTGATTTAATTTGAGTTCTACTATGATGATTTTGATCTAATTGAACTCTTCCATGGATCACTTGACGTTTGCCAATGTTTTTGAACTAATGGAGCTTTGCCATGGGTCATTAGATTTAATTTGAACTCTATCACAATGTTTTTGATTGAATTGAGGTTTGTCATAGGTGATTTGATTTAATTTGAGCTTTGCCATGATTTTTTTGAACTAATTGAGCTCTTCCATTGGTCATTTGATTTAAATTGAACTTTGCCACTATGTCTTTGATTACATTGAACTCTACCACAAGTCATTTTACTTAATTTGGGCTTCTTATTGAATTGTTAGATTTAATTTCAACTTTATGGTTAGGGTTTGAATCAATTTGAGGTTTTTGGTGGCTTAGGTGTTTTAATTTGACCTTTACCATAAGTTATTTAATTGAATTTGAAATGTAGTGGGTCATTTGATTTGATTTCAATTCAGCCATATTTCTTTTAATTGAATTTGAGCTTTGTCATGGCCTATTTTATTGAACCTCACCATTGTCACGGCTTATTTGATTTAGTTTTAACTTTATGGTTAAGGTTTGATTGAATTTGAAGTTTCTAGTGGTTTTTTTGTTTTAATTTAAGGTCTTTGGTGGCTCATTTGACTTAATTTGAGCTTTGTGTTCATTAATGTAATTTATAGGTTTGCAAGTTGTGTTTTGTTTTTCCAAGATGCATTGATTTACCAAAGTGTGATTGCATTGTGTTATAGTTGACAAATAATGGCACTACAAAGTCATGTGCCATCTCCAAAAACTTGGGCAATTTGTGACGTGGTGTTGAAAATATTGTCACCAATTGTGGCTGGCTATGTTTTGAATCAAAGTTGTGGACATTAGCTACTTGGGGATGCATTGTAATTTATCATAACAAAGGCATGTGAATTTCATGATGATGTTGTTAATTTGGTTGTCCCTGACAACATGGCTCATCTAGAGTCAAATGTACTTGATGTAGAGCTAATAAAATTCATGATTCACATCAAGCACCAAACATTGGAAGTTTTTTTACCTTTCTTTTCTTTTGTCAATGGGTTTGATAAGAAAAGGGGGTACAATATGTTGGCTTTGATGCTCGACCCGAGGTTCAAAAACATGTGGTTGGTGGCCACTTACTTAAGGCGTGAAACTACATCTTCGTTGGTTGTTGAATATGATGTTTGTTTGTCATTGATTTTGCTAATGCAATGTTATAATATAAGGATGCCCTTTGTGGTGGCTAAAGAGGTTTAGGTATAAGGCTCAAAATTTGAGTACAAGGATTTGTTTCAGACCACAAAAAATAGTGCAAAAGTTGTGGCCCAGTTGGTGGAATGGGAACTTGATCCATTTCATTACACCCATGTTGATTTAGACAAATGCAAATGTGCATTGACTTGGTGGTGCATGGAGAAAGATAGGTTCCTAGTAATGGGTTTTTTGGCTCGGCAAATTTTTGGGATTCCAACAAGCAAAATTGAAATAGACAGGATTTTCTCAATTGCTAAAATTTTTATTGCATTCCAAAGGTGTCAATTGTAAATTGAACACCTTGACTACATGATATTTGGCAATAAAAACTAGCATGATGATCCAAGGGTTGGATGTTTTAAGCCTTTTGACCTTGTAGGTGCATGCAAGGTAGAATTGAATTTAAGAAAAAAAATTGAGGTAGAGTTTGAGGAAGAAGTTGATTGAGAGGAATTTTCATAACTTTGCGATGTTCCTTTTCAATTTTAAATTTTTTTTTTGCACATGTTCCTTATTCCTCATTGGTCTAAAATGGGTTTTAATCTATTCTTTTCTTAGCTTATAGTACATTAGAAAACTATATAACTTTGTGGATTATGGTTGCCATAACTGACTTTGTTTATGCATTGTTGATTTCTTCTACTTCCTTGTTTGTTTTCTTGCTCAAACGCTTCCTTGCTTTAATTGTGAATTGTCGGCACTAAGTTGTTGGCACACCTTTGTTGAAAGGAAACTTATTCTATTGTGTCACAAGTGTATCTTTGTTCTACAATTTGTCCGTTTATCTACCCAAAAAATGCATACTATGTAGTTTATTATAATAGACAAGTATGCCCAAAAGAAATGCATAATGTACTTTATTAATTTTCAAAGAACTAGATAGTCATGCATTAAAAAATTGGGTTAATACCTAGATAAATACCCGATTAAAACAAGGTCAATGCAAAGTTCTAATTGATAACCGACTAAATAATGAACTTGTTCTTTCTTTAAAAATCAGCCACAAAAAACCAACCATGTTTACATGAAACACTTAGAACCAACCAATTCTTTGAAAAACAAAAAAATAAAGAACTGGAACCAATTGGTTCTCAAGATTCAATATTTTCAAAGAATAGGAATTAGCCAGTTCTTTAAAATTCCATTCTTCGTACTACCTAAACCATTGGTTCTTTGAAAAATTACAGAACCGCCCAACATTGATAAGAACCTTGTATAATTACACTAACACTAATTATAAATGAGTTTTGATATTTAGGCTATGTGGACATTGTGGTGTATATCCTACACCCAACATGTGCTCAATATTGGTTTAACTTTGTGAACCAATTACTAGGTAGGGATATTGATCTTAATATATTTGTTGGACCTAGGTAATTGAACTTATTTTCATAAAGTTTAACTACAACTACTTATGTAACTATACATATAAGCTTTGAAAATTTTACAATTTGAGTACGAGCACACATAGGCTTTGCAAAATTACCAATCCAAGTAAAGTTGAACACAAATGACAACTATTTGTTTTGTTCATAATGTAGGGGTAGGTAAATAAATTCAACATTTACTTTGTTCCTATGGATATAACATAGGGGACTGTTGGATAAACATGGAATATATCAATGAAATGTGTATAAGGATGGCATATTGGCAAGCATAGAAAGACAATTATAACTTATGTGCAACTAGTAAAAACAACTTAAGGAAAATTTTTAAAGATAAAAGACCTTTAGACTCGCTTAATAATACATTCAAAACATCTTATGTCATTTAGAATAAAATATTAATGTAAGCTATGATGAATACGAATTCCTTGTATAGACCGTGTTTATCACACCATGAGAATTAACTTTGCCCAAAATAACATTTAAGTCGAAAAACTACCCATTACTTTGATGTTTTCTTTGTTATCAATCGTTCTCTTTGGAATAAAAACTAATTGCTTGTCTAAAGTAAGATTATTTGCACAAACTGTCAAAGTGAAAATTACCCTTTATTTTGATGATCCATGATTTTATTGAGTGTGGACTATTCAAGTAAATACTAATGGGCGATCTAACATAGGACTCTAAGAAGGGGCCTAAGTTAAATCATGTGAACTCATAATAAGATAGATCTGGGAATAGCAAATGGTAACACATTCCAAAAGTATCCCAAAGGTATGAAGTAATAAGGTCAATAAATTTTTGTTCAAACATTTAAGCCCTCAAAGAGTTTGAATCCTTGGAGAGAATTTGGTTGCCTTTGGAGTTCAAAGAGATATTGTGGACCTCCATTAAATACGAAGATTACTCAAAATGGACAAAAAATGAGGAAAACATGATGTTTGTAATTAATGTTCAGTTTGGTAAGGTAAACATTTGGAGCTAATGATGTTTGAACATAACTTGATCACCTATGGAATTCAAATATGTATTTAAAACCTTCACTTGATGCACCTATAATCATGAAAATCATTACAAGAAGATGAAAAACAATAAATATATAGATAAATGTTTGGATATTGACTTATGTTTGGAGATATGCATGTCTACCATAGTTTTGTTCATAAATCATTAATCCAAAGAACTAAAATTAAATGCAAGAAAAAATTGTTTGATAATTACCATAATTCAAAGATGTGCTCATTACCAAATTCATTTGGAAAATGTGGAAAGGCATATTAATTGTACAATGATTTTGTCATATACCATTTTTGTATATGTTGCAAAAGAATTACATGTCTTTAAATTCCAATGTCAAGAGGAACAAGGAACTAATATATATATGGGCAATTTTTCAAAATTTATCATATGGTTGTCCATATCTGAATTCTAAAGACAATTCATATTTATTTCATTTTCAGGCCTAACTACCTTATTCCTTTCCTTCACCCACCAAAATGGACATGAAAAAATAAATAAACATGTGCCCTTCATGTCCATGATATTTATTTTAATTTAGATAAAAATCAATTTAAATTTGACATAATTAATGCTAAATTATTGGAAACCATATGGGAACATAAGAATAGGGAAAAAAATAGTTGATCATCATTGGTAGTGCGAAGCAACACACAACCCAAGCAAACATAAAACTCAAATATTTACATGCAAAGTAAGGCAAAAGTAGGGTAAAATTAAGACATTAACCAATTGCACTACAACAATCAAAAGGGTAATAAAAACTTTACCAACCAAGCAAAATGTACAATTCCGCTAATATTTATCCATGGGTGTACTCAAGTAATTCATATAGCTACCCGAAAATTAGTCTAAACCTTGAACTTTGAACTCCTAAATGGTTAAATTAAAATCTCTACCACAAATTTTCATCTCTTGGAGTTTGAATTGGGGGTCACATATGGCATTGATAAAACTCCACACATTTTCTTTTATCCTAGTGTGTTTATGCAGCAAGGGACAAGTTGAAAATGAAACACATTCTACTTTTCAAGTGTGCTTTTTTTAATGCATTATGTGGAGGATCATTTGCCTTACTGACTTGTAAGACATGCAACCCAGTCCAGCATCAAGGTAGAGCTTGAGTTTTAGGGTTCGATATCCATAAAGCCCTCCTAGTCTTCT